>Ga0164292_10004986_pt1 | contig 10845 bp, 10 predicted proteins | sample GEODES117metaG_FD_111486 | JGI IMG/M metagenome (GOLD analysis project Ga0164292, IMG submission 111486) | Eutrophic lake water microbial communities from Lake Mendota, Wisconsin, USA - GEODES117 metaG | ecosystem: Environmental > Aquatic > Freshwater > Lake | place: USA: Lake Mendota... | reverse complement strand
TAATTCTAATTTTATTTTAAATTTACTTTATTTTTGTTATAAAATATATTTTTACTTTAAAATAATTGTAATTTTACTTTAAATTTACTTTAGTTTTTGTAAAAAATATATATTTTACTTTAGAATAATTGTAATTTTACTTTAGTTTTACAGTAGGTTGAGCTGACCGCATATAATTACAGTAAAATATATGTAAAAGTATATGAGATATAAATAAAACTATATTAAAGATTATCATATAATATAATAAAATGGAAGAATATTCTATTACAATCACCGATCCGGTCATAATCGCATATTATAAGGAAAACCCTCAGATAGACATAGTGTCTATAAATCATGTATTTATTGATATCTTGAAAAATCTATCAACCAATCTATCGGCAACCATAAACTCAACTATAAACTCAAAAATATTGTCTGTAGTTACTGATATTGAGAGAAGTGTATCCTCATTTAAGAATGAGTTAATCATGGGCTTCAATGATCGTCTGGTACAAACAAAGAAGGAATATATAGAAGACCTTAAACTGCAACTTTCAAATAACTTTCTCTCAAATAATGAAAAGATTGCTATAGTTATGGATAGAACTATTGATACAATCTTATCAAAAACATCTTCTATAATTAATGAAATTATTCCTAAGAGCCACGATAGAAACTATACTCAAATTGAAAACTGTATTAAACTATGTTGCTCAACCATTGAACATGATACTAAAAAATTATTAGAAGCTAAGAATAATGATGAAAATCCAAGCAAAGCTATTATAGAAAATATTGAAAACAACTTTTCTAGAATGGTATCAAGCATTCAAACCCCGATATTTAGTTTAATTCAATCAAGTGAAGAGAAAACTACAAGTGGAATACAAACGGTTAAGAATGAATTTATCCAACAACAAATTACTCAAGAAAAACTAACAAGCGAATTGAATGAGTTCCTGAATAAATACAAGAATAATTCAAGCACGAAAGGTGCTATCTCAGAGAACGAATTATACTTTATGCTTCAATCTATTATGCCCAGTGATGAAATCATTAATGTGTCATCAGAACATGCAACCTGTGACTTTCGCGTCAACAGAAAAAATAGAGATAAACCTACCATTCTGTTTGAAAATAAAGACTATACTAGAACAGTTTCTACTGCTGAAGTAACTAAGTTTGAGAGAGACCTTCAAACTCAGAAAAAACACGGTATATTTATTTCACAAAAAACTCCTATCACATACAAAGACAACTTTCAAATTGATATCATTAAGGGATTAATCCATGTTTATATTCCTAACGCAAACTATGATGCCGATAAACTGAAGATTGCAATTGATATCATTGATAATCTCTCTGAGAAACTTAAAATTATTGCTGGAGAAAATGAAGAAGATGTGTATGAAACAAACAAAAGTGAATTGGAAGAACTTGCTAAAGAATACCATAAGTTTGCCATTGATAAAGAAGACATCAAGGAAACCGTACAAAATATGAGTAAACAGTTACTTAAGAAATTAGAAGACATTCAACTTCCAAAGATAGAAGGAATACTTGATAAATTTGGTATGATTGAAGGAGGATTAAAGTGTCCAGCCTGTCCTTTTCGGGGGAAAAGAAATAGAGCTAGTATAGCTGCTCATTGTAAACAGTGTAAACCATATATACAGCTTAAAGAAACCAATCCAGATATTGAACCTTATTTAGAACATGAGGTTATGGAAGATGGGAAACCTCCAAAGACTACCCCCTTAAAAAAAAGTAAAGGAAAGAAACAGAAACAAGAAACAGAGGAACTATAAATATTATATCAATATGACTTAAACCAATCAAATATACAATCTATAAAATGCCTAGACTTCTACATATGAACAATTTTCTAGCTTCTTGGAATCATTACAAACAAAATGTGATGGGATATCATTCTGATGATGGTAATATTGAATTTAGATATGAAGATAATGATAATGGAGATACTATTAATGTTGTTATCAACTATATCTCAACAGACAATATTAATTCTTTACACCAATTGTTAAAACAAATTATTGATGACTTGCCAATTGATTGTCAAGATGAATTTACAAGATCATCTTTGGGATCCATCATATTTAAAGGGTATGTAAGCGACTATCACACATTTGGGCTTGATTATTTTAGCTATAAAAACAAAAAATTTATAGTTCAAGGAAATGATTGTGTTATGGTTCATGTTGCTACTGATGATGAATAAATAAACTAATCGGTATATATAATTTAATAATTCATATGACATTGAATTATTAAAAAACTTTTGTAGTTTATTGTTTAAGATTAATTGAATCCTATTGATTTATTAATATTTTCTTACATTTCTCTCAAAGTTGTAATTTCCAAAAGTATAAAGCTGTTATGGATATTATTCTGTATTATAGATAATAGAGAGAAACACCTACCCTCGCGCACAAATTCATATAAATCTCTGTGAGTTCTATCCTATGGATGGATTTACAGGGAAACCTTATTAAATTGTGCGCGGACCCTATTGATTTGTTATACTCATTGTACCACAAATCAATACATAAACCTCTTAGTTATAAGGATAAATATTTCTTTTTTGGTTCATAAATAATATATATGGAAAACACAGACACCATTAAGAATGATATTTGTGAACTAAAACAAAAGATAGATAGATTAGAAGTTCTTATTACAGAAAAATTCCTACATCTGGAACAATTATTGGAAAGTCGTTTTGGTCATTTAGAAGAAAAGAACCTCAACCATGTCAATGCTTCTCTCCAAAGAATGAATAACCATATTGATTTTATCAATGAAACTTATACCACATTACAAACACCATTGAACTATGTAAAACACAAAGTAGAATATCTAATGGGATATGAACCTACCCCTTCTCTTCCTTCTATTACCAACACTTAGAACATAGAATACTATCCATAAGAATATCAAGAATAACATAATGGAGAGAAACACAAACAATACAAAACGAAAAGTAACAGGCTTTCGTATCTTAATCTCTCTCTTACTTTCTGGAACAAACTGATAAACTAACTCAATGGCATTCACTACACTGGATTCCATGGAAGTAAACACATACTCACTGTTTCCATTCTGAACCCCACAGTTATACAAGTTATTGTAAAGGGTTGATTTACAGGGAAGGTATCCATATTTGGTTGTCATAAAGGCAGTGTGTAATGGAACCCACTGGGAACCATCATAATAATTCTGTGACATAATAGCTTCATCATACATAGGTATCTCCCCCAAAACAGTTTTCAATTGTCTAAATACTTCATTAATCAATACATCTTCACTGGAAATTTCATTGGGAGTTTTTTCCAAATAATCAGATTTATTTTGCATAGTTATCAAAGAAGAAATTACAGTTCGTGAACGATCATTATCAAACTCCATGTAATCGGACATTACAATGTGCCCCACTCCCCATGATGTCTGTGGATATCCCCACTTCTTTTGAATATCTATTTTCTTATTCCAATGAAATACTACAGGAATATATGTGATATAATTGGTATCCTCCGCCCATTTTCCAAAGTTGTCACGGAACCCTGTATCTATATTATTTTTCTGGAATATCTGGTTAATTTGGTATGGAGGCATAGCAAAAATAAAGTTTTCACTATAAAAACGTTTGCCATTTATTCCACTGGCTGTAATCCATTCAATTCTATTTCCAGATATGTGTATGTCATTCACTTCATTGTTAATATAAATGTCAACGCCTCTCTTTTCAAGTTCTTCTCTCCATATTTTAAATAATCCAATATCATTTGGTTTTCGTGGTTCATATACTTTGTTGTATAACAGATTTTGGTTGATTATTTGCAGAAAACTAAATAATGTGTATTGGCCAATGCCTCCTCCATCGGTCAACCTCCCAATTCTATCCAATATATCTTTTGCCTGTGATGAAAACTGATATTTTTCCAAATAATCCTGTAAAGAGATTTTCTTATAACTCTCATTCAAATTTAAAAACGCCATCGCAAAAAGAAACAGTTCTCTCCAACTCAAATTATTCCAAATAGTATTTGCAAAATCGGCATTTCCATATTTATATTCTGTAAACAATTCTCCATAGTTTGTTTGTAATTCATTCTGTAATAAATCTTTGAAAACCAAATAGTTTCCCAAATATACTCTTGGGCCATGTTCTGTAAATAGCCCATCTACTCTTTTAACTGAATGACATCCACCGAGAGAAGTTTCCTTTTCCAATAGTGCTACTTTGCGTTTGTATTTAGACAAGTATAATGCCAGTGTTAATCCAGTTGGGCCTCCGCCAACAATAACATAGTCGTATTGTTTATCCATATAGATATCTTTTGTTTTTTATTACAGAAAGTTAATTGGTTGTATTGCATTTATTTTGTTCTTCGTGATTTCTTATTAGTGCTCTTTTTGTGTTTTCTTTGGGTTCTCTTAATTTTATGTTTCCTTTGGGTTTTTGTTGTATTAGCTCTCCTTTGTTTTCTATTCATTTTGTTTTTCTTGGTATTTTTTCCTCCAAATTTTTCATCTGTCTTAATCTCTTTTTTAGGTAAGTATCTATTCCAATCACCTGGTATAGTAAGGTCTGACGCATATATAGCAGAGTTTCCAGTATCAAAATCTTGTTTCACTGTATCTACTAATACCTGTAATAATGGGCCTTCTATTATTTCAACAACCTCAAATTCACATAACAATGCGCCATGCATGTCATAATATGCTCCATATCTCTTAATTTCAGTGTCTCTTGTAAATATATTATCTGGTCCAATTGGTTGTATATGACACCCTAAGTATCTCAGTTTAGTTCCTAATGGTAACAAGACCTCTGACTCCCCTTCATTACCGATACAAGGAAATTGTAATCCGAGTGGCATTTTAATTCTCCAAAAAAAACCTAAGGTATTTGTAATCAAGGCTCCATTCTCTGTATATCTTGTATCTACACCAGAGGAAAAGTAATCTCTGGAGACCAGCACATCCATACTAGTGGATGTTAGTTTGGATAGAACAAACTCTTCTCCAATTGCTAATTTCTCAATCTCTCCTTCGTACTCTTTCGCCCTATATAAATAGAACCCATCTGGATACTCAATTCTATCTAATACTGGAAATCTTTTCAACAGATTGTTCAAGTCTCTAAATCCTCGTAATATTGTAAGAATTTTTTCCAGAGTAATGTAGCGACTGTTGAAGACAACTGGAGCAGTATGTGAAAATTCTTCCAAGATCAATGGGTTTTGATATTGAGGATATGCTGAAATTATTTCTGGATGCTTCGTTAAAAGATAAGTTGTTAAGCGATTACCCACATAACAATCCACCTCCTCTAAGTAACATACGGTTGACATATATTGTCTGAGTAGTGCTTTCTCATATGGTCCGAGAGACTTAATGAAATCATTTGCAATTGTTTCTTGTGGTTCCCAGTAATTGCGATTCATAGTAACTGGATTAAATGGTTCTACTCCACCTGGGAGTGTCAATGGAACCCCGTCTGGAAGATTTATACCAGCAATTCTTGTGTTTTGTACTGATGTGAATGAAGAAAAATTTTCTTTGCTTTTTGGAAAAACACTCTGAAGATTATTCATATACCAATAAGGAAACACTGTCAAAGAAGTACACCCTTCAAACATTTTTTCTATATTAGTATTTGATGGGTTGACATTCCACTCAATTGGTTGGTTAAATGATGTACACCCATTAAACATCCTATTCATATTTGTAACCTTTGATATATTCCATTTATTAAGAGGTTGGTCAAATGAAGCGCACCCATTAAACATCTTACTCATATTTTTAACCTTGGATACATTCCATTCATCTAGAGGTTGGTTAAATTCGGTGCTTCCTTCAAACATACCAACCATTGATATTACATGTCCAACTTTCCACTCACTAATTCCTGCAATCTTATAATTTATTTCTGGGGTATTGATTGCGATATTATTATCTACAGTAAATAAGTAGTTCATGCGATTTACTTTAGATATATCCCATAATCCAATGTCGTCATAGTTTTTATTGTTTCCATTAATATAGTCATAAATAGCAACCTGTAGATCATTCGCAGTTAATATCCTTGGAATACTTATTCCTTCTTCTTCTTCTTCTTCTTCTTCTTCTTCTTCTTCTCCATTTAGTATACTCATAAGAGCACCACCACCTTCTAAGCCATACGTCACCCTTTCACTTTTGTGTTTACTATTTCTATTAATTAAAAGACTTTTTGGCATATTATATATTTATTCATTTATATTTTCTGTTTCTCTCAATGATATATTTGCAGAAAATGTAAAGTGTCAAGTATTAAAGGTATGGATGTTATTATTTGAGAGAAACAGAAACTCTACTAAGGATTTATTTATGTGGAATAATGAAATAAATTTCTTCATGAAATAGATTTCCACATAAATTGTATTAAATCACTGTAATTTGTAGGATATTATAATATTTGGTTATTTGTTATTAATATATGATTAACTTCTGTAAATAACAACCGCATAAATTAAATGAAATTATCTTGGAAATGTTCCCATGGAGAGAATTACAGAAAGACTATTAAAATTGTGCGGGGCGGTTGTTTCCCGCCCATTCCTGACATTTCGGTGGCGTCCGCGAACCCCTTACTTATGTTTCTTCAACACCGACAGAATATAACTAAACACCACAAAGATATTCATCAACAAACAAAAGTTGAACAAAAGTTGATTACTAAGACGGTCTGTAAGAAGTTGATTTACAGTAATTGTGTCAGTGGTTTTAAAAGCGGCAATCAACAGAATAATTACAGATACCGCAAATATAAGTGCTGATTGTACGAATAAATCCTTGTGATCATTCTTAGTAAGATATGTTATGATAAATGTGTTTACACCAATCAAAAATGACACACTCAAAACACCACTATTTACTTGCTGAATTTTCTTTAACTCTGTTTCGGTGGTTCCATGGTATTCGCTGTTATCCAAAAATTCTGTCAAATAATAGTTTGTCAAGATTAAAAATATGAAACTATTATAGCGACTTTCTTCTGTGGAAGAAGCATACAACATAATCGCTATAATAAGTGTCATTATGCTTAACATCACAATGTATGTTTTACGTGTATACTTCACATAATAAAAAGTATTATTTGCTTTCAAGTTATCCATGTCAAGACTTACAGAAATAATTGCTTCATTGTTATCTTTTGTACCAGGTATAACCATAAAGTAGGAATCCTCCAAGATTGGTGTAAATTTTCCCTCTATGTAATCTACCCAGTAATATGTTATCTTGTTAATAGCACCGGGTTTTCCCATTTCAAAGAACCTCAACAAAGTATTTGGGTCTAATGCCTGTTTAATAAACACGAACTTATCAGCCGCATCATTGTAGATATCTTTCCAGCCACCATTAATATATTTGCTTGTTTGATTCGCAGCTATTTTAAACTGGTCTCCATCACCGGGAGTCTTCACTTGTCCTCTCTCACACACAAAGAAATGATAAGTATGGCCTTCTGAAAATGTAACTCCATGATTCTCACTCATATAATTTAGCCATTCTGGATAAGTCATTTTTCCAGAAGATAACAGTTCTACCCTCTCTATTAATTGTTGTTTCAAGAATGATACAATATCCGTGTAATTATCCTGGTTGTATTTCACTAGTCTATCTAAATTAGTTACAGTTTTCTTTTCATATACTGCTTTGTATAAATACACCACTTGAATACAAACAATCACCACATACAATATAATCACTGGAGTGTAATAAGTCGGGTTTAACAGATGTTTGTGAGGTATCAAAAAATCTTTACTTATATTTTTCAGAAATGTCATATATATTTTATAACATTACATTTATAGCTATTATACATTTTGATGGGTAGTTATTAGGTTTGTGTAATACCAACTGAGAGAGAAACAAAGAAAGTTCTCTCCAAACTCTTAAAGTATTAACTAAACATCTGTTTCTTCAACACAGAATACAAATAGTTGGATACCACAATAACATTCAACAACACACTAAAATTAAATGTCATTTGATGGCTCAATCTATCTTGAATTAAATCATCCGCAGTAATAGCATCAGTTACTTTAAAAGAAGCAACCAAAAGTGTAATGAGGGATATAGAAAATATCAAAGCAGATTGAATAAAAAGGTCCTTGTGATCGTTCTTTGTAAGATGTGTTAAAATGTATGTATTGATACCAACTAAGAATGAAACCCCCAACATTCCACTATTAATTTCGTCAATCTTTTTTATTTCGGTTTCATTTGTTCCACGATATTCTATATCATTCCAGAAATATAAGAGGTATGCGTTTGAAATTATTAGAAACAAATAACTCTTATAACGATCGTTAGGTGTAGAGAAAATGTATATTATAATACTAATAATCAATGTAAGTAAACTAATCAAGACAGTATAACTTTTATGAATACGGGTAACATAATGTATTGTGTTATAGTTGTTTAGGTTCTGAATATCCATTCCAGTACCAATAGCAATTTCGTTATGTTCTTTATTTTCTGGAATAACATCTATTATTGATATCTTTTGTACTGGAACAATTTCTTTGGGGTCAACCCAATAATATTTTAGAAGTTGATTTCCAGGTTTACCTAGTTGAAAAAAACTTGGAATTAGCTTGGGATCAATACTTTGTTTTACAAATACAAAACTATCATTGCCATCTCTTAAAATATTTTCCCAGTCTAAATCAATATATTTGGTATTTACATGTCCAATACAAGTATATGTTAATGAGGACCCACTTTTATGTATTCCTCTCTCCCACGTAAAAAAATAATAGTTTTTTCCATCAATATCAATCATTGTATTTTCTTTATTGTATTTCAACCACTCTTCATACTTCATCTTTCCAGAAGTCAATAGTCTCACTCTCTCTGTTAATTTTTCGCGAAGTACGGACATTACATAAACCGAATTATCATTATCGTATTTTATACGTAGATCCAACTCGGTTTGTTTTGTTTTCTTGTTGAGTTCATACCAGATATAAGCTACTTGTATAGAGAGAATAACAATATAGAAGATGATTAATTTGGAATAAAGTATTGGATTAAATATATTTGTGGAGTGTAATCCAAAGTCACCCTTAGAACTATTCATATACTAATATCATAGATATTATACATTTGTTCTCTACCAATTACATTCACCATAAAATTAAAAAAATATTATAATGTTATATCCTTCAGTTTTTTTCTCTCTCACACGTTCTCTACAAATTAACAATGAGATTTGTTACGTAGATTATTCCACATATTTGAGTATTTATTTTTTCGGCTAATATCTTCCTCATCATCATCTTTTTCATCATCATCCTCATCATCCTCATCATCCTCATCATCAGATATATCCCCATACACTTTTTTTTCATAGAGTTCATATTTCTTGTATAAAATATCTTGTTCAATACGAATTCTATTTCTCCTCTTATTTTTACGTGTCAAGTTTCTAAGCATACGACATGAACTAGCTCTCTTTGCGTTCTCATGCAATAACTGTAACTGGGTTCGGTTCATTTTGGGTTGTGACTTTGTATGATTTACTTGCCAATAAAAAAAACATATAATTCATTTCAATTTTTATAATTATATGTAATAACAATTGTGTTATAGGTTTCCATATTTTCTCTCAGTTATATTTGGTATAGTATTCTTCATCTAACATAGTTTGTGTTTTTAGAAGTATTCAACCAATCCAGATAAGTGGTGATAATCTGAAAGAAACACCATTTTATAGTTCACAACGTTACCTACCTTTATCATGTCTGGAGTCCACTCATTCTTATCTGTTTCAAATATCTCTCCACTTAAAGTACGTCTTAAATTATTTGAACCTGGAATAGTATATAGCCTGGGAGAACCTGGGGACACTGGAGAAGATGGTTCACTATATTTTGAATTTGTAGATGTTTCAGTATTCTCTCCACTATCTTCATCCAAGTGTTGAATAATTGGTTCAATAGATAAACCGTGAAAACAGTTATACATATTTTTTGCAATTTTAATAACATATTCTGGAAGAGTTCTTCTTGTTACAAGTCTATATTCTGGGTCCAATATAAATTCAATCATATCTGGAGTACTTTCACCAGTTAAGTCACAAGTATCCCAGAATTGTTCAATTGTATATATACCATCGCTATAAAGGACCTCAAAATTCGGAACTATAAGTTGGGCATGATTATCCCAATTTCCAACGTACTTTCCAGTATAAACTGAATACACTTTTCCACTAAGGTCCATCACATAATTAGACACTTCTGGAATAGTAGAATACATAATACAATTAATTTGATTCATGATTAGTTTGCGCGATAGGTTTGTTTTTTTGTAATAGTACGAAATTAAATTCTCTTTCAATTTTTATATTTTCATTTTAATTTGAATACAAAGAAAAAAGAAAAACCAATAATATAAAAACAAATATAAAGACTTTGTGATATTAACCCAAATGCTTTTTCAGAGAGAGAACATATATAAAGTGATTACTATACAATTGTATAAATACTGGAATACAATGGAACCATATGACAACACTCCTTTTAAGAAATATGTAAAAACAGATGAACAAAAATACATCCATAAAAACAAAATAGAATGGATGTTTAATTTTGAAGAATGCTTATATCTATGTGATAATAACAGAGGTTGTGGAATAGACAACCTTTATACACTTTGTAATAAAATCAATCCTTCTGACTTCAAAGAACTTTACAAAAAAATAGATGAAACCACAAATTTATATGTCAAACCAAAATAATTATAGAGCCAATTTGAGTTTATTGTGGAATATATTTACAGAATTAGTTG
>Ga0164292_10004985_pt1 | contig 10846 bp, 12 predicted proteins | sample GEODES117metaG_FD_111486 | JGI IMG/M metagenome (GOLD analysis project Ga0164292, IMG submission 111486) | Eutrophic lake water microbial communities from Lake Mendota, Wisconsin, USA - GEODES117 metaG | ecosystem: Environmental > Aquatic > Freshwater > Lake | place: USA: Lake Mendota... | reverse complement strand
GTTGAGACCTATCCCGACGTGGCTCGATCGATCGTGCAGGCGGGCCATGAAGCGGCCGCCCACGGGTGGGACTGGAGCAATCAAGCCACCATGACCGAGGAGCAGGAGCGGGATTTCATTCAGCGGAATGTGGATGTGATCCGCAAGGTCACCGGACAACAGCCTGTGGGGTACAACGCCCCGGGCCTGCGGGGATCCGCGAATGTGCTCAGCACTCTGCACGCGTTGGGATTCAAATACCACATCGATGACGTGAGCCGCGATGAGCCCTTCATCGTTCAGCTCGATGCCAAACGGGAGATCGCTGTGGTGCCCTACACCGTGTATCTCAATGACATCAGGGCCTATGAAGCGCGCTTCATGGCCGACGCGGCCTTTCTGGACAACATGAAACGCTCCTTCGATCAGCTGTATGCGGAAGCCGGCAGCCGCCGCCGCCTGTTGTCGATCGCCCTGCACGACCGCCTGGTGCGCCCGGAACATGCGCTGACCATGGCCGAAGCCCTGCGCTACATGCTCAAACATCCGGGGGTGACGTTCATGAAAAAGGTGGACATCGCCAACTTCATCACGAACGCCAAGGATGCCATCCGTGAACCGATCGGGGTTGTGTACCCGACCATCCCGGGGCTCTACCGGGGCTGATCAGGGCCACACAAGGCGGTAGTACTGATAATTTTTCGGGGCCGCACCGAAGGCATAGATGGCATTCCAGCGGTCGAAATAGGTTGAGTTGAGGGTTGCTGTTTTGTAGGCCCTCATGTCTTGGAAGGCCGTGATGGTGGTCCAGTGGTTGGGGCGCGACGTCCAGGTCCACACCTGGAAACCTTGAAATCCAGCCACACCGTTCTGCAGATGCCGGAAGAGCGCCTCAAACAGGGGCGGCACTTGGGTGCGGTTCGGGGGGGCTGAATCCACATGTTCCAGCACCACCACCGATGTGCTCGACAGATCCAATTGGGTGCTGCCCAACAGGAACACCGAACTCAAATTGAACGACCGTGACACATCACGGCTCAAGCCTGAAACCAACGAGTTGTCGAGGCCGTTGCGCAACAAGCTCTGCTGCGGAGGGCTCTCCGCCGGCAGGGTGGATGGTGCGGGCGAGGTGAACAACAGGAATTCACAGGGGGAGTCGGTGTCCTGGAAAACCCTGGTGTTCTTGGAGGAGCGCGCATCGGCGAACTGGGTGGGCAGATCAGCCAGCCGCACCTCGATGCGCGGCTGCACGGAAATCAAACAGCGGGGATCACCATTGGCCGCTACGCCATCGGGCTTGGTCTGGATGTATTGGATCAAGGCCGTGGGGCTGGTGGGTTGGGCCATCGCCGCTGGCACCAGCCCTGCACTGAGTGCCAGGGCCAACAGGGGGTTCAGAGCCTTCCGTGCGTTCATGGCAACACAACCACGCTGACCGTGCCGTCCTGGGCGATGGTGCGCAGGGTTCGCTGGTCCGGAGCGAAACACACGCTGAACAGGTGCAAGTGGTTGGCCAGGGGCAGGTGAGCCACGGCTGTCCCCTGCTGCGTCCACAACCGCAGCACCCCATCGTCGTAAACGGTGGCAATCATCCCGGCAACGTTGATGGCCACGCCCTCAAGCCAACCGGCATCCTCCGGCGCCGGGATCGTGTGCAGCAAGGTGGCGGTTCGGCCGCCATCGGCCAGGCGCCACAGCTTCAACGTTCCATCAAAACCGCCGGCCAGCAGCAACGGTTGGTTGGGGGCAAACACCACATCGTTGAGCCGGCCCTGGCCGGTCTCAATCCGCCCCTGCACCACGCCATCGGGCGACAGCAACGTCACCGTGCCGATGTCCTGGGTGGCGGCCACCAGCTGCAGCGATGGGGAGTAGGCGAGATGGCGGGTCACCCCCGGCTGGGCGATGCGGGTGATCAAGCGGCCATCGGCCGACCAAACGCGGATGAAGCCATCGTCCGAAGAGGTCACCAGCCGCTGCCGGTCAGGGATCGGCTGCACATCGGTGGTGCCGGAGAGGCTGGGGCCCACGGTGCGGGGAGCGGCCGTGGGGGAGCTCCACAGGCTGGCGTAGCCGTTGTAGGCGGCGACCACAAAGCCCTTGTCGTCTGGCCCCAGGAAGCGGCCGTTGAACAACATGGCCACCCGCTCTGGAACATAGCGATGCAACAGGGTGCCATTGGCACTCCACACCTTGGCGCTGCCATCGGACGTCACCGTGGCAAAGCGCGAAGAGCTGTCCGAGCAGACCACCTCGGCGATCGATTCGCCGGTGAGCTGATGGGCCCGAAACTGCTGGCGGACCACAGGCTGGGCCGACACCCCCAAGGGCAGCAACGCCCCCAGGCAGAGGATGCTGCAGGTGGCCCGTTGCAGCAGCGATGTCCGGCGGGGGCTGGCCATGGGGATGGGATGGATGGAGGGAACAATCACGGGGCCGTCACCGCAACCAACCAGAGCTGACCGGCGGCATTCACCACCGCCGCCTGACGGCCATTGCGGCTGCAATCCACCGCCGTCAGGGGAACCTTGGGGCTGAGGTCCAAGCTGGCCAGCAATCGGCCCTGGGGCGACCATTGGCGCAGGGTGCCGTCGTCGCCCACCGTGAGCAGGCTGGCCTGGGGGGTGGCGCCACAAAAACTCATGCCGCGGGCCCAGCCCACATCGGTGACCTTGAGGCTGCGCTGCAAGGTGCCGTTGAGGGCCGAAAGACTCACCGTGCCATCGGTGCCGGCCGCCAGCACCTGGCGTTGATCGGGCGAAAAGCGCAACAGGTTGATGCGGCCGTGGGGGGTTTGAAAACTGCGGACCGTGGCGGAGCGTCGGTCGGCCGCCGGGGTCACCAGGTGAATCTGGCCGTTGTCGGAGCTGGCGGCGATCAGCGTTGCGGAGGCATTGGGGCGGAGCTGCCGCGTGGTGCCGGAGAACTGCGCACTCCACAGCAACTCCCCCTGCCGGTTGCGCAGCACCACGGTGCCGTCGTCCGAACCGCTCACCAACCCGGCCGTGGCCTGGGGGGTAGCCGGCAGCAAAAACACATCGGCGGTGGCGGCACGGTGCAGCTGCAACCGCTGCAGCCGTTGGCCGCTGCGGCTCCACACCCAAGCTGAGCCGTCGTAGCCACTGGTCACCAGCTGCTGCCCATCACCGCTGAAATGGGCCCGGAACATGGGTGCCCGCTGGCCCTTCAACACCGCCACCGATTGGCCGTCTGTGCGCCACAGCTGGCCGACACCACCACCATCGGCGGTCACCAGCTCTGCGCCGTCGGGGGCGAATTCCACGTATTGGAGCAACACCGGAGACGCTTGCCAGCTGGTCTGCACCCGCAAGGCCGCCCGGGCCGACGGCGGCAGGGCGCAGGCGGCCAGCAGGGCCGCAAGGCCCGCCACGTGACGGGCGACTCGGTGCTGCAGGGGGATCACGGCCATGGCGAATCAGTCGGAGGGAATGGCCACATACAGGCGGTAGCGGTTATGCCCGTTCACCCAGGCGTACTCCACACGGTCCACGGAGGTCTGCACCAGGAACAGGCCCAGACCGCCAATGGGACGGTCCTCGATGGCGAGGGCGGTGTCGATGGCTTGGCGTTGGTCGAACTGCGGATCAAACGGATGGCCGTTGTCCTCCAGCTGCAGCACCAAGGCAGGCTGGGGCTCCGTGGTGCTCAGCGCTTGCACCCACAGGTGGGCACAGCTGGCACCGCTGTCGGCGCAGGTGGCATGGCGGATGATGTTGGAAAACAACTCCTCGCAAGCCAGGCGCAGCTGATAGGCCGCCTTGTTTGCCCCCAGCTGCGCTTCGGCTTGCTGTTCCACAAAGCCATTGAACAGCTCCCAGTTGTCCATCGAAGCCGGAGCATCGATGCTGGCCAGCGGTTGCAGACAGTCGAGATCAGCCATGGGGGGGGATGGCGGATCAGGCCTCGTCGTGGCTGGCCACCAGGGTCACCGCCTGGGTCAGCCCCGTCTTCTCAATCACATCGGCAATCTCGGCGCTGGTGCCCACCAACACGAGCCGCGAGGCATGGGGCATCTTCTGCTTGGCAAACACCAGGGCCCGCAGACCGGCACTGCTCATGAAACCCACCGCAGCCATCTCGATGCGCAGCTCGGCCAGGGCGGCCAGCTCTAGGGCCGTGAGGGCTTCCAGCAGCTCGGGTGCCGTTTTGGTGTCCACGTCTCCGTTCAGGGAGATGAGGTGGTAACCGTCTTGGGCGATGGACTCAATGGTGAGGTTCATGGTGGATGAAGGGTAGGGGTGGGTCTGAGGCGGGCCGGTCTAAGGAGGGTGGGTTAACAAGCCATGGCCTTCAACACCACCACCGAGCGATCGCCCACCAAGATGCCACCGGCGTCGAGGGGGGGCTCGCCGGCATGGCAGGGCTGGGCCGTGTCGCCGGTGTTGAAACAGAGGTGCCAACGGAACCCCTGCGGCAGGGCAGGGAAGTGGAACCAACTGGCGTAGTGGGCCATGTTGGTGGCCACATAGATGGCATCCACGCCCCCATCGGGCTCAGGCAGGTTCGTGGACATGAGCCAGGCGAGCTGCCGCGACTGGTCGGACCAGTCGGGCGACCAGGCCTCGGTGCCATGGAAGCTGCAGGAGGGGAAGAGGTTGGACCCCGGGGCATCGAACTGGTTGACCCGCAGCGCGGGGTGCCGATGCCGGAACGCGATCAAGGCCTTCACCAGCCGGTGCAGCGGGGCGTTGGTCTCGAGCAGCGACCAGTCCACCCACGAGATGGGGGAATCGATGCAGTAGGCGTTGTTGTTGCCGTGCTGGGAGCGGCCGAACTCATCGCCCATCAGCAGCATCGGAGTGCCGCGGCTGGTGAGCAGCATCACCATCGCATTCATCATCTGACGTTGCCGCAGGGCCACGATGCCCTGGTCCTCGGTCCAGCCCTCGGCGCCGCAGTTCCAGCTGTGGTTGTCATCGCCTCCGTCGCGGTTGCCCTCGCCGTTGGCCTCGTTGTGTTTGTCGTTGAACGACACCAGGTCGGCCAGGGTGAAGCCGTCGTGGCAGGTGATGAAGTTGATCGAGGTGGCGGGTGAACGTCCGCTGGGGCGGTAGAGATCTGGGGAGCCCTGAACCCGTTGGGCAAGCTGGCCCACTTGGGCCTCATCACCCTTGAGGTAACGGCGCAGGCAGTCGCGGTATTTGCCGTTCCACTCACCCCAGCGACCGAAGGCTGGAAAGGTGCCCACCTGATAGAGCCCACCCGCGTCCCAAGCTTCGGCGATCAACTTGCAGGAGGAGAGAATCGGGTCGAAGGCCAGCGATTCCAGCAACGGTGGGTTGGGCAACGGTGCCCCCCAGGGGTCCCGGCCGAGGATGGTGGCCAGATCGAAGCGGAAGCCATCGATGTGATACTCAGCCGCCCAATAGCGCAAACAATCCAGCACCAAATTGCGAACAATCGGGTTGTTGCAGTTGAGGGTGTTGCCGGTGCCACTGAAGTTGAAGTAATAGCCCTCCGGCGTGAGCATGTAGTAGGTCTTGTTGTCGAGCCCCTTGAACGACAGGGTGGGGCCATGCTCGTTGCCCTCGGCGGTGTGGTTAAACACCACATCAAGAATCACCTCGATGCCGGCCCGGTGAAAACTCTTGACCAGTTGCTTGAACTCATCCACCTGCATGCCGAAGCTGCCTGTGGCCGCATAAGCAGCCTTGGGGGCGAAAAAGCCCACCGTGCTGTAGCCCCAGAAGTTGTAGAGACGCTCACCGGTATCGGGGTGAATGCGGGAATTCTCAAATTCATCGAACTCATAGATCGGCATCAACTCGATGGCATTGATGCCGAGATCCTTGAGGTAGGGGATCTTCTCCACCAAGGCGGCGTAGGTGCCGGGGTGTTTGGTTCCCGCCGACTCAGACTGGGTGAACGCGCGCACATGGGTTTCGTAGATCACCAGATCTTCACTGGGGATCTCTAGAGGCCTTTCGCCCTCCCAATCGAAATCATCGAAACTGACGCGGGCGCGGTAGGGGTAGGGACGCTCCCAATTGGGAACCTCACCCCAGACATCCCGGCCCGCAATCAGGCGGGCATAGGGATCCATGAGCACCTTGGAGGGGTCAAAACGGTGACCAGCCCCTGGATCATGGGGTCCATCGATGCGGAAGCCGTATTCCAGGTCTTCCGTGTCGAGGCCAAACACCACCATGCAGAACACGTCACCAATGCGGTAGTGCTCCGGAAAGGGCAACTCCGCAAAGGGTTCGTCCTCGCCGCGCCTGTAGAGCACCAGGGTGCAGGCGGTGCCAGCGGAGGTGTAGATGGAGAAATTCAGGCCGTTGGGCGCATGGCTGACGCCAAAGGGCAACGGCTTGCCCGGGCGCACCTTGAGGCCGGCGATCTCGTCGGTGGGCAGCGCATCGATCCGCTCAATCAACATCTCAGCCACGGGTGGGGAGGGATTGCAGGTCGGCGTAGATCACGAAATAGTCGTAAAAGCCGGTGACCCGCATGGTTTCAGCGATGGCGTCGGAGAGCCCCACCAGGGCGAGGTCGACGGCCAACTGCTGGGTGCGCCGGTGCAGGGTGAGCAACGTGCGCAATCCAGCGCTGGACATGAACGGCACCGCCGTGAGATCGAGCGCCACCGGCAGGGAACCGGTGACGCCGTTGTCGATGTAATCCCGCAGGGTGCCCACGGTTTTGGAATCCACCTGGCCATCGACGTGAATCGCATGCCAGCCGTTGTGGGTGCTGGTGGTGAGGTTCATGGCGTCCAGGTGCTTAGTTGGGGGTAAGGGTGACTTTCACCGACAGACGGTTCGCCGACTCCGGCAGCTGCACCGACAGCTGAGCCGCATCGAACTGCTGGTAGGGCTGGCCGTCGATCCAGCAGGCGCTGATGCGCACGCTGCCAGGGGGCAGCATGTCCGGAGCGACCCGCAGCACGCGGCCCGGGAAGCCATTGGGCAGCGGTTTGAAGAACAGATCAAGCGGGCGCTTCTTGATCATCAGATCGATGTACACCGTGGAGAGGAAGCACAGCTCTGTGGAGTGGTACGCACTCATCGAGTGGCTGCCCTTGAAGCGCTCGGTGCCCATTAAGTAGGGAATGCCGTTGGCCAACACGTTGAAGTAGACGCCGCCGTCGTTGTGGTCGAGGAAGAAGGCGTTGTAGAAGGCGGCGGATTCGTCGGCGAACTTCTTGTAGCTGCCGTTGCCAGGAAGGTGCCCCTGCAGGATCAGGTAAGCGAGGATGCCCTGCTCCTGCTGCCACCAGGCCTTGCGGTCGTGCCAGGCGTAGCGGTGGAAGCGCTGGCCCGGCTGCAGCACACGCTCCACCACGTCGTACCAACCGAAGCGCTGGTTGTCATAACCCACGGAGGGCATCAGCGCCGCGATTTTCTCCGCCAGGTTCACGTAGGTGTCCTTCGGTTGGACCGCCTGGAAGCGCATCAGGTTCCAGGCAATCTTGAGGTTGTGGCCCACCACGGCGCGGTTCTGCTGCCAGCCCCAGGTCTGATCCTTCGACCAATCATCGAAGAACTTCTCCTGCACAAAGGGGCTGTTGTCGTAGTCGGGGAAATGGGCGCAGATGGTGTCGAAGGTGTCTTCGAGCATGCGCTTGTAGCGGTCCTGCTCGGTGGCCAGCCAGAGGTTGATCAGGTAAGCGGGGGCATGGTCGCCAACGGAGTTCCAGTTTTTCTTGGCTTTGTTGCGCCCCAGATCCTCGTGGTGGGCGCTCAGGGTCACCGCATGGATGTGGGAGTAGTAGCCGCCCTTGTCGTGGTCGCGGAAGTACTGATCAAACAGATCAATGGTTTTTTCGGCATCATCAAGAATGCGGGGATCACCACTGATGCGGTAGGTCTGCACCGGGCCAGCGAGGGCATAGATCTGCTCGTAGGCCGGGATGCAGTCGTAGTCGTCGCCAAACTCAGACACCAGCAGCTTCTGCTCCTGGCCGCCGGCGCTCACCTTCTGGCCGTGATACCAATAGATCAGTCCCGTGTCGGTGTCGACAAAGCGCATCTTGTCGCGCAGGTAGTCGGTGCCCTTCTCGGCGGCCTCGAGGAATTCATCCTTGCCGGTGAGCATGTAGGCCGAGGCCATGCCATACACCATGCGGGAGATGGTGTCGGTCTCCTGCAGGTAGTCGGTTTCCTTCTTGCCGCCGGTGAGGCTGATCAGGGTGCGGTAGTTGCGGTAATCAATCGCCTCCTCTGGGGCGTTGAATTGCCACTTGATGTAGGAGCTGGCGATCGAATCGATCTGGTTGACCCACCAGCCCTGCTCCAGGTAGCGGTGGTCGGCGGTGGTGTCGCCGGCGAACACGAGGTAATTCACCTCAAAGCTCACCTGGCTCTCCGGGAAGAAGGTGCCATAGAGGAACACCATCTGGCCGGGCACCAACAGCTGCTCCAGCTGCCCGCCACGGTCCATCCAACCCTCGTTGAGGTTCTGGGTCTGTTTGGCGTAGGTGTTGGCGGTGAGCACTGCCTCGTAGGCGCGGCCGTCGGAGGTGGTGAGCTGAATGCAACGGGCGGCTGCGTCGTAGGAGCTGACGTAACCGGAGATCAGATCGGAGAAGCTGAAGTCGAGCTGGTTCATGGCTGGGGGCTCAGAGGGGGCGAATGGTGTCGAGGAAGAGCTGGTTGAAGGCATCCACACAGCCGGGGTGCTTCCCGGTGATCAGCAGGCCATCGGCGTGGGTTTCCACGGTGTCGCCATCGGCAACCACGAGTTCACCTCCGGCGTTCACCACATCGCAGACGATGTTGTGGGCGCAGGTGACACGCCGCCCGCGGATCAAGGCGGGATCTGCGCAGAACAGCCACAGCGAGTGGCAGATGGTGCCGATGGCCAGCTGGCCGGCGTCCATGCGCGCCACCGCCTGGCGCAACAGCTCAACAGCAGGTGCCGTGTTGCGGTCTCCGCTCAACTTGGGCTGGTAGCGCAAGCGATCCATGGCATAGCCGCCGATCAGGATCAGCCCCTTGTACTGGCTGAGGTCGACCTGGCTGACGCACAGCTCCACCTTCACCTTGCTGGTTTTGTCGTTGCCCTCGAAGTCCAGGGAGTCGTTGCCCCAGAGGTAAGAGGCGTAGGCCACATCAACCCCGTTGGCGGGGAAGAAGCTGTTGAAGACGTTGAATTCGGTTTCGTCGTAGTGCTCTTCGATCAGCACCAGAACGTTGGAGGGGGCCATGGGGAAGCGCTGGGGAATGGTGCTGGGTGGTTAGCCGTTGGCACGGCTGATGAAACCGTGGACGGCGCCATAGGCCGCGGAGCCGGCCAGGCAGGCTCCGGCGGCAATCAACCCCGCCAGCGGTGGCACCGGCAGGGGCAACTTGAAAATCGAAAACACAAATCCCACAAGAAAACCGCCGATCAGGGTGGTGGCGAGCACGGACAACGACATGGAAAGGAGGGGAACAGCGGGGTGAGCGGGCTCAGGTCAAGATCAGCTCAAGCTCAGCTGAGGGGGATCTCGAGCAGCTGCTTGAGCTCATCGAAATGGTCATTGGCCGCCAGGGTGGCCTGGGTAGCTGGGCCAATCGAGTGCAGGTACTGCATGAAGTACTGGCTTTGGTTGATGCCGTATTTGGGAGCTTCCGTCACAAAGGGCTCCAATCGGGAGGGATCCGCCTTGAAATCCTTCGGGAACGTGGCCACCGCTTCGCCGGTGTCGCGGAAATACTGGGTGATGCGCTCTGGGGCCCAGACGAAGGTCATCGGCAAGGGCTGATCAGAGCTGTTGTAGAAGCCGTGGATGTGCCCGCGTGGCACGTAGTAGAGGCTGCGAGGCTGGGTTTCAATCAGCTGAATGTCCGCACCGGGGGCATTCTTGTTGGGGATCTTGCTGAGGTCGCTGTAGGTGTGGTCGGGATCCAGGAACAGCGTGAAGCCCCCTTTCGGGAAATAGAACCACTCGTCGTAGTCCTCATGGAAATGGGGCAGGGGGCCTGAGCCGGGGGGCACCATGGCCTCAGCCATGGTGTAGGCGTTACCGGTGTTGCGGCCGGTGCGGGTGAAGGTGAACTGCTCCCCCGGAGGGCCGATGATCAGTTCGGGCTCCGGGCTAGGGGTGTAGTCGGGGAACGGAATGCCAACGGTCTGCGCTTGGGCCCACACAGGCTGCAGCACCAGGGCGGCCAGTGCCAGCAGGCTGGAAGCCAGCAGACGCAACAGACGGGACAAGAGCGGGCGGATCATGGCGGGCATGGCAGCAAAGAATCAGACCTCGGCTTCAATCGCCTGGCGGATGGCGCTCAGCCGTCCGAAGGCTGGGGCCACCTTGTTGAAACCGGCGTAGGCACAGAGAAAGAGCAACAACTCCTCGATCTGGGCGAACGTCACCCCTTGCTTGAGGGCCATGCGGATGTGGGCCTCGTAGGGGGATTCGGGCATCAGGCCCTGGTTGACCACATCGATGGCGATGGTGATCAGCGCCTTGGTGGGCTGATCCAGCAACGGCTTGCCCCACACCTCGCCCGCCACACGGGTGCAAAGGTCACCGAAGGCCGGGTGAACGGCGGAGAGGGCTTGCTGAAGACCGGGGTCGTCCAGCACGGCGTTCGCTGGTGCCACGTTGGATGGTGGGGCGGATCCTGAAAAACCCGACATGTCGCGGTGCAATCCAGCCAATCGTGCAGGAGTTGATCCGTTTTGTCAGCCAAGATCGCAACATCTGCCCATCAACACCGCAATAGCTGCGACGTTCGCCCCAGATGAAGTGCAAATGCTGACGCCTACGTCGGCTCTGCTGCGCCATCAGGGGCCTCGAGCTCCAGCTGCAGGCGGGTCTCGGCCTCGAGGGCACAGCCCTCATCGATCTGGCCTTGGCGGGCTCCGGACACACCGATGCCAGCCAACACCTGGCCGCCATGGCGAATCACCACGCCCC
>Ga0164292_10004983_pt1 | contig 10846 bp, 20 predicted proteins | sample GEODES117metaG_FD_111486 | JGI IMG/M metagenome (GOLD analysis project Ga0164292, IMG submission 111486) | Eutrophic lake water microbial communities from Lake Mendota, Wisconsin, USA - GEODES117 metaG | ecosystem: Environmental > Aquatic > Freshwater > Lake | place: USA: Lake Mendota... | reverse complement strand
TCACTTCGTTTGCTCCTTCTTATAGTCGTAGACCTGCCGTGCAGCGGCAGCGATGGTCACGCCAAAGTGCTTGGCGATGTCCTCAAAAGGCTTACCCTCTGCGTACATATCCCAAATCTCTTGTCGCTTTTCAGGCGTCCACCAGCCGGCAGGTTTGCGCGGGCGACTGACAATGTTTTTCGTCACTTCTTACGCACCACAAACTGATGGCCTATGTGTACAATGTCAAGCGACTCTGCAAAGATGTTGGTGAAGACGTCCACCGCAAAGCGAGGGCGGTGCAGGATGTCTCGGCTCTCACCCCACAGGTAATCGTCGAACACCAGCAAGCCGCCCTGCTTCAGTAGCGGCCACGCCATACATGCATCGGTCAGCACATCCTTGGCGATGTGGCTGCCGTCGATGTAGATGAAGTTATAGAGGTTCTTACCGTCGATCCAGTGTGCCAGCTTGCGCCCCAGAAACTCGGTAGCCGTACTCTTGTACTTGTAGACGCGGTTGTTCTCTGCTTCTGGACCGGGGCTGGCAAACCGAGTATGGCCCCAGCTGCCCTCGCGGCTGCGGTGCTGTGCGGACTGGCAGTTAAGCGCCGCGATGATGTTGTGATCGAACCGGTCTTCGGCCCCGCTAAGCTCTCCGTTCTTATGCTCCTCACTACCTTCCCATGTATCGACGCAGTCAATCCAGTCGCCGGGGTTCATCATGTTCTCAATGATCCAGACGGCGCTACGGCCCTCGAACGAACCGATCTCAAGGAACGATTTGCGCTCCGGTAGCAGCGTAGCAAGCTGCTCCCACACAGGGATGTTGTGGCTGAACCAGTCTTGGGTGAATTTGTATTCGGTCATTTGCTCTCTCCTATTCTGGTACACGTTTGAAGTTAATGGTGGGGATTAGAACCACCTGCTCGACGTCCATCGGGTCGCCCCGGTCGTATCGCCCACCCGTGCTTACGGTGTGTTCAGTAGGCAGTTGAATAACGCCAAGCTGGTCGGTCCACTGCACAGCCAGAAGCGCATCCATGCTGTGACTGGTTACGTCACACAGTGCGTCGTACTTATTTTTGCCAAGCATATAGGTAGGGTATCGGCTGCGCTCGTTCTTCCTGACTTTCACCTCGACCACGCACTTGCGGTCACTGAACGAGAACATGCCATCATAGAACGCATACTCCTCGGTGGGCACCTCTGCCTCTAACCCGAACGCCCGCCCCAACTTACTCAGGACGTAGTGTTGGTTGCCGCGATCAGCCGCGCTTTCGTATTTCGGCCTACCCGCCATGATCTGCTCCTTTGTCGGTGTACTTCGCCTTCAGGACGTCATCGTAGCAATTCTGGGCTAAATGGATTACGTCTTTCAGGAAGTCAGCTGCGATAACCCAGTCCGTCTCCTTCAGCTTGAGTAAGTCCCTACCTAAAACTTGCCCATCTTCGCCGTCCCAGCGGAACCTGAGCTTAATCCCTTCGACTTTTTCTGCGTAGTACTTCGCATTGTACTTTGCATGGTAGGCTGGGTTTTTAGCCTTCCACTTTCGTTGGTGAGCGTTTTTACATGCCCTACATTTCCGCGCGCCGCTCGATGTATAAATAATGTTGTCCCCCTCAAAAGGGTGCCCGCGCTTACACACAAGCTTCTTCGGCCTTCCGCGCGGCCTTCCGCTCCGCCGTTTCGGTAGGGGGTCGTACCCCAGCGTGTTTTCCAAGTCTTCAATCTCACCCGCCATAACTCTCTCCCATCTTGCTCTCACAGTTTAACGGCAACGCCGTTGCCCACTTCGGGCGGATACGCATACACTGCTCCACATAACTCCGGGCCTCGTCGGCTTCCTCCTGCGGTGCTACCGCCACCACGCTATCGTGGACGGTCATAGCGACCTTGTACCTCCGGGCGATCATCAGCATCTGGTTAGCGATGACGATGCGGGCCAGTGCCTGACAAATATTCTCGACGCACTTGCCGCCGTATATCCGCGTAGGGATAACCGCTCGGCCCTTCTTGGTGTCGTAGACTAGCTCCTGCCTATTGTTGTCTTTCAGTTCGAAGCGCAGGTTAGGGTAGCGAAGACGCAACAGGTTGGGCAGCACGATACCCTCGATGACATCCAGCTTCATACCTTCGCCCAGCGTGGTGGGGTTACCGACTACCAAGGACTCCAGCGCGTCACCTGTATTGTCCCACAGCTTAGGTATGTAGGGGTAGGTCTCCCGATACACCGAGATGATGTGCTCACACTCCCCTAGCTCCAGCGTCACACCAAACGTCTTCAACTGCGCCTGAAACTTCTTGGCCCCCATGCCGTAGCCTGCACCAAGGATGGTAGTCTTACCCACGAACCGCTGGTCAGCCGTGACCTCGTCAATAGGCACACCATAGATGGATGACGCCATGATGCGGTACACATCCTCGCCCTTGTCGAACGCCTCGACCAAGTCCCACTGCCCAGCCAGCCACGCCAAGGTGCGCGCTTCGATCTGGCTGGAGTCGCAGTCGATAACCACGTAGCCGGGAGGTGCCTTGATGGCCTTCTTCAGCGGTGACTTGCGCGGCAGGTTCTGGAGGTTGACCTTGTCGTCGCCGCCGAACCGCCCAGTGTGAGCTGCGTAGTAGCGTAGGGGGACAGGCAGCAGACCGCGCTCAGCGATACGGATAAACCGCTCCGTCCTTGTCTCTTCAAGAGTGCTCTTCACCCCTAGCCGCGCAGCGACAATGGCCTGCACCTGATCGTTCTCATGGTCCAACAGTGCCTTGAACGCCTCATCATTCTTGGCAAAAGCGTAGGTCTTCTTGCCCGTTGTCGGGCTGATCTTCTTAGGTGGGACAACACCATGGGAGGTTAGCAATTCTGCTAACTTAGGATTGCTCATCAGCTCAGCCCTGTCGTAGTTGAGCTTGTCCATGAGCGTTTCTTTATGCGCTTGCACTGACCCAAGATGCGCTTCCAGCGCCGCCTTGTCCAAGGTTAGCACCGGCTCGGTGAACATACGCATGGTCAGATCGATGAGCTGAAGCTCCTCCTTGGGGAACCCCTCCAGCAGTTTCATCGCCAGCTTGTACGTCAGCTCAGTGTCGTTGATGCAGTAATCCCCGTAGGCCGCCAGCTCTTCCGGCGTGAAGTCCAGCCGGCGCTTACCCAGCGCGTTGATGACCTCGGTACCCTTGACGCCCAGCCCGTACCGCTCGGCCAGCTTAGCTAGGCTGTTACCCGCATCAGGCCCGTCGATGGCCCGTGCCATAGACAGCGTATCCACAATGCGCTTGGGTCGGATGTCGAACCGCCAGTTCAGGATAGCCATGTCGAACATCGCGTTGTGGGCGATGGCGATGCCGTTGGCCCAGTCGAACCTGTCCAGCCAAGCCTTGGTCTGCTTACGGGTGCCGGAGAACCACTGCGCCGGCTCGTCGTCCACCTTTACGGATACACCGATAGCCTCAAAGCGCGAGTCACGAACATACTCCTCGGTAGTTACCTTGGAGAGACTGTACTGCTGGCTGTAATAGGTTTCGAAATCCACCGTCAGTATGGTCACTGCGTTTTTTCCCTCAATGTCGATGCCTTTGCCTGCCACAGGTGCGCCTTGGCCCGCTCGGACAGCACCACTGGTCTCATTGCCCCGTCAGGGTAGCGCCAGTAGAACCGCCGATTGTGGATGACTACCCGTGCATTTGCGCTAAGGCGGCGTTTGATTTTTGTAGCCATGTATTCACCTTCTGAAATGCGCCTAGCTCGTCCACGGCTGCAATTATGCTGCGCGATGTGTACACAGGGGGCCTTTTCTCCCCCTCTGGATGCACGGCAACGATGGTCCACCGGCCTTCCTGCTTAGTGAAGTAGACGTAGAAGAAGGGCTCGTTCTCGCTAGGGTATCGTGCGGGTTGCATATCGGCTGTTGACCTCCCCTTGTCTCTGCTCAACCTCGAAAACAGCGGCGTCGACAATCACCATCCAACTAAGGATGACGACAACGGCGGCCACCACGCTCCAAGTCACTAACCTTACTATCATCGTAGCTTCCCGACTCTCACTCGTTTTCCTCTAAAGTCAGCGCGTCGGGCATCAGCTTGATGATGCGCTGCACTTCCATCACAGCTTCAGCGTAAGCTACCTTAACGGCGCGGATGCGCGCCATCGCATGGGTCATCTGCTCTTCAATGCTAAGGGAAGTCGTCTTGCTTAACTCAAGTCCGAACAAATCCAACAATTCCTTCACTTCATGTAGGGTCTTGCGCCCGAAGTTAGGGATGCGAAGAAGTTCTGATTCCGACTTGATTACAAGGTCACGAAGGGTGCGGATGCCCTCATCGAAAAAGCAGTTGAGCGCGCGCACGGAAAACTCCAGCTCCTCCACTCGAACGTCCAACGGGTCACGGTCACCCAGTATCTTTTTAAGCCACAAATCCATCACTCACCTCCTTTAAGCTTCCTGATTATGTCGCGCGTCGAGTCCCAGTTCTCTTCGTTCACGACAACGGCTACGCCGCCTGCGCTACGTATCTGCTCGATCTCATGCACCTGAAGCGCGGTTGGTTTGTTCGTGCCTGCCTTGCACTCGATAGCCAGAAACTTCCCCGCCACGCAGCAGATGACATCGGGAACACCGCTCCGTCCGTATCCATGCGTAGCAGGGAAGAAGTAGTAGATACCCTCCTCGCGGAGAATTTTGACTACCTTGGCTTTGACCTTGCCTTCAGGGGTAAGTGCCATCGTTTGCTCCTTGGGGAATCGACGATACCAAACCCAGAGACAATGTCAAGTTAGTCGAGCAAGAAAAACGTCTCTCGGTCTACGCGCATACCGACACCGGCAACGAACGCCTTATCTTCCATGAGCTTCAGCATACCCAAGGTCGCGCGCTGCTTCTCGGTCAGGTCATCGAAGGTAACAACACGGGATGGTTTGTCGTGCTGACTAATCACCATTTGGTCACCGCGCATAAACAGGGTCGCGCTTCCGTCACTCGTGAGCGCCCGGTACGCCTTGTCCGTAGCCTCACGATGCTCACGCAATTCACGCAGGTCGATGTGGTCACAGCCAGTGGTGTATGTCTTGAGTGTCTCCCAGTTGGCTTCGATGTACGCTGCAAGGGATTCGGTCGCCTTGCTCTTGGCACGATGATACGTGTGACTAGCGTTGTTGTACGTAGTGGAGAGGGTGGCGCTAATCTTCTTGGCTGCATCCACGGCCAGCTCGTCGAGTGACTTCACACCGAACGAGTCCAGTACCTTCTTAGTGGCAACGCCTACCTTGGTGCTGAAGCTGCCGCTACCACGCTGCCTGCCTGCTTCCACACGGTGATTGTTTAGGTAGTAGCGGGTCTCACCCGTGCGGTAGTGGCGCTCAACCCACACACGGCCAAGCTCCTCGTTGCCATCGTACACGTCGAAGTTACGCAGCTCTTGCCCCTCATTGTCGTAGACACGCTCGGTACTCTTGAACCGCCATGTCGGGCGCTTCACCCGCAAGGCGTCAATGAACCGGGCCATAGAAGGAGCCACCACAGCGGTGCCCTCCTTGCCGTAGCTGCTCCAGTTTTTCTGAACCTCCAGCACCACAGAGGTGCCACCCATCGGGTAGAAGTAGTCGTTCTTGATGTCGTCCATGAACATGTGCTTGCTCCTTAGTTGCTATCCCAGTGGTGATAACCCTCACCACGTCCCTTGTCGTAGGCGTCCTCGCGCTCTTCGTCGGCGCGTTCCACCAACACCATCGCAAGGTCGTGCCAGTTCACCTCGTCGTTGGTGCCATAGTTCACCCACCGCTTGAGTGCTGCCCAGTCGAGGGTGCGGAAGTAGGTGCGATCTTTCTTAGCCATTGGTCTGCTCCTTCTTGGTTAGGCCCAGCGCATACAGGCGCTGGCGCAGGTGGTTGGGGCTGAAGCCCCACAGGCCAAGCACGTCACGGCCATACGCCGCACACTCTCGGTTAAGCTCCTCTTCAAGAGCGCGCAGCTTGGACTTGCTCTCGTCGTACTCACGCAGCAGCGTGAACACCTTGGGTTCGTCGGTCATTGGCTTGCTCCTTATCCGAACTGGTTTGGATAACTCTTACAGCGTCACGTGCAAGGTCTTGCCCGTAGGGGCTTCGGCCTTGGGGTTGTCGATGATTACCCACAACACAGGGGCTGGGTAGTTGCTGCCCCAGTTGTCGAAGACATAGCCGTCCGTCACCATGATGATGCAGTCGGGCTTGATCTTGTTGTCGTGCATGTACTTGGGCACACAGTTGGCATTAGTGCCGCCACCACCCTTGGGTCGCACCTTGGACAGCAGCCCATCGTAGTCGCCTTGGGTGAAGCTGTCGTGGCCGGCTACCTCCGTATCCCAATACAACACGTCGAGCTTGTCGGGCTTGGTAGTGTTAGCAATCTCGACCACCTCGGTGAAGATGCGGCTGATGGGTGACGGACTGCCTGACCACATCGAGCCAGACAAGTCTGCGCCTAGCACAGCATGGCCAAGCGACTCACCGTGCATCGAAGGCAGGTACACCTCCATACCCACGAAGCGACGGTTGAGCCTGCGCCACGTAGCGTCATCCTTGGCAACACAGTGGCTGCTGAAGAACTCCCGCAACGCAGCGCGCCAGTCGACGGCAGGACGCAGCAGCTCACCTACTTCAGCAGGCATGTCACCCTTGCCAGCGCCACACTTCTTGGCCTCGGCCTCACCACGCCGCAGTGCATGGTCGATCTCCTTGTCCAGCGCGTCACGGTCTGCCTTGTCCATCTCCTTGGCATCGTCCCAGCCATGCTCGTCGAAGCTCGGCTGGCCCGCGCCGCTATCCTGCTTCTGGTCTGCGCCTTGCTCCTGCTTCAGTATGTCGAAGATTTGCTTGGCGCTCATGCCATCGAACCGCTCGTCATACAGGCCCATGCGGGTGCCATCTGGGTTGCGCGGGAACTTGCACACGCTCTCGGTAGGGTCGGCCTTCACGATGATGCGGTTAACCACGTAGTCACAAGCGATGTTGGCGAGCTCGTGGTCTGCCTCGTACAGCTTGCGCCATGTAGTCAGGTGCCGAAGCCCCTTGTGAACAGCCTCGTGCAGACACACGAAGGACAGCTCTGCTACAGGCAGCGCCTCGACGAAGGCAGTGCCATACACCTCGTCACGGCCATTGGTGTACGCCGTAGCAGTCTTGTCGCACAGGCTTGTCTTGCCTACCGACATAAGCCCAGCCCACAGGCGCAGGCCCGGTAGCTGCGACCGCATCACGTCGATCTTGGCCTTCTTCAGTTTGCGTTCTGGTTGCATGGTCTTGCTCCTTACCACTCGTAGGATTTCAGAATCCCGTTCAACTTATCCTTCAGGTCGGTGCGTACACCGGAGTCTTCCTTCACATCGTCGATGTCCACACCAGCGATGGCCTTCTCAAGGTCGCGCCGCGCCTGCTCCAGTGACGGGTCCTTGGTCAGGTTCAGGTGGGTCAGCATCTTGCACATCTCGGCAGCGTTACCGATGAACGTATCGTGCCAGCGGGTCACCGCTCCATCTGGTGCAGCTTCAACGTCAGTCAGCTTCTTCGTCATCGCACTGATGGTCTTGTGCAGCTTGTCCCACGGCTCACGCATGGCGTCAGCCAACCGGCTATCGAAGGCAGCATCGTACTGGCGACGCATGTCCTCTAGCTCCTGCTTCGGTAGGTCTAAGCGGAAGTCACCGGACTCAGGCACCGGGGTAAACACCAGACGGAAGCCGAACTTGCTACGCACTTCCTCGACGGACGGGTAGTCCTCTGGATCATACAGCGCACCCAGATGCTTAGGTGCGTCAGCCAGCAGGCGCGGGTAGTCACGGAAGAACTGCTCCTGCTTGTCCTCGAAGTAGGTCTGCCGACCGTTCATCTCTGACTTGTAGTCAAAGAACAGGGAGGTGGGCAGCAGGCGCGGGCCACGGTCAGACCACGCCATCGTCAACTGGTTGTGACGGAGCCTACAGCTAGCGGCGTAGTCGGCCAGCTCCTTGCGGAGAGACGAGCCTGCCGTGAGGTTCTTGCGGAACTGACCTGCGTCCGTAGTGGCGCTGTTGTCGTTGGTCACTTGTCGGGTCACCGTCTTGTCCACCTTGTTGGCAGTCCAGACAGAGATGTTCAACTCCACAAGCATGGAGGATGATGCGATGCTCATTAGTTTGCTCCTAGTTTGTTATCCCTAAGCGCGCGGCGATAGGGCTTGACGGATTACAAAATATCTGCGTTCTCAGCCGCCCACTTGGTGAAGTCGCCATTGCGGAAGGCGATGGTCTGCTTGGTCTTGCTACGTGCGAGGCTGGTGCAGAACACAGCCTGATGCTCAGCCTCCATGCGAGACACATACTTCATGATGGCCGAGATGGTGTCGGCCTCCACTGCGCGCTCAAGGTTGAACAGCAGGGTGATGATTGCACCTACGGACGTAGGCACAGGTGCCGTGTCGGGTGCCTTGAGGATAAGCTCACGTGCAGGCAGCTCATCTTGGAACGCAATGAAGTGCTGCATGTCCCGCGCCGCAGGCTCACCGATGGTGCCGATGAGACCAGCCAGCAGCATGTTCTCGGTAAACTTCTCACGCTGCCACACGATGTGCGATGCCTTCTCCAGCGAACGCGGGGTCACAACTTGGCCTACCTGCACACGCTTGGGGTTATCGACGTAGGGGTTGCTTGGGTCGAAGTCGTCATCGCGGAACGATGCCAGCGCAGTCGGGGTCTGGTTCACCCATGCCAGCACAACAGGGTGGATGCCATTGGCAGCGCCCCACACCAGCCACTCTTCGACGGATGGTTGACGCACCTCGACGACGGTCATGCGGTTCATGGTATGGGCAAGGAACGTATCGCCCAGCCCCTCCTCGGACAGGTTGCAAGTAACAATGGCCATACTGCCAGCAGGCATCATCTTATCCGCAACGCGCCTAGGGTTCTCCAACATGGGCAACACCATGTTCTGGATACTGCGCGGTGCCTTGGCCAGCTCGTCCAGTATGATAACCACGGGCTTGCCAGTGGTCAGTTTGAGCGCCTCGTTGGTGAAGAACCGCATGACGCCGGCCTCCTTGTCGGGGAACGGGATAGCCGTATCGCCCTCGGCCTTGGCCGTCATGTCGAAGCAGGCGTATTCGTATTCGTCACCCAGATACTCACGCAGCATGGGTAGGATGCTTGTCTTGCCGATGCCCTTGGGGCCGCGCAGCATGACGTTGTTTGTTGTGCCGACAGCGGCGATGAACTGCGCTGCCTCCTTGAGGGAGACACGCGAACCGAAGTTGATTGAAGTCATTGTGTTTGCTCCTTCGTTGTTAGCCGAACCAGTTTGGATAACTGGTCGGTGGTGGTTGTGTTTGCTTATGCTTGATGGGGGCGGGTTGGTTCCCGCCTCACCCTTCTCTTGTAGCAGAGTAGGTAGACAAAGTCAAGGTTCAGTCGACGGTGATGCTCACACTGATGCCCACACGGTATTGGTGGTAGGCGGAGCCACCAGAGTCGAGATCGGTTCTCTCTTCGCCCACACGGGCATACTCCCAGCAGGCACGGCGCGTATTGAAGTCCTCGGTATCGAACGCCTCCTCGAACCGCTCGATGGCAACCCATACGTCCTTCACGTAGTCGAAGTCATCGTACCACTTCACGTCATCATACTTGACGGTGATGATATCGGTCAGCGGCTCAATGAAGGGGTCTCCCCCTCGCGGCCAGTTCTCCTCTACCCATAGCTTGATAGCTGGGAACATCTCTGGTTTGTCGGCGTCCGCATAGAAGGCGAACGTCACATCGCTACGGTAGCCCATCAGAGTTCTCCCTCGTCGATATACAGGCCACCCATCTCGCTTGCCCAGTAGGACGCAACGATGCGTGTGCCATCGGTGAACGTAACCACAATGCTGTTCAGCCCCTCGTCATCGCCGCAACGGCGCTCGTAAAGGGCTTTGTCACCCAGCACATGGACAGACTGCACCTGCTTACCTACGTGCTGGCGCAGGTCTAAAATCACTTCATCAACCATGTCACTCTCCCGTTCGCTTAGGGTTGAGCATCGTCAGCTCTGCCTTGTTGGTGATAACAACGTAGTTGCTCTTGTTTAGTGGTGCGCTGCACCATTTCACTGCCCGCGCAGCGAAGTCGCCACACGACAGGCAGGTGTTGTAGCCCAGCAGGGCGCGGCGTTCGGAGTATGTCTCTCCACAGGATATGCACTCAGCCATTGGTTTGCTCCTTCTTTGTTATCTGAACTGGTTCGGCTAGCGTGCAGCCCTATGCTGCACCTGAAAGGCGCATTGCCTATCAAACGAGACCGCACTCGGTGCCGACAGGCAGGCGGTCCCAGCCAAAGTGTTTCCTGAAGAACCGCAGCGCCTCGCGCTTGTTGGGCGCATAGATCGGGTAGAACATCTCGCCACGGCAGTTGACCCAGTATTTCCGGCTCACTTGTCCTCTCCCAGTTTGCGCGGGCGCACTACACCTACGTCACTAGGCACAAAGCTATTTGCCCATGCCATCAGCACATCGAGCGACTGGTCACCGTTCTCGCCCACCCAATCCAGCCACTCACGTTGAGTGGTGGTGTGCCGGTCCTCTCCCTTCAGGCTAGGCATCTCGAAAAGCATAGGCAGGTCGGACATAGGCACGTCCACCACAGGCACCCCGTTTGCCTTGGCCCACGCATTGATGAAGTTATGCAGGCTGCGCCTGTCCTCTAATTGTTGCTCCTCCGCGAACGCGATAGCGTCTAGCAAGCTAGGCTCAGGGTTGCTGTCTTGCAGCGTTTTCCAATCAGGCATCGTAAGATTCCTTTCTCGTTATCTGAACTGGTTTGGATAAGTGTGGCGAGAAACGCCACAGCGCAGGACGGAATCGCCCTGACCTTGTGTGTAGC
>Ga0164292_10004982_pt1 | contig 10847 bp, 8 predicted proteins | sample GEODES117metaG_FD_111486 | JGI IMG/M metagenome (GOLD analysis project Ga0164292, IMG submission 111486) | Eutrophic lake water microbial communities from Lake Mendota, Wisconsin, USA - GEODES117 metaG | ecosystem: Environmental > Aquatic > Freshwater > Lake | place: USA: Lake Mendota, Wisconsin... | reverse complement strand
GACGACCCGGACGGCTGACGGCTCCCGGAATCACGAGGGCGGGGACGAGCGTGTCGCCACCGCGAGCAGCCTTAATATGAGCTCGCCCCAGTCGGTGGGTGGCCCACGGGCGGAAGAAACGGGCGGGGACCTGAGCGTCTCGCCGAGGTGTGCGAGGATCTTCCGGATCGGCCTCAGGTTCGCGGACAGGAAGTCCGCAGCAACCGGAGGTTGCCACGAGTGCGAAGGCCAGGGATGGTTCCGCAATCGTAAAGCAGTCTGAACGCGATCAGCCGACTATCGCCGCCGCTTGAACCAGCACACGATCCGACGGTGCATCCGCTCGGTGAGGGCCGCCGTGCGGCTGTGCGAGATCGTTCGCGATCTTCGGGCTCAGGTCAGTCGTTGATCACCTGCGTGTCGTCGGCGCTGCAGATGAGGTTCCAGACTCGCCAGTCGGTCGTCTCGCGGACCGGCCGGACCGACCCGTCGCACATCGCAATATCGATGAAGCCGAGATGAAAACTTTGGGCACCCAGATACGTGCTGTTGACGCCACCGCGGGTCATGAACACCGGGCCGCTCATACCGGGCGGCCCGGTGTTGCCGGGGCCCGGCTCGATGTAGATCCAGGCGCCGGGGGCAGCGCCATTCGCTTTTTTCCAGGGGGATTGCGCGATCGCCCCGTCCACCGTCACGTCGACGAACGCCGCGCGGGCGTAGGCCCGCGATGGCGTGCCTGGCACACCGTCTGCCATCTGGTCGAGACCGTTCGCGTTATTGAAAAATCCCACGCTCGTCACCTCGCCCAAGAGCAGCGTTTTCGACAGGCCGTCGGGGATCTGGGCTGCTTTCAGCGTATGTGGTTCGCCATGCACCGGAGCACGCGCCGTGCGCGACTGCCCCAGCACGCCGGTCACCTGGGCATTGCACACCACGCCTGATGACAGCAACGTCCCTTCGTAGCGGTTTTGCCACCAATCGATGCCCTCGCATCCGGCGTAGTTGGAAATTGCGAGGTCGTTCGTCTCGCTCGGCTGGAGAAAGAACGGATCGCTTGGGCACCGTGCCACGGGCAGCGAGGCCTTCACATGAGGTTTGCCCCAGGCGGGCTGCTTCAGATCGATGCCGGAGGCGAGCCCCTGCTCCTCGATGTAGGGCAGGATCAACGTGATCCACGAGTGATGGTTTTCAGTGAAGGGCGGCGAGCCCGTCTCGATGCCCCATACGCCGCGCGGCGGAAAGGTCTTTTTGGCATCGAGGTGATTGAGCATCCCCAAGCCCAGTTGCTTGAGCTTGTTCTGGCAAATGCTTCGGCGGGACGACTCACGGGCCGACTGGACCGCCGGCAGCAGCAGGCCGATCAGCGTGGCGATGATCGCAATCACCACGAGCAGCTCCACGAGCGTAAAGCCGCCTGGCGAGCGCAGACGGATGTTTGGGTGGAGGGCTCTCCTATCGCACGGATGCGAACCGAGGCATTGCTCAACGATCATGGTCATGCCTCCGGCTGCGTTTTTGCGACGGCGATTCCCCTCACAAACTGTAGAGATCCGGGATCTCGGAGTTCAAGGTGCGTTGGGCGGCAGGCACTTGCGAAAAGCCCGATCAGGCCAGGCTCGCCGGGGCCGGAGCCGAACGGCCAGTAACGATCCATAAGAAAAAGATTACGTTTTTTCTTTTCTGGTTGACGTGGGACGAGTGGGTTGGAAAACATTGCGTTGGGGATCGACCCTGGCAAACATTTTGGAGGGGGACTCTCGTGAACACGATCCATGCATTTCTAAAGGCGCCGGCTGTTGCGCTCCGTGTCGGGATGGTTGTTCTTGCCGGACTTTCCCTCCACGACTCAGGCAACCTGTATGGTGCACTGATCTATACGGACAACTTCAGCGCCAACCCCGGGGCATTGAACGGTCGCACCACTGCTGCCGGTTTCGGCAACTGGACGACCACTGACAGCGCATACCAAGTCGGCAGTGGTCAAATTACGATCGACTCAAACACGCCTGTCGACTACCACGCAGCGACGTTCGCGCTTCCCACATTGACGGGCTCCGACACCCTCTCGGTGACCATCACACTTCGACCCTCTGGACCAAATTTCACGGGTTTCGGTTTTACTCCCGGTTCAAATCAATATGTGATCAATTCCGGATATGGCTGGGTCTATTACGAGGGGCTCGGCGCGACCAGCCCAAACATTCAGGTTTTCAGTGGCGCAGGGGCCACAGGAGGAATTTACTCCGCAGCACTGACAAACCCTGCGCTCAATTTTGACGCATCTCTGCCGACGACATTTCAATACACCTACTCCGCTTCCGCCCAAACGCTCTCGATCAACGCCACGAATGGAACCAACTCGTCCACACTCCTGAACAATGCCGACGTGAGCTCAATTCCGCTGAGTGGCTTCAGTAACTTCGCCTTGCAGTTTCAAGGGCAGACTTTGGGCACGGACTTGAACCCCGCCTATGTTGACTATTTGAATGTTGAGGTTGTCCCTGAGCCCACGACCTATGTGATGCTGCTTTGCGGGCTTGGGGCGATGACGGCTTTGCGATGCCGCCGTCGCTAGACCCCAAGACTTTGGGCAATACCGTTTGCGACTGCGGAATTGTGCTGCAACGATTCCCATTCTTCGTATTCAGCCGCAGCGTCTTCAAAACACCAGCGTCGCCCTACCGGTCCACGGATTTTCAGGGTCGCTTGCGTCCGTGACCGGACGTGGAGCTTGGTGGAGATGCTCCGCAGGTGGGAGCGGATGGTGGGCATGCTGATGGCAAAGGCGTTGGCGATCTCCCGGTTGCTGTGGCAGTTGGAGAGATGCTCGAGGATCTGCCGCTCCGTGAGCAGCGTGAACGCGATCAGCCGAACATGGCCGCCACACCCCGGGCACTGCGACGCGTACGCCGCTGGCCGTGCGGATCACGCCGAACACGAAACACCCAAGCCAATCAGCCAAATGAACCCCGTCCTCACGTTCCTCGCCGTATTACTGCTCGCGCCGCTCGCCGCGCTGCAGGCCGCGGAAAAAACCGGCGTTTCCTTCCGAACGACCGACGCGGATTTGCAACGGCTCTACGATGCCGCAGAGTCAAAGGTGGCGGAGAACATCGTCCAGTTCACGCCGACGATGAAGGTGTTGGTCGAGGGGGGCGGCTATTCGAATGCGTGGCTGGAAACACAGCCGATGGGTGGCGAGATGTATGCCAAGCGCGATCTCGAACTGGCTCTCAACAACCAGAAGCTCTTCATGCAGGCGCAACGCGCCGACGGACGTCTGCCGGGCATGGTCATCTCCGGGGAGACCGCGCGGACACGCGGGTTTGACCGGCAACCGCCGGAAGGCATGATCTGGATGCCGGAGCAGGACATTCTCGCGGACTTCGAGATGTTCCAGGGCTACTGCTTCCCCGAACCGGCATGGCGGATGTATTTCTGGGCGGGGAAGGACCGCGCTTACCTCACGCGACTCTACGATGCGCTGGAAAGACACGACGCCTATCTCTGGCGGACGCGTGACTCGAACGGTGACGGCATTCTGGAAACGTGGTGCGTATGGGACACAGGCGAGGACGGCAGCACGCGGTTGCTCACACGCCACGCTCCGTCCCGCTGGCCCTTCGAATATCCACCCACGGGTGGCAAGTTGCCGGACCCGCAGAAACCGGAAAACTTTTCCAACTACTGGCTTGAGCATTATTTGGGCAAGCTGACGCCTCCCACCCGCGAGCAGGTGATGGTGCCATTCGCCTCGATGGACGTGATGGCCTACAGCTACCAGGGCCGGGCCGTCCTGGCGAAGATCGCGCGTGAACTGGACAACGGTCGCGAGGCTCATTGGCACAAGCAGGCCGAGGACGTCCGGCAGCGGCTCGTCAAAGGCTTGTGGGATCCGGCACGCTCTGCCTGCTTCGACCGGGATCGCAACGGCAAGCGCCTGGAAGAACTGGTGCACAACAATCTCCGCTGCATGTGGTATGGCGTCTTCACGCAGGAAATGGCCGATGTGTTCATCCGGCGGCATCTGCTCAATCCGGCGGAGTTCTGGACGCCGGTGCCGCTGGTCTCCATCGCCGCGAACGATCCGCTGTTTCGCAGCGTGGGGGGCAACGACTGGAGCGGCCAACCGCAGGGGCTCACCTTTCAGCGGGCCATTCGGGCGCTCGAAAACTACGGGCACTACGCCGAGGTGTCCCTCGTCGGCCAAAAGCTCCTCCCGGTGCTCATACGCAACGGTTGCACGTTCCCACAGCAACTCGATGCCGTCACGGGTGCACCGTCCGGCCCGAAACCTGACGGCTATGGCCCGATGAGCCTCGCCGCGTTGGAGTACATCTCCCGGATGCACGGCATCCACCTCGACGTGGAGGCTGATCGCGTCTGGTGGTCGGCCTTGCGTGGTAGCGGGGGCGACTTCAGCTACACGCAACGCTGGGGCGAGCAGACCTTCGCGCTCGACTGTAAGGGCGGACAAATGCGTGCCCGGCTCAATGAGAGCGAGTTGTTTTCTTGCTCTCCCGGAGCACGCGTCGTGACCGACCTCAAAGGCACGATCATCGAAGTCGTCGGCATTCAGCCCGAGATCCAAAATCCTGATACCGTCATCACCCGGGGCTCACAAACATGGACGCTCTCGCTCAAGCCAAATCAGGTGATTTCGCTCGCAAATGAGACGCCGAAGACTCAGCGAACCGTTCCCTTCGACTACCCCTAAACACCGCGCCGCGTCATCAGCGGCAAACCCTCCGAAGCCACCGCGGGTCTGACCTGCCGGTGATCGACAGAGCTTGGATCTGTGGGCGTACTTCAACGGCGTTGACCTGTCCCCCTTAAATGAGGCCACATTCGGAGCGAGAATCCGAGCGTGGTGGAGATCGCCTTTACGGGTGAGCATGGCTACAAGAAGGATCTCCCAGTTGCTACGGCGATGACGTTGATCGCGTCGGGGACCAGAGCTCGTAACCCCTGGGGCCGTTCAGGGGCGTCCGCCCGAGCCGCCGCCGAGCCGGTAGAGAGCCGTGTCGGTGCGGAGGTACATCGAGTCGCCGACGGCGGCGGGTGTGGCAAAGATCCGACCGTCGAGATGGTTGGTGGCGATGACCGCGGGCTCAGGCTTGGCTTCCGGATCGATCACGAACGTGTCGCCGTCGCGGTTGCCCACGTAGATCCGGCCATCGGCGAATAGGGGCGATGACGAAACGTTGCCGCCGAGTCGAAGCGTGGCGATCGGTGCGCCCGTGCGGGCGTCGAGAAACGTGGCGACACCCTTGTCGCTCACCATGAAGAGCTGCTCGCCGACGACGAGCGGCGAGGGCATGTTCGGAGCCCCCTTCTTTTCCTGCCAGACGATCTCGGCGCCACGACCGTCGGCGGCGAGCTTGACGGCCAACAGCCGCGCTTGGTTGAAGCTCGTGCTCATGTAGACGAGGCCATGGCCGGTCACCGGCCGGGGCACCACTGAAAACCCAAGTTCGCCGTAGCTCATCCGCCAGAGTTCCACGCCTGTCTTCGGATCGTAGCCATAGAGCCAGTCGGCGCCGGGCGAGATCAGCACGTCACGGTCGCCATGCCGCACCACGATGGGCGTGGCATAGGCCTTCTTGACGTCTGGGTCGTCGCCGAGTTTCCCGCTCCGCGAGGTCTTCCAGGCAAGTCGGCCGGTGACGGTGTCGAGTGCCGCGACAAACTGCACGTCGATGCCGTCGCAGTTCACGATCAGCAGGTCATTCCAGACGATCGGCGTGCTCCCCGGGCCATTCATGTGGTCGAGCCGCAGGTCCCGGTTTGCCCACAGCACCTTGCCCGTTGTCGTCTCGACACAGGCGGTGCCGAAGTCACCGAAGTGGCAATACAGCCGACCTTCGGTGAGTACGGGAGACGGTGACGCGTAGGAGTTGAGGGCATGGATCGGCTGCGGCTCGTCGATCACGAAGAGTTCGACATCGTGGATGAGACGCCCCGAATCGCGCTCGACCGCGAGCGCCCGCAGGCTCAGGGACGTCGCCACGTTTCTGGCTTGGCCGCCCGACGGCTCGACCGCCCGGCGGGCCTTCTCTTCCGGCGTGGCTTCCCGTTCGACCGCGGTCGTCATCCACACGAGTCGCTCGTCGAGCACCGGCGACGACCAGCCGCGACCCGGCAGCAGCGTTTTCCAGACGACGTGCTCCGTCTCGCTCCAGGTGACTGGGAGATCGTGGGTCGAGGGAGCGTGGCCCTGTCCGTCGGGACCGCGCCACTGCGGCCAGGGCACGTCGGCTACGGCGGGAGGCGTGAGCAGACCTGCCACGACGAGCAGGCAGACTAGGCGGGCGCAACGGCAGAGCGAGGTCATGCAGGGATCTCCGTGGACGGCGTCAGGATACCGGTCTGTCGCGATGGACGCGTGCCCTCAGGAAGCCGTAGTTTTCCAGCCGCATCCGGTCGGCGCGGTCGTCGATCGTGGCTTCGGGCACATCGTAGATCGAGAGTACGCGATCGAAGAGCGCCAGGGCCGTTTCGAACTCCGCAGGGATCACCTCGTTGGCCCCGAGATGCCGCAGTTCCTCGACCTCGAGGACATATTCGGTACGGACGATGATCCTCACGCCCGGCGCGAGTTCGCGAGCGATCTGCACGCTCCGCCGCGTGCTAGCGGCGTCGGAGATCGCCAGCACATAAGCCCGCGCCCGAGCGATGCCCACGTGCTCAAGAACGGCGGCCCGGGTGCAGTCGCCGTAGTGAATGTCGAGCCCTAGGGCCCGCTCGCGGCGGACCGTCTCGGGGTTGAGTTCGAGCACGACGTGAGGCACGCCGAACTCGGCGAGGGCGGCGGCAAGGTTGCGGCCGTTGAGGCCGAAGCCGGCGATGATCACGTGGTCGGAGAGTTCCTGGCGGCCCGCCGGTGGGGTCCGGTCGGCAAGCCACCAGCCGCACAACCGCGACCGCGAGAGGCGGTCGAGCCAGCCGGGGAGGGCCGCGGCGAGCAGCGGCGTGGCGGCCATCGTGAGCACGGCCGCCGCCAGGAAAGTCTGGTAGTCGTCGCGGTCGAGCAGGCCGGCTTCGGCGCCGCGGGAGCCGAGCACGAACGAAAACTCACCAACCTGAGCGAGCGCGGCACCGGCAAGCAGACTCGTCCGCGGCGGATAGCCGGCCAGCAGTGCCGGGATGACGGTCATCGCGGTCTTCCCCAACACGATCGCCAGCACCGTGACGGCCACCAGCGCGGCGTGTTCGGCAAGAAACCGAACGTCGAGGAGCATGCCGACCGAGACGAAGAACAGGCTCGCCAACGTATCGCGAAACGGCAGCACCTCGGTGAATGCCTGGTGGCCGTACTCGCTCTCCGAGAGCAGAAGGCCCGCGAGAAACGCCCCGAGGGCGAGCGAGAGGCCGACCTGAGCGGTGATCGCGGCGGTGCCAAGGCAGGCGAGCACGATGGTCATCAGAAAGAGTTCACGGTTTCGCAGCCGGACCACCTCGTGGAGGATTCGGGGCACGAGGAGGCGGCCGACGGCGAGCACCACCGCCACGGCCGCGAGACCTGCTGCCACGGAAGCGACTGGGTTGGCGAACAGGCCGGCGGCGTGGCCGACGGGTGCGGTGGCCTGGGACGGCGGTCGGACGCCCGCTGCTGACGCGAGCAGCGGTACGGCGAGCATCGCGGCGACGACGACGAGATCCTGCAGGAGGAGCACCGCGACGGCCACGCGGCCGTGCGGCGCGGCGGTTTCGCCGCGGTCGGCAAGGAGCTTGAGCACAATCGCTGTGCTCGACATCGCCACCAGCATGCCGGCGAACACCGCCTGCGGCAGCGTGCCGAGATACCACCAGGTGGCCACCGTTACCAACGCCGTGGTGCCGACGATCTGCGGCAGGCCCACGCGGGCCATCGTCGGCAGCATGATGATCAGCCTTGAGAGTGAGAACTCGAGGCCCACCGTGAACAGCAGCACGACGACACCGATTTCGGCGAGCACCTCGACGACGTGGAGGTCGGAGACGAGCGACAGCCCGTAGGGTCCCACCAGGACGCCCGCCACGAGCAGCCCGACGACGCTCGGGAGCCGGAGGAGGCCGAAGGCGAAGACGACGGCCGCCGCGACCGCAAACACGATGACAAGGTCGGCGAGGAACATGGGCGACGGGGACGTGCTCGGGGGAGGGACTGCCTTCAGAGCGTAGCGCATGGCCCGCGGAAAAGCCACGTTTTCCAGATCAGGAGTCTGTCTTGGGCGGTCCGGCCGTCCCTGCTACCCTCTCCGCCCCCGGAGGGTGTTTGCATGAGTGGTGAAGCGAGCAAAACGGTGCGTCTGGTCTGGGCGGTGATTGTCGTCGCGACGGTGTGGCTTGGCCGGAACGGCCTGGCAGAAGCACCCGCTCAGCTCCAGGACAGGCCGTGCGAACTGCGGGTGGAGAGCGACCTGTTTTCGGCGGGTGGCGACGAACCCATCGCCCGCAGCCTGACGCTATTTCACCAAGGTGTGGCCTGGGATTTCCTCGAAATCGTGGACGCCGATACCAAGACGGCAGCGATCGGCGAGATCGTGCTCCACGACCCGGCGCGGGAGAGGGTGGTGGTGATCGATCCGGTGCGGCATGTGAAGACACAGGTCGACATGATCCGGCTCGAGAGGCTGAGCGTGTCGCTTGCAAAGTGGGCGCGGTCGAACGACGATCGCCTCGTCCGCTGGGCCGGGGGGCCCGATTTCACCGCCGGGTTCACCGAGGAAGATGAGCGAATCGAACTCGTCGGTCCACGGGTGCGATATGCGGTTGCCTACGAAGAGGCACCGTGCCCCGAAGCTGCCGGCAACTACCGGCGGTTTGCCGACACCGCGATTCTCCTCAAGGCGCTGATGCAGCCAGGTGGGATTCCGCCCTTTCCGCGGCTGGCCGTGAACCGTCGGCTCGAGGATGCCGGTGCAATTCCCAGCGAGGTCACGCTCGAGATCGAGCCACGGCTCATCGGGATCGCGGGCCGCCCTGAGCGGCTACGGTGCGTTCACAAGGTGCATCCGCGACTGCTCGGCGGTGATCTCGAGCGCATCGAAGACGCTCAGGGGCACGTGGCCGCAGCGGAAGCAGTTAATCTGGCGACGTTCATCGCCCGCGACGAGGAGCCACCTCGGTCCCCGCCGCCCGGTTCATGAGAACCACCGCGGCGTTCCCTACGCCGCCGTCACGACTGGTATGCGCGGAGGAGTTTGTCGCGGCGGCAAGAAACTCCGCCTGACCGGACGATGTTTCCTGTGCCTCACATCCTTCCCAGCCCGCTTGGTCGAGCGGAAGGAACGGTGATTCTGGCGGCTCGGGAGAACGCCAGGCAGGTGGGTGCCGTCGTGTTTGGGGGGCGTGTCGAGGGCTCGCGGAAGGTGCCGCGGCCAAGGCATTGACATTTGTACACGTATCTGTTTCAATCATCAACATCCATATCAAAGCATTTCACTACGGAGGGTCTCGATGCTGGTGCTCTCACGCAAGCAAAACGAACGGATTCGGGTCGGTGATTCGGTGGTGGTGACGATCGTCCGAGTCAGTGGCGACAAGGTGCGGATCGGGATCGAGGCGCCCGCGAACGTGCGGGTGCTGCGGGACGAACTTGACGCCGACACGATCGCCACGGTGACACTCGAAGGATCTGCGGAACTGGCCATCCCGCGACTCCTCGGCGTTGCCGGCTGATCAGACGTTGTGATCAATGCCCGCACCGGCGGCGGCCGAGCAGGTGCGAAACCTACGAAATCGGGCCGCCGGGCCGTGGAAATCCACGGTTCCGGCGGCTTCGTTTCGGGGAAGCGTGGCTCCGCTGTCGGATTCCAGCGCGGTCAGGCAGAATCATGGCATGAACCTGACCGAGGCCGGCGTCCGGCCGGATGCCGAAGACGCGGTCCCTGCGGCCAGCCCTGTGAGGCGTGGGTCGCCGGCGCGACTGGCGGTGGTGATCGCCGCAGTGACGGCGTGCGGCCTTGCGGTGGCGGCCTTTGCCGCGACCCGTGTACCCGAGTTCTACCGCCAGCGACTCGTGTTCGAGGGCGCGGAGGATGCGGGTCGGAGGCTGGTCAGTGACGTCTCGGCGCTGCACGCCTCGTTCATTCGCGAGGGGGCTTGGGAGGCGGCGTTCTCCGAGCACGACATCAACGCCTGGCTCGCCAGCGACCTGCACCGCAACCACGGTCGCCTGCTGCCGCGTGCCGTATCGGAACCGCGGCTACGTTTTACGCCGCGCCGGGTTCATGCTGCCGTACGGATCGGTGGCGGCCTGGCATCGACGGTGGCTGTGCTCGTCGCGGAGGTGCAACTACGAGAGCCGAACCAACTTGGCATCGTGGTGGAGGATGCCAGACTTGGCAGCCTGCCGCTCCCCCGCGGACTGGTGCTCGGCGAAATTCGCAGGCGATTTGACCAGATCGGGATGGTGACCGCCGTCCGGCGACTGGATGGTCGCACCGTGCTCGTGGTGTACATTCCGTCGACGCACGAGTCGGGGGGCATGAGCCACTGGCTCGAGTCACTGTCGATCGGCGAGGGCAGCGTTGCCTTCGCGGGGCACACGCGGCCCGGGCGGTCACCACTGGTGGTACCGTCTGAGGGTAGTGGTTCGTGATGACGCAACGACGCAGGACCAACGACGACAGGGGGCAGGCATGCCAGGGCTGACGTTTCTCGGGGCGGCAGGGGGGGTGTCGGGATCCCGGCACCTCGTGGATGCGGCCGGTGGTCGCGTACTCATTGACTGTGGTCTCTTCCAGGGAGAGAAGAATCTCCGTGACAAGAACTGGGATCGCTTTCCGGTGCGGCCCGATTCGATCAACGCGGTCGTGCTGACCCACGGGCACATCGACCACTCCGGATACCTGCCACGATTGGCCCGGGAAGGCTTCGCT
>Ga0164292_10004981_pt1 | contig 10847 bp, 10 predicted proteins | sample GEODES117metaG_FD_111486 | JGI IMG/M metagenome (GOLD analysis project Ga0164292, IMG submission 111486) | Eutrophic lake water microbial communities from Lake Mendota, Wisconsin, USA - GEODES117 metaG | ecosystem: Environmental > Aquatic > Freshwater > Lake | place: USA: Lake Mendota... | reverse complement strand
TTTCAGAATGATTGTCTTTCTTTAACATAAACAATAAAAATTAAATTGAACAAAAAACCCCGGATGTAGTCCGGGGCTTTCTTTATGCGACTTTTAATTTTTTCAAATCTGATTTATCAAATTTATCAGTAGCATATTCAAGTGTAATGAATAACTCCTTTCCAGTTTTACCAGAGGGGGTTTCATACATCGCATCTATCATAATTGCTTCACAAATAGACCGTAAGCCCCTCGCGCCAAGTTTAAATTCCATGGCCTTATCTACAATAAAAGCCATTACTTCCTTTTCAAATTCAAGTTTTACATTCTCATATTCAAACAGCTTTTTATATTGTTTGATAAGGGAATTTCTAGGCTCCTCTAAAATACTCAATAATGTTTCCCGATCTAATGGGTTTAAGTGGGTAATAACAGGCAACCTACCGATAAGTTCCGGAATAAGGCCGAATGACTTTAGATCCTGAGGAGTAATGTATTTATAAAGATTTTTGAGATCAATATCGATTTCGTCTTTGTCCACTTTATAACCCACGGTTTGAGTACGAAGCCTATTGGCTATCTTTTTCTCTATTCCATCAAATGCACCACCACAAATGAACAGGATGTTATTCGTATTCACCGGAATCATCTTCTGATCAGGATGTTTTCTTCCACCCTGTGGCGGAACATTAACAATAGTACCTTCCAGAATCTTGAGTAAGGCTTGTTGTACCCCCTCTCCAGATACATCACGGGTAATAGAAGGGTTATCACTCTTCCGAGCTATCTTATCTACCTCATCAATGTAAACAATACCACGTTCAGCTGCAGTTACATCATAATCGGCTGCCTGAAGTAAACGGGTCAAAATACTTTCCACGTCTTCCCCAACATAACCGGCTTCAGTTAGAACTGTAGCGTCACAAATGCAAAATGGAACATTTAAAACTTTGGCAATGGTTTTAGCAAGAAGTGTTTTTCCAGTTCCAGTTTCACCAACCATGATGATATTTGACTTCTCAATCTCAACCTCATCTTTGCCTACCTTCTGATTTAAACGCTTGTAGTGATTGTAGACAGCAACAGAAAGTATTTTCTTTGCCTGATCTTGACCAATTACGTAATGATCAAGGTGAGTTTTTATCTCAATAGGTTTGAGAAGAGTATCAAAAGTTTGAGTTGACTTAGCCTTCCGGACATTAAGTTCTTCTGCCAGTATCTGATTCGCTTGTGTTACACACTTATCACAGATATGGGCGTCAAGACCAGCGATCAACATCAGGGTATCCTGCTTTCCTGACCCACAGAATGAACATTTAATATCCTTAGTTCCTTTACTCATTATTTTTTATCTCCGGTTCCAACCAATACTTCATCAATCATACCAAATTCTTTGGCTTCGTTTGCGATCATCCAGTAATCTCGGTCCGATGCTTTCTCTACCCACTCGTATGTTTGACCTGAATGATTGGCAATGATGTCGTAAAGTTCTTTCTTAAGTTTAAGCATCTCACGAAGATTGATTTCCATATCAGAAGCAACTCCCTGTGCACCACCTGAAGGCTGATGGATCATCACTCTGGAATGGGGCAATGCTGCCCTTTTACCCTTTGTTCCTGCACAAAGTAATACGGCTGCCATTGAAGCTGCCATACCTGTACAAATAGTTGCAACATCCGGACTTATATACTGCATGGTATCATAAATGCCCAAGCCCGCGTAAACAGAACCGCCAGGTGAATTGATATAAATCTGAATATCCCGCTTTGCATCAGTAGACTGAAGGAATAATAGTTGAGCCTGGATAATATTGGCAATCCCTTCGTGAACCGCATCACCTAAAAAGATAATTCTGTCCATCATTAATCGAGAGAATACATCCATCTGTGCCACATTTAACTGACGCTCCTCTATAATGTAAGGTGTCATAGCTGTAGGGATTGAAGCGCTTTGAACCCTTCCAATAAAACTATCTACATGCTGACTGCCGATCCTATGATGTTTTACGGCATATTTTCTGAATTCATTCTTATCTATGTTCATTTTTGAATTTATAATTATTATTTAATATTTATTTCGAAAGAGTAAAAAAGAGCAATCGAAATAAAAGGTTGTAATAAAACCAAAAACAATCAAATTATTTCAACTCCAAAAACTTATCGTAGTCTATATCTTTTTTATCTAAGGTAATAACACCCTTCAGATAATCAAACACATGCTGTGCTTTTACTTCTTCAAAAATACGATTTGCATTCTCCTTATTTTGTAAGAACTGTGCAGTGTATTGTCCAAGCTGCTCTTCAGAAAGCGGCTGCGGACTATACATACGGAACTGTCCGTCAAGGCGATTTTTGGTAGCTGCAAATACCTCGTCGTATTTTATCTCCAATTTATTATCCTTGATAATCTTATTCTCGATTAAAGTCCAACGCAAATTACGTGCAAAGTCATCATAACCATTGTTTAACTCCTCTTCACTTAGCTTTTCATTAGTTGCCTTTAACCAACGTTTAAGGAACTCATCGGGCAGACTAAGCTTTACTTTATCCAAACCGAATTGCAACAAATCTCCCTGAAGTCTTTGATCCGCATTTTGAACCATCATACCTTCAAGTTCCTCTCTGATCTTCTGCTCAAATTCCGCTTCTGTTGCTACTATATTTTCACCGAATATCTTATCAAAAAACTCCTGGTTCAGATCACCCTCTTCAAGTCTATTGATGTTTTTAACTGATAATTTAAAATTAGACTTAAGATCCTTGGCATCCTCTTCAGAAATATTCAACAGTTTAGCAATTATTGTTTCATTGCTGCCGAATGCCTTTTGTATATCCAGCACAACCTCATCATCCTTTTTAAGACCAATCAATGACTTCTTAATCTTCGCGTTTTCTACCTGATCCAAACGAACAGATGCTGTATTCGAGATTCCTCCTTCAAAAACAGAACCATCTGCAGCAATCTGATTTAAATCTGCATAGATAACATCATCATCTGCCGATACGTCAGGATTTGACATTTTGCCATAGCTTTTTCTCAGATTTTTGATCCTTGAGGCAAGAGTGTCCTTGTCTACTTTAACCTGATAATAGGTTAATTTATCTTTTGATGAAAAATTAAGTTCAAACTCTGGAGCTATTCCCAGCTCATAAACAAACTCAAAGTCATCTGTAAAATCCCAGTTGAATTCTTTGCTATCATCGACCTTTGGTAAAGGCTGGCCGAGAACTTCAATCTTATTCTCGCTGATGTAATTACTTAAAGTATCATTTAATATGTTATTGATCTCATCTACCAGAATGTTCTTACCGTACATCTTTTTTATATGCCCAGCAGGAACCATCCCAGGACGAAATCCAGGAAGTTTCGCTTTTTTCGCCTGCGCTTTGATTGCTTTTTCTACGCGTTCTTTGTAATCTTCAGGAGTAATCTTAACAGTAAGTACAGAATTCAGATTGTCTATTTTGTCCTGTGTAATGTTCATTTTTTATTTTTTAAGTCGTTTTTGTTTATACAAAAATTCCCCGGTTTGTAGCCGGGGAATTATTCAGTGCGGATGAAGGGACTCGAACCCCCACGCCGTGAAGCGCCAGATCCTAAGTCTGGTGCGGCTACCAATTACGCCACATCCGCATTGTTAGGATATTTACCAAAATTCCAGGATGCTTGAATATTGTTATTGGTAAACGATATTCATCACAAATCCTAAATATTTAGGTCGGCAAAAATAACGTTTTTCTATCTAATTACAAAATGATTTAAGCTTATTATTTATGATTACTTAATTATTCAGGTCATAATGAGGCCAAATAAGCAGCACTATGTAGCTGCCTGCTACCATACCAGGAGAACATTTCTCCATCAACAATACAAACCTTGGCATCCGGACAAGTTCTTTGAAAATTTTTAACATGTTCATCCTTAAATGGATACGGCTCAGAAGAAAGAAAAATACATTCAGGATTAAGCTCAATAAGCTGGTTTATACTAATCTCCGGATAACGACTTTGATTTATAATATTCTCAAATCCGCATCTGCTTAGAATATCATCGATAAAAGTTTTTTTACCTGCCACCATAAACGGATCCTTCCAAATAAAATAGGCTACTCGTTCTGGCTTGTCTCTTCTATTCAAATTCGAAAACTGTTCATCAATTTTGACTGCAATTTGGGTAGCCTTATCCAAGCGATTAGTCAATTCTCCAATCTCTAGGATCATTTTTAATGCATCAGGCAATGTTTCAATATCGCTCATCCAGACAGGAAATTCATCCATGAGATCCTCAACTTGTTTTCTATCATTCTCCTCCTTGTTTCCAATAATTAAATCAGGTTTTAATGCCCTGATTTTTTGAAGGTCCAACATTTTTGTACCTCCAATTTTACTTGAACTCTTGAAACTTTTCCTGGGATGAATGCAAAACTTTGTAATTCCAATAATTTCCTGTTCTAGGCCTAAATCGAAAAGAAGTTCTGTTTGAGATGGCACCAATGAAATAATTTTTCGGGGAGGATACGAAACGGAAATAAGCCTTCCCATCTGATCAGTAAATCTGCGCTTTTGCATACTTTTACAAAATAAGTCAATTTTTGTAAATGCCTAAGTGGATTCTGTATTTATTAATAGTTATATCGCTAACAGGCTATGTTTTAGTTGGATATTATATTGAAAGATCGAATTTTATTCAGCTAATCAGTGTTTACACTTCCCTTTTTATTATTGCATTTATCATTTATAAAAAAGACAATCAAGATAATTTCAGGGTTCTACTAATGAGCGGCATTCTATTCCGATTTTGCCTGATTTTTTCTATTCCAGCTTTATCTGATGACTTTTATCGTTTTGTTTGGGATGGAAGAATTCAACAGCTGGGTTTTAATCCGTTCGACTACACGCCGGCACAAATTATAAAACAGCAGTATGATCCATTACTAAATAAAATCTTTCCTTATCTCAACTCTCCTGATTATTATAGCGTTTATCCTCAGGTTTGTCAGTCTATTTTTAAAATTGCATCTTCAATTGGCGGTGATAGTATGAACAATACAATTACCGCTTTAAAATCTGCCATCTTTATTTCCGAACTGGGAACGATCTTTATATTAAACAAACTTCTGTCGGCCAGGGTCAATTCCAAATCATTACAACTAATCTATATTCTGAATCCATTGGTAATTATAGAACTGACTGGGAACATCCATTTTGAGGCCTTTATGATACTCTTTATGCTGCTTACGGTTTTATTGATCAAAAAGAACAGATACATCAGCGCTGGCGGAGCTTTATCGCTCGCCATTCAAACAAAATTAATTCCACTGATTTTTGTTCCATTATTTTTAAAAAAAACAGCTCTCGGAAAGAAAATCATTATTGCTCTTTTTTGCCTGATCTTAACACTAATTATGAGTTTGATATTGCTTAATTCCCCAGAACGCTTTTTGCATTTTGCAGAGAGCTTGAGACTCTATTACGGTAAATTCGAATTTAATGGAAGCATTTATAGTCTTCTCAGAATAATAAGTCAATGGTTTATTTCCTATAACCCCATTGTTTTATTGAGCAAAATCATGATAACACTTACTTTATCCGGAGTATTTTGGGTATACCTAAAGAAACTTGAGCCTTTAAATGGCATGTTCTGGCTTCTTACTATATATATGATATTCTCTACAGTAGTTCATCCCTGGTATCTCACACCTCTTGTAGCACTCTCTGCCTTTGTTAATTATCGCTTTGCTTTGATTTGGTCGGCATTGGTACCATTAAGTTATTACACCTACAGCCAGAATCCCTACAGTGAAAACTACTGGCTTACCGGACTTGAATATATCATTGTTTTAGGATTTCTTATTAGGGATCTAAAACGATCAGAAGCATTAATTAAGGGATAACAAATAAAATTGAATTATTCGTCGTAGAAATCCTGCAAAGCACCAAAATAATTCAAATTCCACCCATCAATCATATCTGTAAAATCAGAATCAGGAATATTGGTATGTCTGAGTTCTACAGAGGTGCCATTTTTATCGGGATGTAGAATAAAAGTCACTATTGAATCCTCCGGCTGATCCCCAAAATACCATTGCTGAACTATCTTCTTGTTTTCTATAAATTCAAGATTTTTACCACAAATACTATCATCCCATAACGAAAACTCAGAACTTGGCTCGGTACTCATTATTGCTTCAGCACCGGTCCACAAAGAAATCGTAAGTGGATTGGTCAGTGCGAGGTAAACCTCCTCCGGACTTGCCTGTATGAGGTAATATTTCTTAAACTCTTTCATAAACTGTAAATATAAATTTAATATAAATCATTTGATGATTTAACCCCTGAAATGAATTAATGCCTTAACCCGGGAGTAGTCTGAATATGCAATTTTTATTTTTTTGAGCAACCTTTTGTAACAGTCGTCGTCTTATTACAATCAAAGTATCAGCAAATGCGGTAAAATATGGCAGTTTTGGATCAACTATTTAAAAAAAATGAGCATGAAAAATACTGGAATTTTACTTTAAGATTTAGTTCTTCAAATAATCAATTGACTTTTTTAGCTTATAAAATCGATTTTTCCCTAAAAAAATAATTCCTGCCATTAGAAAAGTTTATTTAAAAAAGGTCTGCTATGCAAAACTTCCATGTACCTCAAGTAAAAATAAATTATTGATCAAATTATACGCAAAGATTTCTTTTTAGCAACAATAAACGATAAGCCATTAATCAATCATTTAATTGTAATAAAATATCCTGCTTCATCATTTATGAAAATTCGATATTAATTTGCTTTTATTTTTTGGGTTAGTTGGTAGATAGCGTCGGCATTATTAAAATTGATGAGAACAAACACAATGAAGAATCAAAATTCCTTAAAGTCTGAACGTTACAGTAACAGGCATACAAGAAGCTTCTTCACTATGCTAACAAATGAAGGGCAAGATACGACTGATAAGTTTGTCAATCAGTTTTACACCTCAAAAAACTATCAGGAAAGGCTTGAAGCGATTAAATACATAATCAGTATCACTGGAAAATACAGTTTCCCTGAGCGGATTATTGCTGATGCATTACAGGATTATTGTTCTCAAGTAAAAGTTTACATTCTGAAACACTATGACTTTTCGGAAACTATAGATCCTCAAATCAAAGAATGTCTCACAAACATTGCCAAAAATGATGAAAAATTACAACTCAGAACTCTGGCAATTGAGATACTTTCAGAGCTCAATGATCCTGAACATTACGACCTGTTTTTCTCTTCCTCGCTATTGAAAGGCTCTAAGGAGTCTTCAGCCGGATTAATTGGCTTATTCAAACTAGACAAGGAAAAGGCTTATCAAATGGCAAAATTCAGGGCTAATTCTTCAAGTGGAGATCTGGATATTGCCATTGCTGAAATATTTCAAAATCGAGGAAATATCGATGATCTCGCCTTTATAAAACAACGCCTCAAGGCCCGGAATAAATTCAATAAAATAGAGTTGATCAGAATTTATCTTAAATTTTTGGGTAGAATCGAGATCGATTCAATTATCAGAGCCAACATTCTTTACATAAGCGAGGATATTCTTTCTACATCGAACAGAGAATTAATACAGCTTCTGATCATGGAATTACATCTGTTTATCTCTAATTATCAGGAATATTTGGATAAAAATAAAGAGTTGACCAAATACTTGAACAAGACAATTGATATACTTCTCGAGAAAAACTATGTAAATAAAGGCCAAAATAATCCATTTGGACCAATCTAAATAATAAAAAAGCCTTCTCAGATATCTGAGAAGGCTTTTTTATTATCTAAAACAGTTAGAAGTACTATTTAGCACTATTTTTTTTCGCAGTAACTTCATTTCTGATGTCTTGAGCAAGATTTTTCAAATCCTGCATTCCTTTACGAACTCTTGTTCCTGCTGCACTGTTACCTGAATTGTAAAATTTGTTTGCATCAACTTCAACTGAAGCTAGCAAATCTTTCATTTTTGTAAATTTGTCCATTGTTTTATTTTTTAGGTTAAGCAAATCTAATTTAATTACAGAAATTGACAAGTCATTTTTATATTTTTTTTCTGAGCTAAAAATCCATTTAAAATTTTTGCCTAAAGGCCCTGGAAAAATGCCTTAATTTTCAAGTGTAAATAAATCTGCAATCTTGTGCCGCAGGTTCAAATCATTCTGATTTGAACTAATTATCCAGGCCTCCTTATCCAATTTCAAACAAGAAATAATAGAAAATTTCTGCCACTATTTTCGCATGTCTACAATCGATTTTAACAGATTATGATCCTCTTGAATTTATTTTATATTTTTTCAAAAAAATCATGATAGAAATCAAGTATTTAATATCCTTTAACATAACCAGAATCAACTCATTTTATGATTTTAGAGGCAAATATGGCCCATTAGGTTAAGTTTTCAATGAAATCCAGGATCGCAAAAACCATAAAATACACGTTTGTTTTATAGCACCTATGGTTCTATAAACGGGCTGCCCGTCCCGATGAAAAACAGCTCCGAGTTAAATAAACCTTGCCGAAGGAGTTCCAGCTTCCGCTGGAATGACAACAATTTTGGAGATTAGGAGGTTCCAGCTGGAATGACAACCATTTCTTGCCGGAAATACTCCGCAGGAAAGGGTTGAACGAAGCTATAAAACGCAGGTATTGGTTTCAAAAATTAAAAAATACGGCTCCAAAGCCTCTCATGTGATCAATTAAAACGGCACCTTTTACCCTTCCTTATATCGAACTCAGGATACTTAAATATGATTACCTGTACAATTCTACAAGTTATTGAGCGCGTATTCAAGATCAGAAAGCAAATCATCCACTGATTCAATACCCACTGAATAACGAATCAAACTTTCAGGAATACCTAGTAATGCACGCTGTTCCTCAGTTAATTCAACATGGCTGGTAGTTCGCGGCGGACCTGCAAGGGTACTTACCGAACCAAGGCTAGCAGCAAGATGAACGAGCTTAAGTGAAGGCAAAAACTTTTCTACTAGGTTATAACCTCCATCGAGGGCAAAGCTTAACATACCACCGTAACCTCTCATTTGAGATTTAGCAATTGCGTGACCGGTATGATCCACTAAACCAGGGTAAAACACCTGGCTAACTTTTGAGTGTTTGTTAAGATAATTTGCAATCGTCATCGCCGATTCATTCTGTCTGGAAATCCTGAGTTCAAGTGTTTTCATTCCTCTGGCAATCATATATGCAGGATCAGCTTGCAGACTTGCTCCATTAATTTCCCTGAAATGAAATACCTTCTGAACCAGCTCTTTGCTTCCTGCCAACACCCCACCCATGGCATCAGAATGTCCGCAAAGGTATTTTGTAGCACTATGCAAAACTAAATCTGCTCCAAGTTCTAATGGGTTCTGGTTAATTGGTGTGGCAAATGTATTATCCACTACTACAACTGCCCCAACTTTTTTTGCAGCCAAGGCAATCCGTTTAATATCAATAATCTTCAAAGTCGGATTGGTAGGAGTTTCCAAATAAACCAGATCACATCCTTTCGCAATCTCATATTCCAGTTCTTCATGATTCCCTGTTTCACATAGTTTAACCTCCACATGATACGCCGGAAAAAAGTCAAGAAAAAGCTTGCTTGTACCTCCATAGGTATCTTTTACAGAAACGACCCTTTTTCCTGGTTTTAAAAATGTAAATAGGGTATTACTAATTGCAGCCATCCCGGTTGCGAATGATGTAGCCGCTTCAGCACCTTCTAATACTCTTACTTTTTCTTCCAATGAGGCAACAGTTGGATTTGTATTGCGGCTATAAATAAAACCATCTGCTTTTCCAGTAGAAACATCGTACCATTCGTCAAGATCTTTGTAAGCAAAAGCGACACTATTCACAATTGGTGTTGTCACAGCTCCACCGAAATAAGGATTATCTTCCCCTGCCCAAACGGCATTAGTTGCCTTACTGAATTTTCTATTTCCCATAATTTTAAATCGTTAAAAACATCACCCGAATTGCTGAATCCCAAATCAGATGATTTATAAATGAACCCATCAGGATAATTTTAACTATAAATTACCTGATAGGCTTGAGTAGAACATCATGAAAAGTGAGATCTGAATCGGGGTCAATAATCTTTAGCTTTACCTGATCAACAGTTCCATCAGCATTTAATGCAAAGGTAACGTATGAATCTGCCTTTAGACTCTTATTTTTTAGAGTAGCAATAAAACTATTGTACTGAAAATAACTAAGATTCCCATTTAGATGTGGCAATTGCTGAAATTCCATTATTAATCCATCTCCTGAAGCAATCAACAATACATCTCCATATACCTCATCATGGTATTTGCCTGCAAGTTTTGAAATTGAAACATCATATTTTCCTGCTGGATCTGCCTTAATCAAATTTTTAATCTGAGATTCCTTTAATCTTGTCTTGGCTAAAACCTGTTCGTCTTCATAAGCCTTTAACCAATCAAACTTTTGATTATTCTCATAAAAGTCGAGCAAATGATAAATAATCGACCAATATGCAGCAGTAGATTCCTGATTAGTCAAAACAGTAATTCCAAGCTTTAGATCAGGAACCATGGCAAGCTGTGAAACAAAGCCGCCGAGTTTACCTCCGTGACCTATAACTTTATATTTCTGGTAATTATATACTCTAAAACCCAATGCATATCCAAAAAAATCAATTTTGGCAGGTTTAAGTCCTTCGGAAACTTTGGATATAGGTATTGGTCTGATAACATTCCATAGTTGTAAGGCACTTGAAGGTCTAAACAGTTCACCATGGGAAGGGGTTCTACCCGAATCCAACTGAGTTATCATCCAATTTGCCATATCGTTTGCATTAGAAAGGATACCTCCTGCTGCATTACTTGCA
>Ga0164292_10004977_pt1 | contig 10850 bp, 9 predicted proteins | sample GEODES117metaG_FD_111486 | JGI IMG/M metagenome (GOLD analysis project Ga0164292, IMG submission 111486) | Eutrophic lake water microbial communities from Lake Mendota, Wisconsin, USA - GEODES117 metaG | ecosystem: Environmental > Aquatic > Freshwater > Lake | place: USA: Lake Mendota, Wisconsin... | reverse complement strand
TTATCATAATCAGGTTTTATATCTATGACACTAAGCACAATATTAGAACTATGAAAAAAATAATGTTGAATTAGACCTCGAATTCTCTCAACATCTGAGTAATGTTTAGCAAAAACTTCAGGTAAAACTTTTACCTCTAAATAATAAGTTCCAAGCGTAAAACGATCATTTGATTCTTGAAAAGTAAAAGACGAGTTTTGGATTACCGCGAGAGCTGACTTATCATTTTCGTTCCTTATGATTTCTGTGACGATATATATTACTTTTTCGAACATTTATAGTTTCATGGTTTAAAATTACTGCTAACGTTTCCCGTGGCTACACGACTATTGCGAACTTCGTAAACGTTTATTTTCTGTTAAAGATAAAAATTCTTGCGAAACGCAAACGTGAATTTACCACAAAATTCGCAATCTTGCCAAACGGCTGTTAGCGGTTCGGTTGTGTCTTCTATTATATTTATTTTTTCATTCTATTCGGGCAATATATGGCAATACTTCATCTGAAAATATTTCTTTAAATTGCTCTTTTCCTTCTTCGGTTAATTCTATGACGGTTGATTTTTCATTTACATTTCTATAATAAATAGACATAAGTCCTACTTCAACTGTTCTATTTACTAAATCAAAATCTCCGATGCAAATTTCAATAGTAACATTACTCTTTAGGTTTTCAATTTCTATTATTTCATCTGATTTTCGATTTAGCTTTAATCCTGAATTGCTTAAATCGGCAATTAAGTTTTCACGAGAAATGTTGGGTACATAAAAGTTTAAATTACTTTTAGGACTACAACTATTAAGTATAAACAAAATTGTTAGAATTGCTATTTTATGAAATTTCATTTTAATATTCTTCTCGTTAATATTCGGTTATTAACAACTGACCGCTAACGTTCCCGTGGCTACACGACTGTTGCGAACTACGGATCTGATTATTTTCTGTTAAAGATAAAAATTCTTGCGAAAGAAAAATGTGAATGTTGCACATTTTTCGTCATTTCCTAAGTTGGTGCAAGCGTCACGTTCGTACTTTATAACATTTACCACGCGAAAGGATTGCTTCGCCAGTCGCTTCGCTCAAGTCGCGCGTCAGCGGGGATGGCTAATAGTATTCTTTGATGTAGTCATAAGCTCTATTAAATAAATCCTCGTCTTTGATTTGATACTTTGTCCAAAGCACTTTGCGTAATTCCCGCTTTACTTCTCTTTCTCCAACTGTCGAGTTCTGCCAACCGTCAAAACGAACTACTCTAACAATTTCGTCAATGTCGTTTACAATTCGTTCTACAATGGCTGGTGTCGTGTCTGTTTTCAATTCAATGAACAATTCTGTCAATGCGGCTTTTGCATTTTTCTGTTCTACTTCGGGTTCTGTTCCTTTCTCTGCTTGTAATGTTTCTTTTGCTAATTGACAAAGTTCTTTGATGAATTCAATGGAGTTTATCAATCCTTTCTCTGCCTTATCACGAATGGCTTCTAGTCTTTCGCTTAGTCTTTTAAAAGTTGGATTGTTACCGTGTTTGTTTAAACGACTGATTAGAATTTTCAAAACTTTCTCTGCTTGTCTTGGGTCTTTCTTATTCATCAAATCATCAATCACTTCAGCATCCAAAATCATTTCTTCCATGTCGTGATTGATGCCTGAAACATGAATGTGTTCATGAATAAGTGCCGTTGTCTGTGCTCCCAAAGCATGCCACAACAATCTGCCGTTGTCGTCTGAGGCTGGTTTTACGGATGTGTAAACCTGAGACAACCATTTATAATCTTTTTCAAATTGATTTAAAACAGGGTCAGGCGAAAGTGCTTCCCACAACTTTGTCAAGCTGCTGAAATCTTTTGCAAAGGCATCACGTTTTTCGTTTGTGTTAATGCAGTCTTGTGCTTTTGATAATCCTTCAAAACCTGAAAGAGTTCTATCAACGCCTGCAAAATGGTTCAAACATTTTTCCATCCATTCAGGTAACTTGTCTTTAAGTTCCTGCAAGTTGGTAATAACCAGTTTTACGCTTTCTTCGTCAAATGCCAAGGCTTTTGCTGTGTCGTCAAACACGCCAAAGTAATCTACAATTCTGCCGAATGTTTTATTAGGAAAAAGACGGTTGGTTCTGCAAATGGCTTGTAAAAGGGTGTGGTCTTTCAGTGACTTGTCTAAATACATAGTTTGCAAAATCGGAGCATCAAAGCCAGTCAAAAGTTTTGCAGTTACAATCAGAAATTTCAAAGGTGAATCTGCATCGTTGTATTTCTCAACAACTTTTTCTTGCTTGTCTTTGTCCATCGCATACTTCTGTTTGAAATCAAAATCATCATTGGCTGATGAACTGATAACAACTTCGCTTGCCTCGGGATTTATCAAAAGGTCTAATGCTTCTTTGTATTGAACGCAAGCCTCACGGTCAGGCGTAACAATCATTGCTTTTAGTCCTTCGGGTTCAACGTGTGCTTTGAAATGTTCTACAATGTCCGCAACAATTGTTTTTACTCGTTCTGGTGATTTTAAAAACACGGCCATGTTTGCGGCCTTTTGACTTAGCTTATTTCTGTCTTCTTCACTCAGGTCATTTGCCATTTCTTTAAAAGCAATGTCCAAACTTTCTTTGTCAATGTGATAATTCGGCAAACGTGGTTCAAAGTGCAAAGGCAATGTTGCATTGTCTCTGATACTTTCCTGAAAAGTATAACGGCTCATATATCCGCCACTGTCCTGTTCAGCACCAAAAGCCCAAAATGTATTTTTATCAGCTTTGTTTATCGGTGTTCCTGTTAAACCAAATAGAAAAGCATTGGGTAATGCGTTTCGCATTTTGCGGCCCAAATCTCCTTCCTGCGTTCTGTGTGCTTCATCCACCATCACAATAATGTTTTCCCGCTTGTTCATATCGGGATAAGCATCTTTGAATTTGTGCACCATCGTAATGATAATTTTCCTTGTGTCTTGTTCCAATAGCTTGTGCAATTCTTTGATGCTTTCGGTGGTAATCATGTTGGGCACTTCGGCTGTGTTGAACGTGGCGGTGATTTGAGTATCTAAATCAACTCTGTCCACTACAATCATTACCGTTGGATTATTTAGATCTTGTTGCTTTCTCAATTTTTGAGCAGCAAACAACATCAACAACGATTTACCCGAACCTTGAAAATGCCAAATCAAACCTTTCTTTATTTCTCCTTCTCTTACACGTTGCACAATGGCGTTGGCTCCTTCATATTGCTGATAGCGGCAAACCACTTTAATTTTCTTCTTCTTGCTGTTGGTAGCGTAAACAGTGTAATACTGTAAAATATCCAACAGCGTTGAAGGCTTGAGTAAATGTGTTAATTGTTTGGCTACATCTTGCAAACCGATGAAGTGACTTAACTCGTCTTTTTCATCTTCTAAACGCCAAGGTGCCCAAAACTCCAAAGGTGTTCTTACGCCACCAATAAATATTTCTTTGCCTTCGGTTGCAAATGAAAATACATTGGGAACAAATAATTGAGGGACGGAATTTTCATACACAACATTTATATCATGTGCTCCATCAAACCAAGTTACAGCAGGTCGCACTGGCGTTTTTGCTTCGCCAACTACCAAGGGAATTCCATTGACGAACATTACAATGTCAGGAATTTTGGTTTCTCTCGCTCTTAGTTTAAATTGATTGGAAAGCACAAAACTGTTGTTCTTCAACACTTCAAAATCAATCAGGCGAATGGCAACATGTTCATTGTTGTTGCCAATCGGAAGTGTTACTTCATTGCGAAGCCATTTTGAAAACTCTTCATTGGCTCTTACCAAACCAACATTATTTACAGTTATGAGAATGGCTCTGAGTTTATGAATAACTTCTTCGGCTTTGTAAGGATTGGCAGCAATATCAGGATTGAGGCGGCAAAGAGCTTCTTTTAATTCTTTTTCTACAAACACTTCGGTAATATCTCTTTGCAGTAAATCGGCTTGCAGGTATTTCCATTTTACCGAATCATATTCTACGGCATCTTCTTTTACTACATTGCCTTGCACAGCATTTAAGTTCACCCCTGTGAGTTGGTGAATGATAAAATGCTCTACCGTATTTTGTTCGTTGAATGCCATTAATTACTCTATTTTTAAAACGTCACTTACTCTCAATATAAATCCAGTTTCATCTTCAAATTTTTGACTAAAATTTTTGCCACCTGCTTTAAAATTAGGCCTTTGTTTATTTGCAATATGGCCGTAATGTCTTGTAAATGCAGAAATATCTGCATCTCTTTTAAATAGTGCTATTGTATTTATGAGTTGGTCTCTTGCTTTACCTGCCCATCTTCCTCCATCACGGTCTTTTAATTCAATGAAAGTAAGAACATCATCATAAGTGACCATTGATTCACATCTTTCGCCTTCCGACCTTGGAATTCCTAAGCAATCATCAATTGCTGTATGAGAAACTACTTTGCCATTGGGATTATCAACCCACACATGCCAATCATCGGAATTAGTAAATAAAAGAGTGGCAGGCGGAACATCATAAATTCCAAAAACTGTTTCGTTTGTAGTGCTCTGGCAAGCTGCCTGAAAAAAATCTATCGCCATCCTTTTTCTAATTCTTGTAGTTGTGCAAATAATTCATTTGAATCTTCTAAACCATTATTCAAATAGTTTTCATCTGAAGGAAGTCCGTTATAGTCCTCTAATTTTTTTATTGTTCCATCTATTTCATTCAATTCGTAAATTACTAAATCATCAGACTTAATAGTTGACTGAAGCGGAACTATTTTAGCTAACTTGGCCAACGAATTTTGTGAATTCAGTTTTAGTTTAACAGTTTCCGCTTTTACGGTTAAGGTTAAATAATTAATCAAATAAGGACTATGCGTTGTCATTATTAACTTATTGCCTTCATTCATATTATTAAATTCTAGAAGGCTTTCTAACATACTTTTCTGCGAACTTGGAAACAAATTTTGTTCAGGTTCTTCAACAATATTTATAAAGGCCATTTTATTAAATTTGTTGGAAAGCACTGAAATAGCTGCACGTTGTTGTTCATAAGATAGACTATCATTAGAAAGAATATCAGCTGCACGTTTTTTAAACCTTTCTAGTTCGTCATTACTCATAGGTTCAGAAGGACTTAACGATTGCTTCTTAACATTAGATGCTAAATACATTGAAACTAAGTACAATGGTACAGTAGATTGAAAGCCACTTGAAGCCTCTACAAGTCTTACTTTATAATCATCATCTTTAACTTTTCCTTTGATATGCAGGATATCATTTTGTTTGTCATAAACTAAATCAACATTATTAATTGGTAATTTTATTGTACCCTTAATTTCTTCTTTCGCTTTTTCAAACTCAATCAAAAATTCTCGTAATGATTCAGAAGCAATTTTAAGTTCCTTTGTGTTTTTTACGTAGGAAATAAAGTTCCTTTCAGCAGGTACATACATGATTTGCGGCAAAGGATATTGCTTGTTTTTTACCTCTTCAATTGCAAGCGTATCTTTTTCAAATTTAATAATGAATGAGTCACCAACATACTCAATATAGGTATTGCCTTTGTCAATTTCAGGCAAATAGTTTTCCATTCGGAAATATCCTAAAAATTGATTTTTTAGTTTATTCTTTCTGGTAAACCACTTCTTATCATAATCGCCTCTTGTTAGGGCTTTTTCAATCCAAAGAAAGGTTGTAATCAACTTTGCTACTGTACTTTTACCACTTCCTTGATTACCGATAAATACCGTAACCTTTTTCACATCAATAAATCCATCACCTTCGGTGAAACCTTCTTTTATGGGGCCAAAATTCTTTATTCTTATTTTGCTCATTTTATTGCTTTTCTATTGTTCAAAATTACAATTATTTATTATCCTAAAATTTCATTTAATAATTTCTGCTTCAAATTCTTCAATGTTGTCTTTTGTTGTTTGAGTTGTTCCATTGTTGTATCAAACTGCTTGAATAATGAGATCAATTCTTTTTGCTTTTCTTTTTTAGGCAGAATGAATTCTTGCACTGCCAAAGTTTTGTTTTTGATGGTAGGCGAAAGAGAACCTTCTGAAATTTGAACGGCTCTGCTCATGAATGTGTCACTCTGCATAAAGTAAGGAAGAAAATCTTTTTCGATGTTCTTTTCATTGGCTCTTAAAATCATGCTGTGTGCCGAGGCAATTCCATCAAAATGCGAAACGGCTACTTTGCGTAAGTAAGCCCTGCGTTTTCCGAAAATAATATCGCCTTTGTAGATTTTTAGTTTGGTTCCTATTACATAATCAGGTCTACCAGTTCGTTCTATTTTTAAGTTGTCGGCATCTAAATGTTCTAAGCCAACATAAGTAGTGAGTTCTGTTTTCTTCGGCTCAACTCTTTCGGAAATATTGACAGCGATTTTCTCAAACTTTACTGTTTCAAAATCTTTGGCTTTTAAATGGTTTCCAAATTCCTGCTTTTCGCTGAATAAATCTTTGAGTAATTTATGTTTCAATTGGTGCAAACTCTTCTCCTGCCCATCCAACTGCTCCGTAGCCGATTCTATAGATTGAAAAAGAGCAGCTATTTGTTTTTGCTCTACGAGTGGGGGGAGTGGAACAGGAATTCTCTCAAGTTGTCCTTTATTTAGCTTTAGACGAGTTGTTCCATTTACATAACCTCCAAAATCATTAAAGGAATTAAGATAATGCAAAATGAATTTGTCGTAGGCAATTTTAGGCTTTGCTTTGAGGATATGAACATGATTATTGACCCAAGATTTTCCTTTGATTAAATATGCAATGTCTTTCGACTTATCAAAGAATGGTGCTCCATCTTCGCCAATTAAAACATATTCATCATCAATTAGGTAATCATCAATCCAACCAACCATACCAGTTGCACCATAATATGGAAATAATTCACTTTGGCTTTTGTGTTCAATTCTTTTCTCTCTTTCAATTGCACTTATTGGTTTTCTAAGATTGTCGAGTATATCACAACAATCTTTGATTTTAGCTTTTTTCCAATTATCTTTTTTCAACTTAATCATGCGTCAATACCAATATTTTTAAGTTGAGAAAATAAGTTGTCTATTGAGTTATTTATTTGCTTTTGACCATCTTTAATTTCTGAAATTAGATTTTCTGTTTTGTGTCCATTTTCAATAACAATTTGTTTTACATAAAGCTGTAAACTTAGATTTCCATTGTTATCAATAACTTCTTTATTAGGCATCACCTTAACAAAGCCTTCCACATCTTTAAACTTCCAATAGGCATCACTTATCTTTTTTATATGCTGAGGTTCAAGCCAGGCATTGGTGCGTTCTATGCGTAGTTCTTCTTTGGCATCAATGAAAATAATTTTACCTTTTCTTTCTTTCGGTTTTTTCATGCGGCACACCAGCAAACAACTTTCCATACTACTATTGTAAAACAGGTTTTTGCCCAAGCCAATAACGGCATCTACATAATCTTCTTCAATCATGCGTTTACGTATTTCGGCTTCGCTGTCTCTAAACAAAACGCCATGCGGCCAAAGCACCACACAACGGCCTGTTTCGGGGTTCAGGCTTTTCATGATGTGTTGCTGAAAAGCATAGTCGGCACAACCTTGCGGTGGTGTCCCCCAAATGTTGCGTCCAAAAGGGTCGTTCATCCATTTGCTTTGGCTCCACTTTTTTACGCTGTATGGTGGATTAGCCATTATCACATCAAACTTTTTCAGTTCGTCATTCTCCAATATTTGTGGGCTGTCTAAAGTATCACCCTGCACAATCATAAATTCATCTACATTGTGCATAAACATATTGATACGGGCAATGGCAGAGGTAATGAGGTTGAGTTCCTGTCCGTATAGTTTTAGCGTTCGGTATTCTTTGCCTTGCTCTTTCAGGTGCAATGCGGCACTCAGCAAAATACCACCACTACCACAGGTAGGGTCGTAAATGCTTTCGCTGCTTTTGGGGTCGGTAATTTGTGTCATCAGTTTTACAACGGTTCTGTTGGTGTAAAACTCGGCTGCTGTATGTCCGCTGTCGTCTGCAAATTTCTTAATCAGGTATTCGTAGCCTTCTCCCATAATGTCGTGGGGCACTTCGGCTATGGTGAGTTTCATTTTGCTAAAATGCTCAATCAGGTCAAGCATTTTTTCGTCACTCATTCTGCGTTTGTTTGTCCATTGGGCATCGCCAAATACATCATGCAGCATTTCAAAGTTGGCTTTCTCAATTCCATTTAATGCCTTTTGTAAAAATGCACCTACATCAACAGTTTTCATTCTTACGTCTTCCCAGTGGCAACCTTTGGGTATTTGAAAACGGTGGTTTTCGGCAAACTCAGCAAAAGTCAAGTCGCCATCGCTTTCGTCTAAAGCGGTTTGGTATTCTTCATCCCACAAGTCACTTACCCTTTTGAAGAATAGCAGCGGGAAAATATATTGTTTAAAGTCAGCCGCATCAATCATTCCACGCAGAATGTTGGCTGCTCCCCAGAGATAATCTTCTAATTGTTTTTGAGTCATTTTCTATTCTTAAAATTGGTTTGTAAAGTTAGTTTTATATTACTGAAAACGGTCATTGGTGCGTTGGTAAAAAATGGCTCTTTTTATTTTACAAAGCGTTGGCAATTTGTCTGTCGTTTACTGTTCGTTTGTTGTCGATTGTGTCGTCTGTCAGGGTTGTAGCTATCGTTCCCGCGGTTACACGACTGTTGCGAACTTCGTAAACGTTTATTTTTCACTAAGATAATATTTCTTGCGAAACGTGTACATGTACTTACTACAAAATTCGTAATAGCGTGTAAATGCTTTTATGGGCAGGTTTTTATTCTAAACTATTAATTACTTTCAATAATTGAGTTTTATATTTTGTCTTTGAAAAATCAACATCTTTACTTTCGGCTTTCCCTTTTCTAAAATGTGCCCTTAGTGCTTTCTCGATAATTTGAATTTGAGCATTTAATGACCTTGCTTGGTCTGCGTAAGTTAATTGTTCAAATGACTTTTCGCCTATTCCGTGAGTTCCTTTTTCCATTTGTTTTATTTTAATACTCCCCATTTTCTCCAGCTATTGCAAGTTCCCATAGCTTCCATTTTAATTCTATCTCGACCGCCGCCAGCACATTCACCTTTCGCTGTTCTTTCAAACTCTACACAATCTCTCCATGCTGTTGGTCTTCTTGGCCCAGTCCAAAACTCACAAGTTACGCATTGTTTCCATGATGGTTGTATTTTTTCCATAATAATTATTTTAGGTTAGATGTAAATTTATGATAATTTTCTTGTCTGGTGGAAAACTTGCCCATAACTAGTAAACATCATCAATTTATTACGTATAACTCCCCAAATGTAGTTGTATAGCAGCATGTTTTCTTCGCTTTGTTTTCTCCACCACTAAAATATAAAAATATTCCATATTAAACATTTTCCTACCTAAATAATTTATCAACATAGTGGTTTTGCCATTGTTTTTAGTGGGCTATAATTTTGCAAAAGTGGGCTTGTTGTATTTTTTGGTCGGCTAATAATTGTTTTTAGCGTTCCAAGAATTACCCACAGTCGGCTTGGAGCAATTTTTAGTCGGCTTCAAGACGTTTTTAGTCGGCTTGGCATAGTTTTTAGTTATCAATGGAGCTTGGTACTCGGCTTAAAACAAATGGTATCTTGACCCACTTTATGAATATTTTCATAAAACTATCATTAATGTGGTAATTTTGCAAGAAAATTAATTTAGAGAAAATTGTAAATGGAATTAATTTATATATATTTGTTCAACAAAACGATTATTACTACTTCAAATTATGGCTTTAAATTTCAAAGATATAAAGGAAACTGTACGTATCAAAGGAAATACGCTATCTATTAAAATTTTATCAGCTACTGGCAAAGAAGGAGAACATTATGTTACTGTATCTCCTGCATTATTAGTAAGTGGATATGGCTCTACAGAAGAAGAAGCAAAACAAAGTTTTGAAGAAAACTTAAAATTGTTCTGTGGAGATTTCATGAAATTAAATCAAGTTCAGAGAGAAACCGAGTTATTCAAATTAGGATTTGCTAAAGTTAAATTCCACAATAAAGATTATTCTAAAGCGTACGTTGATGAGAACGGTGTGTTGCAAGGTTTTGAACCTGGAACACTTAGAGCAGCTATGCTTGAAGAAACCTTCTAAAAATAAGGCATGGGAAACAACAGACCAGTTAAAACTAAAGATTGGTTAGCTTTTTAGCTGCTCATGATTGTAAATACCTTAGAACAAATGCTTCTCACGTCCACTATAAATGTCCAGGTTGTTGGAGAACAATCACTCATAGAGAAAAAGATAAAGATATTCCACCAGGGCATCTTAGAACTAATCTTGCAACAATGGGGATGACCTTACAATATCTTTATGCTTGGGTTGATGAAAACTGTTAAAAAAAATCATCAACAAAATATATCATGGTCTAATTATCTGTAGATTCTTATTTATTGGGATTTTGTCATGTCCGATAGCGGATTTACTTCGTCAGTTCGCTTCTCTCGGTTGTAATCCGTGCCTACAATAAACATCAAATCAAATATAAATTAACCCGTTGGGTGTAATTAGTTTTTGATGATAATTTTTCGTCAGTTCGAATGATTTTTGATAGAAAATCGTCCTTCGATTTCACTCAGGATGACAGAACAAGAAAAATTTCATTAAAAACGGTTCTCGATAAATTTTTTGTTCCGTATCTCTTCACAAAAAACACTCGAACTGACGTTTTTAATAATTACCCCCAACAAGTTAAATATAATAAGATACAATTACATATCCAACTATTTTTATGGAAAATCGATGAACGACACTAAAAACTAACCAACGTAAAATAAAAACACTTCATCCCAATAAATCAACAGTTCGGTTAGCTTATATTTTTTAATT
>Ga0164292_10004975_pt1 | contig 10852 bp, 12 predicted proteins | sample GEODES117metaG_FD_111486 | JGI IMG/M metagenome (GOLD analysis project Ga0164292, IMG submission 111486) | Eutrophic lake water microbial communities from Lake Mendota, Wisconsin, USA - GEODES117 metaG | ecosystem: Environmental > Aquatic > Freshwater > Lake | place: USA: Lake Mendota... | reverse complement strand
GAAACACACGACGAGGCCGAAATCGAGCAGGCACTCGAAGTCGACGCGCGTATGATTGGCGTCAACCAGCGTGACTTGAAGACGTTTGAGGTGGATCATCAACGCGCGGTACGTGTTGCGCCGCTGATTCCCGAGGGTGTGCTCAAAGTTGCTGAGTCGGGCGTGCGGCATGAGCACGATGCCGCACACCTCCGTGCAGCCGGATACGACGCCATTTTGGTGGGCGAGACGTTGGTGGTCGCAGGTGATCCGGCCTCGACTCTGGCTTCACTGCGCATTCGCTAGGCAGGAGATCCACGAGTATCCAGCGCGCCATCGGTATGGTGAGCTTGTGTTCGTAAAGATCTGCGGCATCACCAGTGAGGCAGATGCGTTGTTTGCGGTGGCAATGGGAGCAGACGCTTTGGGCTTTGTGTTTGCTACCTCGCCGAGGCAGGTGTCCGTTGCGGCAGTGACCGACATCGTGAAGCGTCTGCCGCCGGACGTGGTCACGATCGGGGTCTTTCGCAACGAGCACCCTCGTCGAGTTGTCGAAATTGTGCAGGCATCGCGGCTTCACGGTGCTCAACTCCACGGCGCCGAGTCGGGCCAAATGGTGGCCGAAGTGGCCAGTGACGTGCGACTGGTGATCAAGGCAGTAGTGGCGGGAAGCCCCGATGCGCAGCGTGCGGGTGAGTTTGGGGCTGATGCCGTATTGGTCGATGGTCGCAACCCCGGGTCTGGGGAGCCGTACGACCGATCGCTACTCCAGGAATTTCCGCGCGGTGTGCGAATGATTCTCTCTGGAGGTCTTGATCCGGCCAATGTCACCGACGCGATTCATGAGGTACGGCCATGGGGAGTGGATGTGAGCACGGGCGTCGAAGCCGCCCCTGGGGTGAAGGATGCGTTGAAAGTGCGTACGTTCATCACAAATGCGCGCCGCGCCGCCGCCGAATCTGTCGAACCCTTGTTGTAACTCGACGGCGAGGTTGAACGACCTGCCCACTACATTGTTGCAATGCTTCAGGCCCCAGGAACCGATGGTCGATTCGGCGATTTTGGCGGTCGTTTCGTGCCCGAGACGCTTATTCCCGCCTGTCACGAACTTGAACGAGCCTTCGAAGAGGCGTGGGGCGACGCCGTTTTTCGTAGCGAATTAGACAGTTTGCTGAAGTCCTACGCGGGTCGTCCATCGATCATCACCGAATGCCACAATCTGGGTACGCGCCTCGGCCTCCGACTGCTGCTGAAGCGAGAGGACCTCAACCACACGGGATCCCACAAGATCAACAACGTGCTGGGTCAAGCACTCCTTGCCAAGCGCATGGGCAAACGGCGCCTGATCGCCGAGACGGGAGCCGGCCAGCACGGCGTTGCCTCTGCCACGGCTGCGGCACTGTTGGGGCTCGAGTGCAAGGTGTACATGGGCGCACTCGACATGGAGCGTCAAGCCCTAAACGTGTTTCGTATGCGTCTATTGGGTGCCGAAGTAGTCGCGGCCACGTCGGGTAGTCGAACGCTCAAGGACGCCGTTAACGAAGCGATGCGGGATTGGGTCGCGAGCGTCGAGACCTCGTACTACGCGATCGGCTCGGTAATGGGGCCTCATCCGTATCCGTATATGGTGCGGATGTTCCAAAAAGTGATCGGTGACGAAGCGTTCGCGCAATGTCGCGGCCTACTTGGTGGCGATGACCCAGATGCCGTTGTTGCCTGCGTGGGCGGCGGCTCTAATGCAATCGGCATTTTCTCTGGCTTCGTGGATACCAAGGCGCGGCTGATTGGCGTCGAGCCGAGTGGGGGCGCGGCCGTGGGTCGTGGCGTACCGGGTGTCGTGCATGGCATGCGGAGTTACTTGATGCAAGACGAGTTTGGTCAGGTACAGGAAGCGCACTCAATTTCGGCTGGTCTCGATTATCCCGGAGTCGGTCCCGAGCATTCGTATTTGTCATCTATTGGGCGCGCTGAATATCCAAGCGTGACTGACGATGAGGTGATCGCGGCATTTCAGCTGATGGCGCGCGAAGAAGGCATTATTCCCGCTTTGGAGTGTGCTCATGCGTTGGCCTGGATCGTGCGTGAAGCCGATTCATTGCGTGGACAGACGGTGTTAATGAACCTGTCTGGCCGCGGCGACAAGGATGTCGCGCAAATGATGGACATCCTGGGCTAGGCGTGTCGCCGGGTCGATTGGAGGGGCACCTCCGTCAACGTCGCGATGCGGGCCGCAAATTGCTCGTGCCGTATATCACCGGTGGTCTCGAGGGATGGCTGGACGCCATTCGTCAGGCCGCTGCACACGGCGCAGATGCGATTGAAGTGGGCATTCCATTTTCGGATCCGGTGATGGATGGGCCTGTCATCCAGGCGGCTTCGGAACGCGCATTGCGCTCTGGTGCGACGCCGATGTCGATACTGGACGACCTCAGTCGTCTCGATATCGAGATACCGATTGCGGTGATGTGTTATTACAACACCGTCCATGCCGCCGGAGTGGAACGTTTTGCCAGTCTGTTGGCGCGGGCAGGTGTTGCCGCGGCGATCGTGCCCGATTTACCGCTCGAAGAAGTGGATCCGTGGGCCGCTGCAGCGGACTCGGCTGGCGTGGAGACGGTCATGCTTGCAGCCCCAACTGCGCCTGATGAACGTTTGCCACGCATCATTGCCCGATGCCGGGGCTTCGTGTACGCCGTTGGTCTCTTGGGAGTCACCGGCGAGCGAGACGAACTCGCCTCGACGGCGGTTGCGTTGGCCAGCAGATTGAAAGCAATCACGGATATTCCAGTACTCATCGGTGTCGGTGTGTCGAACGCAGAGCAAGCTCGCGAAGCAACCAACGTTGCAGATGGCGTTATCCAAGGCGCCTCTGTGGTGCGTCGGCTGATGGACGGAGGTCCGGATCAGGTGGGCGAATACGTGGCCGAAGTGCGGCGCGCACTCGACGCTCCCAGGGGCTAATTTTTCGGCATGTTGAAAAAGGGTATGCGCGCACCAGATTTTGAGCTGCTCGATCAGAACGGTAAAAGGGTGTCGCTCGCGAAGTACGACAAACGCAAGGTGCTGGTGTACTTCTATCCGAAGGCGGACACGCCGGGTTGCACGCAGCAGTCCTGTGGGTTGCGCGACATTGCAGATCAGATCGGGCGCACGGCAATTGTGGGGATAAGTCCGGATTCACCCGCGCGACAGAAGAAGTTCGATGACAAGTACTCGCTCGGTTTCCCGCTGTTGGCGGATGAAGGGCACCGCGTGGCGAAAGCATTCAAGGTCTGGAAGAAGAAGTCCATGTATGGGCGCGAATACATGGGCATCGAGCGATCTGCCTTTCTGATTGGCCCCGGTGGGGTGATTCTGGAGGCGTGGTACAAGATTTCTCCCAAGGACACGCCAGCGAACCTGCTTGGCGCGCTTGCCCGATGACGGCGTTTCCCGATCCCCAGGCGTTGCTTCCGCACCGGGCGCCCTTCTTGTTTGTTGACGCGATTCTCGAACTCACACCGGGTGTCTCGGCCACCGCGACGTGGCGATTGACGGGCGATGAGTGGTTTTTTGGTGGTCACTTTCCCGGTCGCCCCACGTTGCCCGGTGTGTTGATGTGCGAGGCCATTGCTCAGACTGGCGCACTTGCGATCGTGAGCGACGCGCGTTTCGCGGGCAAGCTGCCCCTGTTCGGAGGCCTCGACGCTGCACGCTTCCGTCGACAGGTGGTACCCGGCGATGTCTTGGAGATGCGAGCGCAGATTGGCAAGATGTCCGCGCGAGCCGGAAAAGGCTCGGGTCAAGCCCTCGTCAATGGGGAAGTGGCCTGCGAGTGTGAGTTACTGTTCGTTGTCGTTGACGCGTAACGCCTAGTCGCCCGAATAGGGAGCGATCACCACTGAACCATTGTGGCCGCCGAATCCAAAGTTGTTCGAGATGGTCGGTCCCGGCGTCCATGGCCGCGGGTCGCCGATCACGACATCGATACCAATATCGGGATCCACAACTGTGGTGCCACGAGTCGGCGGAATGAGCAGTTTCTCGAAACTCAGCAGCACCGATGCCGCCTCAAGCGCACCTGCGGCGCCTAGAGGGTGTCCGGTCACGCCCTTGATCGACACGGTGGGCGGCGCATGTTCGCCAAATGTCGTGCGAATAGCCTGCGCTTCTGCGGCGTCATTGAGTGGCGTGCTGGTGCCGTGCGCATTGATTTGCTTGATCTGATCAGGGCGCAAGCCGGCATCGGCGATGGCCATCTCCATGCAGCGCGACGCGCCAACGCCTCCCGGCGACGGGGCCGTGATGTGGTGGGCGTCGGCATTGCTCGCCGCTCCGATGACTTCCGCGAGGATCGTTGCCCCGCGGCGTTGTGCGCTGTCGAGGCGCTCGAGTACGAAGACTGCCGCACCCTCGCCCATGACAAATCCATCGCGCGTGGAGTCAAATGGCTTACTGGCGAGCGAGGACGAGAGCGCGGTCATATTGGCAAAGCCGGCGAGAGCGGTAATGGTTGCCGCAGATTCGGCGCCGCCCGTAATGACGGCCTCGCATCGACCCCAGGCCACTTGTCGTGCTGCGTAACCGATGGCGTGCGTCGATGCTGCGCACGCCGTGCAGATGGTCTCTGCTGGACCCTGAAACCCATAGCGCATAGAAATTGCGGCACCCGATGCGTTGGACATCATCATGGGGACGAGGAACGGCGACACCCGTCGTTCCCCCTTTTCAACGCGCACGATGACTTGCTCCTCGAGCGTGCGAAGCCCACCAATACCAGTGCCAAAGATTGTGCCGATCGAGGCTGGTTCGTAGGGCAGCGTGCCAGATTGGCGCAACGCCTCGTCGGCGGCAGCTAACGCAAATTGCTCACACCGGTCCGAGCGACGAGCGTCTTTCGGCGAGTCGAAATAGGGCGATGGATCCCAATCGGCGAGTTCCGTGCTACGCACGCCCGTAATGCCGGGGCCCAGCAGACCCTGCCAGAAGGACTCCTTGCCAATACCACAAGGCGCAACAACGCCGTAGCCCGTGATCGCGACGCGATGACCAGCGCCCTGCATGGGTGAAGGAGCCTTACTTGACCTTGGAAGTCACCAACGCGAAGGCCTTGCCTACCGTGTCGACACCCTCGAGCTCCGACTCGGGCACTTCGATGCCGAACTCTTCCTCGAGTGCCATGACCAGCTCGACGAGGTCGAGGCTGTCCGCGTCGAGGTCGTCGCCAAACTTTGCCTCTGGAACGATCTTGGCGGCGTCCACCGACAACACGTCAACGGCGCACTTGGAAAAGCGAGCGAAAAGTTCCTGGTCCATGTCAACTCCTTGTTCTGTGATCACCAATACTGTACTCGCCGCGCGGTCACCGAGAGAGAACAGGTCAGTGACCCATGCCCAATCCGCCGTCCACGGGAATCACAGCGCCAGTGATGTAGCCGGCACTTTCACTTGCGAGAAAACCCACCACTCCGGCGATTTCCTCGGCCGTTGCAGTGCGACCAAGTGGTACTGCGGCGGTGAGTTCTTTGAGTTTCTCCTCGCCAAGTACCGCCGTCATGTCGGTGTCCACAGGACCGGGTGCGACCACGTTCACCGTGATGCTGCGAGACCCAAGTTCGCGCGCCATGCTGCGCGCCAGACCGATGAGGCCAGCCTTTGACGCGGCATAATTTGCTTGGCCCGCAGAACCGAGCATGGCGACCACGCTCGACATGAAGATGATGCGCCCCTTGCGGGCCCGAAGCATGCCCTGAGTGGCACGTTTTGCAGTTCGAAATGCACCGATGAGATTGGCCTCGACGACATCGGTAAACGACTCAGCGCTCATTCGCAGCAGGAGCATGTCTTTGGTGATTCCCGCATTGGCAACGAGCACTTCGACCGGACCGAATTTGTCCTCGACTGCGGTGAATGCGGCGTTCACGTCGTCATCGTTGGTGATGTCGCACTTGACCGCAAAGAAATCACTCGTCGGCGGCGTCGAGTTATACGTAATCGCGACGCGGTCTCCAAGTGCAGCAAAATGGCGGGCGCAGGCCAAACCGATTCCTCGCGAACCACCCGTAATGAGTACGACGCGACTCATGTGCTGAGCCCCTTTCCATTCCATCGCATGACTGCGCTTGCGGCGGTCATGCCAGCGCCAAAACCAACCATCAGGATCAAATCTCCGCGATGCAGTCGCCCTGCATCAGCTGCATCGAAGAGTGCAAGTGGGATAGAGGCCGATGACGTGTTGCCCGTATCTTGTAGGCACACCGCAGTGCGGCTCATCGGGAAACCGAGTCGCTCGCACGCCGCGCTGATAATGCGAATGTTGGCCTGATGAGGAACGACCATCGCAATGTCATCAATTGAAAGTCCGGCGGCGGCCAGGGACTTATTGGCGGAGTCGACCATGATGCGTACAGCACGGCGAAAAACCTCTTTGCCATCCATGTGAATGAACCCACCCACGTTGCAATACAGCAGATCCTCTGCAGCGCCATCGGCGTCAATATCCCAGCCCAATACGTCGCCGGGTCCATCGACCGCCTCCAAGACGGCCGCACCTGAACCATCGGCGAACAAGATGGCGGTGTTGCGATCCGTCCAGTCGGTGATGCGCGACAAGGTGTCGGTGCCGATAAGGAGCACCTTGCGGGAGCCAATTGCGATCAAGCCCTGCGCAACGGCGAGTCCGTAGACAAAACCTGAGCATGCAGCGTTGATGTCGAACGCTCCACATCGCAGACCGAGCGCGTGTTGGACCGTGGCGGAAGTTGCAGGAACCGTCCGGTCGGGCGTGGTTGTGGAGAGCACCAACGCATCGATGCTTGAGGGGTCAATCCCTGCCATCTCAATTGCCCGGCGACCGCTCTGAATAGAGAGTTCGGCGGTAGACGATCCGATATGTCTGCGGTGGATTCCGGTCCGTTCGCGAATCCATTCGTCGGACGTGTCCATCGTCGCGGCAAGGTCATCGTTGGTGACGATTCTCTCGGGAAGCGCCCGGCCCCAACCGGTGAGCACTGCGCCGCGGGGCGAAGAGGGGATCGCTGGCACGAGGCAACCTTAGTGGTTGTGCAAATTCGAAGTGCTTAGTGGCTTCTCAGCCACGCAATGGGCTGGTGCGCAGTAACACGCTCACCGTCGACTGCGATGAAACTCTGCACGACTCCAGCAAACGGCGAACGCACCTCGGTATCGCCAATCGTGCCGATCGACTGACCCACGACGATCGATGTTCCATCGGCGATGTTCGGACTACGAGAAAAAATGCCTGCAGCTGGGGACACGACGAGTCGTTCGACTGCGAAGAGGTGTTCGCCTTCATGTGTAGGAGTGAGTGTGGCGCTGGCTGGCGAAAACTGACCGACCCATTCGATGAGTTTGTCAAGATCGTCGAGCGTCGCGACACTGATCGAACGCGCATTGTCCACGGTTCGTTTCGTCATTCCGGTAAGCACGCCGCCCGGGCCGAGTTCGATGAACCCGGTTATGCCGAATTCGGCCATAGCGAGAAGCCCATGTTTCCAGCGCACCGGTGACGACAATTGCGCCGAGAGTAGTGACGCCCAGTCATCGCCGCGATCATGTGCGCGGCCGTCGACGTTTGAGACAACGGGCACCTCAATATCGCGAGGGGCGGCAGATGCGATCGCATCGCGCAGTCGATCACGGGCTGCAGCCATGAATGGGGTGTGAAATGCTCCGGCCACTTGCAGTGGCATAACTTTCTTCGCGCCGAGCTCCTTAGCGTGCACTGATGCGGCCTCGACTCCCGCATGTGAGCCGGCGATGACTACTTGGCCAGGTGCGTTGAAGTTGGCGACCCACACGTCGCTGTCAGCGCGACGACAAGCGACTTCTACATCCTCGTCGTCAAGGCCGAGGACCGCAGACATGGTGCCGGGTGACTGTGTACCGGCCTCGTGCATTGCCTCTGCCCGGCTGGTTACCAGGCGGACACCGTCGTCGTAGCCAATGGCGCCCGTGGCGACAAGGGCGGTGTATTCACCGAGACTGTGTCCAGCGCATAACGACGGTTCGATACCGAGACGTTCGACGGCATCAAGCACCATGAGCGACGCGACAAAAGTGGTCAACTGGGCGTTGCGTGTGTCACGCAGCTCATCCGCATCGGCGTCAAGTAGGAGGTGAGCAACATCGCGCTCCGCGATTTCAGAGGCCTCGGCCACCAGTTCCCAACTCTCATGGTCAACCCATGGCCTTCCCATTCCGGGGCGCTGGGAGCCTTGGCCGGGGAAGGTGAACGCGAGCATGACGCCTAGAGCGTAGAACTTCTCGCACCTGGGTACGATGTTTCATCCTGGTTGCACGCTTGTCGTGCCCAACCGGGCCCGAGTGGCGGAATGGCAGACGCGACGGACTCAAAATCCGTTGTTCGCAAGGGCGTGTGGGTTCAAGTCCCACCTCGGGCACTGAGGATTGCCGGGAAAGAAGGACGATGCAAACGCAGATGTTTGGGAACATGATCGTTGAGCGGCGCCTTCGAAATACGAGTCGTGCGATTCGGATGCTTCGTGAAGAGTCGAGGATCGTAGAGGAGCAACTTGACCACCTGTCGAGTGAGGCGAGCGATCTCGAGATCCGATCACTGGTGTCGGAGACACCGCTCGCGGCTCGGGAATTCGAAGACGCAGAGCGGCATCGATTGGTGATGAAGTCACATGTCGATCGGCTTCGGCAGCAGATTGTGGAACTTGAGCGCCAGCAAGACGCGCTCCTCGATCGGATGGGTAGTCGTGACTGATCGTTCATCGGTTCGTGTCGTGATCGCCGAAGACGAGTCGATTATTCGTATGGATCTTCGTGAATCTCTTGAGGAAGAGGGGTACATCGTCGTTGCCGACGTGGGACGCGGTGATCTGGCAATCGACGCAGTGCGTACGCATCGTCCCGATGTCGCGTTGTTCGATATCAAGATGCCTGAAGTGGATGGACTCGTCGCTGCGCGAGCAGTGACCAGCGAGCGTCTCTGTCCCGTTGTAATGCTCACTGCGTTCAGCCAGCGTGAAGTCATCGAACAGGCGCGAGATGCCGGTGCATTGGCGTACATCGTGAAGCCTTTTCAGCGCACCGATCTTGTTCCGGCTATTGAGCTTGCTATCGCCCGTTTTCGCGAACTGCAGGAGCTGGCAGATGCGCGCGATGACCTGGATAAACAGTTGGAATTGCGGAAGTTGCTGGATCGTGCCAAGGGGTTACTGCAGGATGAATGTCGTATGACTGAGGCTGAGGCATACGCCTTTATTCAGCAGACCGCTATGTCGTCACGCATGCGCATGGTGGAGGTTGCACGCGGCGTGTTGGACGGTTCAATCCGGCCGTGAAGATCCTCTTGCTGGATGGCAACTCGTTGGCTTATAGGGCGTTCTTCGCTTTGCCAACGGATATGGCAACTGCATCCGGACAGGTGACAAATGCGGTGTATGGCTTTACGACGATGCTCGTCAACCTGATGAAAGATCAACGACCCGATGGTGTTGCGGTGGTGTTCGATCGCAAGGAAAAGACCTTCCGCCATGAGGCTGCGCCGGAGTACAAGGCTCAACGCGAGGCGCAGCCCGACATCCTTTATGAGCAGATCGAGGTGATCAAGGGTCTGTTGGACACGTGCGGCATCATGCGCCTGGAGATGGCGGGGTTCGAAGGTGACGACATCATTGCGACTGTGGTGGAGCGCGCGACACAATCCAAGATGGAGACGGTTGTGGTGACGGGCGATCGCGATAGTTACCAACTAGTTCACGACCCGCTGGTCAAAGTGTTGTACAACAAACGAGGAGTAAGTGATTATGCGTTGTACGACGAATCGGGCATCGTGGAGCGAACTGGTGTTACGCCACGGATGTATCCCGAATACGCAGCGCTTCGTGGGGACCCGAGCGACAACCTCGATGGTGTGCCAGGCGTAGGAGAGAAGACCGCGGCAAAGCTCATCAATAAATACGGAAATCTCGATGCTGTGTTTGATGCAGCCGAAGAGCAGACTCCAAAACTGGCCGAGTCGTTGCGGCTCAGTCGCGAACGCGTCCTGCGTAACGCACACCTGATGTGGCTCCGTCGCGACGTGCCAATTGACGTTGATATGACGAATCTTGCGCCTCGACCGCGCATGGAGGACTTGCGGAGTTTGTTTCAGCGATTGGAATTCAAGACGATGTACCCGCGTGCCGTCGAAGTGTTCGCGCCGTTTGTAAACGGTGTTGTGGATAACCCCGCTTCGGGGACCGTTGCGGTACGTGCGGCCACGGTCACGCGCCTCTCCACGCCAAGCGAGGTTGAGGCCTTTCTCGGGCGTGTAACGCGGCAGCAACGTCGCACGGTTATGTCGGGTTGGGAGGGCGATGAGCGTCGGCACCAGCTCGTGGGGTTAGCGATCGTGGAAGACGCTGCCAAGGAAGCGGCGGCGTGGATCCCGGCATCATTGCTGAGCGCCGAGGTGGTCACGCGACTTGCGCCACTGACGACGCACGATGCTAAAGCACTTGAGCGATGGTTATTGGTGCAGGCGAACACCAGCGTTGCAGTCGCCTTCGACACGGCGATTGCGGCCTACCTCATGGATCCTCAGGAAGGAAAGACCACGGTCGATGCGGTGGTGACCCGATACGGCGACGGCGCGCTGCTGCCTGCCGCCGTTCCGACCGACCAACTGACGTTTGATGCGGGCGATGACGTGGTGGATCGTGTGGTGGCCGAGGCACTTGCCATCGATCGAGTTGTTGAGCCATTGCAGCTGGCACTCGAGCAACACGGTGCCAGCACGTTGTTCACGACCATTGAACTTCCGCTCGTTCCGGTGCTCGCTCGCATGGAACATGTGGGCGTGGCCATTGATCGGGCACGTCTCGAAGAAATTACCGACCACCTCACCAAGGAAGTTGCT
>Ga0164292_10004973_pt1 | contig 10853 bp, 13 predicted proteins | sample GEODES117metaG_FD_111486 | JGI IMG/M metagenome (GOLD analysis project Ga0164292, IMG submission 111486) | Eutrophic lake water microbial communities from Lake Mendota, Wisconsin, USA - GEODES117 metaG | ecosystem: Environmental > Aquatic > Freshwater > Lake | place: USA: Lake Mendota... | reverse complement strand
CGCCCTGCACGTCCTGGGCGCTTCGTCCATCATGGGCTCGATCAACATCATCGTCACCATCCTCAACATGCGCGCCCCCGGCATGACGCTGATGAAGATGCCGATGTTCGCCTGGACCTGGCTGATCACCGCTTACCTGCTCATCGCGGTGATGCCGGTGCTGGCTGGCGCGATCACCATGACGCTGACCGACCGTCACCTGGGTACCAGCTTCTTCAATCCGGCCTCGGGCGGTGACCCGGTGATGTACCAGCACATCTTCTGGTTCTTCGGTCACCCCGAGGTCTACATCATGATCTTGCCGGCCTTCGGCATCATCAGCCAGGTTGTGCCCGCGTTTGCTCGCAAGCGCCTGTTCGGCTATGCCTCCATGGTGTACGCCACCTCCTCGATTGCCATCTTGTCCTTCATCGTGTGGGCCCACCACATGTTCACCACCGGCATGCCGGTGACTGGCCAGCTGTTCTTCATGTACGCCACCATGCTGATCGCGGTGCCGACGGCAGTGAAGATCTTCAACTGGATCGCCACCATGTGGCAGGGCTCGATGACCTTCGAGACCCCGATGCTGTTTGCGGTGGGCTTTATCTTTGTGTTCACCATGGGCGGTTTCACCGGCCTGATCCTGGCCATCGCTCCGGTGGACCTGCTTCTGCAGGACACCTATTACGTTGTGGCCCACTTCCACTATGTGCTGGTGGCTGGCTCGCTCTACGCGCTGTTCGCAGGTTTTTACTACTGGGTTCCCAAGTGGACCGGCGTGATGTACGACGAGACGCGGGGCAAGATCCACTTCTGGTGGTCGCTCATTGCCTTCAACATCACCTTCTTCCCGATGCACTTCCTCGGCCTGGCCGGCATGCCCCGCCGCTACGCTGACTACGCGATGCAGTTTGCCGACTTCAACGCGCTGGCCTCCGTCGGTGCTTTCCTGTTCGGCTTTGCCCAGGTCTACTTCTTCTTCTTCATCGTCCTGCCCGTCATGATGGGCAAGGGCAAGCCGGCCTCCCAGCGTCCCTGGAATGACGCCGATGGCAAGGGCGCTGAAGGCCTGGAGTGGGAAGTGCCCTCGCCGGCCCCCTTCCACACCTTCGAGAACCCGCCCAAGCTCAACGCCGCCGCCAACCGCATCGTCGGCGACGCGCACTGATCTGGCCGAACTGATTAAAGCCGATGGAGCCCACTGTGTCTGAGCAGGACGACCGCAAGAAAGCCAATCTGCGCCTGGCGCTGATCCTGGCTTCGATCGTGGCCGCCTTCTTCGTCGGCTTCGTCGCCAAGATGTTCCTGCTGGGACGCTGAGGAAAGCCCGCACATGGCCCTGGCTCGCGAGAATGCACGCATGGTCGGCAAGCTGGCCGTGGTCGTGAGCGGCATGTTCGCCTTTGGCTACGCGTTGGTGCCGCTGTACGAGAAGATCTGTGAGGTCACCGGCATCAACATTCTTGCCCTGGGCGAGAAGCAGGTGCCTGGGGGTGCCACCCGCACGCCCGCCAACACCCAGGTCGACACCGGCCGGACCATCACCGTCGAGTTCGACGCCAACGCCCGCGGCCCCTGGGAGTTCAAGCCGGCGGTGCGCACGCTGCAGGTTCACCCTGGCGAGCTCACCACGGTGATGTACGAGTTCCAGAACATGCAGCCTCGGCGTATGGCGGCTCAGGCTATTCCGAGCTACGCACCCAAGCAGGCGGCGGCGCACTTCAACAAGCTCGAGTGCTTCTGTTTCAATCAGTACACGCTCGAGCCGGGCGAGAAAAAACAGTGGCCGGTGGCCTTTGTTATCGACCCCAAGCTGTCCAAGGACGTGACCACCATCACCCTGTCCTACACCTTCTTCGAGGTGGGCGCACGGACTCCGGCGGCTCCGTCCGCCGCTCTGCCCCTGGCACCCACGGCGGTCGCCGTGCCCCTGGTGGCTCCGGTCTTACCCCTGCCCTTGACCACAGTGGGGCGCAGCTCGTGAACATGGCGCAGGACCCTGTAGAAGGCGGCCGTCCAGGCGAGGCAGTCCTTCAGCGGCGCGGCAGCTTGCTGCAGACCCTCCAGGCGGTGGGCTGGGCTTTTCTGGGCGTACGCAAGAACGCGGATTACCAGCGCGACATGGGTCGGCTCAATCCCCTGCATGTGGTCCTGGTCGCGCTGATTGCGGTGGGCCTGTTCGTGGGGGGCTTGGTGGCCCTGGTCCACTGGATCGTTTGAGTTTGTTGAGTTTTGAGTTCTACCGATGAGATTTCGGAACGAGGAGTTGAGATGAGTCAAAGCGCACCCGGCACCACGCCGTACTACTACGTGCCCCAGCCGTCGCGCCACCCGGCGTTGGCCTCGTTTGGCCTGTTATTTGTGATCCTGGGCGCGGGCCAGTGGATCAACGGCGTGGAGTGGGGCAAGTGGTCCCTGTTCTTTGGCCTGGCCTGGTTTGCCGTCATCCTTTTCCAGTGGTTCAAGGATGCGATCAGTGAGAGCGAGAGCGGGCAGTACGGCCGCAAGATCGACATCTCCTTCCGCTGGAGCATGAGCTGGTTCATCTTCTCCGAAGTGATGTTTTTCGGCGCCTTTTTCTCCGCCCTGTGGTGGTTGCGCGCGCACTCGCTGCCGGAGCTGGCCAACGTCGAAAACGCGATTCTCTGGACCGACTTCAAGGCAGCCTGGCCCACGGTCATGGCGGGCGCCACCGGAGCACCGGCGGGCACGGTGGAACCCTTCCAGACCATGACCCCGTTCTGGCTGCCGACCATCAACACCGCGCTGCTGCTCACCTCGGGTGTCACGCTGACCATCGCCCACCACGCGCTGCAGGCCGGCAACCGCGCCAAGACCATCACCTGGATGTGGGCTACTGTGGCGCTGGGCATCGTGTTCTTGTTCGTGCAGGGCTATGAATATGTGCACGCCTACAGGGACCTGAACCTCAAGCTCTCTTCCGGCCCCTACGGGTCCACCTTCTTCTTGCTCACCGGCTTCCACGGTTTCCACGTGTTCGTTGGCATGCTGATGTTGCTGTTCATCACCCTGCGCCTGCAAAAGGGCCACTTCAGCCGCGAGCGACACTTCGGATTTGAAGGCGCCGCCTGGTACTGGCACTTCGTGGACGTGGTCTGGCTGGGTCTGTACATCCTCGTTTACTGGATGTAACGGATCGCCGCCTAAGTGAGAGGTACGAGGGCCGCGCGAGCGGCCCTTTTCAGTGGGATTGCCGCACTGGCGGTCCCCGCAGTGGGAGCGCCTCTACAGCCGCGCTTCAGGCGCCGGCTGGAATGCCGGTCGGTTGTAGGTAGCCGAGTTTCCAGGCCAGCAGGACGCAAAGGAACAAGAGGATGGACAATCCGACCCGCATCGCGAGCGCGGTAGCCATCCGGTTGGGGCGGGGCTGCCCTGCTTCGTCCTCGCGTGAGCGCATCATGAAGTACAGCGCCGCCCCCAGGCTGCCCAGGATGCCGGCAAATGCCGCAATGACCAAAATCGATTTCATGAAGGTGATTATCTCGTGAGCGCTCCAGAGTCGCCCTCGCCAGCGCGCAGCCCCTGGTGGCGCGTGGGTCTGGCCCTGGCCGCTCTGGCCACCATGGCGCTCACCCTGGGCCTGGGCTTTTGGCAGTGGGACCGCGGTCAGCAGCGACTGGCCCTGCAGGCCTCCCTGGAGGCCCGCCAGGCGATGCCGGCGCTTGAGGCCGAGGTGCTGCTGGTAGCCCCGCAAGCGGCTGCACCTGCCTCCGAACTGCTTCATCGCCGGGTCGCCCTGCGTGGGCAATGGGTGGCGGAGCGCACCGTTTACCTGGACAACCGGCAGATGCAGGGGCGCCCCGGCTTTTACGTCCTCACTCCGCTGCGCCTGGCTGGACGTGATGAGGTGGTACTGGTCCAGCGCGGCTGGATACCGCGAGATTTTCAGGACCGCACGCGGCTGGCGCCGGTGGCAAGTTCAACCGGAGAGGTCACGGTGACCGGCCGTATCGCCCTTGCGCCTGCCAGGCTCTATGCCTTCGAGGGCGCCGACACCGGCCCCATCCGGCAAAATCTGCTCCTCGAGTCTTTCCGCGCCGAGACCGGCCTGCCCTTGGTGGACGGGTCAGTGGTGCAGGTGGGCCCGCCGTCGGAGGGCCTGTTGCGAGACTGGCCCGTGGCCGCCAGCGGTGCGGACAAGAACTTCGGCTATGCCTTCCAGTGGTGGGCCCTGTCGGCCCTCATCATCATTCTCTATGTCTGGTTCCAATTCATTGCCCCCCGCCGACGCGCCGCCCGCGAGCCACGCTGAGCGCGACGCTGAACAGCCGCTGGACCTCACCGTCCACTCGCTGCCTTCGCTGGGCGATGCCGTGGGAGGGCAGACGCTGCGCACCCGCTCCGGCCGCTGGAAGATGCTGGCGGTGCTGCTGGTCTGCGCTGCGCCGGTGATCGCCTCTTACTTCACCTACTACGTGGTGCGACCCGAGGGCCGACGCAACTTTGGCGCCTTGGTCGAGCCGCAACGCCCCTTGCCAGCGTTCGACGCCCGCTCGCTGGACGGCCGCGCGGTGCCACTGCCTTCTTTGCAGGGCCAGTGGTTGCTGATCTCCGTTGCCGGTGGCGCCTGTGACGCCGCTTGCGAGCAGCATCTCTACCTGCAGCGCCAATTGCGCGAGTCACTGGGCAAGTACAAGGACCGAATCGACTGGGTCTGGCTGGTCAGTGACGAAGCCCCGGTGCGCGAGGCCTTGCAGCCCGCGCTGGCCACCGCCTCGGTGCTGCGCGTCGACGCGCAGCAGCTTTCGCAGTGGCTGGTGCCTGCGGCCGGTCAGGCCCTGGCTGATCATCTGTACCTGGTCGACCCCCGGGGCAACTGGATGATGCGGTTTCCTGCACGGCTCGATCGCGAAAGTGCGGCCAGCGTCAAACGCGACCTCGAGCGCCTGATGCGGGCGTCTGCCAGCTGGGACGAGGCGGGTCGCCCATGAACACGGCTGACGCGGTTCCGCTTTACAACCTGGCGCCGGCTTTTCGCCTGATGGCCCTGGGCCTTGTGCTGGCGGCTGGGCCTTTGGCCTGGGTCTGGTTGCGCAACCGGCAGCGACCCCTCGCCCAGCGGCTGGCGGCGCTGACCGCGCTGACGCTTTTTCTCACCTTCGATCTGGTGATGTTTGGCGCCTTCACCCGCCTCACCGACTCTGGCTTGGGCTGCCCCGACTGGCCCGGCTGCTACGGCGACGCCAGCCCCTTCGGCGCACACACCGAGATCAGCCAGGCCCAGGCCGAGATGCCCAACGGCCCGGTCACCCACACCAAGGCCTGGATCGAGATGATCCACCGCTACCTGGCTACTGGCGTTGGCGTGCTGCTGCTCACCCTGGCTCTCACCAGTTGGCTGCGCCGGCGTGAGCTGCCCGCCGGGACCGGCCCAGGCTGGCCGCTCGCCACACTGATTTGGGTCTGTGTGCAGGGCGCCTTTGGCGCGCTCACGGTGACGATGAAGTTGCAGCCGCTGATCGTGACCTTCCACCTGCTCGGAGGCCTGGTGCTGCTGGCCCTCATCGCCCGGCAGGCCCTGGCCTACGCCCAGGCCCATGGCCGTCATCTGCGCCAAGCGATATCGCCTGCATTGCGCGCGTCCCTGTGGGCCGGTTTTGCATTGCTCTGGCTGCAACTGGCCCTGGGCGGCTGGGTGTCGACCAACTACGCGGTACTGGCCTGCGATGGTTTCCCGGCCTGCCAGGGCAGCTTCTGGCCCGCGATGGATTGGCGTCAGGCCTTCGAACTCTGGCGGCCCCTGGGCCAGACCGGCGCGGGTGAGTCCATCACCATGGCCGCCCTTGTCGCCATTCACTACGCGCACCGGCTGATGGCCTACCTGCTGCTGCCGGTGCTGTGGGCGCTGGCCTGGTACCTGGGCCGCGCCGGGCTGCAGGCCCAAGGGCGCGCGCTCGGGCTGCTGGCTCTGCTGCAGCTGGCCACCGGCCTGTCCAATGTCATCATGGGTTGGCCGCTGGCGGCCGCGGTGCTGCACACGGGTGGCGCTGGTGCCTTGGTGATGGCCTTCACCTGGGCGCTTGGCACCAGCCAGGCAGCGCGCCGTGTCCCTTCCGCGGCGCCCGCCGTCTTCGCATCTTCCCGTCCGCCCGAAGGGGCGAAGCCATGAACCGTATTGCCCAGTTCTACGCCCTGACCAAGCCGCGCGTGGTGCAGCTCATCGTCTTTTGCGCTCTCATCGGCATGGTGCTCGCGGTACCTGGTGTCCCCACTTGGGAGGACATTCGCCTGGCCGTCATTGCCAGTGCCGGCATCTGGCTCGTAGCCGGCGCCGCCGCCGCCTTCAACTGCCTGGTCGAAAAAGGCATCGATGCCAAGATGAAGCGGACCGCCTGGCGTCCCACCGCCAATGGCGAGCTCTCTGATACACAGACCCTGCTGTTCTCTGCCTTGTTGTGCGGTCTTGGCTCCTGGGTCCTTTATGCGCTGGTCAATCCGCTGACCATGTGGCTGACCTTCGCCACCTTCGTCGGCTACGCGGTGATCTACACCGTTATTCTCAAGCCGCTCACCCCCCAGAACATCGTGATCGGCGGCGCCTCGGGCGCGATGCCGCCGGTACTGGGCTGGGCCGCCATGACGGGCGATGTGCACCCGCACGCACTGATCCTTTTCTTGATCATTTTTCTGTGGACGCCGCCGCATTTCTGGGCGCTGGCCCTCTACCGGGTGGAGGACTACCGCAAGTCTGGCCTGCCCATGCTGCCGGTGACTCATGGCAGCGACTTCACTCGCCTGCAGATCCTGCTTTACACGCTGGTGCTGGGTGCCGCCTGTCTGCTGCCCTTCGCCGCCGGCATGAGCTCCTGGCTTTACCTGGTGGCGGCGCTGGCCCTGAGCCTGCGTTTTTGCCAGTACGGCTGGCGGCTCTGGCGCGAATACTCCGACGCGCTCGCGCGCAAGACCTTCCGCTTTTCACTGGTGCACCTGAGCTTGCTCTTTGCCGCCCTGCTGGTAGACCACTACCTTCCGCCGCTCCCCTTTCTGCTGTGAGGCCTCCCGCCATGCAACGCCGTCGCCTCCTGTCGCTGTTTTCCCCGCTGCCCTTTTTGGCGGTGGGACTCGCCGCCACGCTGGGTCTGGCCGGCTGCGAGGGCAAGCAGCCGTTTCAGTCGATCGACTTGACCGACGCCAAGTACGCCCGCGGCTTCGAGCTGCCCGACTTCGATGGCCAGACGCGCCGCCTGCAAGACTTCCGCGGCAAGCTGGTGGTGGTTTTCTTCGGCTTTACCCAGTGCCCCGACGTCTGCCCGACCGCTATGACCGATCTGGTGGAGGTCAAGCGCCAGCTCGGTGCCGACGGTGACAAGCTGCAGGCGGTGTTCGTCACCGTTGACCCCGAGCGCGACACGCCCGAGGTGCTCAAGGCCTATATCGCCAACTTCGACCCCTCCTTCGTGGGCTTGCGCGGCACGCCCGAGCAACTCGCCCAAGTGGCGCAGGAGTTCAAGGTCTATTACAAGAAGGTCGAAGGCAAGACGCCCGGGGCCTACACCATGGATCACTCGGCCGCGAGCTTCATCTACGACACCCAGGGCCGTTTACGTCTGTACCTGCGACCGGGCGCCGGCCCAAAGGTGCTGCTGGGCGATCTGCAGCTGCTGCTCAAAGAGCGCTGAAGCCTCGCGCAGGCCCGCGCCCACCGCCCTCACAGTCCTCACAGTCCTCACAGTCCTCACAGTCCTCACTCGGCCTTGATGCCGCGCGAGGTGATCACCGCGCCGAGGTCGGCGGTGTCGGCTTGCACCCGGGTCGCCAGGCCCTCGGCCGTCGTGCCCGCGACCTGCCAGCCCTGGGCAGTGAGTTTTTGGCGCATCTCGGGGCTGCGCACGATCTCGGACACCAGGGTTGAAAGCCGCGCCAGGTTCGCGCGCGGCATGCCAGCCGGCGCTGCCACCGCGTTCCAGACCTCAAGCCGGTAGCCACGAGTCAGGCCCTGCTCGTCCAGGCTGCCGAAGTCCGGCACCAGCTCGCTGCGGCCGCTGGAGGTGACGCCAATCACCTTGAGCTTGCCGGCGCGCACCTGGGGCAGGGCGATGCCAGGGGGCAGCAGTGCCAGCTGCACCTGTTGCCCCATCATGGCGGTGACCACTTGCGGATTGCCCGGGTAGGGAACATGCACCGGGTCGATACCGGCCTTGCCTTTGAGCAGCTCCATCCCGATGTGGGCCACCGTGCCCACGCCTGGCGACCCATAGCTCCAGGCCTTGCCGCCTTTGCGTGCGGCTTCCATCAGGTCTCGCCCGGTCTCGCCGGGCGTCGTGACATCAGTCACCAGGACCAGTGGCGCGCTGCCGATCAGGCTGACCGGTGCCAGGTCCTTGAGCGGGTCGTAGGGCAGCGCCGGATTCAGCAGCTTGGCGATGGTCATGTTGCCATTGATCATCAAACCCAGGGTGTGGTCGTCGGTGGCCTTGGCCACCAGGTCGGCGGCGATGTTGCCGCCGGCGCCGACGCGGTTCTCTACCACCACCGGCTGGCCCAGCGCCTTGGACAGGGGCTCGGCCAAGGTACGGGCGGTCAGGTCGGGGGAGGAGCCGGCAGGAAAGCCCACCACCAGTCGCAGTGGGCGGCTCGGCCATGCGGCTGGCTGGGCCAGCGTCGCGGGGGCGACTGCGCCCAAGGCCAGTGCAGACAGGGCGCCGAGGGTGGCTCGGCGAGTGGGGGAGGTGGGCTGCTGTGAGTTCATGGGGTGCAATTGTGATTGCCCGCATCCACGGAAAAAAGCAGTGATTGCCCTGAGGCCGCAGCCCCATTGGCAGCGGATGTAGAAGATGGCACTGGGCCATCGGGGGAGGAAACCTGCGGGCGCCGGGAGCGGCGCCAGGCCCCGCCCGCGCGAGTCAGGCGTAGGCCGCCAAGGCTTGGCGCATCTTCTTCATCGCCGCCACTTCGATCTGGCGGATCCGCTCGGCCGACACGCCGTACTCGGCGGCCAGGTCATGCAGGGTGAGGCCACCCGAGCCGTCGTCGTTCACCTGCAGCCAGCGCTGCTCGACGATGCGGCGACTGCGCGGGTCGAGTTGCTCCAGGGCGGCGGCCAGGCCGTCGCTGGCCAGGCGGTCGCGCTGGTGGGCCTCGATCACGGCGGTGGGCTCGTGGCGTGCGTCGGTCAGGTAGGAAATGGGGCCGAAGGCCTCGTCGCCGTCACCCGCGGGCGTGGGGTCGAGCACCACGTCGCCCCCGGACATGCGGGTTTCCATTTCGAGCACTTCCTCGCGCTTGACCCCAAGGTCGTGCGCCATCACATCGACCTGGGCGGCGGTGAGGGTGTCGCGGTGTGTCGGGGCGTCGGCCTCGTCCTTGAAGCCCTGCTTCATCGAACGCAGGTTGAAAAACAGTTTGCGCTGGGCCTTGGTGGTGGCCACTTTGACCATGCGCCAGTTTTTGAGAATGTATTCGTGGATCTCTGCCTTGATCCAGTGCAGGGCGTAAGACACCAGGCGCACGCCCTGGTCGGGGTCGAAGCGCTTGACGGCCTTCATCAGGCCAATATTGCCCTCTTGAATCAGGTCGCCCTGGGGCAGACCGTAGCCCACGTACTTGCGCGAGACCGAGACCACCAGACGCAGGTGCGAGAGCACCAGCTTTCCGGCGGCGTCCAGGTCGTCGTGGTCGCGCAGCGTGCGGGCGTACGCCTGCTCCTCTTCGGGGGTCAGCAGGGGCAGCTTGTTGACGGCGGAAATGTAGGCGTCCAGATTGCCCAGCGAGGGCACCATGGACCAGGGGCTGGCCACGGCCAGTCCTGCGCCTGCATGGAGCACGGAAGGGGTCATGACGTCAGTTCTTTTCATGGGTGGGGAAATATTAGCACTCCTCGCGGGAGAGTGCTAAGGCCCCCGGGGGAAGCCCAGGCGCCTTCGGTGTTCAAGGCGCCGAGGCCGGGCTGGCGCTTCGGGTTGCTGCCGGATCGACCTGTCGCCTGGCCACCCCAGCCATGCCCCACAATGTCCGCTTCGGTCCCTTGCCGGGCCGCCTCATCGAGGAGCGAACCCATGGCCCCAGCCGCCAGCCCGCGCACCATCGCTAGCCTCACCACCACGGTGCCCACCGAGGAGGAAGCCCAGGCCCTGGCCCGGGGGCTGGTCGAGGCCCGCCTGGCAGCCTGCGTGCAGGTCGAGCCCGGGCTGCAGTCGCATTACCGTTGGCAGGGCCAGGTGCAGGCGGCTGCCGAGGTGCGCCTCACCGTCAAGACCCTGCCCGAGGCCCGGGCCGTGGTCGAGACCTTCATCGCCCGTTACCACCCCTACGAGCTGCCGCAACTGCTCTGGCAGACACTCGAGGCCAGTTCGGCCTATGCCGACTGGGTGCGCGAGCAGGTCGACCCGTCGCTCAGCGGATCTGGAGCCGGGGACCACCCGCCTGTATGACTTCGCCGATTTCCACGGCCTGTTCGAAGCCGTGGCGGGCGAAGGTATCCAGCACCGCGGGGACCGCCTCTGGGGTGCAAGACACCAGCAATCCGCCACTGGTCTGGGGGTCGCTGAGCAGGGCCTGGTGCGTCGGGTCGAAGCCGGCGGGCAGGCCCACCTCGGCGCCGTAGCCGGCCCAGTTGCGGCCGGAGGCACCGGTCACCATGCCCGCGCGGGCGAGGTCTTCCACCCCGGCCAGCAGGGGCACCCGGGCCCAGTCCAGGGCCACGGCCAGGTTGGCGCCGCGGGCCAGCTCCAGTGCATGGCCGGCGAGGCCGAAGCCGGTGACGTCGGTGAGTGCGTGCACACCTGGCAGGGCTGCCAGGTCGGGGCCGGGCGTGTTGAGCCGTGTGGTGGTGTTGATCATCCGGGCGTAGCCCTCGGCGTCGAGTTTTTCCTTCTTGAGGGCGGCGGACAGCACGCCCACGCCCAGGGGCT
>Ga0164292_10004972_pt1 | contig 10854 bp, 9 predicted proteins | sample GEODES117metaG_FD_111486 | JGI IMG/M metagenome (GOLD analysis project Ga0164292, IMG submission 111486) | Eutrophic lake water microbial communities from Lake Mendota, Wisconsin, USA - GEODES117 metaG | ecosystem: Environmental > Aquatic > Freshwater > Lake | place: USA: Lake Mendota, Wisconsin... | reverse complement strand
CATAAAAAAAATAATTAAATACTTTCAATCTATTTAAGTATCTTTGAAATTATATTAATAAATAACACAATGCAAAAAGAAGGTACAGTAAAGTTTTTTAATGAAACTAAAGGATTCGGGTTTATCGTACCCGCAGAATCAGGAGATGAGGATGTATTTGTTCATTCATCTGGTTTAATTGATCAAATTCGTGAAAACGATAAAGTTCAATACGAAGTTGAGCGTGGCAAAAAAGGCCTAAACGCTGTTAATGTGAAAGTTGTTTACTAAATCAACATAAACCATTTTAACAAAGAAAGCATATCGTGAGATATGCTTTTCTTGTTTTAAAGTGTTTTTTAATTGTTATAGTAAATCGTTAGCTAGATTAGCTAACTCACTTCGCTCTCCCTTTTGAAGCGTAATATGGGCATATAAAGAATGATTCTTTGCTTTGTCGATTAAATAAGATAACCCATTGCTTTCTGCATCCAAATAAGGCGTATCAATCTGATAAATATCTCCTGTAAAAACAATCTTAGTATCTTCACCTGCTCTGGATATAATTGTCTTAATCTCATGAGGTGTTAGATTTTGCGCCTCATCTACTATAAAGAAGATCTTAGTAAGTGTTCTTCCCCGAATATAAGCTAATGGTGCAATTGAAATTTTTTCGTTTATAACAAGCTCTTCTATTTTTGCCTGCGCTTTTTCATCAACAAGCTGATCTTTAATAAACTTTAAATTATCCCATATAGGTGCCATATATGGATCTATTTTTGATTTGATATCCCCAGGTAAAAATCCCATATCCTTATTGCTTAAAGGTATTATTGGTCTGGTGACAAATATCTGACGATAATTTTTTCTTTGTTCAAGTGCACTTGCAAGAGCTAGAAGCGTTTTTCCTGTACCTGCATTTCCTTGGATTGTAACAAGTTTAATTTCAGGGTTTAATAGAGCATGGAGTGCGAATGCTTGTTCAGGATTTTTGGGTTGAATGTTTGAGACAGAATATTGAGGAATATATTCCAGCATTTTGTTTTTAGGGTTATAATAAGCTGCCGCTGTTTTATTACTGCCATTTAAAATGAAATAATGATTTTCATGATTGGTTTTTATTTGAGTAGCTGAAATAGGTAGTTTCTTTTTCCGTATTAATTCATCAATTATTTTATTTGGAATTTTTTGTTCAATTGTTTTTCCGGTGTATAATTCCTCAACGTTTTTGATCTTACCAGTTTCATAATCCTCAGAATTAAGGTTTAGTGCCTTGGCTTTTAGTCTCAAACAGATATCTTTTGAAACCAAAACGATTTTTTTGTTCGGGAATTGCTCTTGTAAACTTAGTGCAGAATTTAGGATCCTGTGGTCAAATTTTCCTTCTCCAAATATCTTTTCAGCATCATGGCGGACTGGAATATCATCCATAACAACCTTAAAACTTCCTCTTCCTTTTCCTTTTAATGGCGACCATTGATTGATCAACTTATTTTTTGAAAGTTCATCTATGAGCCTTATAAAGCTTCTAGCTTCATAATTTCGTGTATCATTTCCACTTTTTAGATTGTCAAGCTCTTCTAATACTTGTATTGGTATCGCTACGTCATGCTCCTGAAAATTTTGAAATGCATTATGATCATATAGAATTACCGAGGTATCTAGAACAAAGATCTTTTTATCGGAAATAGTATTATTGTCTTTTGCCATCGACCAAAAATAATGAAAATTGCCGAAGCTGAGCGTAGAAATCAAATTCAAATAAAAACGAAAACGGAGATCTTCCTCTTGCGATTCGAATCTCCGTTCTCACTTTTTTGCAATCGTAATTGCTCGAAAGTATTAAGCTTTAGTGACAATGATCAGTACTTCTCTTTAGTCTTTTCAAACTTTTAGAATCCGATACTTATTTCTTCATCAATACACCCGTTCCGTAGAACGTTTGTAAAATAGGTAATGCCTGTCTTTTGGATTTTGTCCTACAGCCATGATCTCACGATTTCCGGTCTGAATTTAAAATTAAATTATCCAAAATCTGATGAAGCCCGAGAGCTTCGGATTTTTAAGGATATTGTTTCAGGCTATCAAAGTACGTCCGACTTAACAACACTAATTTAAGTACAAAACTGATTACTGCAAGTAAATACCAACGCAAATTATACACACTTTATAAACTTTTAAATCCTTGTTGTCAACAGTTCATGATCTGATAATTATCTGAATATCAATATAATATCAACTATTGATTTACTTACTGACATTCAGTTTTCAGTATTTTTATTAACAAATGAGCAAATTAGGCAGTTTTTAAACTCTTTATATTAACCTAGATAAATTAAATTATAATAATTTTTTATATCCGATCCTGAACAGTAAATACACTATGTAAATCAAAGATTAGCTCAGAATTGAGCAAAAAAGAAAACGGGTACTCTCCTCTTGCGATTTGGGTACCCGTTTTCGCTTTTTTTGCAACCGTAGTCGCATAGAAGCATAAGCTTTCAGAATTTTTAACCGGCCATTTGTCCAATGTTTTTTCAAACCCTGGTACTCGTTGCCTCCTGCCTTTATTCAAATACAATCCGTAAATTGATTCAATTTTAAGCAATGCCTGTCTTTTGGAACTCAACCCCTGAGATCTTTATCTTTCGATATCAATCTTTCCGGACTTTGTTTATTCTATCCAGAATCTTTAGAAGTCCGAGGACTAATAGATTTGAAGGATTTTTTTCAGGCTGTCAAAGTACTTCGTTCTTATTAATACTAATGTAGTGTCAAATTGAATTCACAGCAAATAAATATGTTTTTATTTATGAACAAACTATTAACAAAAAATCATATGTTCTTAACAGTCGTGAATTACCAATATCTACATATACAGAATAGAGACTCCATCATAATTGTAAAATGATTAATTGATTAACACAAGACAAATTGCTTGTTTTCAACAATTTTATGATTTTTTTAAATTTGGATTCATGATTTTTTTTCTTGTTTTTATATTATGGGTCTAAATTTTCATGAATTAATCCCAAAAATTGTTTTAATATTTTTCTATACAAGCCTCAATATATTTCATATATCATTTTTTAATCATCCTGATTAGGTATTTTTGCTAACCATTCAGTTTTAAAATTAATGAGGCAATCACGGGAAATTAAAACTTTTATTTTTAGCCAATACTTTTCAGAAGGTTTGCGTATAACTTTTGGCGTTCTTCTCCCCTCTTTAATTTTTTTTCATTTAGATCAGCTTGAAATAGGATTAACCATTTCATTAGGAGCAGTATGTGTTAGTATTGCAGATAATCAGGGGCCTATAAATCATAAGCGAAATGGAATGATATTTTGCAATATTTTTATATTTCTCACTGCCCTTTTAACAGGCTTTATAAATAAGTACCCAATCTTACTTGGCTTTGAAATCCTTAGTTTGTGTTTTTTTTATTCCATGTTTTCTGTTTATGGAAATAGAGCTTCTTCCATTGGAACATCCGCTTTAATAATAATGATACTATCTATAGATCAAGATGTTACAACATTTAAAGGTGTATTGGGCCACGCCATGTTAATTTTGGCAGGTGGTATCTGGTATATGCTTCTAAGTCTGTTACTATCTCAATTCAGACCTTACAGACTTGCGCAGCAGTCATTGGGGGAATGTATTCGAGTGGTTGCAGAATACGTCAGACTAAAAGCTAATTTTTATGATAATGAAATCGACATTGAAGAAAATTATCAGAAATTGATTTCTCAGCAGATTGTTGTTAATGAACAACAGGACTCAGTTAGAGTTTTGTTATTCAATAAAATGTATATGCTTAAAGAGTCAACTTTAGTAGGAAGATTACTCATTCTTGTTTTTCTTGATGTGTTAGATCTATTTGAGCAATCTATGGCGACTCATTATGATTATCGAAACCTAAATAATGCTTTTGGAAAGTCAAATACTTTAAAAGAGTTCAAAGCAATTATAATTAAACTTTCTGATGAACTTGAAAATCTCAGTTATTATATCATCAGCAACCAAATTCCCAAGCGATTAAATGACTTTAAACACGAACTTGAAATTTTAAAAAAGCGTATTGATCTTGTTGAAGAATCAGGAACTAATGCATTTGTCCTAAAAAAAATTCTGATCAATATTAAAAATATGGTTAGCCGGGTAGATAAAATATATTCCTACTTTAATCAGAACCAGTTATCAGGACAGGAATTAAAAAGCGAGGTTGATTTAAGTAAATTCGTTTCCCATCAGAATTTTGATTTCAAAATTCTCAAAGAAAATCTAAGTCAGAAATCATCTATCTTTCGTCACGCTGTTAGAGTGGCATTGATGTGTTTGATTGGTTTTCTTGTTTCTAAACTTTTTCCTGTAGGTTACCACAGCTATTGGATTCTATTAACTATTCTTGTTTTACTAAAACCGGCATATAGTCTCACTAAACAAAGAAACATAGAACGGCTTATTGGTACAATTGCTGGAGCTGTAGCTGGAGCACTTATTTTAATTTTTATAAAGGATCAAACCGCCTTATTCCTAATTCTGCTTTTATTCATGGTTGCATCCTATAGTTTTCAAAGATTGAATTATATAGTAAGTGTCCTATTTATGACACCTTACATTCTTATTCTATTTAGCTTTCTGGGGGAAAACAACCTCAATATCGCCCAGGAAAGAATCATTGATACTTTTATTGGATCATTTATAGCATTATCTGCAAGCTATCTAGTGCTTCCTAACTGGGAGTCAAATCAATTTAAAGACTTTATGCGAGAAGTTTTGATTGCTAATTACCAATACCTTCAAAAAGTAGCTGTAATGCTTTCAGGAGGTTCTGTAGATATTACAGCTTATAAGCTGGTCCGAAAGAATGTTTATGTTAGTTCAGCCAATCTGGGTAGCGCGTTTCAGAGAATGCTCTCAGAACCTAAAAGCAAAAGGCAAAACAGTAAGGAACTACATAAGTTTGTAGTACTTAATCATATGCTATCATCTTATACTGCAACATTGATCACTAACCTTCATCAAATTAATCAGAAAACTATAAATGATTCACACATTAAATTGATTAGAAGGTCTTTATATACTTTGTCTGAAACAATTAAATCTATGAAAGAAGTAGAGCTAGAAGAATTTGAGATTGTAAATAACTCAAAGCATTTTAGTGAAAGTTCTAATGAATCAGATTTAATATCAGAGCAGCTTGAACTTGTTAACAAATTGATTCTGGATATTCAAAAACTTATCCAAACTCAAATTTCAGAAGAAAAAACTAAAGTCATTTAAATCACCTGCTCAATTTGCTTCCTTTTTCTGCCATTTTTAAATGCTTCTCGTGGTCTGAGACCTAATAGTTTAAACATTTCCATGTCTTCATTAAATGCTGGGTTAGGTGTAGTTAATAATTTATCCCCTGCAAATATTGAGTTTGCTCCTGCCATAAAACAAAGAGCCTGATCAGTTAAGCTCATTTCTGTTCTTCCTGCTGATAGTCTTACCACGGTTTTAGGCATAATAATACGTGCTGTAGCAATCATTCGAACCATTTCCCAAACTGAAACTCTGGATTGTTCAGCTAATGGTGTCCCCTTCACAGGTACAAGTGCATTAACCGGCACTGACTCAGGGTGCCTAGACATATTTGATAATGTTTTTAGCATAGCAATACGATCATTGACTGTTTCACCTAAACCAATAATTCCACCACTACAGACAGTTAGTTTGGCTTTTCTAACATTATCAATAGTTTTTAAGCGATCATCATAGTTTCTTGTAGTGATAATGCGCTTATAATCTTCTTCAGAAGTATCCAGGTTATGATTATAAGCATATAATCCGGCATCAGCTAAACGCTGCGCTTGTGCTTCAGTGATCATTCCAAGAGTACAACAAACTTCCATATCAAGGGCGTTTACGGAACTAACCATTTCAATTACACGATCAAAATCCCGATTATCCCTTACTTCCCTCCAAGCTGCACCCATACATAAACGGGAAGCTCCGGAATCTTTAGCTTGTTTTGCTGCTTCTGTTACTTGCTCAACAGACATAAGAGCCTGAACTTCAAGATCTGTCTGATATCTGGCAGCTTGCGGACAATAGGCGCAATCTTCAGGACATCCACCTGTTTTTATAGAGAGAAGACTACTAATCTGTACCTCAGAATAATCTTTATTTTCTCTGTGTACAGTTGCTGCACGATAGATTAAATCGAGTAGCGGACTGTTATAGATTTCTGATATTTCTTCTTTAGTCCAGTTATTTCTTATCTCAGTCATATTTAGGAGCATTTTTTTCTTAACAACAAATCTAAAATAAAATCATCAGCCAAAAAATGTAAATGATATAAATCAAAGAATCAAATTACTGGCCAAACCTAAAAGTAATAAGAAACCAAAAACATCAGTAAATGTTGTGATGATTATAGATGATGCTACTGCAGGGTCAATCCCTACTCTTTTGAGAATTAATGGTATTGCTGAACCTGAAATTCCTGCAATAATTAGGTTTCCAGTCATTGCAATAAATATTACAAGTCCTAGCATGGTATTGTGGTCGTAGAGTAATGCAAAAATAAAAACTATAGAGCCAATCACTGCGCCGTTGATTAATCCAACTGTAAATTCCTTCAAAACAGTTCTGTATGCCTGATTGTCTGTAAGGTCATTTAATGAAATACGTCTTACAGTTACGGCCAGTGATTGTGTTGCAGCATTGCCACCCATACCTGCAATAATGATCATATAACCCGCTAAAAGACCTAAGCTGGCAATAGTGCTGTCATAATATCGAATTATTGATGCAGCTAAGAATGCTGTTCCCAGATTCAGAACAAGCCATGGTAAGCGACTTTTAACGGCCTCTTTCCAGTTACCCGCAAGTTCTTCATCTTCGGATACACCTGATATTTTTAAGATATCTTCAGTGTTTTCTTCCTCCATAACATCTATCACATCATCAAAGGTAATTCGGCCAAGAAGATGCATTTGATCATCCACAACGGGAATACTGGTCAGGTTATATTGAGAAATTAACTTTGCCACTTCTTCCTGATCTGTATCGGCTTTAACAAATACAAAATCAGAAATTATCAATTGACTTATATTAACATTGTTTCTAGCTTTTATTATATCCTTTAATGAAACAATTCCCTTTAAGATATTGTCATTATCAATGACATTGATAGTGTAAAACTCTTCCATTTCCTCCGACTGGCGGATTATCTCCTCAAGTGCATCCTTTTTTTGAAGACTTTCATTAATTTTAATAACCTGGGTGTTCATCAGACCCCCAGCAGTATCTTCTTCGTATTTTAAAAGTGTTCGGATATTTGAAGCATCTTCCTCATCTAGGCCTAAAAGTATTTCTTGCTGCTGCTCCTCAGGCAACTGACTGATAATATCTGTAGCATCATCATAATCAAGTTCTTCTACAATTTCTGAACGGCGGTCAGGATCTAGATTTTCAAGCAATTTTTCTGGATGAAACTCTGCATCCATTTCGGAAATTACTTCAGAAGCAAGTTCTGCAGGTAAAATACTAATTATGCGTTCCCTAGATTCTTGTGATAAGCTTTCAAAAAGTATAGCTATCTCTGAAGTATGGTATTCAGAAATAAGCTCTTTTAAGACCAAGTCATCTTTCTCAAGAGCCCTTTTTATCTTTACAAGATCTGTTTTATCTAATTCAAAAGACTGCATTGTATAAAAGTAGGAAATTGAGATGAGAAATGACTAGATTTTATAATAAGAGGATAAGTGAATTTAATTAGGTAGTTTTTTGGTTAAAAACTATTTTTCCGAATCCTGGACATATCTAAAGATACTTAATGCTTTGTGGTCCCTGATTAAATACAAGGTCAATAATACTTAAATTCGGTAAAAATCCATTTCTTTCTTGAAAAACCTGGAAATATGATTTTAAACTGATATCAGAATCATTTTTTGGATGTATACTTTCCCGATAATCATCCAATTTAGAATAAGTTAATTCATAAATATCAGTATAACTATAGTCAATATTTATTTTCAGAAACCGGTTTAATAGATGCCATAATTCCTCATTGTAATCGAAAAGAAATTCCCATTTTCTTTCATAAAAGCCAATCAGTTCATCTTCGTAATACTCGAAATAAGCTGAGCTTCTGTATGATGTTTCCAAACTCTTCCAATGAAGTCTTTGCCAATTAAAGTCGTAACATATTTTTACATCCCTGACAATAGTATGATTTTTAGAACCCTTAACAACAGGAATAATTAGATCTAAGGAACCATTTGGTGAATGAATAGTTGCTCTATTACGATAGCTTTGTTTCCGGAAATTTTCAGAATTTTCAATTAGCAATGTATCTTTATACTTTAGTATTTTACTGAAATACTCAATAGAAGGAAGATAAAATAAAGGGAAAACAGCACCTTTTTCCATTGTTTAAGTTAAGTTTGTAAAACGTTTTCCAATATTAGCAATTAAACGGTTTGCTGCAATGATGTAATTATTAACAGGTCATGAATATTTGATTCTAAATAGCTTATCTTATTCTTAATGAATCTAATTACTTACCGATTTACAGCCTTTTTATTATATCTACTATCTCTCCTGCCATTTCCTATACTATATTTCCTTTCAGATATTCTGTATGGATTTTTATATTATGTTTTTAAATACAGAAGAAAAGTAGTTTTTAATAATCTCCAAAATTCATTTCCTGAAAAATCTAAATCTGATATTGAACTGATAGAGAAACGATTTTACAGATATCTTGCAGATTTAATGCTTGAGTCAATTAAAACATTAACAATTAGTGCTGAGGAGATCAAAAAAAGGTTTGTTTTTAAAAATATTGAGATTCTAAATAAGCACCTTCAAAATGGCAAGTCGGTGATTGCTGTTTCAGGACATTATGGTAATTGGGAATGGGGTCCGGTAGCTACAGGACTTAAAATAAATGAAAAAGTACTTGTTGTTTATAAGCCTTTGTCAGACAAGCGCTTTGAAGGATTGATGAATTCAATGAGATCCCGTTTTGGCTCTATAATGGTTCCAATGAAACTTACACTCAGGAAAGTAATTGAATACAAAAATGAGCCTATTGTGTTAGTTCTTGTTGGTGATCAAACACCAGTTCGCGAAGAATCTCAATACTTTACCACTTTTTTGAACCAGCAGACTGCTGTGTTTTTAGGTGTCGAAAAAATTGCTTTAAAGCTTAATAATCCAATTGTGTATTTTAGTATAAATAGAATAAAAAGAGGTTATTATGAGTGCGTAGTTAAATCATTGATTGAAAATCCAGAGCATACCAAAGACTATGAAATTACTGAGGCTCATATTAAAGAGCTTGAGAAAAATATCCGTCTTCATCCGGAATTTTGGTTATGGTCACACAAACGGTGGAAATTTAGTTCAAGTAATTTAAAAAATGACTAAAAGCCCTAATGTTGCTGTTGTAATTCTTAACTGGAATGGACGGAACTTTCTTGAGAGTTTTCTTCCGTCTGTAATTGCCAGTACCTATCCAGGACTTGAAATAATTGTCGCTGATAATGCTTCAACAGATCAATCTATTGAATTCCTTCAATCCAATTATCCCAGTGTCACAATAATTCAAAATGATCAGAATTATGGTTTTGCTGAGGGTTATAACAAAGTAATTGGTCTACTTGAATTTGACTATTTTATTTTACTTAACTCGGATGTTGAAGTTTCATCCAACTGGATAGAACCGGTCATTGATCTGATGGAATCTGATCTAAACATTGCCGTTGCACAACCAAAGATTCTATCCCACTCTAAAAGGAATTATTTTGAATATGCTGGTGCTGCTGGCGGTTACTTAGATGTCTTGGGCTATCCTTTTTGCAGAGGTAGAATATTTGATACAGTTGAAGAAGACTTAAAACAGTATGATGATCCGTCTGAAATCTTTTGGGCTTCGGGTGCTGCTTTTTTTATAAAACGTAATTATTGGATAGAGTCTGGCGGTTTTGATCCCGATTTCTTTGCACACATGGAAGAAATTGATCTTTGCTGGCGACTAAAGAACCTGGGTTATAAGATTGTAATTTGTCCGAAATCAACAGTATTTCATGTTGGAGGTGGTACATTAAACGCAGAAAGTCCCTTTAAAACGTATTTAAATTTCAGAAATAACCTTGTTTTACTTCAAAAAAATTTATCCTTCGGAAAGGCATTTCTGATTATTTATATTCGTTTCTTCCTTGATTTGCTCTCCTTAATTAAATATCTATTTGATGGTAAACCCAGAAATGCCATGGCAATATCGAAGGCACATTTTTATTTTTTCGCTCATCTTTTTAAAAATATCAAAAAGGCCTGCAAAATAAATAATTCGAAATTTAATGCAGCTGGATTGTATAGAGGAAGTATTGTCTTGGAATATTTTATTAGAAAGAAAAAAACATTCGATAGTTTAAAGAAAACTATCTAAAGCCATTTTATAGCCCGGTAAACCGAATCCTGTTAAAACACCTTTGCAATTTTTTCCTGTTAGTGATATGTGCCGGTATTCTTCGCGGGAATAAATATTAGAAATGTGAACCTCAACAACTGGGGTTTTAATAGCTGCAATGGCATCAGAAATAGCTACTGAAGTGTGAGTATAGCCTCCACCATTCAATATAATACCATCAAAACTGAATCCAACTTCATGTAATTTATTGATAATTTCGCCTTCCACATTACTTTGAAAATATTCGATCTGAATAGAACTATACTTAGATTTTAACTCCTCAAAATAAGAATCAAAGCTAATATCGCCGTAAATAGATTTCTCACGTACGCCTAGTAAATTTAAATTTGGTCCGTTAATTATCTGTATTTTCATAAAAAATTGTGATTTGTAATTTCAAAATT
>Ga0164292_10004967_pt1 | contig 10860 bp, 19 predicted proteins | sample GEODES117metaG_FD_111486 | JGI IMG/M metagenome (GOLD analysis project Ga0164292, IMG submission 111486) | Eutrophic lake water microbial communities from Lake Mendota, Wisconsin, USA - GEODES117 metaG | ecosystem: Environmental > Aquatic > Freshwater > Lake | place: USA: Lake Mendota... | reverse complement strand
TAATTAATGTGATATTTATTAATATGGAAATAAAAAAATTAATATCGTTTGATTTTGACGACACGTTAGTTCACACAACATTACCAGATGAAGGTAAAAAAATATGGAAAGAAAAGACAGGTGAAGATTGGCCACACAGAGGTTGGTGGTCAAAACCTGAGAGTTTGGATATGGAAATATTTGACATTCCATTAAATAAAAAGATTTATAGAAGATATAAACAAGCAATATCTGATCCTGATAACTATGTGATTTTGGCTACAGGTAGAGTTGCACCACTCAAAGATGAGGTTTATACCATATTAGGACATTATGGTTTATCTTTTGATGAGACCCATTTAAACCCAGGTATTGACACGTTTGAATTTAAATCCAATCTATTTGAAAAATTAATAAACGAAATGGAACCTGAAGAGTTTATTATGTATGATGATAGACAAGAACATTTGATTAGGTTTGTTGAATGGGCAAAGAATATGCCGTGTAAGGTAACACTAATTGATGCGATATCAGGAGAAGAGTTTAAACCAAATGAAGATAAAAACCTACAAGAGAGTATACGTAGAGTTAAAATATTAATGGGACTAAACGAAACTGTTGTTGATATTAAAGATACCTTAAAGGTTGGATCTAAAGGAGATGGTGTTGAGGAGATACAAAAAATACTTAAAATTACACCAAAGGATGGTAAGTATGGTCCACAAACAAAAGGGTGTGTTAAAGACTTTCAAAAAAAACAAAATATTAATGATGACGGGGTTGTTGGTCCGATAACTAAAAAAGAGTTGGAAAAGTTAGAAAACGGTACTATCAATTGGACACCAACAGAGACTTGTAAGGGCACTACATTAACTAAAAAAACAGAAGATAAAACGGAAGAAAAAACGACAAAAACAACATCATCAGGTAATATAATAATAGGTGATTCACAAACAAAATATGTTGATATGAATACTAATAAAGCAAGTAGAATATCTAAAAATGGTGGTGAAAGTTCTTTATGGGAAGGAGGTAAAAGCGTTTCTTGGTTAATAGACGCATTGAAAAAATATCCAAAAAGTCCAGAGGTTAAGAATGTAATTACATGTATTGGAACTAACGGAGGGTTTGGTAAATTTTTTAATGATGATATTCCCGAATTGTTTAATCAAATAAAAACCAAATTTCCTAATGCTAAAATATACACAGTACAAGGATCATGGGGTTGGGGTGGATTAAAAAATATTAAAGAAACAGATGTTAAAAGTTATTATAAAAAATACGCAAATTTAGGTGCAACATTAATTGAACCACCAATCGGTAAAATAGAACCACACGGTAATTACCCTGTTTATAAAGAAATAGGTAAAGATATTGATAGTAAACTCTAATAATATGAATATAAAAGAATCCATAAGAAGAATATTAAGAGAAGAAACAAATACCCAATCTATATTACACGATTTACTTAATATGGAATTTACTGGGTTTGACGACATTTATTATGATTGGGCAAACTATAACTGTGGTATGGGGGTATGTTGTGATCCATATGCTATCGGGTTTGTTTTACCGACACATCATTATGAAGATTATATATTTAAATTGGTTGATGATACTAAATACGATGATGATGGGGATTACCCTAAAGAATTAAGAGATGAATTACCTGAACCTTGTTATGATTTCCCTGATGTTAAAGATCCACGTTTTAATGTGATTGTATTTTATCAGGTCTTCGCCGAACAAATTGAGAACTTCTTGGGATCATCTGATGAATGGGGATTGGACTTATTGGATTTAATAAATAAAAAGTTTAACTGCGACGCAAAAAGAATAATTTTTATATGAACCTACAAGAAAACATACAAAGAATTAAAGAAAAGATTAAGATCAGCATTTGAATATATTGAGACCAAAAAAGAAGGATCAAAAAGAAAGACAGAAGAAATGAAAGAAGGTGAACTAACAGAAAAGTGTTGGGCAGGATATACTCAAAAAGGTATGAAAACTATGTTTGGTAAACGATATCCTAATTGTGTAAAAAAGACAAAATAATGAAACGACTTGATACCCTATTAGAACTTTTAAAAACTTATGATTTACCATATGGGGAATACGCAGTGTTTGGTTCGGCTCCTCTTGTTATTACGGGAATGATTAAAGACGTTAATGACCTTGATGTCATTATAAGACCTAGAGCTTGGAGTTTTGATAATGACGGAGAATATAGGACCAATGATATTGAATTTTTTGATAATTGGCCAGGTTTTGATGTTGACGATTTAATTGACAATCACACATTTGAATTTAAAGGTGTGTTGTTTGTTTATCCTGAAAAAGTTATTGAATACAAACAAAAACTAAATAGAATAAAAGATAAAGGGTTATTTTAATCATATATGAACCTACAAGAACATATAAGAAAAGTATTAAAGGAAGAGACAACCCAAGTTGACAACTCACTATTAAATATTATAAAGGAATTTGGTTTATATTCAATTACAACAGATGTTGGGTTAACTTATTCTGACGTATGGTCAAAAACAGGAGAACTACCCAGAGAAATTAAAATACAATACCTGAAGGATTTAACAGACGATCAACAACAAACTCCCCACGAGTTGGATCTCACCTATTTAACGGGATCAATACCACTATATGAAAACGATAATTGGCAAACGGTTTATGTTGAATACCTTTCAAATAAAGATAATGTTCTTAAAGTTCATTTGGCAGAATTTGATGAAGAAGGTGGGGTTGATAACTTTGACATAATAACCGAAGATGAATTGGATGGAGAAACATTGGATATACTTGTGAATGAATTATCCGATAGACTACATCATTCAAATAAAAAACAAAGATGATGAATCTACAAGAACAAATAATTTGATCCTCCACTTGTAAAGATGGGGGATTTTTTATATCTTTGTGATATGGCACAAATTAATGATTTAGTGGGGGTTAAACCAAACATAGACTTAGCGATTGAAGAGTATGTGAGATTAATTACACCACGTACAAAAGAATCGTTAACTGTTTCATATATGGGATCTGGCAGATGGAAAATTGACATAGGTGTAAATGAAAATGTCTACAGTTTTTTAAACAAAAAACATAGGCATTATAGAACATTCACCATTAAAGAAAGTTTTGAAAGACGCATACAAAATGAAATGTCTAAAATGTTTCCATTCACGTTTGAGGTATTTGTTGTTTTAGATGCATAAAAAACATTATTATGTTAGTGGATTATATTAAAAATATCATAGATGGTGGTGTGTGGGATGTTGAACTCATTGATGGAAAATATATCGTTAAACAAATAGTTGATTGCAAAGATAATGAAGAGGCGTTTTATATTATGAACCATATCAATATTACTATCATTAATGGTGTAAAATATAAGTTAAAAAAATACTTACCTGAAGGTATAATCTATGAAGTTAAAATTGAACTTATTAATGCCCCAAAACTTAAAATAAACTGTAATACAGAAGAAGATTTATTAAAATCGATGATAGGTCAGGTTAATATACATAGAACATATGGTATACACAGGAGATTCGGTCCTATGACGATAAATAATCCTCAACAACCTGTTATTATAACACGAAGACAAATAGATTAATAACGTATTTATTAATATGAATCTACAAGAACAAATAAGAAAAGCATTAAAACAGGAGTCGCTAAGACAAACCCTGATGGATGAAATAAAACTATCAGGAATAAGAGACACCGCAAGTATAGTGGGTGTAAGTGTAGAAGAACTTTTAGATATGGTGGGGATAAGAGGTTCAAAAGACGATATGATATTTTTAACCAAATCAATAATGGATAATGATGTTAAACAAAAATTAAATTACTGTAGTTATAATATTGTACCTACACGTTATTCTATTAATATAGATGTTTATATACCTAAACCAGCACCTGAAGATGAAGGTAGGTATATGTTTGATCAAAGCATACGTAATCATGCATATGAATTAATAAGTGAGTTAATATATAAGTTAGGTGGTGGATTAATCAGAGGACATAATATACATGTTTCTAATACAGGAAATTGTTAAGAGTATAAGACTAACTTACTCACTCATCTCTACCGTTCATTTCATTCACTACGTTCTTCGTTCATAACTTAATCCTATACTCTTACTGTCAAATTATTACCATACGGTAAAATACATTCTTTTTACCTCTTACATTTCTATAAAGGATATGTGGTAATTAATGGGACCTATCTTAAATCATAATGTAAAGACTTTATACGTGATGAGACTATCACGATAAGATAAAGAGGTTTATTATACATAAGAACATAATGTAAAATACTATTAACAAAATACAGGACAATTGTAAAAAGTATTCCCCCCCATTCTAAAGGGGTATATAATAAGATGTCTCCATCAGTAATTAATAGAATGTCCCCCATTTATTTAATGGATGATCAGAGTAAGATGTATAAGTATGTTCTAATAATATACAGATGAGGTGTTCACTAAAAGGGGATGTTCAGTGTCGTAGACCGACACGTAGTGGAGTGGAACTGAACAAAGGGAAATGGTGAACAATAAAGTTGTGTTTACAAACGAACCGTATGAAGTGGTATTATAATGGACTGATCTTTTGTAGTGGATAAGTAAGGTTAAACCTGACAGTAATACTATGTTTAATATGTCCCCCACTTTTTACCACTAATATGGTATCTTAACTAAGTAATCCTATTCACGTTGGGGGTTATTATATGACACATTTACAGTCCATAAACGTTGGATGTTCTTTAGGACTTCGTCTCCGCGGCTTCTACAGTATGTAAACAATTTTTAGCTGGAAAATGTATATAGTAAAAAAAATGGTCCTACAGATACCTACAGAGGGGTTTTTTTAGGCTGGTCGTATAACCAGCGACATATTCGGTGGTAAAAGGTGGGAATAATGTGTGGTAAAAAGTGGGAGGAGGGATTGTCCCCCGTGTGAAGCGAGCATGACATTTTGACAAAATCAAATAATTTAACAAAAAGTTATTAACATTTTTCCCCCTGACATAGTGACAGACCTATTTCACTATTTATTTATCAACAAAAACTTATTAACATTAAGGTATGAATGAGATGGAATTATATATAAGAGAGAATTATACCCCAACGATCATAGAAAGTAGGTTAGGGTTATGTTGTTTATTTAAACATAATGAGGGAACCAATGAAGACTGTGTGGTATATTTTGAATCAGCAAAGAGGGGATGGAATAAGAAACCCATAATGAATAGACAATATGTAATGGTGGATGCTGATACAAGTTCCTTATTGGAGGATCTATCCAAACACTTTGATCTAAACGAGGAGAACTATAATGTGGTGAGAGAGATCATAACAAATATAAGTGTTAACTTAATTGAGGGGAACTGATTACCCCTTCCCCTTAAAGAAATCGGATACCTTATCTACGATACCATCGTAACCCATAAAACATAGTGCAACAACCAACCAAGAGATTACACACCAAGTACTACCAACAAATTCTAATATTTCTTTCATACCACTAAGATAAGAATAAATAATGTATCTGCCAAATTTATTCGATGGTATCGTGTTTCCCCTTCTTTAATGTTTCCCTTCTAATAACATCATCGGTGGGGATCTCATCATTCTTATCTGTATGATCATCATAGTTAGACATAGAATCAATCACAAAACCTGAGATTATTAACCCCAATAGACAGAAGATAAGTGTTGTGAATGTTAGACCCATACTACAATATAAGAATAATGTTTAAATAAATCAAGGGGAGTCTTTATCTTTTTATGATCTAATGTATATTTATAGTAGAGTTCATTTTCCCCACGTAGGGAATTAGTTAATCAGTCATCCAAGTGATACGTAAAGATTAAGATGAGGTCAACCAAAAACAAATGTCACTTTCCTATTTATGATGGGGAATTTTTTAATGCTTATATATATTATAAGGTGCTGTGGAGTCTACCCTCTGCGAAGGACATCCCCCCGAACCCGTCGTCGGTATTAACCACTGACAAGACAAAGGTACGGATAATAAATGACATACACAAACAATTACCCATATATTTTATAATAAGTTATTGTCAACAATTAAAATTGTTGTGAAAGGGGTTAACATGACATACTGACGGTTAATAAGTAATGGGGGGTCCCTATCTTGTTTGGCATACCCCCCTCCCCTAACTTATCGGTATATATGGGGCCCCCTCCCCCGTATCCCCCCTTATATATGACAGTTTGACAGGGTCAAATAGGGGGGACAATCCCCTTTGCAGAGTATAATCTATTTTAACCTTAAAAGGGGGGTATATGTCAAAAAAAAATTCTGGAAAAATTTTCAGAAAATCCGAGTATTTATATATAAATTAAAAATATTATGAAAAGAATTATAAAACTTACAGAATCTGATTTAACAAGAATTGTAAGACGAGTACTTAATGAACAAAACCCTAAAGGTAGTACGATATCCGCCCAAGCACAAATAAAAATTGATAAAGCAGTTACAGATTCACAATCTACATTAAATACCGTACTTTATAAACCAGTATTTTGGGTGTCTAGTAATATGTCGGTACACGAATATGCAGACGGAGCATCTTATAAAGATTCAATTACAAAAGTAGAATTTTTTAATAGACAAGATGGATTATTAGGAATAACTTTTAGATATAACTTGATCAAATCTCCAATATATGATTTATGTTTAGGCGATCCTGGAATGATAGGGATTGGGAAGTCAAATCAAGTAAAGCAAATACCTATATCGTTTGATAATGTTGTTAAACATGTTTTCAATGGCACAATGGCTCAAGGAGAAGGTCGAACATATACAGATGAAAAAGGTAGATTAATAACGGTTGTAGTAAACCCAGTAACTTCTAAAGATACTATTACTGCAGTTGTTAATATGTTATTAACTCTTTCTGAGAAATATGCAAAAGGTATTTGGACTAAATCATAGTTAAACTTATTTAATTGTGAAAGACCCCTTTGTGTCTTGAACTATTGTAATATTACTTTCTTTATTATACCAAGACATTAACATTCTTTCTGAATCCTTATTTAGATTTAATTCAACTGAGACAGGAATAATCACTACATTACCTTTTTTTCCAACACCGTCGTCATTATACGTTATAATTACAATTTTTGTTTTTTTATTATAATTTATACTTGTGAATGGTTTTGTTGTTATAATTCCATTAATATTGTAAGTTATTGTTTTTAAAATTAAATCAAAACCATAAACCACATTTACAGGTTCAGAGATTTCAAATCTATTATCAGATTTTAAAACGGTTTTATAGTCTGTTCTTCCTGGTAAAGATATATATGTTGACTCATAACCGATTATACTTATTTTTTGAGAAAAACTTAAAAAGGTTAAAAAATAGATAAAAATGGTGATTAGTGGTTTCATTGGTATTTTGTTTATTTATAATACAAATATACAATTATTTTTAATATATACAAAATAAATTTTTCAGAAAATCGGGGTATTTATATTATTATGAAAAGAATTATAAAATTAACAGAATCAGATTTAACAAGGATTGTTAAACGAGTTATGAAAGAAAGTGGAATTATCAAACGAGATAATGGTGATATATTATTGGGGGCCGATAACCTTTTAGGTGGGGGAAGACCTGGAATAATGACAGAGTTTGATTTAGCAAAACAACAACTTCAAATCGTTATTATTTTAATGAATCATTTACCAAGTAAATTACCACAAGAAGAAATAAGGGATTTAAAAAAATTATATAATTCATATATCGATAATGCCATTTGGTACGTTAGAAATAATGAAGAGTTTTTAGATGAACTATTACCAATGTGTAAAAAGTTAGAAACATTAATCAATAAAACATTAAATGATAAATCTGATAATCAAATAGAACCATAATTTGTAAAAGACCATTTTAACCCCCCCCTCCTTCAAACAGAGGGGTTTTTATTTATCCGTATATTTATCTTATATGAAAATTATTATCACAGAATCACAATTGGATAACGTTGTCTATGAATTTTTGGACGCGGAGTATTATCCCGATTATGGTTGGGAACCTGATTTTTATCGTGATGAGATAAAACAATGGGGTACCGTTACTTTTTATATTAACGATATAGAAGGATATTACTATTATGAAGGTGGTGATGGAACATTGGAAGTTAATCCGTGGGTTTGTAATGGTCTTGATATTTGGTTTAATGATGGTTGGAAAATACCATTTAAAAAATGGTTTGAAAAGAACTCAGGATTGGAAGTTAGTGCTATGGTGACTAATGGTCGTTGGGTTAATTTTAGTTGATATATTTATAATTAAACATTTAATATTATGAGAACAGAAAACATTATTACAGAAGAAGAAAAAAGAAGAATCTTGAATATGCATTTAACAAGATCTAAAAACCATTATTTGATTGAACAAGATGATTTAATTAATAAGTACGGAGAGAAATTTGACGACACCATTCTTAATGAACCTGAAGTTAATGTAACTGAAGACGTTCAAAACTGTGATGGACTTATGGAGATGTACCAAACAAAGGGAACCAAAGATAATATGATGTTCGGAGAACCAACAAAGGTTCTTGAACTTGGTGACGGCATTAAGGTTTCAACTAATGATGATAAATCTAAAATTACCTTTATAAAAAACAATAAACCTTTTTGTTATTTTAATGTAAAGGAAATGGGTAAATGTGATGGAAAAATAATAACTGCCGGAGGTATTGGTCAAAAACCATCTAATGAGGTGACTTTAAATGGGTCTGTTAGTGTTGCGTCCTTTGATAAAATGCCTCGAGCTGATTATTCAAAAATGGGGGTATCTATTAAAGTGAATAGAAAGGAATTCTGCGGATTTTCAAAATAATTTATATTTAATATGAAAATAATAATTACAGAATCTCAGTATAAGATCTTAATTGAGTCCCACAATAAAGTTAAATCTTTTTTGAAAAATACTTTGGGTATTGATTTCACGGGTCGCATTGAGCAAATAACCTCATCGCATGATGTTCCTAAAGTGTTTTTTGATGACGTTATTCATCCTAGAACGATTAATACGTGGTTGAATTACTGGGGTCCGATGTATCTTTTTGAACTTGATGGTACGAAATATCTGTATCAGGATAGACGTGATTTTGAATATTTTATTGATCAGGAAGGATATGAGTATATGGATAATGAAATTCCTGAAAAACTTGGAATTGCTGAAATGGGATTTACATTTTCTGATATATTGGATATGTATTTTGAGGAAGAATAATTTCTAAAAAAATTTTTCACGTCGATCCATCCCCCCCGCCCCCTTCCTTTTCTTAATGTTAATGTATTTATTTATATGAAAATTATTATCACGGAAAAACAATACGCATCTTTATTGGAATCTATTAACGGATCTTCTGTTACAAGTGGGTTAATTAAATTTGGTGTTTTAAATTCCGACATCAGTTCTATTGGGTCTTCAATGGAAGGTTCTTGGGTTGTTAAGGTGGATACAAAAAAACCTTGGCCTATGGATACGTTATCAATTTCATATCCCGCAATGGATGATGAATTAACAAACCCTGACAACACAAAGGTAATGGTAAAAATTGGAAAAAAGGAATTTAATGCAACATTGGACGATGCGTTAAAACAAGTATCATCAAAATATAAAGAATTAAAAAAGTAAAAAATGAAAAGTATCAGTAAAATTAGACATTTGCAAAACACAAATATTATTTTGGAAAATAGATATATGTCCGAAAAACATAATTTTTTTTTAAATGAAGGTGAAGGTGAGGGTGAGGGTGTAAGTGGCACTTCGGTAACCCCTTCTAAATCTGACGCAACCAATAGTTTCACAAAAAGTGACATATCAAATATTTCAACAGGTATTTGGGATAAGGTATCGTCAAGTCCTGAACTTAAATCTCATTTGGGAATAGAACCACATCATACTGAACATAACTTCTTAGAAGATGTTTCACATAAAATCCATGGACATGTTAGTCCTAACGGACATATGACTGTTGAATTTCCAGGTTTAGGTAAAACCCATAATACTACCCTTGTGTTAGGTAAATCTTTTGCTAGTCACGGGGATTCACACGGGGACTCTCATGGAAAAACCGGTGGTTTTGAGTATATGCCACATTCAAGTTTTGATGTTGGGGTTAAATTTAACTTAGGTAAAGCAATTGGAAAAAAAAATAAATCAAGTCACGGATAAAAAAATATGGTGTAAATTAATTTTATAAAACCCCCCATCTATTACAGGTGGGGTTTTTTATTTGACATTAAATTTTAATTGTTCTAATTTTAATTTATGTGTAATAATATTTCCCCAAACCATTTTTTACCAAATTATGGTCATATAAAATATCCTTATTCAAATTTGGAACGACCTCATATGTATTATGCATCGTTGGTTGATGAATTATTTAGATCATTCTATGGTTTTTTAAATTGCTTTGTGACTTATGATAGCAAATCAATAATAATTGGGATCAATGATGTTAACCCTTCTCCCGTATATAACCCATCTGATTTTGATGCCGCATATCGGGTGGTTACTTCAAACGATGATGACTATTATATTATTGAACGTAATATTTTTGAGATGTTCTATTCTTATTTTCCTGATATCGTTCCTTATTTATCAATTGAATTACATCAACCGTATTATAATTCAATTGTAACTCCCGGTTGTTTTAAACAATTCAATTTTAAACAATTGTTCTATAACTGTGAAAATAGAAAAAGATGTAATCCCTTAATGTCCTTTTAATTTATTCTATATGAAATAAATCCCATTAAATAATTATTTTTTTTGATCTTATAATATATTTATAAATAAAATG
>Ga0164292_10004966_pt1 | contig 10861 bp, 9 predicted proteins | sample GEODES117metaG_FD_111486 | JGI IMG/M metagenome (GOLD analysis project Ga0164292, IMG submission 111486) | Eutrophic lake water microbial communities from Lake Mendota, Wisconsin, USA - GEODES117 metaG | ecosystem: Environmental > Aquatic > Freshwater > Lake | place: USA: Lake Mendota, Wisconsin... | reverse complement strand
GTCTCCAATAGTTAGTTTTATTATATTGCCTCTCATAAACCCACCTTGAGAATAATCAGGAGCACATAATGAAGCTAAGTAATTTAATTTAGAGTAAACCGATTTTTGTTCATATTTTGATAATACAGGAACAGTAAATTTAAAACTTACTTCTCTATCAAATCCATTGTAAAAGTAAAAATTTTCACCTCTACCCATATACTTTTGAGTACCCCAATCTGCTTTATAAGCATCGGATAATCCTTCAATATATGCTCTAAAATGGATGTATACGTTATTTCCTTGTCCTGAATTATCTATTTTTACTATTCTAAATGGAACTGTATCTTGTAAAGAAGTGTCTAATGATGAAGAAGAATAAAGAGATTTTGCTGTAATTTTATCTACTCTATCATTTATAATGTTTTGTGTTCCTGAATCAAAATTAGTAGGTTTAATTTTAAATGTTTTTCCTTCTTGATATTTACCTTCTCGAGGAATATCATCACTTGGCTTTTTACCAATATAAAAAGTATTAGCTAAATGAACACCTGTTGGAGCTAAAGTAGTGTTTACAACAGGAGATAAAGGATTATAAAATTGTTTCCATTTACTAATATCAGGTCCATAGAGTTGAAGCTGTTCAGCAAAGTATAAACCCTGCTGTTTAGCTATAAAAGTAACCCCTTGATTAGAAAGTAAAAATCTAGATATTCTTTGAACATCCTCTGATAGTTTTGATGGGACTAAGGATCCTCCTCTTGTAATTTGATCAACACCTCCTGTTTGCCCTATTAAAGATTCAGGCCCAAACGGAAATGAAGGAGTAACATTAGCAGGAGATATAGGAATTTGTACAAAAGGTTGACCACTAGATCCACCATTGAATCTATCACGGCCGTATTTTAACGACTTTAGGTCAGTCTTTTGTGTAAGTAAACCCATTAAATTCTACCGCTTTGACCTTCAGGCGCTTTGTCTTTATAAGTTGTTGGTTTTTTACCATCTAAATCTAAAGTAGATTTTGGTAATAGACTAGCTAATTTGGTTTGGCCAGTGTATGTGATTGGATCTTTTTTTAATACTGATCCTTGTTTGGTTAATAAATCTAAAATTGCCATATCGTTTTGTTTATAAATATTTATTTATTACATTCTATATCCTGACATTACTAAAGCTTTACCTACTTTATTTCCATCAAGAGTAACACTACCTTCTTTGTAAAGGATTTGAGATAGTATAGTTTTAATTTCTCTCATTTCTTGAGCTAAAGCATCACTTCCCATATTTACTGTACCTTTAGGAGCACTTACAACATCGTCTCCAAACAAATTAGTTCCAGCTACAATAGTATCTTTATTATTAAACGAAATAGCGCCTTCAGGTCCGTATAATACTCTATCGCCATATCCGCCTTTACCTTGGGAAGGAGATATAACACCATCATTCATGTATTTATAAGCTAAACCAGCTACAACACCAGCTGCAGCTAAACCTAACCCCCAACCCACTACTGGAATAGAAGCCAATGAACTAATTACTTTCATAATAGCTATACCTACGGATTTTGCAAAACTAGCAGCTGCTACAACAGCATTTTTAGCCATTGCTAAACCTTCTTTTACTATTTCACTATTTACCATTTTTTGTAAGAATAATTTAGTTTCTGCTAAACCATTAGATACTTTTTGGTAAGCATTAATAGCAAACATAGTAGCTTTAACAGCAAGTAAACCTCCACCAATTAATCCTATAATCTTTTCCATAGTGGTAAAATCTGTATTACCACTTTGGATTTTAGTAATTAAATTAGTAACTCCTTCTACTATTTTAGTAATTACATCTAATATAGGAGCAAATACTTTATCTAATAATGGACGGGCTGCTGTTTCTAATCGATTCATAGCTATTTCCAATTTAGTAAATTGTTCTCCTGATTTGCTGGCTGCTGCTGCTTTGTCTTCTTCACTTTTAGCTAATGTTTCAGCTAAAGAAGCCATAGATTGCATAGCTGCTAAGCTTTGTTTTTGGGTATCAATCAATTCTGTGTTAGTAGCTTCATTTTCTTTAGAAGTTACTAACATATCTGCTAATCCATCACGAGACATACCAATTGATTTAGCAAATGCTTCTTGTTGAACTCGGTTCATTTTTTGAAAGTCTTCAATTGAACCAAATTGTTCAGCAATTTCATTCATCAAAGCGACATTATCGTTATTTAAAGATGCTTCTCTTGCTTTTTCAAGATTTAATTCTTTACCAGTAAGTAATTCTGCCTCCATTTCAGCAGCAATTGAATCTTCAATATTTAATAAATTATTAGCAATATCATCTACTTTACTTAACTCTAAACCTAATTTTTTAGAAGCAATAAAGGCCTCTGTTAATCCTTTAGCTGAGCCCTGAAAGTTAATTTTAATTATGTTTGAGGTTTTGCTTACACCATCCATAACCTGTTTCATACTAATATTAACTTTATTAGCTTTTATAGATTCACGAGCGGTTGAAGCCATTGCTTCTGCTGTTTTTTCAGCTGGTTCCCCAGTTAACTTAGAAAATTTATAAATAGAAGCTAAATTATCTGCAGACATTCCTGCAAATATGTTTAGTCTCATAAATGTACTTAATGTTTTAGAACTTACTTTTTCAGCACCTCCTAAAGCAGTATAAATAGATTCAGCGGATTGAGTAGCCATTTCTGTTGTAACTCCCATGGCACTACCGATTGCTCTAACTTCATTAGTAACTTTTGAAGCTACTCGTTGAGAAACACCTAATGATCTTGAAAAATCTACAGTTTGTTGGTTGGTTTTTTTCTGGAATTCTGCTGCTTCTTTTGCTGCTTCTTTTGCTTTATTAAATAAACTCATAAGTAAACCAGCTATTGCTAAAGGACCTAAAGCTGATTTTAAAGCAGCGCCGAAAGAGGCAACTCCTACTCTCATTTTACCAAATAAACCTAATGATTTATTACCACCATCAGTTAAAGTTTTAGTCATTTCATCCGCTTTTTCTACAGCAGCATCTAATCCTAATTTTTGTGATAAAGCTCCTAAACCAAAAGCACCTAAAAGACCTTGCATTCCTTTTAACCCAGCTGTGAATAAACTTTGGGATTTAAGTAAGTTTTTATTTCGTCGTTCTTGTTCTGCCTCTATTTCTATTTGAAGCATTAGCTCTTCTTCAAGATAGTCTAGGTTTTGTTGCATGATTTGAGATTGTTGTCCTAAAACCATATATTGTTTTTCCTCAGTTGTGAGGTTCTGCATTTGGGTAGCTAAGGATTTGTTACGAGAAATTAAATTTTTAGCTAATTTATTAGCGTCATCATTTAATCCTTTAGCTCTTAAGTCTTGTAATTTTTTAGTATCTTTAGTTATGCCTGCTTCTTGATTTCGAATAAATTGAACTGCTTTTTTACCTTCTTTACCAATGTTTTTTTCTAAGGTTTCTCTTTGTAAAGCTAATTTGTTTTGAAGGTCTTGGTTTTTAACAATTTCTTTCTGAACATCTTTAGAGGATTCAAATGACTTGGAAATTGCTTGAGTGTTTTTAACTACTTCTCTAGATAAAGCTGCACTTAAATTATCTAACTCTCCTTTTTCCTTAGTTAATTTAAGGATGAACTTCATCTGATCCGCAAGCTGTGTTGCTAGATCTAGTTGTTCACTTAAGGATTTTTTGCTTGGTTCAGCCATATGTAATAAATATTAAAGGGCATCATTTTTTGATGCCCTGTGATGGATTATTTAAGTCTATATTAGTAGTAGCAGTGCTTTTACCTTTACTGTTTGAAGCACTATTGTATGCTTTTTGTTGTGCTTCATTTTCCTGATTAATTGACTCACTTATAAATCGGTGAGTAATATTTCTTAACCAAACAGGCATATCATAAATAGTTTCATAATTATACCCACCTCGTCCATGAAATACTATCTCATGTATTTGTTTAAATAAATTAAACCTATACTCTTGCGTCAGGCCAAAAAAACTGGATCTGTAATGGAATAGTGACCTCCTCTTCACCATTAGCTCCATTGTGTATAAAAGTCATTTTAATATCAGGACTAGTTTGTTTAATGTGGGTTCTAAAAGCCGCTGAATCTTTAGCTAAAAAGTAATTATCTACAAAATCACGAATTGTTTTTTTATCTTCTTCACCATCAACGGCTATAATTTGATGTTTCAACTTAGTTGACAATTCTGGTGAAACGTTTTTATTAATGCGTTTAATACCCTTTACTTCGCTATCAATGGTTTTTTCATCCTTACCGGTCAACAACTTATAAGTAATTTCAGTTCCAGTAGCTGGAAGAGTATATTTAAATGAGTTAATTCCTTTTGTTATTACTGATTCATCTAAATCAATAGAAGGCAATTCAGATAAGTCTACAGTAATTTCTTCATTTTCATAAGTAAAAGAATAGTCTTTACCATAACCTAAAACACGAGCAGCAATCATAATTGCATTTTTATCTCCTACTAACAAATCATCAAAATCAAATTTAGTAACAATAAGAGATTGAAGTAACTTATCAATTACTACTCCTTGTTTAATATAATTTTGGTTTGTTAAAATATCTTCCTCTTTAGCGGTCATGTACTTCATTTCAACTTGACCAGAAGATAAGGGATGTCCTTCAGGATACAATAAACCTTTTGAAGGCAAATCTACCATTTCGGTAGGAAATTTGAATTTTTTTTCTTCCATAGATAATTAGTTATAACTTTGTTGTCCTATATAAATATATAAGAAAAAAAGAAGCTCGCAATTTCTTGCGAGCTCTTTCAATATTTCTTTTTAATTAGAAGTTCAATACACAGTAATCCATTCCTAATACCATAGAAATGTTTTGTGCTTCTGCTTCAGTATCATAGTTAAATTCACCGAAATCAGCAGATTTGATAAAGGCACCTTTTACAACCCACTCAGAAACAATATCACCTACAGGACCTAATACGTTAAGAGTTACATCTTTTTTATACATATCAGAATATCCATCACGGCCAGTTACTGATTCATGATGTAAACGTACCCATTCCATTACGGCTTGAGCACCTGATGGAGTAATAGGATCAAACAAGGTTAAAGTCAAATCATTCCACTTCAATTTACCTTTAATTTTACGATAAACGTTAATGTGGTTTAATACGATTTCTTCTTGTGAAAAACCCATTCCGCTCACACCTTTAATCAAATAGGCAGGAATACCATCAACATAAAGGACAAACCTATTCTTTTGTTTTGGTTCAAAAGCGGTGAAAAATATTTCGTTTGGATCTAAAATTGCCATTTTATTTTATTGTTTTGTTATAAATATTTAATTTTTAAAAATTATGCAGGGAAAGTAGCTCCTGTTGGTAAAACATTGAAATCCAAGTAAATATATTCAGCGGTCTTAGTAGGTTGTAAATAAATAGCACCTACTAATTGGTTTCTATCTACAACATCAGGAGTGTTATTTGAATCATCCATTACTACTTTGAAAGCATACAAACCTTGTTGTTGTTGAACTGATTCCAAATATGGATTTACTTGAGCCAAGAAGTTATTACGAGTAGCAATAGTGTTTTGTTCAAATACTAATGTTTTAGCAATATCACTGATTCTTGATTTCAAAGCAATTAACAATCTACGAACATTTACACGATCCAAAGCAGATGCTTGAGTTTGTAATGTTTTCTGTCCGTATACTACAACTCCAGTTCCTGGGAAAGTAGCGATAGGGTTAATTTTATTTTGGTATAAAGTATCTCTATCAGAATTTGTTAATTTCTTTTCAGCACTCACAGCATTAATTAATCCACCTCTGTTTAAACCAGCTGGTGCAAACCAAGGAGCAGCTACTGTATCATTATTAACATAAACAGCAGGGATCATTGTTGAAGCAGGAACCCAAGTTAATTCATTTGTAATTGGATCTACTGTTTGAATCCAAGGCCAGTAAGTAGCGGCGTATGAAGAATCAATTGTATTAGCAGTAGAAGTTGCTGTAGCAACTGAACCATTAAATAATTCAGTATCAATTACTGCAATAGCATCTCCTCTGTTTTGAGTGTTATTAATTAAGTTAGTTAATTGAGATTTATGAGTTGAAGCAGCATAACACAAACCAGGAACAGCAATTACATTGTATTGATATTCATCAGCATTTGACATTAAGCTAATTGCATTAGCATAATCTGAAGCATTTAAACCTTGAGTATCTGAGTTTGAAATACTTTCATTATATAAATCACTACCTTGAGTTAAGTTACCGGTCGCACCTCCTAAAACACCACTTTGTGCTACAGGAATAAAAGCAGTAAATTGAGTTTTAGCTACACCATTATTATCAAAATAATTTGGAGTTTTAGTACCTACTGAAGAAACAGTCACATACTTACTCTTGTTAGGATAGTTACCACTTGTTTTTACATACTCTGCGGCTCCAGATGAACCAGTTCCTAAAGTAAATACTTGGTTACCAATGATTTTTTCAATGTAATTAGTAGCTGTAGGATCTAATGATAATCCAGTCCAAGTTTCTAAAACAACTTTGCTATTGTTGTTATCATTACCTTGTCTAATTAACAATGAGAAAGTACCAGATGCTGTATTAGGAGAAACAATTTCCCATCTTACGTTATTTGAAGTACCATTTGATAACGAACCACTAGCATCTAATGATCCTGAACTGTTTTGATCAGCGCCGAAGCTAATTGTTGATAATTGGAAAACACTACCGCTTGTATAAGATCCAGCTGTACTACCAGAAATGAATGAAGAAGTAGCAGCTATAAATGAACCGCTAGCAACTCTTGTTACCCATAAACTAGTACCACCATTTTGGAAATAATTATAAGCAGCAGTTGAAGTAAAGTAAGTGTATTGATTACTAGATCCACTAATAAAACTTCCGCCAAAATAAGTCAAATATTCTGAAAAGCTTGTAACTTTACGAGGGATATTTGGTTGGCCTTTTACTGTAGGGCCAATAATAGATGCTCCTATAGGGGCGGGAGCATTAGTGATCTGTGAAAGATCGTTTTCTCTTGCTAATACACCAGGAGATAAAAGTATTTCTGCCATTTTTTAGATTGTTTTTACGTTTTGTTATAAATATGTTAAAAAGACTCAAAAGTATTAACAGATAACTATTGATAAAAAAACCTTTTGCAGTAATAAATATGTTATTAAGGCTTAAGATACATCACTGTAAAGCAAACATCATCGTTACTTATAGCACCTCCTGCTTCTCTTATTCTAAATTGTCCTAATGATGGTGACTCAACATAAAAAACAGTATTTGGTCCTGGGGTTGTAGAACCTGAAGCTAATGTTGTTGTAACCCAAAACTCAGTTTGAAATCTTTTACCTGTAAGTTCAGTAGGAGTAAAAATAGCAGAAATACCTGAAGATAAAGTAGTTGAACCAGCCAACATTCCTAAATTACCATTTATAAAATTAGAACCTGATGGTTTATATTCACTTGATAATTTTTGGGCAATAGTAGAGTTAGTAGAGTTTACAGCGTTTAAGACATAAGAAGCAGATACTGCATTTTGTACGTAAGAGGCAGTAGAGGCAAATGAGCTACTAACACCATTCAATATATAAGAGGCAGACACCGCATTACGAACAAAAGAAGCCGTAGTTGAAAATGAAGCCGAAATAGCATTTAACACATAAGAGGCAGTAACCGCTGTTGTAGAAGCAATAGCATTGTTAGCCCAAGATGAAGTACCCAACATGCTGCCTGTAAAACCGTTTAGTGACGCTATACTACCTGTTAAAGTTAATGACCCCGAGATTGTGATGTCATATGCGAGGGTTCCAGTTAACGCGTCTATAGACTGTGTAACATGACCCGGTAATACTGTACCGCCGGTGGTTATGCCTGTTTTTGTTAATATATTTGCCATTTATGTATAAATATTTTAAAGTACAGTAAAGGTTGAAGAACCGGTTGCCGTAAATGTGTGTATGGTATCTCCTCCTACTGAGGTGATTGTTCCTCCGGTTGCAATTGGAGGACCTGAGTATCTTATAATTACTATACCTGAGCCTCCTTTTGCACCAGTGGATGATATGTTACCACCACCTCCACCACCGGTATTTGATACTCCATTTACAGATCCAGACCCGCCGCCGCCGCCTATACCTCCACGTCCCGGACCAGTAACATAACACCCAGCACCACCACCTGCAAACCATCCTGCGGGTGAACCTGCTACTGGTTCGAAAAGAGGGACAAATAAGCCAGGGCCGCCATCGTGTGCAAAGCTCAATCTAGCTACAGGTAATCCACCATACCCTCCTCCTCCTCCTCCTCCGCCTCCAGAACTACTTCCGCTAAACCCCTGGTTCACTGTTCCCGCTCCGGCGGCACTTCCTTGTGTACCTCCACCGCCAGAACCTCCACTTCCGCCAGTAGCAGGACTATTTTCATTGCCTCCGCCGCCGCCGCCGATTGCTACATAAGTTAAAATAGAAGAATTTTGGCCATTTCCTATAAATCCGGCATTGTTACCGCCAAGTCCTCCATCTCCGACAATTATACTAGTATTCCCTATATTTAATGGAATAGAAGTAAATATAACACCTCCTGCTCCTCCTCCTCCTTGAGCTCTATTACCTCCTCCTCCACCACTTCCACCACCACCGGCCACTATTAAAGCTAAGGCATTTGATGGTCTTGCAGGTATTGGTTTATTAATTCTTTGAGAAATTGTTTTAAAATTATTGAATCCTGAGGTAAAAGTTGAATATGCTTTTACATTAAAAATTGACCCTGAATATGCTTGAGAGGAACTACCTGTTAAATTTCCTACAAATAAACTCCCTGTTGTTGTTAGAGAACCTGTTCCGTTACCTACTGTAGAAATAACATCAAGCCCTCCATCAACATTAATATAGGTTCTTCTCTCTAAAGGAGAAAATATAGTATCAACAAAATAATTTGACCCAGTCGCAAATACAGTCGATGAAGACACCGAACAAGAAACCGAGGCATTAATCCTATATTCTGCAAATAATTTACCCGATCCCCCTGACTCGCTCAAATACACTCCCCAATTTGGAAATGATCCGGAATTTTTAGATACCAGATAATGTATTCCATTAATGGAGGATGGTCTAAAAGCCATCTCAATGGTAAAAGAACCGGTTCCGTAATTTGCTATCGTACCGGGAAATTGAACCGAGGCACTCTGGTTATTAAATACTAACCCTCCTTTAAAGTCTGAACTGTAAGAACAGGATATGATTGATCCGGTTATGGATCTGTTTACAACAGAAATCCATGAACTTGACCCTGAGGTATAAGATGTAGGATCGGCCGCATCCACGTTTAGATCAAGGCCTTGGGTTATTATTTTTCCGAATGCGTATTGTACTGCCATTTGTTATTTTTTAGAATATTGTGAATGATGAGGTTCCTACTGTTCTAAATACGTGGTAAGTAAATCCTGCTGATTGGGTGATTTCTCCTCCTAGGGCGATTGGTAGTCCGTTGTACCGTATTGCTACTATACCTGATCCTCCTGCTGCACCTCCAGTATTAAACCCGATACCTCCGGCTCCACCACCAGTATTTACTGAACCCGTTATAGGTGTTATAGAACCTGCACCACCATTACCGCCACCTCCAATACCTCCATTTTGCCCAGCTCCATTTGCTCCTCCTCCTCCACCTCCTGCAAACCAACCGGCTGGGGATCCTCCTATCGCCGAAAAAGCGGGTATAAAAGAACCTGAGCCTCCTGCTCCTCCAATACTTGGTGATAATCCAGGCTGACCTACACTTCCTGCACCTCCGCCACCGCCACCGTAGGCTGTTCCATCCCCCCCATCATTTCCTTGTCCTACTGTGCCTAGTCCATTAACTCTAAGACGTCCTCCGCCTCCTCCTGAACCTCCAGAATTACCATTATTTTGATCATTACCCCCCCTTCCTCCCCCTACAGATGTTGTAAAACTAAAAGTTGAGTTTTGACCATTACTAGTTGTTGATCCTCCAGCTCCTACAATAACTTGAGAGGGCCCAAGGGTGGGGATAAAATTTGGAATATATTGAAGGCCTCCTGCTCCACCTCCACCACCATAAGTCCCTGTATTTCCTCCACCACCACCGGCAACTACTAAAAGTTCAAATATTTTAAGTCCTTCTTGAAGTATAGGTTGTTTAGCTAATCTAGTTGCAGTAGCATTAAAATTTATTGCCGGTAATGTAAAACCGGTTGTTGAATATGTTTTTAAAGTAAAGATTGAACCTGAGAAATTCTGAGTGTTATTTTGTGAGAAATTACCTACAAATAAACTGCCTGTGTTAGTTAAAGAACCTCCACCGTTTCCTAAAACACCCCCTTCTGTTAATCCATCTACTGTTATTCCTGATCCTGACACTCCTGGTGCTAATACAACATCCACCTGATAAACAGACCCTGTTACAAAGGTTGTTGAAGAGGATACTGAACAAGAGATGGCAGCCGTAGTTCTAAACTCCGACCATAATTTACCTGTCCCGGCAGAACCAGATAAATAAATTGCCCAATTGGGGAATGAACCAGAATTTTTAGACATTAAATAATGTCTCCCATTTATGAAAGTTGGCTTAAAAGCCATCTCAACGGTGAATGAACCGGTACCATAATTTGCCGTTGAGCCTGGGAAAATAACGGCTGAGGATGAATTTGAGAAAGTCAATCCCCCGTAAAATTCTGAGGTATAAGAAACAGACCCGGTGATGATTCCGTTTTGTCCTCCCACAACGTCCCTCCAGGTTGTACCTGTGCCCGGGTATGAGGTGGGATCACCGGCATCCACCAGTAAGTTTAATCCTTGTGTGACTAGTTTGGGTCCGTTGTTAAATGCCATAATTTATTATAAATATTATTCCTG
>Ga0164292_10004964_pt1 | contig 10862 bp, 8 predicted proteins | sample GEODES117metaG_FD_111486 | JGI IMG/M metagenome (GOLD analysis project Ga0164292, IMG submission 111486) | Eutrophic lake water microbial communities from Lake Mendota, Wisconsin, USA - GEODES117 metaG | ecosystem: Environmental > Aquatic > Freshwater > Lake | place: USA: Lake Mendota, Wisconsin... | reverse complement strand
TAGGTCGGACATGGAGCGCCGGATCATCAACCCTGCGGAGGGGCTTCTCAAGCCTTCAGGAACTCCGAGCGCCCGCCCAGCCAGCGCGTCACGTGGGCGCGCGCGGCCTCGGGGCGCTCGGCCAGCAGGCGCGGGGCGACGCGGCGGGCCTGCTCGAGCAGGGTGTGGTCGCCGGCCAGGTCGGCAAAGCGCAGCAGCTGGTCGCCGCTCTGGCGCGCGCCCATGAACTCGCCCGGGCCGCGGATGTCGAGGTCGCGGCGCGCGATCTCGAAGCCGTCGGTGGTGTCGGCCATGGCCTTCAGCCGCGCCTTGCCGGTGTCCGACAGCGGCGGCGTGTACAGCAGCACGCACACGCTGGCCACCGCGCCGCGGCCCACGCGCCCGCGCAGCTGGTGCAGCTGCGCCAGGCCGAAGCGCTCGGCGTGCTCGATCACCATCAGGCTGGCGTTGGGCACGTCCACGCCGACCTCGATGACCGTGGTGGCCACCAGCACCGCCAGCTCCGCACCGTGGAACTGCGCCATCACGGCGGCCTTGTCGGCCGCGGCCATGCGCCCGTGCAGCAGGCCCACGCCAAAGCCCGGCAGCGCCGCGCTCAGCTCGGCGTGGGTGGCGGTGGCGTTCTGCAGGTCCAGGTGCTCGCTCTCCTCGACCAGCGGACAGACCCAGTAGACCTGCCGCCCGCGCGCGACCTCGTCGCGGATGCGCGCGATCACTTGGGTGCGCTTTTGATCGGCGAAGACCTTGGTCACCACCGGCGTGCGCCCGGGCGGCAGCTCGTCGATGGTGCTGACGTCCAGGTCGGCGTAGTAGGTCATCGCCAACGTGCGCGGGATGGGCGTGGCGCTCATCGTCAGCAGGTGGGCCTCCAGCCGGTCCCGCCGGTCGGGCCCCGCCTGGTCCGAGAGCTTGTGCCGCAGCTCCAGGCGCTGCGCGACGCCGAAGCGGTGCTGCTCGTCGACGATGGCCAGGCCCAGGCGGGCGAAGACCACGTCGTCCTGGATCACGGCGTGCGTGCCCACCACCAGCGCGGCCTCGCCGTTGGCGATCTTCTCGATCATGGCGGCGCGCTTCCTGCCCTTGCGGCTGCCGCTGAGCCAGGCCACCGTCACGCCCAGCGGCTCCAGCCAGTGCACAAGCTTGTGGAAATGCTGCTCGGCCAGGATCTCGGTGGGCGCCATCAGCGCGCACTGCCAGCCGGCGTCGATGGCGCGCGCCGCGGCCAGCGCCGCGACCACGGTCTTGCACGAACCGACGTCGCCCTGCAGGAGGCGGTGCATGGGCAGGGGCCGGGCGAGGTCGGCGTCGATCTCGGCGCACACACGCTGCTGGGCCGCGGTGAGGGCAAAGGGCAGCGCGGCGAGCAGGCGGGTGTGCAGCGGGGCGGCGGGTGGGGCCGAAGCTGGCGGCGAGCCCGCGGCGGGCGCGGCCTGCGCGTCACCAGGGGTGTCGATGGGCGCCCCGGGGGCGGGGGCGGCCGCAGGCAAACGGTCGGCGCAGGCCACCGCGCCAACCCAGCCCGCCAGCACCGGGGCGCGCAGGCGGCTGCGCGCCGCCACGGCCTGGGCCTGCGCGAGCTGCTGCGCCAGCAGCTCCTCGAACTTCAGGCGCTGCCAGGCGGGGTGCGAGCGGTCCTCCAGCACGGCCGGCGGGGTGCTCGGCGGCGGCTGGTGGAGCAGGCGCACGGCCTCCTTCAGCGCCGGCAGCCCCGGCGGCAGCAGCGCCGCGGGCAGTATCTCCTCCAGCGGCGTGCGCACGAGCGCCGAGGCGACGGCCTTGCGCAGATACGCCTGGGGCAGTTGCGCGCTGGCAGGGTAGACCGGCGTCAGCGCCAAGGGCAGCGGGGCGCCCGGCTCCACCGCCTTGAAGGCGGGGTGCACCATCTCGCGCCCGAGGAAGCCGCCGCGCACCTCGCCGCGAACGCGCAGGCGCTGGCCGCGCGCCAGCGTCTTCTGCTGCGCGGGGTAGAAGTTCAGGAAGCGCAGCACCAGGTCGCCGCTGCCGTCGTTGAGCTTGACGACGAGCTGGCGCCGGTTGCGGCCCTCGACCTCGGACGATCGCACCACGCCCTCCACCTGCGCCGTGTCGCCCTCGCGCAGCGAGGCGATGGTGACGACGCGGGTCTCGTCCTCGTAGCGCAGCGGCAGGTGCAGCACGAGGTCGATGTCGCGCTCGAGCCCGAGCTTGCGCATCGCGCGCTGCGGGGCCGAAAGCGGCTTGGCGGCCGAGGGGGGCAAGCCGCCGGCCGGCTTGGGCGCCGGCATCGCCGCGGCCGGCGGCATCGACGTCCGGGCCGGCGCGGGGGCATCGTCGGGCGCGGGCGCGGCGGGCGGGGGCGACATCAAGGCATTCTCGCCCCCCGGCGTCGGGACGGTCCGTCACGGCGGAGGCGGGACGTTCGACGCCGTGGCGGCGATCGGCGCGCTCGGCGCCGTCGATGCGGCGGCACCCGGGGCGCCGGACCCGGCCGAGCCCCACGCCGCGCGGCCTTCGATCAGGCGACACGTCAAGGTCGCGGCGTAAGGCAGCGCCTGCACCGCCAGGATGGCCATCCAGCCCAGGCGGCCGGCGTCGCCGGATCCGCGGCTGAGCCACAGCAGCAGGATGCAGAAGCACAGGCCGGCCAGGAGCGCCAGTTCCTGCTCGATCCCGCGCGCCAGCAGCGGGCCTGGATAGGGCCTCGCCTCGGTCCACTCGGGAGCGGCCGCCGCCGAAGCCGGCCGCGCCTTGCGGGTGACCTCGAACACCGCCCGCCGCTGGCGCAGGCCGTGCAGCACGCCGCGCGCTATGCGGTGCGACAAGGCCATGCCGGCCACCGCGGCCCCCAGGCGATCGCCCAGGCCGCAAGGCACACAGCGCGCGTACAGCACGGGCCCGATGAGCAGGCGCGCTGCAAAGAAGGCGATCAGCGGCGCGACGAACAGCCACAGCGGGGGCTCCACGCGCAGGGGCAGGTACACGAGGCCCAGGCTGAAGACGATCATCAGGACCGAGAACAGCAGGTGCAGCGCGTCGCCCAGCCAGGGCAGCCAGCCGGCCAGGAAGTGGTAACGCTGCGCCAGCGTCAGCGCAGAGCGACCCAGCAGCGACCGCGCGCGCATGCGCAGGATCTGCATCGCCCCCACCGCCCAGCGCCGGCGTTGGCGCGCATACGCCGCGAAATCGCTCGGGAGCAGCCCGGTGCCCAGCACCTGGTCCACATAGACCGCCCGGCGGCCCTCGCGCAGCAGGCGCAGGCCGAGTTCGGTGTCCTCGCACACGCAGTCTTCGCTCCAACGCAGGCGCTGCAGGTCGGGCGTCCGCACCAGGGTCATCGTGCCGTGCTGGACGATGGCATTGCGGGCGTGCCGGTGGTGCATGCCGATGCGGAAGAAGCCCTCGGTCTCCCAGTTCATCATCCGCTCGAACCGGGTGCGGGCCCAGTGCCGATGCGCCTGCGGCGCCTGCACCACGCCGACGTCCGGGTCCTGCAGGTGGGGCTGCACCACGCGCAACCACTGCGGATCGACGACGTAGTCTGCATCGACCACCGCGACCCATTGCGCCTGGGGCGATGCCAGCGCCAGGGCCTGGTTCAGCGCGCCGGCCTTGAACCCAGGAAGCTGCGCGAACTGGGCGAAGTGCAGCCGCGCGTCGGGGTGCGTGCCTGCCCAGTGCGCCAGCCGCCGCCGGGCCTCGGGATCGGTGGTGTTGTTGTCTACCAGGACTACCTCGAAGGCGGGCCAGTCAAGTGCCAGCAGCGATTGCACGGCCTCGATGACCATGTCGGGCGGCTCGTTGGCGCAGGCAAGGTGGATGCTGACGAACGGCGTATCCGCCGGCAGGCGCGCCCGGGGAGCCGTCTGCGGCGCTGCGGGCATCGGCACGGGTCGCCCGGCCCAGAAGCGGTCGACGAATTCGAAGGCCTGCGCCAGCAGCGTGGCACAGATGAAGGCCAGCGCCGCGAGCACCAGCAACAGGCCGAACACGTCGATGCCGGTGAGGTAGTGCGACAGCGGGATCGCCAACAGGATGACGGCCAGCGAGGCGATCGCCTGCGCGGCGGCCGCCAGCGCCACGCGTGCGGGCAGTCGCAGCCCGGGTGCGGCCAGCAGGAAGGGCAAGGCGCAGGCCATGCCCAGCAGCGCGGCCAGTGCGGCCTTGTGCCGCCAGTACGGGTCGGCCAGGACCGGGCCTGAGAGCGCGAACTTGGGCTCGCGCCAGGTATCCCAGAGCCCCCAGTAGGCTCCGGCGCGGCCCTCGAGCGCCATCTTCCAGGGCTGGTCGAAGGCCTCGATCAACACGTAGTCGATGTTGCGGGCGGCGGCCTCGCGCAGGAAGCCGCGCACGAACAGCGCCTGGTTGGCCGGCGTCGCCCGCGCCCGGCCCAGTGGCGGGCCGTTGCTCGGCCAGCCGATCTCCGCCACCAGCACCTGGCGGCCCGGGAAGCGAGCCTGCACCCGCGCTATCTGGGCCAGGCTGGTCTGCACCGCCGTGTCGATCGACTCACCCTGCCAGTACGGCAGCACGTGGATGGCGATGAAATCCACGTGCATGGCCAGTTGCGGCCGCGCCAGCCAGACATGCCAGGGCTCGGCGGTGGACACCTGGACGCCGGTTCCGCGCAGCGCCGCACGCGCATGGTCCAGGTAGGCAGCCAGCCGGTTGGGCGGCAGCCTGGCGGTGAGCTGGGTCTCGTTGCCGACGATGACGCGCCGGACGTTGGCGTGCGCCCGAGCCTGCTCGACGGCCGCGCGCAGTTCGCGCTGGTTGTCGTCCAGCCGGTCGCTGAGGTAGGCACCCAGCACCAACTCCAGGCCATGGGCACGCGCCAGCGCAGGCAGCTCCGGCTGATCAGCTGCGGCGTAGGTGCGGATGCGCGGCGTGCGCTGCGCCAACAGTGCCAGATCGCGCGCGATGGCCTCGCGGCCCGGGCGCTCGCCAGCCATCGGGTCCTCCCACCGGCCCGCGCCGCTGTAGGAGATGCCCGGGACCGGCCCGACGTGGTCGGGCGCCGGCAACGGTACCTGCATGAGCCACCAGAGGGCGCCGTTCAGCAGCGCCAGTGCCAGGGCGATGGCGAGCGAGGCCAGCCATCGGCGCTGCGGGGCGGGCGCGGGAGCACGGGTCATGGGGGGCAGCGGCGGTCCGCTCAAGGCGGCGGCGCTTCGGGGCCGAAGGCGCTCAACAGCAGGCTGTTGAGGTGGTGCAGTTCACCCAGCGCCTGGCGCTGCGGCCACAGGCCGTCGGAGAAGCCCTGAGCCCGGAAGCGATCGAGCAGCCGCGGGTCGCGGCTGACGATGTGCACCGGGACGTCCCAGGGCACGCCCTCGCCGGTGATGTTGGCCGTGGGCTGGTGGTCCCCGATCAGCACGTAGACCGTCTCCCGCGGCTCGGGCCGGCGGAGGTGGCCGGCGAGCCAGCGATAGACGTAGTTCACCGTGCCCGCATAGTGCGTGCCCATGTCGAGCCAGTCGAAGGGCTGCGCCAGCGCGGCCTGCACCTCCGCGGGGTCGAACGGGGTGGCGCCGGCGGCCCGCTCCCAGTCGGGCTGGTAGGGTGGCACCGGGTTGAAGGGGAAGTGCGAGGTGATGGTCGGGAAGAACAGCACCCGTGGCCGACTTTCGGGCGTGCGCGGGTGGGTCAGGTCGAAGCGCGCCAGCGCGATCTGGTCCGGGATCTTCCAGAACGTGATGGGCGGACCCTCGTAGCGCAGCGCAGGGCCGTCGATCAGGTGGTCGAAACCGTAGTGCACGTGCTCCGGCCAGGGCCACGACACCGCGTGGTACAGGCCGAAGGCCTCGTAGCCAGCCTGGCGGAACAGGTGCATCAAGGTCGGCCGGCCCGTGGTCAGCAGCAGGTCGTGGCGGCGCGGGTCCGACAGGTTCACACCGGACAGCAGCGACAGATGCGCCAGGTCGGACGCCCCGCCGATCACCGGCGAGCGGAAGAAACCCGAGACGACCTGGCGTCCGCTGGCAGCCAGCGCCTGCTGCAGCGCCACCCGCCCGGGCTCGGTGGCCGAACGGATCCGAGGATGCTCGTAGAGCACGGCGCCGAAGGACTCCAGGAAGATGAAGGTGACATCGCGCTGCCGCAACGCCGCGAGCGCGTTCGGGCTGTGGGTGGCCATCGCGTCCTCCACCGGCGTGAGGGAGGGCAGTGCGTAGGCCAGCCGGCCCGGCCAGTGCGCGTCCCACAGCAGGCGCAGTTGCTGCACGTAGGTGGGCAGCACGGCGTGCGTGGCGTAGCGGCCGGTGCCGGGCACGCCGGCCACGTGCGCGGCCGCCAGCAGCGCGGCCCCGAAGGCCAGAGCCCAGGCCCCGACCGAGCGCAGGGCGCGCGGTGCCAGTTCCCGCAGCAGCAGCGCCAGGCAGCCCCGGATCAGTGCCAGCAGCACGCAGCCCAGACCCAGCACCAGCGCCAGCGCCAGCGCGGACACCCACCAGGGATGCCCACGCGCCGTCACCCACAGGAAGCGCGGCACCTGGGGCACATCCCAGTACAGGCTGATCGGCCGCCCGAACAGGCTGGGCGCGGTGACGTCCGCATAGCGGCCCAGCACCAGGCCCAGCACCAGCGCCGCCAGCAGCCACAGCGTGCGTGGCGAAGGCGGCGTGGCGCGCGCGGCCAGCCACAGCAGCAGCAGCCAGACTGCCACCATCTCCGGCGCCAGCCGCGCCTGCGGCACCACGCCCGGCGTGGGCCACCAGGGGCCGAAGCTCAGCAAGCCGTTGAGCACTACCAGCGCGGCCAGCGCGGCCGCCATGCGTGGCCACCCACGGACCTGCGGAGCCGGGGCCGCCGGATGCAGGCTCATCGAAAGTCAGCGCGCAGGATGCCGCTGGCGATGTAGCCCATGCCGCCCTGCGTAGGGGCCCAGGTGAAGTCCGTGCAGCGTGCGGCCACCTCGCTCCAGGGCTGCCAGAGGTCGCCCGGCCGCGCGCTGTAGGGGCGGCACTTGGCCCACACCAGCAGGTTCAACGGGCCGGTCCACCAGGGAAGGAATTTCATGCCCGCCATGACCACCCGCGCGCCCGGCTCGAGCTGGCTCAGGATGTTGGCCACCGCGACGGGTGAGCGGCAGATGTCGTGCACATAGTTGAACAGCACCGCATCGGCGCTCGCCGGAAGGCGCACGGTCTCGGCCGTCTCGTTCACGTGCCAGACGTTGGTCCAGCGCTCGCGCAGCACGCGCGCCTGCGCCAGCGCGAACATCTCCGGGCTTTGCTCGAAAGCCAGCACGCGGCCCTGGAGACCGACCCCCTGACGCAGGCCGGCGTAGCTCAGGCCGGTGCCGGCACCGGCGTCGATCACGGTCTGCCCGGGCTGCAACCGCAGCAGCGCGATGGCCTGGCGGCGCAGCCCCATGGTGCGCTCGGCCGAGCCGTCATAGCCGGCCGCATGGCGCCGATATCGTTCGATGACAAGCGGGTTCGGGGACATGCAGCTTGGGGTCGGGCCGGCGACCGCACCCGTGCCGGGGCGCGGCTTTGCGGCGGCGCAGGGCCGATGCTCTGCGCAAGTACCGATCGTCGCAGAGAAGACCGGGTCCGGTGCGCGATGGGGTCGTGAGGCGCTCTGTCCTGGGGCCGGCGAGGCGCAAAGCACCCGGGCGCTAGAGGGCCGGGTCGGGCTTGGCATACTCAATCGGTGAAGCGCTCTTCCACCTCTTTTACCGTGGATCTCACTGGCCTGCGGCACGCGTTGGATGTGTCGTCCCTGCTGCGACCCCTGACCCTTGCCGCGGCGACCCTGGCCCTCTGCGGCCAGGCCGCGGCCCTCCCCATGGGTCCGTACGAGAGTTCGATGCTGATGCTGGACAGCACGCCCGCTGCGCGCAGCGTGTCGGTCAACCATGCCGTCGCCCAGACCTGGGCCCCCGGTGTGACGCTGCAGCGCTGGGAGGAACCGGCTGCCCATGGCGCCAGCTTGCTGCGCGAGGGCGCAGGCCTGAGCCTGACGCACCGCCTGCACCGCTGGAACCTTCCCCAGGCACAAGCCAACCTGTGGCTCGTGGGAGAGGCCGGGCAACTGCGCCGCGCCGGCGGTCACGGACGCAGCGCAGGTGAGGGCGGCTACGGCGCGCTGGCCTTCATGGCCGACTACGAAACGACCCGGGTCTATGCCGGCAGCAGCCTGAAGCTCCTGCGCAGCGGGGGCGGCCTGCGGTACGACGTGGCGCGCCTGCGCACGGGCTTCTCGTTCTGGGAGGCCGAGTACGAGGGCATCCAGCCTTGGTTCATCGTCGAGGCCGCGCGCACGCGCTACGGCGTCGGGTCCATGCGCGAGGGCACGCAGCTGACGCCGATGCTGCGGCTGATCCACCGCCGCTGGTTCGTCGAGGCCGGCGTGAACCGCGACGGCGGCATGTTCAATCTGATGTTCAACCACTGAGGCCCCCCAGCCTTTGATCTCGCCGGAGCACGCCATGAACAGGATCCTCACCACGTTGGCCCTGACCGCTGCAGCCCTTGCCGCACAGGCCCAGTCGCCGGCGGCAGGCGATCCCGGCACCATCAGGTTCTCGGTCAACGGCATGGTCTGCGCGTTCTGCGCGCAGGGCATCGAGAAGCGGCTCACCAAGATGCCCGAGACCGGGCCCCTGTACATCAACCTGGCGCAGAAGGTCGTGGCCGTGGAGCCCAAGCCGGGAATGCGCATCGACATCGAGAAGGTCAAGGCCGAGATCGTCGAAGCAGGCTATGCCGTCTCGGCGGCCCAGGCGGTGCCGATGACGGTGGCGGCCATCCGTACCCAGATGAGGGCGAAGTGACGCCCAGCCAAGCCGGGCCGACGGCGCCATCCGCGGACGGCCGCGCCGAATTGCGCCAGTCGGCCTGGTCGGCCTGGGTGTCGCTGCTGGCGGGTTCGGGCACGCTGGTGTGCTGCGCCTTGCCGGCGCTGCTGGTGACGCTGGGCGCCGGTGCGGCGCTGTCGGGGCTGGTGACGGCCGTGCCGCAGATCGTCTGGCTCAGCGAACACAAGGGCGTGGTCTTCGGTGGGGCCGCCGTGCTGATGCTGGCCGCCGGGGTGCTGCAGTGGCGCAACCGACACGCGCCGTGCCCCCTGGACCCCCGCTTGCGCGCGGCTTGCATGCGCACACGGCGCTGGTCGCTGGGGGTCTATCTCGTGTCGCTGGGCTTGCTGGCTGTCGGAGCCGCGTTCGCGTTCGTGATGCCGGCGTTGATGACGGGCACCTCGGACTGAGGACGCAAGCTCGCAACCCTAAGCGCCGCGTTTGGGCCTGGCGCGCATCCGGTCCCACAGGGGCCCCGGGAGGGCACGGGAGCGGCATTGGACAATTCCCCAAAGGGGCGCCGCCCCCCCACAATTCACCCCCTCCTGCGCCAGGCCGGTAAAGCCTGCTCACCATGAACGATGACACCCCGCCACAGGTCTGGGCGCCTGCCGACTTCGACTTCGAACTCCCCGAAGACCTGATCGCCCAGCACCCGGCCGCCGAGCGCAGCGCCTCGCGCCTGCTCGACGGTACCGAGGCCGCGCCAACGGGCCGCGTCTTCCGCGACCTGCCCACGCTGCTGCAGCCGGGCGACCTGCTGGTGTTCAACGACACGCGCGTGATCAAGGCTCGCCTGCACGGGCGCAAGGCCAGCGGCGGCGCGGTGGAGGCGCTGGTCGAGCGCGTGCTGCCCCCGGCGCCGGGCGTGCCGCACGCCGTCTGGGCCCACCTGCGCGCAAGCAAGTCGCCGCGCCCGGGCAGCATCGTGCACTTCGGCGGGCCGGGGTCGGACGCCTCCCTGGCCGGCGCCGGAGCCGGCACGCCCGCGACAGGCCAGGCGCGGTCCGCGCCCGGCTTCGACGCCGAGGTGCTGGGCCGCGCCGGGCCCGACGGCGCGCTGTTCCACCTGCGCTTCCCGTCCGACCCCTTCGCGCTGCTGGAGGCGCACGGCCACGTGCCGCTGCCGCCCTACATCACGCACGCCGACGATGCCCAGGACGAGCGCCGCTACCAGACCGTCTTCGCCGCCCGCCCCGGGGCGGTGGCAGCGCCGACTGCGGCGCTGCACTTTGACGAGGCCGTGCTCGCGGCGCTGGCCGCGCGCGGCGTGCAGACGGCGCGCGTGACGCTACACGTGGGCGCGGGCACCTTCCAGCCGGTGCGCGTGGAGCGCATCGCCGACCACCGCATGCACAGCGAGTGGTTCGAGGTGGGCGCGGCCACCGTGGCCGCCGTGGAGGCCGCGCGCGCGCGCGGCGGCCGCGTCGTGGCCGTGGGTACGACGACGGTGCGCTCGCTGGAGTCCGCCGCGCGCGGCGGCACGCTCGCGCCCACCACCGGCGAGACCGACATCTTCATCACCCCCGGCTTCGAGTTCCGCGTCGTCGACCGGCTCATCACCAACTTCCACCTGCCGCGCAGCACGCTGATGATGCTGATCAGTGCCTTCACCGGCCATGCCCACGTGATGGCCCTGTACCGCCACGCCGTGGCGCAGCGCTACCGTTTCTTCAGCTACGGGGATTCGATGCTCCTGGCGCGGCGGGGCCCCCCGCGCCGGTGAGCCGAGCAATGCTCCGCCGTGAGGCGGGTGCGAACGGCCGGCTGCTCAATGCAGCTTGACCCGCGGCTCGGTGCGCCGCGTCAGCAGGCGCGAGGTCGAGCCGAGCGCGGTCTTCCACAGGCCGTGCAGCGCCAGCTCGTGCATCTTGTACAGGGACAGGTACATGGTGCGCGCGAACAGCCCCTCGACCCAGAGGTTGCCGCCGAGCAGGCCGCCCATCAGGTTGCCCACGGTCGAGTACTCGCCCAGCGAGACGAGGGAGCCGAAGTCGCGGTAGCGCCAGGGCTGCAGCGGCTGGCCGCGCAGGCGGCGCTGCAACTGGCGCACCAGGTGCGAGGCCTGCTGGTGGGCGGCCTG
>Ga0164292_10004963_pt1 | contig 10862 bp, 7 predicted proteins | sample GEODES117metaG_FD_111486 | JGI IMG/M metagenome (GOLD analysis project Ga0164292, IMG submission 111486) | Eutrophic lake water microbial communities from Lake Mendota, Wisconsin, USA - GEODES117 metaG | ecosystem: Environmental > Aquatic > Freshwater > Lake | place: USA: Lake Mendota, Wisconsin... | reverse complement strand
GCTCAAATGTTAATTGGCGCAGATCCTTTTCGCATAGAACATCTTTGGCAGTATTTATATCGTGGCATGTTTTATCCTCCAGGAAGAGAAAAACTTCATGGCCTAGGTGCATTAGAAATGGCCTTATGGGACATTAAAGGAAAAGCATTGAATGTACCCGTCTATGAATTATTGGGTGGTAGCACAAGAGAATATGTAGAATGTTATGCCACTGGTTTTAGAAATTCAAAAGGGGCCACTGAATATGACAGAGCAAAAGATTGTATCGCTGCTGGTTTTAGAACCTACAGAACAGGTCCAACAGGTGGAAATGGTGATACGCCTTTTGATTTTTATGAGAATGTTAAAAAAACAATTGAGCATTGTAAGAAGTTAGACGATGCTGTTGGTGGCGGAGGTAAATGGGCAATAGACTTACACACTCGATTTGATACGCAAGATGGTTTAAAAATTTGCAAGGCAATTGAAAACCTTGAACCTTATTTTGTAGAAGATATAATTCGTTCAGAAAATCCTGCTGTGTATAAAACAATTAGAAGTTTAACTACTGTTCCCATTGCTGTGGGAGAGCAGTTTGGGGACAGATGGGATATCAATGATATGATTGAGAATAGACTTATTGATTACTCAAGAATAACCTTACCGAATGCTGGCGGGCTTTCTGAGCTTAAAAAAATTGCATCTATGTGTGAAACACATTATGTTGGAATGATACCGCATTTCACTGGCCCACTTTCAACAGCGAGCCTTGTACATGTTTTAGGTTCTAGTAGTCCAGTTCGTTGTTTGATAGAATTGGCTGGAGGAGAAGTGGAAAGACCGGCTTATTTCAATGATGATTATATCCTATTCGACAAAGGAAAAATTTTACTTAATCCAGCGCCTGGTTTAGGGGTTAAGTTTAATCCTAAGAAAGCGGATTTCTTATTTGAAGTAACGGCCAATACTAAATTTCCTCACCCTTATTTAAAAAGCCCTGATGGGGCTATTCACAATTGGTAAAACTTTTTCTTATATATTAATTTAAATTTTGATTCACTTGCAAAAATCATTCAAATGAAAAAAAAACTACTATTTCTTACTTTCTTCACGCTGATATGCCAATTATATGTATTGGCGCAGACGGTGACAATTTCCGGTAAAGTAACCGGTCAAAACAAAGATCCATTAGTGGGTGTAAATGTTCAGGTTGCAGATGGCAATCAAGGAGTCATTACTGATGGTAATGGTAATTATGTTATCAAGGCTTCACCCAATGCAACATTAAACTTTTCTTATGTTGGGTACCTTGATAAGTCTGTTAAATTAACAGGTGTAAATGAAGTCAATGTTAATTTATCAGTTGATCCCAAAGGTTTACAAGAAGTTGTTGTAACTGCATTGGGTATTAAAAAAGAAGCAAAACGTTTAGGTTATGCTACAGCCACTGTATCGGGGGAGGCCTTGTCTACTAATAGAACAGCCAATCCTATGAGTACTTTACAAGGTAAATTAGCAGGGGTTAATATTTCCACCATGGGAACTGGTCCTGGGGGTTCTACTAAAATTAGAATTCGTGGTCAGTCCTCTTTTAATAGTGTCAACCAACCACTTATTGTGATAAATGGTGTGCCAATGGATAACACTACTTATGCATTAGGTGGTGGTATTGGTGCAAGAGCAGGACAGGTGAACAGTTCTGATGGAGGTGATGGTTTTTCATCCATCAATCCGGATGACATTGAATCCATTACAGTATTAAAAGGTGCTACCGCATCTGCCTTATATGGTTCAAGAGCAAAAGATGGTGTGGTAATGGTTACTACTAAGAAAGGTTCTAGTAAAGGAGGCATTGGTGTTGAATTTAATTCCAACTACACAACAGATCAAGCACTTGATTTTACCGATTTCCAATATGAATATGGTCAAGGTGAAAGAGGAGTTAGACCTACAACTGCTTTTCCTCAATCTGGTGTTTGGAGTTTTGGTGAAAAATTTCAACCAGGTATGAGACAAGTTCTTTTTGATGGTGAAGATTGGCCTTACGAGCCTGTAAGAAACAGGTACAAGCAATTTTACAGTCTTGGAACTAATTTAACAAATACAGTAACATTGTCTAATGGAAATGAAAATGGATCCTTCCGTCTTTCCATGTCAAATTCTGATAACCAAGGCATTCTTCCAAACAATACATTCAATAAGAAAACAATCAATTTAGGATTTAATCAGACTATAAATAAGGCTTTAACCATTCAGGGTAATGTAAACTATTCAAATGAATACAATAAAAACCCACCACAGGTGAATACGCAAGATATGGCTATCCCTACTGTGATTTATACTTTGGCGAATTCAATGCCTTTTGCTGCAATGGAGCAAAATCAGCTTTTGCCAAATGGTAATGAATTTGTAATGTCAAGATTCTTGGTGCGTAACAATCCTTATTTTTCACTTAATCAAAGATTTGAAAATATTAAGCGTGATAGAGTGGTGGGGAATGTATCTTTCCGTTATCAAATAAATAGTTGGTTGTATGCTCAAGGGCGTATAGCACAAGACTATTATAGTAGATATCAAGACTACAATATCCCTAATGGATATGCTCCAATACCAGCAGCGCCTACAGGATTTATCAATGGTTCTTATACACAAGATATTCGTAATTTTCGTGAGAGAAACTATGACTTCCTAATTGGTGCCACTAAGAAAATTAGAGATTTTGGTGTGGATATGACATTAGGAGGAAACCAGATGTATAGAAAAACAGAATACAATAGTGTTACAGTTCAAGACTTTGTTCAACCTGGTTTATTTACCATTATGAATGGAAGAGCAAAAGATCCATTATATGCTAAAGCAGAACGTGGTGTAAATTCATTATATGGTGCTGCAGATTTCTCTTATAAGTCTTTCTTATTTTTAAATGTAACAGCAAGAAATGATTGGTTTTCTACTTTAGCTCCAGATGCTCGAAGTATTTTGTATCCATCAGTAACAGGTAGTTTCATTTTCTCAGAAAAGATTAATCTTCCTTCTTGGATTAATTACGGTAAACTACGTGCAGCCTATGCAGAAGTAGGAGATGATAACGTTGCGCCTTATTCTAATGCATTGTATTTTGGGGTGAACAATAATCTATTCCCTAATCCTTCAGGTGCTTCAGTTCCTGTGGGAGGAATCAATACCACACTTGTTCCTAATCCTGCTTTAAGACCATTACGTGTGGCAGAGTCTGAAGTGGGTTTAGAATTGAAAATGTTTAATAGCAGAGTGGGTTTAGATATCTCTTATTTCTATAAGATTACCAATGACCAAATTTTAGCAGCTCAAACCTCAGATGCTTCTGGATTTACCAATAAGCTAATCAATATCGGAGAAAGTATGAACAAAGGATTGGAAATGCAATTAACGCTTTCTCCAGTAAGGGCTAAAAATTTCAAGTGGGATGTTAACTTGAATACTTCCTATAATACATCTAAAGTATTGAAATTAGGATCATCTCCTTCAGATACAGTGATATCTGTAGGTGGTGGCGGCGGTCGTGTTGTAAAACAAGTTGTTGGCTTGCCAATAGGTGCCTTATATACGTTTTTGTATAAAAGAGACGCTGCGGGTAACCAAGTTTTTGACAAAGCGAGTGGTAGACCACTTCGTAATGATGTCCCAGCATATGTAGGTAATATTCTACCAACATATTTTGGAGGTATCACCAATACATTTACTATCCATGGTGTTGAGGTAAGTTCGCTTATCGACTTTAGATTAGGCGCTAAGATGATTGCTGGATCTAACATGAATGCCCTTCGTCATGGACTTCATAAAAGGACTTTGGTGGGACGTGCTGAAGGTTTTGTAATCGGTAAGGGGGTTAACCAAGATGGTGGCGTGAATGCAACAAAATCTGATATTCAACCCTTCTACGAAGCACCCAATGTACTTGGTGTGAATGAAGACTTTGTTTTCAATTCAGGATTTTGGAAGTTACGTCAAGTTTCAGTTGGATATGACTTTACAAAACATATATCAAAAGCTAAGTTCATTAAAGGAATTAAGGCAAATCTAGTAGCAAACAATGTCCTCATATTGAAAAAGTGGACAGAAAATATGGATCCAGAAAATGTTGCTAATATTTCTGATAATGAAACAGGGTTAGATTTTTGGACTCCACTTCCTCCAACAAGAAGTGTAGGCTTTAACCTTAATATTAAATTTTAAAAATCAATAAGCATGAAACGAATAAAATTACTTTTAAGCGTACTAATCCTATCAGGGTTTATGCTCCAAGGTTGTGAAAAAGGATTTGATGAACTTAATACAAATAGGGTAGATCCAGTTTCATTGGATCCTCAGTTTGTAATGAACAAGGGTATTATGGATGCAACCTATCGCGACAATTTCGCTACACTTCAAACATTATGTTATGATTTTGGTATAGTACAACAAGTTATTACACCTTTTGGTAGCTCACTTTCTGGAGGAAATTATAATATTTTTAATCCTGGAAATACAACTCAAATTTGGACTACCTACTACCAAAGTGTTATCAAACAATTGGCATATGTAATTGATAAAACAAAGGCAGATGCAACCAAAAAGGATTTGTATAACCAAGCAAGAATTTGGAAAGCATACGCCTTTATGATATTGACAGATACCTATGGTGACGTGCCTTATACAGAAGCTGGAAAAGGGTTTTTGGAAGGAATTTCAAAACCAAAGTATGATAAACAAGAGTTGATCTATAAAGATATTCTTAAAGAATTAGATGAGGCCTCAGCTGCTTTGGATGCAACCAAAACTAGTTCAAGTTCAGATATTCTTTATGGTGGAGTATTATCAAGATGGAAAAGATTAGGCAATTCATTGCTATTAAGGGCTGCTATGCGATTAAGTAAAGTTGATCCAGCTACTGCTTCAACCTATGTAAAAAAGGCAGTTGCCGGTGGTTTGATGCAGTCTAATACAGACAATTCAAAACTTCGTCATACTTCATTATATCAGAATTGGATTGCAGTGCACCTTACTGCGAGAGAAAAAGCCAATTTCTATTTAGCAAAACCATTCGTTGATTTTTTGAAAAGCAATAAAGATCCTCGTTTAGGTTCAATTGCCTATAGACATGTAGGCGCAAAGTCTGGAGCAGAACAAGCGGCTCCAAGAACAACAACAGATCCTGCAGTGCAATTAGGAATGCCAATGGGATATGATGACGTTTCTATAAAAAATACATTTGCTACTTTTGGTGTTGCGAGTTTGTATGATTATTCACAAGTGAATTTGAATACAGTACTGAAAACAGATGCACCTTCATTCCATGTTACCTATGCACAAACTCAATTACTTCTAGCCGAAGCTATTTTTAGAGGTTGGACCACTGGCGATGCGGATGCTACCTACAGAGCAGGTATTACAGCTCATATGCAACAAATGGCTGAATACGATACAAAGGCAGCCATTTCAGCTGATAATATTTCAACTTATGTTACTGCCAATAAGCTAGTAGCAGGTAAAGAGTTGGAGCAAATTAATAATCAGTATTGGGTAGCTTCTTTTCTTAATGGTTCAGAAACTGTGGCAAATTTTAGAAGAAGTGGGTTCCCTGCTTTGACAAAAAATCCATATCCAGGATCTGAGATTAAAGGTAATTTCATCAATAGAATGCCTTATCCAGATAGTGAAACTATTACTAATCAGGAGAATTTAAATGCAGCTATTGCAACTCAGGGGGCCAATGATTTAAATACAAGATTTTGGTGGAATAAACCATAAATATAAATTTGTTTTGTATAGTTAAATTTTCGGAAAGCTTGATAAGCGCTTGGTGCCATTCTAGTTACTTTTTATTAAGTAAATAGTTTGGTGCTGAGCATTTTCAAGTAATTTTATTAAAAGAATTTTAGAATAAATAAAGAAGATGAATAATTTGTATTTGTTAGGGTGTGATTGGGGGAGTTCTTCTTTCCGTTTAAAATTATTTAATATAGCTGAACAAAAAGTTGAAGGCGAAATAAATACAAAGGAAGGGATTGTTAATACTTTCAAATTATGGCAGGTATATTTAAAGAAGGAGGCTAATCCTATTTCAAGAGAACATTTTTTTAGACAAAAGTTGAAAAATAATCTTGACTTACTTGCCGAGCAGTTGTCAAAAGATTTAAATCATATTCCTATTATGATATCTGGGATGGCTTCATCATCTATTGGAATGCTTGATGTAGCTTATTCTGATCTGCCTTATTCTTTAGATGGCAGTACTGCTGTCACGGTCACTATTGCTGCTGATAATGATTTTCAAAATGAAATTGTTTTAATTTCTGGTGTAAAGAGTGTTGATGATGTAATGAGAGGAGAGGAGACGCAAGTTTTGGGTATGATTTCATTATTGCAACAAGATAATTTATGTCCTGAAAAAGTTACTCTAATATTTCCAGGCACTCATTCCAAACATATTTATATCCATAAGGATAAAATGACAGATTTTAAAACTTTCATGACGGGTGAATTGTATGATTTATTAATTCACCATAGTATTCTTAGTAATTCAGTTAGTGCTACTAAATTAGGACTAGTAAGTGAAGACGATTTTAATATGTTTAGAAAAGGAATAGCTGCTTCAGCGGATTCCTCTGTTTTACACAATATATTTTCTGTAAGAACCAATGAACTTTTTGAAGTTTTGGATAAGCATCAAAATAGTATTTACCTAAGTGGTTTATTAATTGGAGCGGAGCTTAGATGTTTGTTAAATGAAGAAAAGCTACCTATTATATTATGCAGTGGTAGCAATTTGCATAAATTTTATAAATTAGGATTAGATGAGTTGGGATTCATGAATAGAACGACAATACTTTCTAATGAAATTATAGACAAGGCTGCTATTTTAGGACAATCACTTCTAAGAAAAGCTATTTTTAAAAATTCATAATAAGCAATTCTATGTTTTTAATGGAAAAATTTGAAGAATTGCCAATTGTTGGAATTATTCGTAATATGAAAGCCAACGATTTTGAGCGAATATTACCAATATATATACAAGCAGGATTTACAACCATAGAAGTTACTATGAATACTGTTGGCGCAGAGGCTATGATCAAAAAAGCTAAATCGGATTTTGGAAATTCAATTCATATTGGTGCAGGTACAGTTTGTACTATGAATGATCTACAAAAGGCATTAGAGGTGGGCGCTGATTTTATTGTTACACCCATTGTCGATAAGGATGTTATTGAAAAATGTGTTGCAACAAAAATTCCAGTTTTCCCTGGTGCTTTTTCACCAACAGAAATATATACAGCTTGGTCACTTGGCGCATCCATGGTGAAAGTTTTTCCTATTTCCCAATTAGGACCGGCTTATATTCAATCTATTAAAGGACCATTTCCTCAAATTAAATTAATGCCTACAGGTGGGGTTGAGCTTGAAGATATAAAATCTTATAAAGAAGCAGGGGCGTCAGCTTTTGGTATTGGCAGTCCAATGTTTCCTAATAGTTTAATAAAAACTTTAAATGAAATGGACATACTTAATTATTTTAAATCATTTAGAGAAAAATGGGAGCAATGTTAAAAAATAATTATCGATGGGTTGTAGTGGCTTTGATTTTCTTTGCCACTACTATCAATTACCTTGATAGGCAACTGATAGGACTCTTAAAGCCTATTTTGGAAAAAGAGTTTACTTGGTCTGAAACTGATTTTGCAAAAATTGTGATGGCTTTTACAGCTGCCTATGCAGTGGGTTTATTAATTAGTGGAAGAATCATTGATAAAATAGGCTCTAAACTTGGTTATGCCATTGCTATTGTTATATGGAGTATTGCTGGCATCTTTCATGCCTTTACGCGCGGTGTGTCAGGGTTTGCAGCTGCAAGGCTTGGTCTAGGGCTAGGGGAGGCAGGTAACTTTCCTGCGGCTATGAAAACCGTGGCTGAATGGTTCCCTCAAAAAGAGAGAGCCCTTGCTACTGGAATATTTAATGCGGGTACTAGTATTGGTGTGGTGCTGTCTTTATTTATAGTTCCATTAATCCTAAAATATGCTGGTTGGCAGGAGGTATTCTGGATTACTGGCTCTTTTGGTTTTATTTGGCTAATTTTTTGGTGGATATTTTATGATACTCCAGAAAAACAAAAACGACTTTCAAAAGAAGAATATGATTATATAAGACAGGATAATGATACTGAATTATCAAGTGATAACAAACCAATTAAGTGGGCACGTCTATTTAAATTTAGACAAACCTGGGCTTACATTACAGGCAAAGGTTTAATTGATCCCATTTATTGGTTTTTCCTTTTTTGGTTACCATCCTATTTTGCTACCACCTTTCAACTTGACTTAAAAAAGCCAAGTTATGAGTTAATGATTATTTATACGGCTACTACCATTGGAAGTATTTTTGGTGGCTATTTTTCTTCTTATTTAGTAAGAAAAGGTTGGGAAACTATTAAAGCCAGAAAATTTGCGTTATTAATTTTTGCTATTTTAGAACTCACCATTATTTTGGCACAATTTGCAAAAGGTCCTTGGGTGGCTGTTGGCTTGCTTAGTATTGCAGTGGCTGCACATCAAGCCTGGGCTGCTAACGTATTTACACTAGCATCTGATATGTTCCCAAGTCAAGTAGTGAGTTCTGTTGTGGGTATTGGTGGCATGGCGGGGGCTATAGGCGGAATATTATTTCCAATGTTTATTGGCTCGGTATTAGATAGCTATAAGGCATTAGGGAATATTAATGCTGGCTATAATTTAATTTTTACCATTTGTGGGTGCACCTACCTCATTGCGCTATTAATTATTCATTTACTTACTAGAAATAAAGTAAAAGTTAAGCTCGAAGAAATTCAATAATTTTAATCACCATAAAATAAACAAAAATGGAACATATGCAAAACAAAGAAGGAACTAGCAGGCGTGATCTGCTTAAAAAGATGGCCATCGGTTCATCCGCTGGTGTTTTGGGTCTATTTGGAGGAGGTAATTTGTTGGCTGCTGAAAAAAAGGAAAAGCCATCATATCTAAATGGAATGGCGCCAGTTAAAATTACCAAGATTAAGGCCATTGCTACTTGCCCAGAAGGAATTAACCTAATTGTAGTAAAAGTTGAAACGAGTGAACCTGGCCTTTATGGTTTAGGTTGTGCAACATTTACGCAACGTGCTGCAGTTGTTGTTACAGCCATTAATTCTTACCTCAATGAATTTGCTGTGGGTAAGGATGTTGATAATATTGAGGACATGTGGAATTCATTTTATGTGAGTTCTTATTGGAGAAACGGACCTGTATTAAATAACGTAATTAGTGGTTTAGATGAGGCGCTTTGGGACATCAAAGGTAAGCGTGCAAATATGCCAGTATATCAGTTATTGGGAGGGAAGAGCAGGTTCGCAGTTGAATGCTATGAGCATGCTAGTGGACCAACACCAGAAGCTGTTGCTGAAAGTTGCGCTAAATATATGGCCCAAGGTTTTAGACATGTACGTATTCAACAAGGTGGTTATGGTGGAACAGGAACTACTAAAGAACAACCAGATTTTCGTAAAGCGGGTTATGGTTATGAAAATGATGCCTATATGAATGAAAGGGCTTATCTTAAAGCAGTTCCTAAGATGTTTGACACTGTAAGAAAAATTTGTGGAGACGAAGTTGAGCTTTTACATGATATTCATGAGCGTATTCAACCAATGGATGCTATCAATATGATTAAGAAATTGGAAGATTATCATCCTTATTTCATAGAAGATCCTTTCTCACCTGAAAATCAAGAATGGTTCAAACAATTGAGAGCAACTACATCTGTGCCTATTGCAATGGGTGAATTGTATAACAATATAAACGAATACAAATTACCAATGGTGAATCAGTGGTTTGATTATATAAGGGTGCATGTTTCTCAAGTGGGTGGAATTACCCCAGCTATGAAAATAGCTAGATTAGGAGAGTACTTTAATGTTAAAACAGCATTCCATGGCCCTGGTGATGTATCCCCTGTAGGACATGCTGCACATGCGCATATTGATCTTACTGTTTGGAATTTTGGTATTCAGGAAGCAGTTCATTTCTCAGATAAATTAAAAACTATCTTTACGGGTTGTCCAACTATGAATAATGGTTATATGTCTGTAAATGAAGTGCCAGGTCTTGGAGTTGATGTAGATGAAAAAGAAGCAGCAAAATATCCAATTACCACTAAATCAAATTGGCAAGTAAGAAAAGGAGATGGTACAATCATTAGACCATAAAGTTTTTAAAAAAATTAATTATCATGAACATTAAAAAAGGGTTTTCAATTGCATTCGTATTTATATTTAGTTCACTTATTTTGTCAGCACAAAATAAAGCAGAAAAATCAATTGCGAATCAAGTTGAAATGCTTCGTCAAGCTATGGTTAACGCAGACGAAGTTGCGCTCAACAATTTAGTTTGTGAAAAGTTAAGTTATGGTCACTCTGCTGGTTATGTTGAGGATAAAAAAGAATTTATCCGAAAACTAACCAGCGGAGAAAATGACTTTATTAAAATTGATTTAAGTAATCAAACAATAAGTATTTCTGGTAATGTAGCCGTTGTTAGGCATCGCTTGGATGCTAGCACACAGGATGCGGGCAAGCCACCAGCACAAATCAAGTTGTTAATATTAATGGTTTGGCAGAAGGATGGGGGTGCCTGGAAACTATTAGCTAGACAAGCAGTAAAAATACTATCCTAAGTTTTTGGAAATTCTTATATTACATTTAAATATTGCAATTAAATCGATTTAAATTAAAATCAGTAACCTATGGTGACACTTGCTAAAAAAAGATGGTTACGCTTAATTCCTGTTGTTTTTATAACGTACAGTCTTGCTTATCTAGATAGGGCAAACTTTGGATTTGCTGCAGCAGG
>Ga0164292_10004962_pt1 | contig 10863 bp, 10 predicted proteins | sample GEODES117metaG_FD_111486 | JGI IMG/M metagenome (GOLD analysis project Ga0164292, IMG submission 111486) | Eutrophic lake water microbial communities from Lake Mendota, Wisconsin, USA - GEODES117 metaG | ecosystem: Environmental > Aquatic > Freshwater > Lake | place: USA: Lake Mendota... | reverse complement strand
CTCTTCTCCGCACCAACAACAGTGCTATCGTCATTCATATTGACAGTTAAAGGCTTAACCACAAGGGTGTAAGAGGTACCATTAACTAACTCATCATAAGTTTGGGATAAGACATCAGCAGATACATTAACATCCTCTCCATCATTGAATGAAAGTCTGTAACCAGAAATCTCAAATCCTCCAGTGACTGAAGGGGCAGTCCAATTGAAGGTGAGAGATTTGTCAGCAGGAACAACAGTTAAAGAGTCAACTGCATCAGAAGATGTGTAAGGGTATCCAGAAACACTCTTCTCAGCACCAACAACAATGCTATCATCGTTCATATTGACAGTCAAGGGCTTAACAACAAGAGAATAAAGGGTTCCGTTAACCAACTCATTGTGTGTTTGAGACAATACATTAGCAGACACATCAACCGCCTCTCCACCATTGAATGAAATTCTGTAACCGGAAATAGCAAAACCTCCAGTGACAGAAGGAGCAGTCCAGTTGAATGTAAGAGATTTGTCAGAAGGGTCTACAGTTAAAGAGACCACCTCATCAGAAGGGGCATAAGGGTATCCAGAAACTGCAGTAGGATCACTGGAACCGTTTTCGTTAACCACCTTAACTTGTGTAGAATACTTAGTTCCGTTAGTAAGTCCAGAGAATTTGTGGGTGAGAACAGATTCTTCTAAACTAACCTCTTCTCCAACAAGAACAGGGGAAAGAGGATTGGTAATGTCATAGACAGAAACCAAATAACCTGTGATGGGGAAATAACCTGGAGAATAAGAAGGGAGCCAAGAGATTGTTATTTCAGAATCTTCATAAACTGCAGATAAATCGTTATCGGCTACCTTATCCGGAACAGGATGAGTCTGAACAACAAATGTATTGGACACGTTACTGTCTTCTCCAATTCTAGAAACGAATGTTGTTACTTCTACGTGCACATCATCGGGAATGAAGGAGTCTTCGGCAACAGGGAACCTCAAACGGAATACACTGGAATCAGATGTAGCATCACTAATAAACATAGTGGGAAGAATATCATATGTCTCCATATTGATAATATTATTGTAACTGTAGACAAGTGAAATCTTTGTTAAAGATTCGTCGTCCACCAATTTGTTGACTTCTAAATCAATCTTTCTATCTAATCCAATAGCAACATAATTAGAAATAACCGGAGTCTCAATGAGAGGTAAAGTATGAACACTAATTTGATTAGATTGGATAAGTTGAGCGTTGTTTACTAATTGAATGAAAGATGTAATTGAATATGATGTATCCTCCCTTAAATTCTGAATAACAAAACTTCCAGTAAGGTCATCATTATCTACATGAACTATTTGTTTGAATACACTATTTGATCCAGAGTTATTAAGACCAGGAAGTCCTGCAACAGTACTGTCATTATAAATTACTTTGAGGTAGTTAACTACATCCCCACCATCCCCAGTAGTAAGCTCGGAAATGCTATAATTAACTTCAACACTGTGAGAATTAATATTTTTTGTCGAAATAAAAACGGCAACCATTATATTTATTAATTATATTTTATTTTGAACAAATATAATTAAATTCCATTGAAATAAATATTAAAATATATTCTAAATATTTATTCTATAAAAAGTGCAATAAAAATCATCATTTTTATTTTTTAAATGAAATAAATCATTAATAAAGTTTTCTTTTATTATTTCATTGTTGAGAAAATCTTTAACTTGTTAGAGGTGTGGGCATCCTCTTTTTTTTTCATTGTTGAGAAAATCTTTAAGTTAGAAGAGGAAGAGGGAGGAATTTCTTCTTTATTTTGTTTTTTTGCGGATTTGGAATTGGTTACTTCTAAAATAGTATTTTCTTGTTTCAACATCTTAATCTCATTCTCATATACCTTATTTACATTACTTAAGTTAGTTATTTCCATAGATTGATTTTGAATAATACCTTCATAATTTTTCAAAATGCTTACAAGTGTGTTGTATTTTGCAGACAAAATGGAATAAGTTTGTCTTAATTGTTCAATGTTTTGCTTAGAAACATTAATCGTGTATTTTGCTTCTCTATGTTTATCAATTTTATTTTCAAAACTCACAAAATTGTCCATTATAATATAAATAAACAAAAAATAAACGCACAATTATATTGTTAAATATCATTTATTATAAATATTCATTCATATATATTTATTATAAATCTATCTATGTATTCCTAAAATATCAATCTTTAATTTAATCATTTATATGGTTCTTATGTGTTTTTTCATATTCACCAACCTTTTCAAAAAGAGTAACATCCATTATACTGCAAATATATTTGTTATATATATACAATGTTTAAGGTAACAAAATTTAATCGCAACAAAAAAAAATACAGTAAATATCTATTGATTTTGTTAGCAGTTCTCATAATTTATTTCATTTTTAGAAGAAGGATAGACATAAACTTAATGTTTGTTATTTATGATGTCTACTCTTTGTTTGGATACTATTGGAAATGTTTTCCACAATATTGTTCCCCAATGAAGGTTGGTTTTACTCCTGTGATGCCATTGGAGTTCTATGCAGATTTCAATAGGGCTATATTTGAACGCATTCCTACAGGAGACAACAATCTGAATAAGCAAGAAGTTATGAATATCTGTGATAGAAATTTAAAATGGTTAAAAGAGAACGGAAAGGTCGTTACAAATCCCATTCAGTTAGAAGTAATCAATGTGGATTCTCCGGATTTTAAAAATAAAGTAATGACATATTTGAAGAATGATTATCCATTTGTGATGAGAGGTGCAGTTTTAAAGTGTTTTGAAACAATGAAGTTCGACCGATTAATGCAAAAGGTTGGAAACAATAAAGTTTATATGAGTCCAAGTTCCGAAAAAACTTGTCCGGATAATATTTTTACAGAGTTCAAAGATATATTAGAGAACAAATGTTATGTCTCCAATTCAACCAATTTGTTTTATTATTATGATGATCTTCTTCCAGATTCTGATATGGATGTGATAAAAGGTCTAATTGACGGATATATGTCAAATGACAGTAAGCAGTTGTTTGTGGGTGTAAAGAAAGGTTCCGGGACTGGAATTCACGCAGCGTACACCAACAACTTTTTTATAATGATTGAAGGAGGAAAGAAATGGACTTTTTTCAATCCAAACCAATTAGCTCTGTTATATCCCCATTTCAGCAAAAAGGGAATCTATATGACAAGTGAAACCAGACTAATCAATATGGATGACGACTTCGAAACCATAAGTAATCAATTTCCACTGATGACATATGCAGAAAGATATGAGGTTGTGCTAAAAGAAGGAGATATATTATACAATCCAAAGTCGTGGTATCACGCGGTATACAATACAACAGAAGTATCTGTGGCGTGTTCTACCAGATGGTCAAATATGCAGGATGCCATCGCAGACAATTATATGCTTAGATATGGTCATATGGTAAATCAAGAATTAAGAAATTATGTAAAGGACATATATATAAGCACTGGTGTGTTAGGTATTTCACAGATTGATGAGCACAAACACATTATTGGCGAAGAAGATCCGGATGTGATTCCATATTGGGACAAATACACAAATGATTCACATAATTTGTGTAAAAATGAAAATTGTTCTTTGAACTGGCACAATCAGCAGAGAAGTTAGACATCTGCAATAATGTTTGATTGGTTTATAAAATGAATTTGTAGACATACATTTGTCTACACATTATCTTCCGTGATCATTTTTTATATAAAAAGTTGTTTTGTTATGAGGCATTCCATCTATTTCATTGTTAGGTAATGTGAATGGAATCAGGTTTGTTTTTTGGCAAACATAAGGAAAACTGATTTGGTCTTGTGTAGTATATTTCAAAGTTTGCAAATACCATAAATCTAAAAATCTTTTGACTTCTTCATCTTTGTGCAAAAAAGCAACAAAACAAGTAATCCACACTCCCATATGAGGAGTATGTGAATTCATATTTTTAAAAAACGATTCATCATATCCATCCTGCAAATAAGAGATATATTGATTGTCTACATCTTGATATGGTTGCCTTTGGTTATTCCAATATGTGCTAGTATATCTTTCAAAATGTGAGGCTTCTACTTCGTGTCTTAATATTCCATATCGCATTTCGTGATGCCAACCAATCATTTTTTTTTCATATATGTGGTTTAATATATATTCGCTTGTTTTATCACAAATAATTTCAATTGTTCCATCAAGCCAAACAACAACATCATATTTTTTTAATATGGGTATATTTGAGAATTGTTGTTTATAATACTTTGCAATATTGAAACTATGTCTATTATTGCAAAATGAATTTGTCAATGTATTATCGTCCATTTTGCTTTTAAAAATAAAATGATACGGTGTAGTGTCAATAATCCAGCCATTGCTAATTATGTTACTGTTATCAGTGAAACAAATAAAGTCGGTTTCAACGGTTTGTGGAACAAATCTTTTGCAAGATTTTTCATATCCCCCACAGATTGCTGTAATGAAACATATTTTTGCCATAATAATTTTATGGAATATAATAAATGGTGAACTTTAACTAACAATCTTTTTTGTTAAAATGTAGACATAAAGGCGGACCCTCAATGTCCGGAATGGGTGGGAACCCCGGGTCCGACAAGATTGAAATCGATTCTCTGCAGATTTCTCCGAAGGACTTTTTGCAGAAAGTTGATTTGGTTTGTGTTATATTGTTTGAAGTTTGAACCTTGAACTTTGAACCTTGAATTGATTATGTGTAGACAAAAACCAAAAACGTTATTCAGATTTCTCAACAACATCCGTTTCTTCTTGAATGTTTTCAATCTTTTCAAGATATTTGAAATAACAGATTTGTATTACTATGTTTGTCAAAAAATAGCTATTTACAAATATAATCAAATATACAAAAAAATCCAGATTATACTTATTCACAAATTCAAAATATTCCAAAAATAAAACAATAACAGTGTTTGTTATTATTCCATAAAATCTAGACATTATTTTATCTTTACTTGATTCTTCTGTAAAATTTCTCTCTTCGAAATAAATAAAAAAAGGAACAAAAAGAAAAAGAAGGATTTTAAATGGTTCAACAGAATCTATTGCACATTCAAATTTGTGAGAATATGCTAAACATAAGAACCCAACAAAATACATATAAGCATACCAAAATACATCATCAAATTTCTTGCAGTAATTAGAAATGACAAGAGAAATAATAATAATAACGCTCAAAATATAACAGTTCTTTATTAATAAATAGGTTGTCAATATTATTATTATTTTTGATACATCTAGAATCAAAGGATATTTTGTTATTTTTAAATCAACAAAATCATCATATATTTTCATAAAAACTCCCAACAGAATACTGAAAATATAATTGTGGTCCATATTTTATACTTTTTTTTATTTCAAACACCGAATTTTCCTGTATAAGCAAAATCTTTTAATTTCAAACGCATTTTGTTTAAAAAATGCATATTATTATTTGTTACATATTGACAAGATAATATAACTCTTTTTTCATTTTTACATAATTTAGACGCTCTATGATATAAATAATTTCCTTCAAAACATATTGAATTATTATTTGTTAAATTAATACTTTTTATTTCATTATTATCATTTTTAAATTGAAATTCAGTACAAGTTAAATTATTTGTTATTGGTATTAATACTGTAAAAAATCTCCCATCATAATAATTATAATCATAGTGCCAATTAATCCAATCCCCTTCATTTTCATAAATTAATAAAGCACAACTTGTTGGTAAATTTAAATCTGTTGGAAATAATTTTAATTTCAATTGTCTTGATACTAATTTACATAGGTCATTTTGATAAAAATAAATTATATTGGGTGCATATTTTACAATATTATTAGTAGAAATAGTTACCCCTTTTTTATTTGGTAAAGCACAATCAAAAATTGTTTCTGTAAAGCTGGATATGTTTACTCTTTTTTGAATTTTTTTATTAATAATTAAATCATTTATTTCATTTTTTGTTATATCTTGTAAATATACACTGAATTCTTTATACAAACAAAAATCATCATTACAAATATATTTTTTATTTAATTTGCAAGAACCAGAATTATATCCGTAAAGACAAATACAAATAATAAAGACAAATACAAATAATAAAGACAAATACAAATAATACAAATTAGTATTTTTCATTATATATATCAATTATTTTTATAAAAGATAAAATATTCACACTATAAGAAAAATTGTGATTTTTAATGAGAAAAGTTGTAAAAATAATTTAATTATAGTTTACATATTTATATGGACAAAAAGAAAATGGTTTATTGCATTCTGTCATTGATCGTTGTGATTCTTTTCATTGTAATGTTTTATGGTGAAAATACAATAGATGGCTATCGTTCTTATAGTGAAAAAAAGAAGGAGCGACGAGAACAACAAAGAAAGGAAAGAGCTTCTCGTAAAGATTCTTGCACAATTTCATAATTTCATAATTTCATATTCTCACTTGTCTACAAAAGAGAAATATGAATATAGATAACCAATAACCCTTCTGCAATGGATCCAACAGAATCCCGGCGGACCCTCGATGTCCGGAATGGGTGGGAACCCCCAGGGTCCGCCAAGATTTAAATCGATTCTCTGCAATTCTCTCCGAAGGACTTTTTACAGAATGTTGATTTGATTTTTGGGGTTTCTTATAATCTCTTATAAATATATTTCATATTTGTCTACAAAAGAAAAATATGAAGTTCAATTAACTTTCTGCAATAAAAGGCAAAAGATATTTTTAAAATCTATTCTATATGGAGAAAAAATATGAATATGTCATTGTTGGTGGAGGACCTACAGGATTAACTCTTGCATTATACTTGTCGAAATATAACAAACGAGTTGCCCTTTTGGAAAAAGAAGAAACTTTGGGAGGATGTCATTCTGTAAAGAGAGTGGATGGATTATTTACAGAACACGGACCAAGAGTATATTTGAGCAACTACTTGGTATTCAAAGAACTAGTTCAGAATGAGTTGAATGTTAGTTATGAGGATTTGTTTACAGAATATAAATATGGGAATTCCGATTTCGCTCAAACTATTTTGGCCAACTTGTCTACACGAGAATTATTTCTATTTGCAATTTCATTTTTGAATTTGAATGATTCATACAAAGAATTATCTTTCAAGGATTTTTTAGATAAAAACAATTTTTCAGAACGCGCAAAAGATATTTTTGATAGAATTGGAAGGTTGACCGATGGAGGAGGAATTGAACAATACACTTTGTTTAGCTTTCTGCAAATGATTAATCAAAATTTATTATATGGCAAAATATACGAACCGAGAAAACCAAATGATATTGGGCTTTTTAAAATATGGAAAGACAAACTTGTGAAAAGAGGAGTAGACATATATCTCAATTCTGAGGTGAATGAGATTCAAGTATCCAGAAAAGACAACATTATAGAATGGATGTCTACAAGTGGAAATAAACAGATTAGATTTTATGGAGACAGATTTATTTTTGCAATGCCTCCTTATCAAATTAATGAGATTTTTAAGAAAACACATTTACAAACTGGATTCCGTGAAAATTTTTCAGAATGGTCAAAACAAACAAATTACATAACATATATCCCTGTTGTCTTTCATTGGAACAAAAAAATAGAGATTCGGAAGGCTTGGGGATATCCGCAGACATCGTGGGGTGTTGGATACATTGTAATGTCTGATTATATGGACTTTGAAAATAGCCGATCTAAAACTGTTATATCTTCTTTGATAACTATGCAAAACAAATCGGACTATTTGGGAAAAACACCGAATGAAATCTCCAACAACGAAGTATTGATTCAAGAGGTATTCCGCCAATTAAAAACAATGACTGGAGAAATTCCTATGTATGATGATGCAATAATGTCGCAGAATTATTACAATGGACGAGAGTGGGTGCCATTACACACCGCGTTTATGACAACTACCCACGGTTACCTTCCTTCAAAATCGAGTATATATCGTAATTTATACAATTGCGGTGTTCAAAATGGAAAAAGTAAATATATTTTTACGTCAATGGAATCTAGTGTGGTGAATGCGATAGAATTGTTGTATGAGTTTGTTCCAGAAAGCAGGAGGGATATTGCAATCCGAACACCAACGACCTTTCGTTTTGTCTTTTTTCTAGTGATCTTCTTTTTGATTCTGTTATTCGTGTTATATATTTTCCGGATTGGAAATCGAAGGAAGTAAAGGTGTTGGGTCATATCCCATAAAAAATTCAACTTGTCCTTTGAGATAATTAAGCGGAGTTTGTAAGGTGGAATATGTTTCGTGAATGAAATCAATATGGTTGTTCATTTTCTGCAGAGATTGGTTGACGTGATTGAGATTTTTTTCTTCCAGATGTCCGAATTTGTTGTTAATGAGTTGTTCCAAGTGTTGGAATTTTTCTGTAATCAAGATTTCTAAATTGTCTATTTTGTTTTTCAGTTCATAAATATCTTTCTGTAAGAGTTCTTTATCCATATGTTATGAATGCCTCAAAAAAAAATGGTGTTTATCTTTATTTAAAATAAAATGTAGACAAGTAAAGAATACAACTTCTGCAATAAAATACTAAAAAGTTTTTTAATAATTCAAATACATAAGAATTATTAAAAGTTTATAATGAAATGTTTATACTGAACGGTTATTATTCATCGCTATCTACAAAAGAAATCATTACACAATCATTCCCTTGAATAATAAATTTCTTGTTTTTGTAGACAAAATGGTCAAGACCAAAATTATGATATTCTGCAACATATCCTTTAAAAATAATAGAACCCAATGATGAATCTGTAATTTCAGTTGGGCAATCGATTGGTAAGTCATCAATAATATTTTTTAACATTTGGTGTAAAGAGTTGGTGTTGTTTGTTTCGATATAGTTAATGATAACATTAATAGTATCTCCATTATCTACATCTTCATATCTGAATTCAATTGTCCCTTCATCACAAGTATATCCCATAACATTTTGTTTGTAATGATTCCAAGCGGAATGAAAATTGTTCATATGCAGAAGTCTTGGCATTTTAAAGAAGTGTATATAATTTATTTAAATCGTTTTGATTATAATGTTTCTTCTTTTTGTTTCTTTCCTTTACTTTTTTTTGTACTAGTTTTTTTTGCTTTTCCCTCTTCTACAATATCATCATAGTGTTCTGGTTCTTGTTCTTGTTCTCCAAATTCTTCAGATTGGTAAGTACCTTTATTTATTACTTTACACCATCTTTTGCAATGCATACTTAAACCAGCTTTACTTTTTCCACGAAAAGAACACGCAGAACATTTTAATCCACCATCAAGGATGCCGAATTTCTCAAGTATTCCTTCTATCTTAGGAAGTTGCATATCTTCTAATTTCTTAATTAACAGTTTACTCATATTTTGCAAAGTTTCTTTTATCTCTTCTTTCTCTACAGCAAACTTATGGTATTCGTCAGCAAGTTCTTCCAGTTCCCTTTTGTTAGTTTCATAAATGTCTTCTTCTTTATCTCCAGAGATACACTTTAGTTTCTCAGAGAGGTTGTCTATAATATCTATTGCGATCTTCAGTTTACCTGTATCATAATTGGCACTTGGAATATATATGTGTATCAATCCCTTAATAATATCAATTTGAAAGTTATCTTTGTAAGTAATTGGTGTTTTCTGTGAAATAAAAATGCCGTGTTGTTGTTGGGTTTGAAGATCTCTTTCAAATTTGTTTACTTCTGCAGTAGACACACTTCTATTGTAGTCTTTGTTTTCAAACAAGATGGTTGGCTTATCTTTGTTTTTACGATTGACCCTAAAATCGCAGGTTGCTGATTCCGACCCAACGTGAAGGATTTCATCCGTTGGAAAGATTGACTGAAGCATAAAATAAAGTTCATTTTCTGAGACGCTTCCTTTCGTGCTTGAGTTATTTTTGTATTTGTTCAAGAACTCATTCAATTCGCTCGTGAGTTTTTCTTGGGTCACTTGTTGTTGTATGAATTCATTTCTAACAGATTGTATTCCTGAATTAGTTCTTTCTTCACTGGACTGGATTAAACTAAAAATAGGGGTTTGAATACTAGAGATCATCTTCGAAAAGTTGTGTTCGATATTGTCTACAATTGTCTTAGTTGAGTTTTCATCCGTATGTTTTGTTTCTAATAATTTTTTGGTATCGTGTTCGATTGTCGAGCAACACATCCGAATGCAATTTTCAATTTGAGTATAGTTGCGTTCTTGGCTCTTTGGGATAATTTCGTTAATAATCGAAGATGTTTTTGTGAGAATGGCGTCTGTCGTTTTATCCATAACAAGAGATATTTTTTCGTTGTTTGACAAGAAATTATTTGAGAGTTGAAGTTTAAGGTCTTCAATATAATCCTTCTTGGTTTGCATAAGTCTTTCATTAAAGTTTGAAATAACCTCTGTCTTGAATGTAGACACGCTTCGTTCAATATCAGTGACTACGGATAATATTTTTGAGTTGATGGTTGAGTTTATGGTGTTTGATAGGTTTGATGATAGATTTTTCAAGATTTCTATAAAAATGTGGTTCATAGCGACCACGTCAAGTTGGGGATTTTCTCTATAATACGCGATGATGGTCTGGTCTGTGATTATAATAGATTGTTCTTCCATTTTATTATAATAATGCATTAGTCTTTAATATTATTATAATAATATTGTAAATTTACTTTTAATTTAAAGTAAAAATAAAAAGTAAAAGTAGTTTTTATGTAAATTTACTTTTAATTTAAAGTAAATATAAAAACTAAAAGTAGAATTTTTGTAAATTTAGAAATAATTTAAAGTAAATATAAAAACTAAAAGTAGAATTTTTGTAAATTTAGAAATAATTTAAAGT
>Ga0164292_10004958_pt1 | contig 10866 bp, 8 predicted proteins | sample GEODES117metaG_FD_111486 | JGI IMG/M metagenome (GOLD analysis project Ga0164292, IMG submission 111486) | Eutrophic lake water microbial communities from Lake Mendota, Wisconsin, USA - GEODES117 metaG | ecosystem: Environmental > Aquatic > Freshwater > Lake | place: USA: Lake Mendota, Wisconsin... | reverse complement strand
TTACATGTTAATATTGTTTTTTTATTAACTTGAATTGGAGCACGACCTGTAGAAGACCCCTATGTAATTGTGGGTCAATGCCTATCTTTTTTTTATTTTTTATATTATTTTTTAAGTGTAGCAGCTCAAAAATTTTGAGATCTTCTTTTACGTTAATTCATAAAGTTTTATAATAGTGATTTGTGGAATCAAAGATGTGGCCTACACTATGAATATTATTATAACCTGGGGTCAATATGGTTTACAAGATGGAAACTCTCCTATTATAGAAGAGCTTATTTTTTTACATGATTTTATTAATTTAGTTTTAATATTTATTATTAGTTTTGTAGGATTTATAATGATTTCTATAATATATAATACCTATATTAATAAAAATTTATTAGAAATACAAATAGTAGAAAGCGTATGAACTATTATCCCGGCAATCATTTTAATTCAAATTGCTTTACCTTCTTTACTCCTACTTTATATGCTAGATGAATCAGTTGATAGGACTTTAACTATAAAAGCCGTTGGACACCAATGATATTGAAGATATGAATATTCAGATTTTTGATCTTCTAGTAATCAAACCCCCCTAGAATTTGATTCCTACATACTTCCTACTCAAGATTCACCTTTAAATGGATTCCGTTTATTAGATACTGATAATCATGCTGCAATTCCTATAAAAACTCATGTACGTGTTTTAATTTCTTCTGCAGATGTACTTCATGCTTGGGCCGTTCCATCATTAGGTGTAAAAGCAGATGCTGTCCCAGGTCGTTTAAATCAAGTAAAATTTATTAGTCAACGCCCTGGAATTTATTTTGGCCAATGTTCAGAAATTTGTGGGGCTAATCATAGATTTATACCAATTGTTTTAGAATCAATTCCGAGAGAAATATTTGTCAATTGAGTTATTTCTTCTGTTTATTTAAATAGTTTAATAAAACATTATACTGAAGATATAAAATTAGCTTTGCTTTTAAATAATAATTTAGTATAATTAATTACGTATAATTTCCAATTATAAGATTTAACCTTTAAAATTATTAAAACCATAAAAAATTTTGACTTCTAATCAATAATTAAAGCTAAATGTTTTGGTTTTTTGTTAAAATTAATTTTTTTGTTAGTAATTTTATCTTTACTCATTACCTCCCTCCAAACTTTCCACCCATTATCTTTAGCAATTAATTTAATACTTACTTGTTTTTTTATAGGAGGACTCTTAATTAAAATAACAATTTCTTGATTATTTTATTTATTGATCTTAATATTTTTAGGGGGAATTATGATTGTAGTGATTTATATAGCCTCTTTAGCAGCCAATGAAAAACTTCCTCCCATTATTATACCCCCCCAAAGAAACTTTTTATTAGTATTAAGTTTTTTTTTATTTATTTTTGACTTCGGTAATTTTTATAAAACATCTTCATCTTTTTCATTTGCGGGGGACCCTTATGGATTATTTTTTGCCCCTATTTTAATCTTTTGTTTCGGATTACTTTTTTTAGCCATAGTAAGAGCAACTAACTTAATAAAACTAGAGGAAGGCCCCCTAGTAAAGCGTTTATAAAAATCTAATTTAATTTAAAATATATGTTTGTCAAACATAAAATACCAATGGTGGTTTTTAAGTGTCTAAAAATTTTGTTTTGAAAACTTAATAAAGAATTTTTTTCTAACACTTTATAATATTTTTGACACCTATAGTTGGCTTTTTAGTTTTTTTATTTCTTAGAATAATTAGAGCCGCCTCTTCACAAACAATTTTTTTTTTATGGGTCAGTTTAGAATTAAACATAGTATCTGTTTTACCTTTAATGGGGGCGAAATCATCTTTTTTCTCAAGTGAAATTAGATTAAAATATTTTATTTCTCAAAGAATTGCATCTATTTTTTTTATTTTTTCTACTTTAGGTTTTCTAGTTTCTGCCCCCTCAATAATTTCTATCATTATAATAACTTCAATTTTATTTAAACTTGGAATCCCCCCATTTCATAGTTGACTTTTATCTATTTTACTTATAAGTCCATATAAATTAATGGTTTTAATTTTAATTATCCAAAAATTTATCCCCTTACATATTTTTTCCTCTATAAATATTGAACCTTTACTTCTTATTTGGTCTGCAATTTTTTCCCTTGCAGTAATTTCCTTAAATTTAAAAAATATTAATAATCTACGTATAAGGTTAATTTTATCAGCATGGGGGAATACTTTATGGTTATGTATTGCAGCAGTTATATCTTCTTCTTGAATAATTTTTTTATTTTTATATGGTATTTTTTTGTTAACAGTTATTTTAAATTTAGAATGACTAAATGTGCAAAAACTTGCTTCTTTTTTAAGTCTTAGATATTTTTCTAAAACCGTGAGACTTATTAATTTTCTAAGGCTCGCTGGTCTTCCACCTTTATCTGGATTTTTTATAAAACTATTTCTCTTAAAAGTTCTTATTTTTTCTGCTCCTTCATTTTTAATTTTATTACTTTTAATTTCTTCTTTAATAGTATTGTATGCTTATATTATTATCTCTTATTATGTTCTAAGGGCACCTTTTTCTATAACTAATTTTAACACAACAAAGACGCCAGTTTTATTTTTAAGAATAATAAGCTTAAGTTGAGGAGCCCTCCCAATTTTATTTTTATTGTCTTCTTAGAGTAATATTCAATTATGATACTTAACTTGCTATTAAGAGGTACCTTAGGTTTACTTTAATATAATATTATTAAATGTTTTTCTAATATTGAATAAAAATTTAGCGTACTTTAATTGTTTAACTTTATACTATTATTTATAATTAATAAAATACTTTTTATTTCAGTTTATCTTTAAATTTAATTATTATTAATTACAAGCTCAATTAATTCACAACAAATTAACATTTTATTCTGCAGAATTTCTCTACACCTTAGAAAATCAAAATTTCTTGTGCCACACACTGGAATAAAAATTTTTATTTAGCTCTAATAACAGGAATAGACGTATACCTGTGAGTAAGAGGAGGGAAAGCATGTATTAACTCTAAAGAAGAAGATAAATGAATTCTTGAAATAGCTGGCCGATGTCTAACAAAAGCTTCCCAAATAATAAATAAAAAAAATATTACCGATACCACAGAAACAATGGATCCGAGACTAGCAAAAACATTTCAAAATGAAAAAAAATCAGGATAATCAGAATAACGCCGAGGTATTCCCGCTAATCCTAAAAAATGCATAGGAAAAAACGTTATATTAACTCCTACAAATATAACTATAAATTGAATTTTAAGTCATTTAGGATTTAAAGATAGCCCCACTATTAGAGGAAATCAATTAACAAGCGCACCTATTAACGCAAACACTGCACCCATTCTTAGTACATAGTGAAAATGAGCAACTACATAATAAGTATCATGTAGAACCACATCTAATGAAGAATTAGCTAAAACTACTCCTGTTAAACCCCCTACAGTAAATAAAAAAATAAATCCTAATGCTCAATATAAAGAGGGGCTCAATGAAAATCGAACCCCATGAAGAGTACCAAGCCACCTAAAAATTTTAATTCCTGTGGGAACAGCAATAATTATAGTAGCCGATGTAAAATAAGCTCGCGTATCTGCATCTATTCCAACTGTAAACATATGGTGTGCCCATACTACAAAACCTAACACCCCAATAGCCAATATAGCATACACCATACCTAAAACTCCAAAAGTCTCCTTTTTACCCCTTTCTTGAGCAACAATATGAGAGATAAGACCAAACCCAGGTAAAATTAAAATATAAACTTCTGGATGACCAAAAAATCAAAATAAATGTTGATATAAAATTGGATCCCCTCCACCTCCAGCATCATAAAACCTAGAATTTAAATTTCGATCTGTAAGTAGTATTGTGATCGCTCCTGCTAAAACAGGTAATGAAAGTAACAATAGGACTGCAGTAATAAGCACAGCCCATGCAAATAATGGTATTCGATCAAGAATTATTCCAAAAGCTCGCAAATTTCCCAAAGTCCTAATAAAATTTACTGCACCTAAAATTGACCTAACTCCTGCCAAATGTAATGAAAAAATAGCAAAGTCAACCGATCTGCCTGCATGCGCGATATTTCTTGATAACGGAGGATAAACTGTTCACCCCGTTCCTGCCCCACTCTCTACTAAAGACCTAGATAATAATATAACTAGAGCTGGAATTAAAAATCAAAATCTTATATTATTTATTCGAGGGAAAGCTATATCTCTTGCTCCCAATATTAATGGTACTAATCAATTTCCAAATCCCCCAATTAAAATAGGTATAACTATAAAAAAAATTATAATAAAAGCATGGGCCGTTACAACTACATTATAAACCTGGTCATCTCCAATTAATGAGCCAGCCTGCCCTAATTCTATTCGAATAATTATTCTCAACCCAGTCCCAACTATACCTGATCAAGCCCCAGCAATTAAATATAAAGTTCCAATATCTTTATGATTGCAAGATCATAACCACTTTACTTGATATGCTTTAATTTTTATACCCCTCCTCACCAATAAATCACTAAATACAAAAATAACCACACGACATCTACAAAATGTCAATATCATGCTGCTGCTTCAAATCCAAAATGATGAGTTGAACTAAATTCATATCTGGAATGCCGCACTAAACAAACTAATAAAAACAATGTACCAATAATAACATGAAGTCCGTGAAATCCTGTCGCAATAAAAAAAGTAGAACCATACACTCTGTCAGCAAAAGTAAACCTTGCTTCGTAATATTCTAAACCTTGTAGCATTGTGAAATATATTCCTAAAAAAATAGTCAATCTTAAAGCCAATTTAAATTGATAATATAGTCCTTCTATGATAGCATGGTGGGCCCATGTTACCCTTACTCCTGAAGAGACTAACACAATCGTATTTAAAAGAGGTACTTGAAAAGGGTTAAAAGTTAAAATACCAGAAGGAGGTCACACACCACCTAATTCTACTGCGGGAGATAGCCTTCTATGAAAAAATGCCCAAAAAAATCTTAAGAAAAAAAAGACTTCTGAAACAATAAATAACAATATTCCTCACCGTAAACCCAATTCTACAATGGCCCTATGAAATCCTTGCGCTGCGCCCTCTCGCGTAATATCCCGCCATCATTGATATATTACTAAGGATAAAACGGCTAAACCAATAATAAATAAAGTTATATCTTGAAGGTGAAATCAAGATAATATTCCAGAAGTTAAAAACAATCCACCTAGAGATCCATAGAATGGTCAAGGGGATTCATCTACTATATGATACGGATGACAAATTACATTTGACATGAGGAAAGACATGCTTAAACTTAATCTCCAAAATTAAAATTTTTATTTAAATTATCCTAAATTAAAGAAATTTTTTAGTAAATTCATTTCTCATTAATTCATTTAAGTATAAAGAACTTAAGATAGTAAAAACATAAGACTGAATACAAGCTACTGCCCTTTCTAGTATAATAAGTAAAATTAAAAACACCGCCAATAGTCTGGTAGCTCCTCTTAGTGATAAACTTCCTTGCCCACCGAGTAAAGCTAAAAGTAAGTGACCTGCAATCATATTTGCAGCCAATCGCACTGCTAAAGTTGCAGGACGAATAATTGAGCTTACAGTTTCAATAATTACTATTACAGGTATTAATGCTGCCGGAGTTCCTAAAGGCACTAAATGAGCTATCACTCTATTAAATTGAAATAACCTAGCCCAAATTATAGAGCCTAGCCATAAAGGTAAAGATAAAGACAATGTAAAAACAAGATGCCTTGAAGGCGTAAAAATAAATGGAAATAATCCTATAAAATTAGCCCTTAAGATAAAGAAAAAATAGCCTAAAAAAACTAATGTTGTCCCAGGGATAGCAAACCTTCCAAAAACTGCTAATAGCTCAGCTATTAATAAGTTTAGAATTGTTTTTATAGTTTGAATCACTTGATTTCCTCTAAGTCAAAAACCTTGGGGTAAAATTATTAAACCCCCTAATGCGGCAATTCAATTATATCTTATTTTAATAGTAAAAATCCTTGAATTAGGATCAAAGGAAGAAAATAAATTTCCCATTAGATTATTAAATTAAATCCTTGTTTTTTAAAATCTGAACCCACTCTTTGTCCAAATTTAATTAACTTAGTTCTTCTGATTTTTACAATAACTAATCTATAACAAACACTAAAAAATATAAATAAGATCAATCAATTCATTGGTCTTATTTGGGGAATAAAAAAGTATTATTTAATATTTTTTCATTGTAAATGAAATGTAATAATTATACTAACTTTTATTAAGGAGAAACTCATAAATTGGTTAAAAACCAATCATCTAATTGATTACTTTAATAATAAAAAAATTTATTTCCTTTCGTACTTTAAATTTTTCATAAAATTTTAGATAGAAACCAATCTGACTCACGTCGACCTAAACTCAAATCATGTAAGAAATAATGGTCGAACAGACCAAATTTAATATGCTCCTGCACTTATTAAATTTCTTAATTCAACATCGAGGTCACAATCTTTTACTTAAATATGGACTTTTATAAAAATTATGCTGTTATCCCTAGAGTAGCTTTTTCTTTTATTTTTTTAAGATCAAATTTTACTTTTTTTATAATATATTAATTATATTTTACCCCAAAAAAATTACTTACGTAATAAAGCTTCATAGGGTCTTATCGTCTAAAAACCATATTTAGGACTTTTCACCTAAACTAAAATTAAATATTTTTTTTGAAATTATCTTTTTTAGTTGCACCTTTCATCCAATCCCTCAATTATAGGGCTAATTACTACGCTACCTTAGCATATAAGGCCGTTTAAACTCATTCACTGGGCAGGCAATGTTTTTTTAAAAATGATGTTTTTGAAAAACAGACTAAAAATTTTTTATTGAGTAATTAAAAAAATATTAATAAATTAATTCTAATAAAATTTTTAAATTATAAAATTAACATAAAAAATTTACTAATAAATTCATATAAAATCCTTTAGTATTATTATAGGAGTTTTTATTAACTGAAATACTTATAAATTCTATTTTTTTTTAATTATAAAAAATTAAATAAACATTATTATTTTTACTATTTTTAAAGAAAATTGATATTATCAGTATATTTTTAGCTAATCCTAAAAATATTGTAATTTTCCTAAATAATTTTTTTAAAAAGTTTTTTAAAACTAGATATAAGCTATACAACATATCATTTTAGTAATAAATTTTTTATATTCTTTTTTACGAATAATATAATTTTTTACAAAAGGCTTTTTCGAGAATTTAAATAAACTTTAATTTAGAATTTTCATGATGCAAAAGGTAATAAAAATTCTTATTTTTTAATAATTAAAATTTATCAATAAAATTATATTTAATAAATTTTTTCTTAGCCTTCCCTAATTAAATAAATAACTGGTAAACCTTACATACTAGAAAATAATAATAAATTAATTTAAAATTTGAAGTTTTATAGTTTTGTTAACTTAATTTTCTATTTACAAAGAGGCTTTTTCTAAAACCTCTACTTTGCTACGACTTATCTCATATAATGAGAGCGACGGACAATATGTACACAATTTATAACCGATTCAAATAATTTTATTAAACTTATTTTACTTTTAAATCCTTTAACAATCTTTTTTATAATAAAAATTTTTATTATTTGTAGCTTAGGAATGCTTAAAAATATCTTCATGTCACCTGAATTTAAATTCACTATTTTTAGTTTATTTATACAGCCACACAAAAAATAATTTTAAGAAAGATTAAATGAGGACTGTCTAATTAAATCCCGAGCTCCTCTGATTGGATTAAATTACTGTCAATTTTTTTAAGTTTAAAAAATTTTTTATTAATACTTTGTTTAATTAACTTCTAAAATAATAGGCGTCTACCCCTAGTTTTTGGTTTAGAATTCAATTTATTTAAAAGAATTTTTAATTTATTTTTTACAACTAAAAAAATCAAAATTCTCCTTCAGTTAAATCTCAGAATTTAATTTTTTAATGGGTATAACCGCAGCTGCTGGCACCCAATAAGCTTAAAATAAAAGATTTATTTTTCCTAAAATTTTTTATACTGCGATTTTTTTACCTTTTGCATGTAATATTTTACATATACTAAAATAATTTCTAAAATTAAGATTTTATTTGAGGATATCTCATCGCCAAATTCTAAATTTGGTGCATAATTTCTGCCAAAATAAATAAAAATAGGGCAAGCCCATCAAAGAGTTATGAGCTCTTTAGCTTATTAGCTTATATTTTTAACAAAACTAAAAAGTATCTTAAATTTACAAAATTTATATTTTATTAAACTATTTGTTATTTTATACTAAATTAAATAGCTGGTGTAAATTTACATTTTTTATTCTATCAAAATAATCCTTTTTCAGGCACCCAACTTAAATCATCAATACACAAGCTGCTATGATAAATCATACCCTCTTTAATGCACTCCTTCTTATAGAAGATCTAAAATATATTTTCCCTAGTAAGTTCATCCTAGTTATAAATTTATAACCTAAAATAGAATTTCAACCATTTTCCCCTATTTTGTTTGTCATTTTTCCTAATACTAAAACCCCCTTAGCTCCTCTTCTCCTAAATATAAAAGGTATAAACCATATCCTAAAAATAAAAGTAACCATAGACCTAAATTTGTAGTATTTTTGTTCTTTTTTAATGATAACAGCAAAAAAAATAATTATTAAAATAAATAACTTAAGCCAAGCGGGTAAAAAAATTATATAGGTGTGAGCACCCACTGTTCATGAAATTACTAACCCGCCTATTACAGCAGGAGCTAATAAAATTATCATTCCTCCTACAAGAACACCTCTATTTTCTGTTAAATTAACCCCAGGCTCTACGCGCCTGGAAGTAAAAAAAATTATTTTTATAATACGTAAAGAATAGGCAACAGTAAAAAATGTAGCTAGTATAGCTACTAAAAATAATATAGCATTAACCCTACTTATCATTATTAGTTCTAAAATTAAATCTTTAGAGAAAAATCCTGTTATAAACGGCAACCCACATAAACTTAAATTACCTACTAAAAATACTCTTAAAGCCACAGGAAGAGATACAGAAGAAGCCCCCAATACTCGAGTATCCTGATACTCATTTATTCTATGAATCACCCCGCCTGCACATATAAATATTATTGCTTTAAAATAAGCATGCGCGGACAGATGGAAAAATGTTAGTATGGGCAATCCTATTCCTAAAGTTATAAATATTAAACCTAATTGTCTTAGAGTTGACAATGCAATAATTTTTTTTATATCTACTTCACCTATAGCCCTAATGCCAGCCATTAATATTGTTCCTGCTCCCAATATCATTAACACTCAAAGACTTTCTAATCTTCTTAATAGATAATTTATGCGAATAAGTAAATAAACCCCAGCTGTCACTAATGTAGAAGAATGAACTAATGAAGAGACTGGGGTAGGTGCTGCTATTGCAGCCGGTAATCAAGCAGAAAACGGAAGTTGTGCGCTCTTAGTTGAAGCAGCTAAAATTAAAATTACTGCAAGTCAACTAGAAAATCTTATTTCCCCAAAACTTAAAAATAAATAAGAAAATCTTCCTATTCTGTATAAGCAACCAATAATTAATAATAATCCAACATCTCCTAGACGATTAGTAAGTGCGGTAATTATACCAGCATTAAAAGATTTTTCTCTTTGATAATACACTACTAAAAGAAAAGAGGTTACCCCTAAACCATCTCACCCTAGTAAAATTCTAATAAAATTAGGACTAAAAATCAATACTCTTATTCTTATAACAAATCCTAAAACTAATAAAATAAATCGTCTATAAAATACATCGGTAGCTATATAAGATCTTGAGTAAAGAAAAACTCTTGCTGAAATGATAGAAACAACTGAAATAAAAAATAATGATATTCAGTCTAATACTAATAACAAAGGTACCCTCACTGAATGAGAAAAATCTGCCTCTCACTCAAGTACTATTTCTTGGACAGAAATAAACCATAGCCTAAAAATCAATCCTAAAAAAGAAAGCCTGAAAAGAATAAATGCTAAACTTATTGAAATTAAATAATTTATTTTTATTATAATTTTTGAAACTAAAAGTTTTTCCAGATAATGAAAATATCTAATGTTAATACACCACAAAAACTATTATAGTAAGAGGGGTAAACCCTGCGGTTTGGCCGAAACAAACTGTGCAACTTCTCATACTATTAACTAGAATTAAATTCATGAGCCCAGTAACAATGGACAGCTTCTTAAAGCTTTAGTTAATAGATAAAAATTAAGTTTTATATTATAATAATAAAATTTTATTTACTATAATTTAAATGAAATACAATAACTTTGTTTAATCTTTAAGCCTACCTTTTACCATCTTATGTTATTTAAATTTAACCTATACTTAAGCTAATTTAAGATTAAGTTTACACAATTTAAAAATTTACCTATGATAATAATTTATGTGAGAGATAAAATAATTGTATCACCAAATTTTCCTAAATAAATTAAATGATATAAATATTCCTTAGGATTTACATTAATCCAAGCTATAATTCTAATTCCTATAATAATTTAATTTTTCAATAATACCATTACTTTATATTAAATACTATTTTATTTAAATTTGTTTAATGAAGCTTTAGACTTTCAGTAAGAAATTGATTAATGGTTTAAACTAAATCTATTAACTATAATAATTGAATAAATTTTTAATCTCACTTTTCAAGAACAAAAATTACTAATATCTAAGTGATTACTTAAAAAAAATATTTCTATATAAAATATTACCGTAATTATTTTTTTGCACTTACTCTTAGACCAAGTAAATCAAGCCTTCTTCCCCTCTCCTTTCTTTATAGCCTC
>Ga0164292_10004955_pt1 | contig 10868 bp, 4 predicted proteins | sample GEODES117metaG_FD_111486 | JGI IMG/M metagenome (GOLD analysis project Ga0164292, IMG submission 111486) | Eutrophic lake water microbial communities from Lake Mendota, Wisconsin, USA - GEODES117 metaG | ecosystem: Environmental > Aquatic > Freshwater > Lake | place: USA: Lake Mendota, Wisconsin... | reverse complement strand
TACAAGCAGAAGAAAATGCAAGAGCTAAAGGTTTATACTTCTGGTCTATGATGTGTTTGGAAAAGCTAAACGCAGATGGTTTGGAAAACATATACGAACGATTAGGTTACGAGAAAGCCGAGCGAACTTACTTGAGGATTTTATAATGGCAGTAGCATCATCAACCGCAGCGTTAATCGGGGCTGGGATAGGCGCAGGCTCTAGTCTGTATGGCTCAAAGAAAAACCGCGATGAACAAAGACGCGCCACAACGCAAGCTAATGAGCGAGCTGATGCTCAGACGCAACGCGCATTGGTGAACCTGCAACCTGGCTACGAACAGGCAATGCAAAGCGAACGGCGTGGCTTTGGTCAGGCTAATCGTATTAATCAGGAGGCTCTAGAGCGAGCCATGATGATGCGCCGTGATGTCTTCATGCCGCAGATGCAGGCTTATGAGGGCGGCAACCTTGCAGCACAGGAGGCTAACCTTGCCTCACTACCAGCTATGAGAGCTGCGATACTAGGTGGCAGAATGCCAGCACCAATGCAGGCCAGATCACTGCCGATTAACCAAACAGCACTTGAAGGTCTGATGAACCCAACGGCTCAACAGTTCCAGCAGCGACCTGCTAGGCAATCTGGTCAGAACCTTGCTGGCATGGGTATGCAAGGCGGTCGCATGGGTCAAAAGATGCTTGGATCAATGGGCATGGGTCGAAGAGGAATGGGCATGAATCAGCCGATGAATCAGCCTATGAATCAGCCTATGAATAACAGGCCAATGACTGAAGAAGAATACTTACAACAGGCAATGTACGAGCAGCGGCCTACAATGCAATTTGAAAGATCGCGTTACGAGATGCCCTGATCTATTAAGTTAACAATTTAAGAGTAAGCATTATGGCTATGACTGACCAACAAGTTCAGGATGCAATCAACACAGCTTACGCACAGTTTGGTGGCGCAGGGTTTGAGGCTCATCGTGCCATTGCTCGGTTTATGGAGCAAAACAATGTGCCTGTTGGACAGGTTGCTCGATTAACAGGGTTTACTCCGCAGCAAGTGCAGGCTGAGTTTGCAGCGCAGACCTCTCCGCAGGCTAAACAGCAGCAGGTTCAGGAGTTCTTTCAGGGCAACCCTAACGCTACTGATCAACAAATATTCCAGTACATGCAACAGAACAACCTATCACCAGATCAAGTAATCCAAACAATGGGACTTGATTCTGGCGACTCAATGCGCCGATTTAGAGATCAACTTGTTAACACAGCGCAGCGTGGTCAGGTTACGCAGGAGCAGTTGCAGGCTTACTTTCAAAACAACCCTAATGCTACTGACGCTGAAGTCTATGCAAACATGCAGGCGTTTGGCGTAACGCCACAGCAGGTCGGACAGGCTCTGGGTATACCCTTGAGCGAAGTAACCAGACGATTTCGTGAGCAGCAGGTAGAACAGACTCCCACCGGCTTGATTGGCTTTGAGGAGGCTGCTGGACAGGGTCTGCGAGATGCAACGGCAACACTGCAAGGGGCAGAAACGACCTCACGCGGCGACATCAACGCTGCCATGCAGAACATCAATCAAATGCTCGGCCAGAACATTGAAGGCTTTCAGCAGGCCGGAACTCTGGCGGGTCAACAGGTTGGAACAGGCTTTGATCAGGGCATTGAAACTCTGAACCGTCTATACGGTATTAACATTGATGACTTGAGAGCAGCAGCAGATCAAGCGGCTCAACAAGTGAACACCGGCTTTGATGAGGCTAGAGGATACTTTCAACCCTTCCAGCAGGGTGGCGCACAGGCGTTCCAGCAGCAACTGGCGTTATCAGGTGCTTTGGGTCAGGACGCTTTCAACACAGCAAGACAGCAATCACCCTACGAGCAGTTCCTGTTTGACCAAGGTATGAGAGGAAACCTTGCTGGTGCTGCGGCCACTGGTGGGCTGGGTGGCGGCAACGTACAGCGTGAGTTGCAACGCTTTGGTCAGGGCCTGGCATCTCAAGGCTTGCAGCAGCAAATATCTAATCTCAGCGGCTTATCTGGCATGGGTATGCAAGGCTCTCAGGCTCTCTCAGGGCTTGCTACAGGCAGGGCTGGGGCTTTGGGCGACATAGGTATCAACACGGCGCAGAACATTGCTGCACAGCGCGGTACGCAGGCTCAAGGGGTCTCAGGCTTGCAGACTCAGCGAGGCGGTGCATTGGGCGACATAACCCTGAACACGATGGCTAACATTGCTGGTCAGCGTGGCAACATGGCTAACTTTGCAGGTCAGGCTGGTCTAAACTTAGCTAACCTAAGCCAAAGAACTGGTGAGGGTATTGCTGACTTGCAGTACGGTACTGGTCGAGATGTAGCGCAGCAGCGAGGCATGGCCGGTCAACTGCTTGCCAACCAGATTCAGGATGTGTACGGCAATCAATCTACTCTCTTGCAGAATCTTGGAACTAGTCAGTCAAACTTAATTGGCGGTCAGGCATCCGATTTGATTAACCTGCAAAACGCAGCAGCATTACGCGCACAGCAGAATGCTATTAACTTGGGTGGCAGCATGTCTAACCTTCAAACTGGACTGGCAACGAATACCGCCAACCAAATACAAGGACAGCCATTGTATAACCAGCAGCCTTTTGACTACCAAGGCATGTATGCCGATGCATTTAATCAAGCATCTGGGGGTGCTGACCTAATGGATCAAGCACTAAATCAACGGCAGAAAGCTGCGCCAGCAACAACAAGCGTTCCATCGTACATAAGGCCAGCCAGCCGTGGCCCGTACAACCAAGACTTTGGAGGCTACGGTACGCCGCTAATAGGTATACCTCCAGCGCCTAACTTTAGGAACTTGACACCAAACTTTAGGAACTTGACATAATGGCTATCAACATTGGTGACATGCTCGGCGGCATAGGTGCTGCGTTTGGCGGCACAGCACAACAGTATTCTCAAGGCATACGTCAACGCGAACAGCAGATGACACAGCGTAAGCGTGAGGAGTTGCAGGCTCGTCAAATAGCAATGTATCAAGATGCTGGCGCGGCTTATCAGCTTCTGCAACAGCAGGACTTAGACGGCATCATTAACCTTGCTAACGACCGCTTAGAGATACTTCAGACATTTGATGATGCTGACCCATCAGACACCATGCGTATCTTAGAAAACGCAATGGCAGCAAAGGCTGGTGATCCAATAGCTCTGAGAAACTTGGCAACAGAGTTAACGGGTGCGGCATCTGCTGGCAGGGCGATGGGCATACTGCAAGCTCCTGAAGAAGACACTAGGGTGCTGAAGCCTGGCGAACAAGTATTTAGAGATGGTGAATTCCAATACGGTGTTCCTGCTGAGGCCAAAGAGACCTTTGACATACTTACGCCAGAACAAGTTCAACTAGAAGGTCTTGACCCAACAAAACAATATGAACGAAATGCGCTAACAAATGAAACCCGTGTTCTAGGTGCGGGTGGAGTAAGTGTTTCAGTTGGTGCGGAACCGCGCAGCTTTCCAGGTCTAGAAAAACTCCTTGATGAGAATTTTGCAGCAGCCAGTCAAAGTGCTAGTGCGCGAATAGACTTGGAATCACTTAAACAGTTAGCTCCAATAACAACTGAAGGTCAATTCCAAGCTACGTTGTCGCGAGCGTTTCCAACGTACAACGATGCCAACTCAGCGTTTATTGGTATAACAAATCAAATATTACCAAAACTAAGAGTGCCTGGTTCTGGAGCGCAATCTGACAAAGACATTGATGTGCTTTTAAATAGTATGGGACAACTAGCATCGTCAACCGAAACAAAACAATTGTTAATTGAGTCAATGATACAAAAAGACCAGATAATGCAGCAAAAGGCAGATATTACTCAGCGGTACTATGAAGGCGACATAACGGCGGCAGAGGCTGCTCGCGAAATACGAGCGATTGATAGCATTTCTATTATATCTCCTGCATTGCGACAGGCTTTGGAAAGAGTTGCACCAAGTGCAGGGCAGTCGGCTGTATTTAACAACCAACAAGAGGTTGACGCTGCAAACCTTCCATCAGGAACACAGTTTGAAATGATTGACCCTAGCGATCCTAATAAAGTGCTGCAAATGAGGGTGCGATAATGGCTGACCCAAGATATGAAGTTATTGCAGTTCGTGATCTTAGAGAAATGGAAGCGCGAGAGCGAGAGCCACAACGCATGAGGATGATGGCTCAAGGCGCAACACTTAACTTTGCTGACGAGGCAGAGGCTGCTGCGCGAGCAGCAATTACAGGAAGGCCGCAACAAGAAATAGAACAAGAAATACGTCAACAGTTGCGTAATTACCAGCAATCAAGTCCTATTGCATCAAAAATATATGAGTTTGCGGGAGCAACTATACCAGCGGCAATAGCCACTGCTGCAACTAGAAATCCTGCTCCGGCTGCTGCGGTGTTCTCTAACTTTTTGCCAAACCTTGCTAAGGTGACTGGGATTAGTGGTGCAGAGGGCGCTATTTCAACAGTTGGGGGTATGGAGCAGCCATTTAGCGAAAGATTTAACGAGCCTGGCCCAATAGCAGCAGGCGCGGGAATGAGTGCTGTAACTGGCGCAGGAATGTACGCAGGCGGTGTCGGTGCTGTTAAAGGGTTAGAGACTGGCTCAGAAATACTTAGATTTGTTTCGGGTAGTCGAGCGCGTAATGCTGTAACCAATGAGGTTCAAAGGATTGCTTCCGAGGCAGGAATTGACGTTGCAGAGGCAGAAGCAAGGTTACTACGAGGTGAGCTGATTGCTGAAGACCCGAACGTGGCGCTTGCATTACGATCCTACATGGGTTCTGGAGAGCCTAGCACAATCATTAGAGGCGCAGTACAAGGTAGGCCAGCAGGAACAAGACGCACAGCGTTTGAAACAATACGCTCTGGCATTGCGGCTGGGTTGGATAGAAATATATATAGACACATGAGGGCAAGTGCAGACCTTTTGCGTCAACTTGAGCGCAATGAGTATAAAAACGCATTTCAAAACTCTGGAGATGCAACGCAGCCAGTAATTGATCAGATGTACGAGACCATTGCTCGTTTCCCAACTGGCGGCAATAAGCTGAAAGAGGCATTCAAGTCGGAAACAGGCCGAGACCCATTTTTTGTTGTTGATGACGTAGGCCGCATAACATTCAGAATGCAGCCGACCATGAGGGACGCAGAAATATTGAGAAGAATTGTTGCAGATGAGTCTCGGCAGTTAACAAGGGCTGGCGGTGCAGATGCAACTATTGGTGTCAATCTTGGGGATGCAGAAAGAGAATTGCGCTCCGTTATTGACGTTGATGCGCCCCAGATTACTACTGCAAGAGAAAACGCAAGGCTTGTTAGGGGAAGAAATGATAACTACCAGGCTGGGTTAAAAGCTAACTCAAAAAGCGCAGATGAAATACAAGTTGAATTTAATGACGTAATAAATAGCAGAGACCCTGGACTCATACAAGCGTATCGGCTTGGTTACTTGCAAAATCTGCAATCAAAAATACAAAGCGGAAATAAAGCATCATTGGTTGATCGACTAACCGACCCAGAAACTAAAGAAGGAAGTATATTCCGCACTATTTATCCTCAAGACTTGCAACAGGCTGCACTAGATAGGCTGGGTGTTGCGCGACAAGCTCAAACTGCAAGAGACACATTACTCACTGGCTCGCAAACAGCGCCAACAGAACGAGCTAGATCAAGAGAAGGAAGGGTGTCTGAAACATTAAGAACAAGCGGGTTGGCAGCAGACGCATTGCGTGGAGATATTAACGCAGGAGCAGCAATTCTTGATAGAATGGTGCAACAATTTACGCCTGGCCTGTCAGATGCTCACAGAGCTGCCATAGCCCGAATCTTGTTATCACAAGACCCAGACGTAGTGCGTAAAGCATTAACTGACACAGAATATTTACGCAGTTTGCAATCGGCTATTGTTCCGCTTGCTCAGTCACCAGCAATGATTGCTGCTATTGCTGGCACAACCTTGGCTCCAGACATAGGACAATAAGCAATGGCGCTTGTAACTCAGGAAAGAGCAAAAGAGCTTTTAGAATATACTGCTGAAAACAAATGGGATTCCATGCGAATCACGGGAGGGTAGCACCATAGCGCGTTACGGCGATCTAGATACACAATACTTTGACGATGCTGGTGATCCACTGATCAACGGTAAAATATTCTTCTTTGAAACAGGCACAACAACGCCCAAGCCTACGTTTTCTGATGTTAACTTTACCATCCCTAATGCTCACCCTGTAATTCTGACGGCGGCTGGACGGCAACCCAACATCTTCTTCCAGGGCGTGGCTAAGGCGGTACTAGCAACCTCTGCTGGTGTGCAGATACTCGTTAGAGACCCTGTTGGCGAGACGGCATCGACCTTTGGTAACCCGTGGATAGCATCGAAGGACTACAACGCCAATGACGTTGTGCAGGGTTCTGACGGCAACTGCTATCGATCACTGGTCAACGGCAACGTAAACAACAACCCTGTGACTACAACAGGTTCGTGGACGTTTCTGTACTCTGTTGAGTGGAGCGCAGGCACAACGTATAAAACCGGCTCAGTTGTTACATACGAAACCATTGTTTACCAGTCTCTTCAGAATGCAAACCTGAATCAAAACCCGTCATCAGCAACATCGTACTGGGTTCCGATACAGTTAGTGTGGAAAGCCACTTCTGTCTACGCTCAGAATGCAAACGTGGTTGGAACTGACGGCATACTGTACACATCACTCCAGAATGCGAACACCGGAAACATACCGGCAAGCTCAGCATCCTTCTGGGTTGGAACATCTGCTGCTGCTGCTTCAAGTGCTACTGCTGCTGCTGCCTCGGCTAGTGCTGCATCTACCTCTGCAACCAACGCAGCGGCCTCTGCAAGCACGGCTACGACACAAGCAACCAACGCTGCTACATCAGCCAGCAACGCATCTACAAGTGCCAGCAACGCTTCCACAAGTGCCACTAACGCTGCTGCAAGTGCGTCTAGCGCGTCTACCAGTGCAAGCTCTGCTACCAGCTCAGCATCTAGTGCAACATCGTCAGCAAGCTCTGCTACGTCCTCTGCAATTGCTGCTGCTACCAGTGAGACTAACGCTGCTAACAGTGCGACTGCTGCTTCAGGGTCGGCATCTACGGCAAGCACTCAGGCAACTAACGCTGCTGCCTCTGCAAGCACTGCAACAACGGCTGCAACGAATGCTGGCACAAGCGAGACTAATGCTGCGGCTTCTGCCTCGACTGCTACGACTCAGGCAACCAACGCATCTAACTCAGCTACATCAGCATCAACGAGCGCAAGCAATGCGTCTACCAGCGCAAGCAACGCTGCAACATCTGCAACCAATGCTGCTAACAGCTTTGATCTGTTTGATGACAGGTTCTTAGGTGCTAAGGCATCTGACCCTGCTGTTGACAATGATGGCAACCCATTAGTTACCGGCACGATCTACTTCAACACCACCACCAATGCTATGCGCGTTTACAACGTGTCAGCGTTCCAGGATGTTGCGCCTGTAGCTACAAGCATCAACGTAGGCACACAAGTTACGGGTGTCCTTAATGTTGTTAACGGCGGCACAGGCTTATCTACACTCGGCACTGCTGGTCAGTCTCTAGTTGTTAACTCAGGTGCTACAGGGCTTGAGTATGCAACCATTGACACAAACGCAACGCTGGGTACGCTGACCAAGACGTTTACAGCAAATGAGCTGTCTACAATCAGCCTGACTAAGACAGTGCTGACACCAGTGGTAAGCGTGACTAAAGAAGTGCCACAGACAGGTGTGACCAATAATGAGTGGGATGTAAACTCAACAACTGAGAACTATGAAAGGTTGAACAGTGCGCCTGCGACTACGTTGAACTTTGTTGGGTTTAATGTATCTACTGCATCTTTTGTTGATTCGTTTTCAGTATCGGCACAAGATACTACACCAAAAGGCATAGCCTTTAACTCTACTGGCACGAAGATGTTTATTGCTGGCGATGCTGGCAACGATGTTAATGAGTACACCCTCTCTACTGGGTTTGATGTTTCTACTGCATCGTTTGTAGATGCGTTTTCTGTATCGGCTCAAACAACTGTCCCTGGCGGTTTAACATTTAATCCTGCTGGAACAAAGATGTTTGTTGTTGATAGTTTAGCTAGTGCGATTCTTGAATACACATTGTCAACTGGGTTTGATGTTTCAACAGCAAGTTATATTCAGTCTCTTGATGTAACAGCTCAGGAAACAGACGCAAGAGGTGTAGCTTTTAACACCACCGGCACTAAGATGTTTGTTGTTGGCGTTGTTGGCGATGATGTTAACGAATACACGTTATCGACTGCATTTAACATTTCTACTGCCTCTTTTGTAGACAGCTTTAGTGTTGCATCCCAGGAAAACAGTCCGCAAGGAATTGCTTTCAACACTGATGGAACAAAGATGTATATTCTTGGAACCACAGGCGATGATGTTAACGAGTATGCACTATCAACTGGGTTTGATGTATCAACGGCAAGCTTTACCCAGTTGTTTTCTGTTGCTGCACAAGATACATCACCACAGCATCTAGCCTTCAGTTCTGACGGAACTAAGATGTTTATTACTGGAGGAATTGGAGCTGACGTTAACGAATACAACCTTCTGTCCCTAGCACTAGGCACAGGCTCATTCGTCTCAGCAGACGTAGGCAAGACCATTGAAGCCAACAGCGGTGTATTTGTCCTCACAGCTACAAGTGGAGCATTTGTAGAGACCACTGCACCTACATCCTACAATCAAGTCGCATCAGGTAACTGGGACATGTACGGTGTAGTGTATAACGCTGTTGATGGTGATCTGGAGTTGAGTGGTGTTATCACAGGACAGTTTGATGTAAGCACCTCGGTGTTTGTTCAAACATTTAGTGTAAGCGCACAAGACACAGCTCCAAAAGGATTAGCTTTTAGCACTGACGGCACTAAAATGTTTATAGTTGGCGGTACTGGCAATGACGTTAACGAGTACACGCTTTCTACTGGATTTGATGTGTCTACAGCATCTTTTGTAGATGCTTTTAGTGTGTCAGCGCAGGATACATTTCCAACAGGAATAGCATTTAATTCTAGCGGTACAAAGATGTTTGTTGTTGGAGGTACTGGACAAGACGTAAATGAGTACACTTTATCAACTGCGTTTGATGTATCGACAGCATCGTTTGTAGACAGCTTTAGTGTTTCTTCTCAAGAAACAAACCCAAGAGGTTTAGCCTTTAACACCAATGGAACAAAGATGTTTATTGTAGGTGGCACTGGGGTTGACATTAATGAATATACGTTATCAACAGGCTTTGATGTAAGCACAGCTTCTTTTGTAGACAGTTTTAGTGTTTCTTCTCAAGAAACAGACCCAAGAGGTTTAGCCTTTAGCACAGATGGCACTAAGATGTTTGTTGTGGGTAACTCTGGAGATGATGTCAACGAATACACGTTATCAACTGCCTTTGACGTATCGACAGCCTCGTTTGTTGACGTTTTTTCTGTATCTGCCCAAGAAACCGCACCAAATGATATAGCATTTAACGCTGACGGCACTAAGATGTTTATTGTTGGTACTGATGGGGATGAAGTTAACCAATACTCAGTCGGCACACTTGTTTCCCCATCAGGCTATCAACCAGTACACACTAAAGCCTCTATTGACACCACCTACTGGATCGACATTAACGACATGACTGCTAACGAGTCTGCTGGTAGCGGCAAAGTCCTCTATGCCCTATCAAACGACAACCGCATCAGTTACACAGTTGTAAGTGAGACGCTGGGTGCTAGAGACATTGTCAGGAATAACGCAGGCACATGGCAGTACAACTCTAACGGCACATACGCTTCAGAGACCTGGACTAACGCCACAACGAATGCTGAGTTACCGGCATTGGCGCAGGCTATGGAGGGGGCTAGTGTTTCAGTAGGGTATGAAATTGCAGCCTCTACTTTTGTAGATGGTTTTTCTGTAGCAGCACAAGCCGGAACACCAAGAAGTATTTTCTTTAGTGCTGATGGTACAAAAATGTATACCATAAGTAGTCCAAACGTATACCAATACACTTTATCTACTGCGTTTGACGTAAGTACAGCCTCTTATGCTTCAAAAACTTTTGATTTTACTTCACAAGATAACTCTCCATTATCGGTTGCTTTTAGTGCTGACGGAACAAAAATGTATGTTGTCGGCTATACTAATAAATCCGTTTTTCAATATACGTTATCAACGGCTTATGACGTAACAACGGCAAGTTACGCATCAAAGTCTAAAGGTGTTGCTTCTCAAGAGTCTGACCCATACGGCCTTGCATTTAATAACAATGGCACAAAACTATATGTTATTGGAACCGCAGGTGATGATGTAAATGAGTACGCATTGTCAACTGCTTATGATGTTAGCACAGCCTCTTTCACTACTAGTTTTTCAGTATCCTCACAAGAAACATCTCCATACGCTGTAGCTTTTAGCGCAGACGGAACTAAAATGTTTATTGCTGGCGGGGCTACTTCAAGAGTTTACAGATATTCATTATCAACAGCCTTTAGTGTTTCTACTGCTTCATATGATTCAGTAAGTTTTAATGTTTCATCTCAAGAAACTACACCAAATGGAATAGCTTTTAATCTTGATGGCACAAAGATGTTTGTTATTGGTTATGATCAAGACAAAGTAAATGAATATAATTCTGCACTAGTAACTTACCCAAACCAGATGAACAAGACTCAGCTAGACGCTGTCACTGACCCAAATCAAATAACACTGGGTAACGACTTTGACCTAGCCATCATCTTTAACCTAACCAGCGGAACAACAGTACCGTCATCAAACGGTGTGACAATTAACTACGATGCTAATGTGCTGAACGAGGGAGCC
>Ga0164292_10004954_pt1 | contig 10870 bp, 11 predicted proteins | sample GEODES117metaG_FD_111486 | JGI IMG/M metagenome (GOLD analysis project Ga0164292, IMG submission 111486) | Eutrophic lake water microbial communities from Lake Mendota, Wisconsin, USA - GEODES117 metaG | ecosystem: Environmental > Aquatic > Freshwater > Lake | place: USA: Lake Mendota... | reverse complement strand
TCGGTCATTGGTCTTCCTCGGGGTTGGACGGTTGTCGCAAACCCGAGCCTCGCCCGAAGAACGATCAATGGCCACCGCCATCATCCCGGCTGCTACGGCGCTGTTGAGGGCGCGCAGCCGGGACCATGGCGACAGTCGAGCTACACCAGTCCCGGGACGTCACCCGAGGACGTCGGTGAGCCAAGCCTGGGGATCGACATCGTTGAGCTTGGCGGTTGTGATCAGTGTGGTGATGACCGCTGCCAAGACGTCAGCGATGTGGTCCTTATTCAGCGCGATCAGGAGACGTTAGGCGGCAAGCGGCGATGCCAGTCCGTATCGCGTTGATAGGCATCAGCAATCGCCAGAATGCGCGCTTCAGCGAATGGCCGCCCCTGAACCTGAAAACCGATTGGCAGGCCATTGGGATCAAGCCCGCACGGCACGCTCACCGATGGCAGGCCAAGATAGTTGATCGGTCTGGTGTTGATCGACATATCCTGAAACAGCTCGATCGCGCCCGGCGTCCCGGCATCGATGTCAGTTGACAACAGGGTTGGCACCGTCACGCGCAGCGTCGGCGTGATGAAGGCGTGGCACAACCCGAACACCTCTTTGCCAACCGCCTTGAGGATAGGCCCGCGTCTGGCAAGACCTTCGACATAGTAGACAGCCGGGATGCCCTGAGAGGGATAAAGCCTCCCGCTGAGATGCACCGCATAGTCCTGCGGGCGCCGCCGCATCCATTCGCCATGGATCGTGCCGCCCTCCACGCGCGAGAGGATGCCGCCATAGGTCGCAATCGCATCGATATGGGGGATCGTGACAGGAATGATCACCGCGCCGCGCTCTTTGAGCACCAGAACCACCTGATCGAACGCAGCTTGTACGTCAGCATCGATCCCGTCGAAGAAATAGTTGGTCGGAACACCGATGATCATTCCCGACAGGTCGCCTGTCAGTGCGGCCTCGTAGTCAGCGACAGGTTCGTGGGAAGAGGTTGGATCTTTGGGATCGTGCCCGGCAATCACGGCCATGAAGCGGGCGGCGTCGCGGGCCGTTTGCGTCAAGGGGCCGACATTGTCGGTAGAGAATGACAGCGGCATCACGCCATGGCGTGAGACACGCGTCTGTGTCGGCTTGATGCCGGTGACGCCACAGATCGAAGCCGGCAGCCTGATGGACCCGCCAGTGTCGGAGCCCAGTGCACCGTAGACCAGCCGCGCCGCAACGGCTGCACCCGAGCCGGAGGACGACCCGCCCGCGCAGTAGTCCGGATGCCATGGGTTGCGGCAATGCCCGTAGTGCTGGTTGTGGCCGGTCGGGTTCTGCGCGAACTCAGCCATATTGAGCCCGCCGAGTGTTACCGAACCGGCCTCCTCAAGCCGCTCGATCACGGTGGCGGTGTAGGCCGGCCGGAAATCCTTGCGGATGCTGGAGCCGCAGGTCGAGAGCTTGCCGGCCTTGTAGTACATATCCTTGTGAGCCAGCGGGATGCCATGCAGCGGGCCAAGCTTGGCTCCGCTCTCGCGCTTCTTGTCGAGTGCTTCAGCCGCTTCGAGCGCCACCGCGCCTTCGAGCCAGATCGATGAGTTGATCACCTTGTCGACCCGGTTGAACGCCTCGAGCGCTGCTGTCGTCAGAGCCACCGACGTGATGGACCCGTCTTTCACCGCTGCGGCCGCTTCGGTCAGCGACAGATGCAGAAGTGAACCTTGAACCGGCTTGTTCATGATGTCGGCTCCTTGGTCTCCTGCAATGCAGCCTCGAAGCTGGATGGTTCGTCCTCGAACGCGAGTTCGCCACGCAACGCGGCGAAACCCTCGATGCTGAAGGCCAGCATGTGAGCCATGGCACCTGCCGCGTCATTGGGCTCACTGATGCCGGTCCAGGTCACTGCCTGCACCGCTACCGTTTCACGAAGGCTCATAGGCATCCTCAGGCTTGTCGGTTTGAAACGTCCCGAGTCTTCTAGAGACGCCCTCGGATTGCGCTTTGTGCTGTCGTTCGAACTCGACGGGTGGCAGCATCCCGTCCCGCACGTACTTGCGGGAAGGGTTATAGCGCATCTCGATATAGTCGAACACGTCCTGGTGTGCCCGTGACCTGTTGACACCACCCAGCACGGCAATACTCGGTACCGACGTCACGATCGGCGGTTGGCCGAGTTCCTCGGCGTTCATGTGGGTTCTGATGTGGAGGCTAGAACTTGCTGTTCGCAGGACGCCCGGACTATGCTGCCCCATCACCCAGCCGGCGCCGCAACGCGCAGATGGGGTGAGCAGGTACAGATTTTTCCTCGCCTTTGCACAGCGCAAAGGCTTCAGAAGGTTGGAACAGCAACATGAAGCACGTCAAATCTTCGAAAATGCTCGCGACGGCTGGCGTACTGATAGCCGCGACATTCATGACCACGGTTGCCGTCGATGCCAAGACGCTACGCTGGGCGCGTTCGCAGGACTCCACGACGCTCGATCCGCACTCTGGCAACATCGGAACGAACCATGGGCTGGCACATAACCTGTACGAGCCGCTCGTCATCCGCAGTTTCGACGGCAAGCTTGGCGGCGCTTTGGCTGTGTCGTGGCGTGTCCTGCCGAACGATCCAACGGTGTGGGAGTTCAAGCTCCGCCCAAACGTGAAATTCCACAACGGCAATGCATTCACTGCCGATGACGTTGTTTTCTCAATGAAGCGGGCAATGAAGCCCGCCGCAGACATGAAATCTTTGCTGGTCTCGGTCGAGGACATCATCAAGGTCGATGACCTCACGGTTCATGTGAAGACCAAAAGTCCGAACCCGCTTCTGGTCAGCAATCTCACCAACCTGTTCATGATGGACAAGGAGTGGAGCGAGGCCAACAACGCAGCCGATCCGCAGAACCTGCGCGAAAAGGTCGAGAATGGCGCAACCCGCCAGGCGATGGGCACGGGTCCCTTCATTCTGGTGACACGCGAACCGGACGTGCGCACAGTGATGCGCGTCAACGCCAACCATTGGGACGTCGCGAACGCCAATCACGGCATCACCGAAATTGTCTACCGCCCGATTCCTGAAGCGGCGACACGCGTTGCAGCGCTTCTTTCGGGCGAAATCGACTATCTGCAGGATGTGCCGGTGCAGGATATCGCGCGACTCCAGACCTCGAATGGCATCCGCGTCAATCCGGGGCCGGAGAATCGCACGATCTTTCTCAGCATGAACGTGGGTCTTCCGGAACTCAGGTCCTCCGATGTCAAGGGCAAGAACCCGTTCGCGGATGTGCGCGTGCGCCAGGCGGTAAACACCATTATCAACCGCGAAGCGATCCAGCGCGTCACAATGCGCGGGCAGTCGACACCGATCGGCTTGATCGCGACGCCGTTCGTCAACGGCTACACCAAGGAACTCGACACATGGCAACGCCCTGACGCCGCCGCCGCCCGCAAGCTTCTGGCTGACGCCGGATATCCGAACGGCTTTTCGGTCACGCTTCACTGCACCAATGACCGCTATGTGAACGATGAGGGCATCTGCCAGTCTGCCGTGTCCATGCTCGGCCAGATCGGGATCAGGACAACGCTGGTTGCGCAATCCCTGCGCGTGCATTTCCCGGGCGTCCAGCGCGGCGAGTTTGACTTTTATCTGAACGGCTGGGGCATCCCGACCTTCGACAGCCATTACATCTTCCATGACCTGTACCGCACCAAGACCCAGAACGCGGGCACATGGAACGGCACCGGTCTCTCGAACCCGACGCTTGACGCACAGATCGACAGCCTCAACTCCGAGGTCGACACCGCCAAGCGCAACGCGACGATCGCGGCGATCTGGAAGTGGATCAAGGAGAACGACGTCTACGCGCCGATCCACATGCAGTTCATCGCCGGCGCGATGCGTTCGGAGTGGAACATCCCGACTGATGTCGAGAACTCGCCGAAAATGCGTCTCGTCAACCTGCGCGGTTCATGATCTGACGTCATATCCCCTGGCCGGGATGGGCGAGACGTGCCCATTCCAGCCTTGTTCTTGCCAGACCTGAAACAGAGGCCCATTCTGGCCTCTGATCTGCCTCCACTGAGTGGTCCGGTTTGAATGTTAGTGCATTGACGGGCTCCATGAGTGAGCTCCGGCAAGCCGGTCTTGCGGGCGTCAGGGCCACACAGTTCACTGCAACGGCGAGAAGAAGGCCGGCCTGATAATCCTGTTCTCCATCTTTTCAATGAAGCGCGCTGTCTTCGGGATGAAGTCCAGCCATTCGGGGTCGGAATACAACGCCGTACGCCGCTCCTCGCGGTCAGCGTGACTTTCGTAGCGCCAGATCATCATGATCTGGTTGAGGGGACCGACCTCGGTGTGGAACCAGCCGACCGACGGCCCGAGATGGCGGCAATGGATGGCCGACGCCTCGCTATGGTAGAAGGCGAGGTATTCGTGCAGCAGGCCCACCTTGATCGTGTAGGTGCGCATTTCAAAAATCGCCATGAGCATGGTCCTCAGATTCTGCGGGTCAGATAGCGGCACTTTCCGACAGCCGCGTCATCCAGTTCGCGATCACGCATGATAAACTCGCTGCGTAGGATGGTGTGGACCGTTTGTCCCTGGAACCGGCTGCCTTCTTTGATCGAATAACCGGCGGAGGAACGCAGGCAGGACGCGCTGGCCCTTCTGCTGCAAGAATGATCACTCGCAACTGAGGTATGTTGCCAGCTGCAACCAGCACGGATCGCAGCTCCGAAATCAGCTTTGACGAGAGCGGGTTCCGGCACGCGCCATTGCTGAGCGTGATACGCCGGATCAGGCCATCGTCACGAACAACAAGAGCAGCAGTTGTCTGCATAGCTTTTCCTTTGCGCTTATAAGCATGTGGAGTTGCAGCGCACCGGCTCGCGCAGCTGCAGATTTCATTCAGATCAGCCTTGTTGCGAGGATCCGGATATCCTCCAATGTCTTTTCCGGAACAAGCAACCCGCGATCGAGATTGTCGCGTCGCGCATCGCGCTCGCGTTCTCCCGGCACAGAGACCCGAGCGAACCCGGGAGCGGGTGGGCATGCGCGAAGCTCCGAGAGCACCTCTTCAGCGGCCTGGGCCATGACGGAGCGGTCACGATGGCGGGCTTATCGATCCCGAGGGTCAACCAGTTGCACTCCGTCGACGCCGGGCCAAGCATGGCATCACAGACCATCTCGGCCATCACCGCCAGCCCATACCCCATCGGCCACCCCTTCGGCAGAATAGCACCACCTTCGAAATAGGCTTTGGGATCGCAGCTCGGGTTTCCGTCGGCGTCGATAATCGAGCCTTCTGGAACCAATGCGCCTGCAGCTCTGGCGGAATGCAGCCAGCCGCCAGCCATCATCGAGGTCGCAAAATCGATCACGACGGGGCCACGCGCGCCACCGGGGATCGCCATGCAGTAAGGGTTCGTCGGCAGGATCGCCTTGCGCCCGCCATAGGGCGCAGCCTGGCGCCAGCTCTGGCGTCCGCCGCCACCGATAATGATGACGAATATGCCGCGCAGGGCCGCAGTTTCAGCGAAGGCACCAATACGGCCGGTATGCCCGACATTGCGGATCGGCAGAACGGCAATACCGCTCTGCGGGCCTCCATCGCCAGCCTGCGGGCCTGCGCGATGCCGACCTCGGGATACGCACCCATGCCGAGATCCCGCCGCCGACCCGTAACGGGCGAGACGAACCGCAAGAACCAGCTGCCTTGTCCGCGTGCCGAAGACGGCCGCAGGTAGAGGCCGGGAACCATGCCGGCTGCGAGAGATTTGCCGCCCGGCACGATCTGTCGCGCCTTTGCATCCGAAAGCATCTGCTCACTCCAGGGTGTTTCCAGCCCCACATCCAGCCCCACACGAAACGCGCGATGCAATGAGACAGACCGAGATAAGAGAAAAAAGGAATATCGCAATTACTCATATTTTACAACGCATTGACACGCCTCAAAGATACGTCCTGAAACATCGTGAAACAACAAACCGGCGGGCACCCCACCGCCAATTTCTATCGCGACAACGCTTCAGGGTGGACCAATGCATTGGAAGTGGATCAGACGAGAGCGGGCGATGCTTCTCTCCCGGCGGATGCGTATTTTGCTGAAGTTCGCCGCGGTCCACGGCTCCACTCACAACCATTTCAATCAGGAACGCGCCCTCACCTCTCGGGACCATTTTCAAGGAGCGACGCACTGCTGCTCTCAACGAGTGGCGCCAACTCTGTGCGGCATGATCGCAGCGGCGTTGGGGTGCTCACTGAGATCTTTTTGGTTTGTCTGACAGCACCTTCGGCTTCATCTGGACCGCAAGCATCCAGACCCAGGTGACGATCGTCATCACACCCAGCGTCGCGGCGATCGGCCTTGAGAAAAAGCCCATAAGCGAGCCATCCGCCTTGATCATCGAGGTCATGAAGTTACTCTCCAGCATTTCGCCAAGTACGAGGCCGAGGATCACCGGTGCGACGGGAAAGCCATTCTCCTCCATCAGCCAGCCGAGCAGGCCGCCAACCAGCATGATCACCACCGCATTGACGCTGTTAGTGATGGCAAACGAGCCGACGATGCACATGAGCAGGATCAGCGGGACGAGGATGTTGCGCGGCACTGACAGGATATGACGCGACGCCTTGATGGCGGCCCAGCCAAGCGGGAGCATCAGGAGGTTGGCGATGATGAAGATGATGAACACCGCATACATGATGTGCGCGTTCTCAATGAACATGCTCGGGCCGGGATTCATGTTCTTCATGAAGAGGACGCCGATCACGATCGCCGTGATGGAATCGCCCGGGATGCCGAAGACCAGCGCCGGAATCCACGCGCCCGCAAGAGCGGAATTGTTGGCCGAGGTCGAGTCGACGATGCCCTCGATGTGGCCGGTGCCGAACTTCTCCGGCTCCTTCGAGAACTTCTTCGACACCGCATAGCTGATCCAGGCCGCGATGTCCGCGCCCGCGCCGGGCAGAGCGCCGATCACCGTGCCGATCACCGAGCCGCGCCAGAAGTTGAACTGGTACTTCTTCCAGACCGCGCCGACACCCTTGAACAGGTTGCCGACCTTCTGGGAGATGATGGTGGCCCGGCCATCCAGAGTGGTCGAGGAGCGGATCAGTTCCGACACGGCGAACATGCCGATCATCATCGGGATGAACGAGATGCCTTCGAGCAAAACCACCGTCCCAAAGGTGAAACGCGGATATCCGGCTGCTGGATCGATCCCGATGCAGCCGATCAGCAATCCGATGAACAAGGCCACAAAACCCTTCAATGGGTCTTTGGTGGCAATGAAGACGGCGCACGTCAATCCGAGGCAGGCCAGCCAGAAATACTCAAAGGACGAAAAGCTGATGGCAAACTCCGCCAGAAGCGGGGCCGAGACAATCAGCACGGCCACACCAATCAGCCCTCCCAGCACCGAGAACACCAGATTGACACCAAGATTGAGGTCAAGCTGGCCCTTCTTGGCCATCGCGAAACTCTCGTCCGTATAGGCGGCGGAGGCTGGCGTGCCGGGCATTCGCAGCATGGCAGCAGGAATATCCCCCGCGAAGATCGCCATCGCCGAGGCCGTGACGATGGCCGCCAAAGCCTGCACCGGCGGCATGAAAAAGGTGACGGGCACGAGGAGCGCTGTCGCCATGGTCGCGGTGAGGCCAGGCAACGCACCGACCACGATGCCGAAGCAGGCCGACAGCAGGATCGTCAGCATCAAGTTCCAGTCGAAAACCAGCACCAGTGCTTGCTGAAAGGCCGCCATCTCAGCGCGCTCCCCTGATCAGGTTCATCAACATGTTGGCCGGCCCGTTGGGCAGGACGCCGAGCGGCAGGGGCACGCGGAACATCCAGCCGAAGAACAAGTCGACTGCCAGCACCGCGACGATCGCAATGATCACCGCGTTCAGCGGCTTGCCGTTGAACCATAGTAGCAAGGCCAGCATCAAGATGAAGGCCGTGACCACAAAGCCGAGTGTGCCCGACAAGGCGATGTAGAAGACAATCGCGCCGATGATCATCATGACGCTCATCCATCCACGCGCAGGACGGTAGGCATCATCGATGAACCCGAGCGGTTGTCCGGCTGCCAACTGCTTGCGTCCGCGCAACATCAACAACATGCCGCACAGCACGATGGCCCCGCCCAGCAGACGCGGGAAAAGCGAAGGTCCATATTTCTGGCCGGGAAAGGGAGGAAACGTGGTCGTATAGGCCATCATTGCCGCAGCAAGAATGATCAGCAGCGCTCCGCTGATGAGGTCATTGACGCGCATCTGCTCCCCCGAGCTTCTTGGAATTCTATGGCCTCAGCGCCCCGTCGTCATGGTCGGGCTTGACCCGACCATCCACGTTCTACGCCCCGAAGGCGGAAATCCTCGCGACAAGCGCGAGGATGACGCGGTTTACGAGGCGTGGCGAAAGCCATTTCGGCTTACGTCTTGGCGAGCCCGGCTGCCTTCATTGCAGAGCCCATTGCCTGGTCACCAGCAGCCATAAAGGCTGCAAAGCCGGCGGGATCAGCCCAGCGCACCCCGAAGCCGCGATTGGCCATGAAGTCCTGATACTCCTTGGAGTCGTAGGCCTTCTTGAGCGCGGCAACCAGGCGGGTCTGGATCTCGGCCGGCAGGCCATTGGGTGCGCCGATGCCGCGCCATGCACCGACGGAATAGTTGATGCCGAGCGTCTCGTTCAGCGTTGGAACGTTCGCGAACAGCGGGTTGCGCTGTGCCGACATGATCGCGAGGCTCTTGGCCCGGCCTGCATCGATCATGGTGCGGGCTTCCGGGACCGAGCAGGTGACCATGTCAATCCCGCCAGCGGCCAGATCCTGCATGGCAGGGCCCGCGCCGTTCGAAGGCACCCAGGCCACGTGATCCGGCTTGAGGTTCATCGCCTGCAACCAGCCGATCAGCGCCAAATGCCAGATGCCACCCTGCCCGGTACCGGAGGCCTTGAACCTGCCAGCCGGCGCAGCCTTGATCGCGTCAGCCAGGGCCTTCACGTCGGCATAGGGCGACGAGGCGTTGACGGTGACGCCCGGGGGGTCCTCGTTCATCAGCGCCAGCGGGGTGTAGCTGGTCGGCTTCAACTCGGTCAGGCCCTGATGGTGCATCATGGTGATTTCAACGGTCACCATGCCAATGGTGTAACCGTCAGGCGCAGCGGTCGCGATGGCCGAGTGCCCAACCACGCCAGAGCCGCCGGTGCGGTTGATGACGTTGAAGGGCTGGCCGAACTCCTTCTCCAGAATGGCTGCTACCACGCGCGCAGTGGCGTCGGTGCCGCCGCCAGCGCCCCATGGCACAACGAAGGTTACAGGCCGGTTCGGCCAATTGGACTGCGCCTTGCCGATGCCAGGCAAGGCAAGAGCCGCGCCCGCACCGGCGGCAAGAATGGATCTGCGTGTAAGATTGCCCGACGTTTTGTTGCTCACTGACGTTGCTCCCTGAGGTTTGTTTGCGCTGTCTGCTCGCAGCGTTGGAATGAGCCGACAGTCCCCATGGGAACGCCAGCCTGAAGCTACAATCTGCAGTGGTTTTGCACTTTTGACAAGCTGATGCCGACGCGGCCAGCCTTCGGCCCTTGTCCAGGCGCTCGCTTGGGTTGGTGAGCGGGAAAAGCGCCGAATTTGCCTTCATCGAGACGCAACTCTCCTCTCGTTTTCGATTGGACACGCGACATCGGAACGCACTACGCAGTCGACGTGATAGGCGGCGGCCGAAGTTCCGCGATCATCCGCAGGATGTCGGCAAAGAGCTTGCGCGGTATGGAGAACTCGGCCATCTGAAAGGCGAAGTAGCGCGCGTGACCTACAGCCTTTGCGCCGATCTTGATCAGCTTCTCCCGCGGCAGTGTCAGAGGAAAATTGGCTTGTGCTTGAAGCGTGAGCCGCATGCCTTCCGGGCATGAGCAATCCCCGCATCTTCTGCTACTTCAAGATGTCGCCCGAGATCATCCGCCTGACAGTGATGATGTACGTTCGCTACCCGCTGTCAATTCGGAATGTCGAGGACCTGCTGCACGAGCGGGGCATCGACGTGGCGCATGAGACCGTGCGGTTCTGGTGGAACCGGTTCGGGACGATCTTCGCCGCCGAGATGAGGCGGAACCGCGTGCAGGCCATGCGGGCCCATCGTCATCGACGCTGGCACCTTGACGAGGTTTTCGTGAAGATCAACGGGGTGAAGCACTATCTCTGGCGCGCCGTCGACCACGAAGGCGAAGTGCTCGAAAGCTTCGTCACGATGGGGCGGGACAAGAAGGCAGCATTGAGATTCTCACGAAAATCACTCCGAAGGCATGGCTTGGTTGACACGATCGTCAAGGATCGACTGGCATCCTACGGTGCCGCATTGAAGCAACTCGGTGCCATCGACAAACGCGAAGTCGGCCGTTGGCTGAACAACCGCACCGAGAACTCTCACCAGCCATTTCGACGACGGGAGCGAGCGATGCTCCGGTTCAGGCAAATGAGAAGCCTGCAGAAATTTGTCGCAGTCCATGGCCAGGTCCACAACCAATTCGCTTTGCGACCTTCGGGTCAACCAGGAAAGCACACTCATCAGCCGGCCGAATTTCGCTCCGCGGACCTTCGGTTCAAGGATCGACGTACCGCTGCGCTGACCGCGTGGCGTCAACTCCGCGCGGCCTGAGCAAGGCTGGGTTTGGGCGAATTCCGAGACTATTTTGGTTTGTCTGACAGCGCCGAGGAAATCAGCAGCAAGCGGCCGAAATTCCGCTCCTCGCTGCCTCCTATCATGGCGACATCACCCTGTGCCAACGCGGAGCACATCGATGTCAGCAACGCCGCAGACACCAGGAGGATGCGCGAAAACCGCAACGCCACAATCCGCAGTCACACAACAAGGTATGCAAAACCGCCCTTCACAGGCAGACAGTTTAGGTACACT
>Ga0164292_10004953_pt1 | contig 10871 bp, 8 predicted proteins | sample GEODES117metaG_FD_111486 | JGI IMG/M metagenome (GOLD analysis project Ga0164292, IMG submission 111486) | Eutrophic lake water microbial communities from Lake Mendota, Wisconsin, USA - GEODES117 metaG | ecosystem: Environmental > Aquatic > Freshwater > Lake | place: USA: Lake Mendota, Wisconsin... | reverse complement strand
TCGATGGTGACTGAATGACCCTGCCCGTCGTAGTCGAGACGTTGAAAACTCTGCTGACTGAGAACCGGAGTGGCGATCGTTCTCACCAAGTCTTCGGTTTGGATGAAATATGCCGTGGTGACACCGTTCGGCAGTGTCCAGATAGTGCTCGAGCTCGGATCGAAGCAGTCAAAGTCGAACTCGCTCGAAAGTCGCCACGGGTCCGCTTGGGATCCATCGCCTCTGATGACACATTGGGTCGTCACCGCCATGAGGGGTTGGGTCCTCACCGGGAGGCTCCCGAGCACAACGAGACATCCAAGGCAGGTCGCGACCCACCGAGCCAACTTCCGTCGGACAGGCCGAGAACCATATTCGAACATGAACTTCAATTTAGTCTCGGTGCTGAAGGTTTGAGACTCTCCCTCAGATGCCGAATGCCTCGAGCAAGCGTTCCAGGCCCGCCATGAAGGCGTCGTCGTTGTGAGCCGCCATCGACTTGGTCGACTTTGCCACGGCCACAAAATCGGGATGTCCGGTCTGCTTGTAGCGCTCACGCCGAATGTCGAGGTGCCTCGGTGCTGCCCCGTAGTCGAAGATGGTGGAACCGAGAACGTAATTTTCGAAAGCCCTGTAGGCCGACGTGAGTTCTTCGCCCCGCAGACCGGCTTGTTCGAACATGGCGATGATCGACGTCATGGCGGTACGACTGCCATCACCGCCACCCGTACTGCCGGAGGCGAAGGCAGGAATGAGAAGCGGTCGTTTGGCGAGAGCCCGGCGCGCTGAGATCCCGATCGCCAAGAGGACCTCGCGGGGACTCGTACCGGTGGCTTTGATTCCATCGACGATTTCCTCGGACATTCGCTCGACCAGGGCAGTGATCAGTTCATCCCGACTCTTGAAATAGGTGTACACCGCTGTCGACGAGATACCCATCTCGGCACCTAAACGACGAAGTGTCAAGGCATTGGCTCCGTCCTTGTCGACGATGTTCAGAGCAGCGTCGACGAATTCCTCGTGGGAATAGGTCTGTGGCCTCGGCATGAGGAAAGGCTACTTCAGGAAGATTTGTCCTTGGATGACGACGAAGTGTCACCGTCGAGGCCAGGAGGCACGACTGACCTATTCGACGCGCAAGCCGGAGATCGCGCGGGCGATGACCAGCTGTTGAATCTCTGAGGTGCCTTCGAAGATGGTGTGAATCTTGGCGTCGCGGTGCATGCGCTCAACGTGGTATTCGCGGGTGTAGCCATAGCCACCGAGGATCTGGATTGCTTCTTCGGTGACCTTCACCGACATCTCCGACGCGTAGTACTTGCTCATCGATCCTTCGGCGTTCTTGAAGCCGCCGTTCTTGGCGAGCCATGCGGCGCGCCAGATGAGCAGACGTGCGGCGTCGATCTGCGTTGCCATGTTGGCGAGCTTGCACGAGATCCCCTGGTTCATGATGATCGGCTTGCCGAACGCGGTGCGCTCCTTGGCGTAGTCGAGTGCGATCTCGTAGGCGGCGCGGGCGATGCCGAGTGCCTGAGCACCGACGGCAGGACGCGTGGCTTCGAAGGTCTTCATCGCCGGCTGTGCTTCACCGGTGCGACCCTGTTCGCGTGCGCGGGCCAGCTTGGCATCGAGCTTTTCCTTGCCACCGAGAAGGCAGCTGTTCGGGACGCGCACGTCGTCGAGCACCACTTCGGCAGTGTGCGACGCCTTGATGCCGTGCTTGGCGTACTTCTGACCTTGGCTGAGTCCCTTGGTGTTCGGCGGAATCACGAAGGAAGCCTGACCGCGGCCCTTCAGTGCCGGGTCGACTGCGGCCACGACGACGTGCACGTTGGCGATGCCACCGTTGGTGATCCATGCCTTGGTGCCGTTCAACACCCATTCGTCCTTGGCTTCGTCGTAGACGGCGCGCGTACGCAGGCTCGACACGTCGGAGCCGGCGTCGGGTTCGCTCACACAGAAGGCGCCGAGCTTGACGTCGTTGGCGTCGCCGTAGCACTGCGGCACCCATTCCATGATCTGCTCGGGCGTGCCGTTGCCGGCGATACCCGCGGCGGCGAGACCCGAACCCATGATGGCCATACCGATTCCGGCGTCACCCCAGAACATCTCTTCGATCGCGACGGGCAGGGTGAGACCGGAAGGATCGCCCATGCTGTTCATGAGAAATTCCCAGCCGTAAAGACCGATCTTTGCGGCCTCCTGCACGACGGGCCACGGGAACTCCTCGCGCTCGTCCCACTCCTGGGCGTTCGGGCGGATGACGTCCTTGGCAAAGGTGTGAACCCATTCCTGGATCTGGGTCTGGTCGTCGTTGAGGCGGAGGGAGAACTCGGTCATGCCGGACAAGTTACCCATGAGTAGCGAGCGAAGTCCAAAGTTGCTGTCAATTTTTCGGCATCCCCGATGCGGGTTGGGCACACATAGAGGTGTCGGGGCGCCGACCCAACGGTTTTCGAGAAGGGGGTATTTTGAGCATCACTGAACAAGAACGGATCCGACTGAGGCAGGAGGTGAGTCAGGTGACCAGTGATGACACCGCGGACATCCTCATGCGGTCACTCCCTCCGTCGGGATGGGGCGACTTGGCGACGAAGAAGGACCTCGAATCGTTGGCGTTCGCCACACGGGCCGATGTCGAGGCGTTGAGATTTTCGACTGAGATCATGCGGGCCGAACTGAGGCACGACATCGAGAATGTCAGAGCAGAACTCAAACACGACATCGAGACACAGGTGCAGGCCCTCCGGCTCGAGTTCACCAATCAACTCAACGAGTTCAAAGTTGATGTCACCACCGAGTTCGGCAAAGTGAGATCCGAGATGGCCGAGATGCAAGCAGGATTCGAGCGGGCCATCCACGCACAGACCAAGTACTTCGTCAAGATGCTCTTCGTGGTCAACGCGATGTTTGCCGGCGTGCTGCTGGCGGCAAGTCGATTGTTCTAGCGCTACCAGTTTCCGGCGACGTATTTCGTTTCCAGAAAAGCAAGCAAGCCGTCGTGGCCGCCTTCGCGGCCGAGACCTGATTCCTTCACACCGCCGAACGGGGCCGCGGGGTCGGAGACGAGACCGCGATTGAGGCCGACCATGCCGGTTTCCAGTGCTTCGGCCATGCGCATGCCCTTGCCGATGTCGCGGGTGAAGACGTAAGAGACGAGACCGTGCTCGACGCGATTGGAGTGGTGCACGATGTCGTCGGCATCGGTGAAGCGGACGAGTGGCGCGACAGGCCCGAACACTTCCTCATTCAGGATGCTTGCTTCGAACGACACGTTGCCCAGAACGGTGGGGTGATACCCGAACGATGAATCGTCCGCCTTCTTGCCTCCACAGAGAACCTTGGCACCTTCCTTCTTGGCGGTTTCGACGAGACCGGCCACACGCTGTTGCTGGGCGAACGAGACGAGAGGACCGACGGAGGTGGACTCGTCGAGCCCGTCACCGAGCCGCAACGCGGCCATTCGCTGCGTGAGACGGTCGGCGAACTCGTCGTAGACGTGATCGTGAACGAAGATGCGGTTGGCCGCGGTGCAGGCCGCTCCCCCGTTGCGCATCTTGGCCAACATCGTGCCTTCGATGGCCACGTCGAGATCAGCATCGTCGAAGACGACGAGCGGGGCGTTGCCACCGAGTTCCATCGAGCAGTTGATGACACGACGTGCCGCTTGCTGCAGGAGCATCGACCCCACACGCGTGGATCCCGTGAACGAGAGTTTGCGAACCTTGCCACTCTCCAACATTGCCTCGACGGCATCACCGGGCGGATCGGGTACGACGATGTTCACCACGCCCTCGGGGACTCCGGCTGAAGCGAGAATTTCGCCGATGGCGATGGCGGTGAGCGGCGTGTCGTGTGCGGGCTTGAGGACCACGGTGCAACCCGCAGCGAGTGCCGGGCCGATCTTGCGGGTGGCCATGGCTGCGGGGAAGTTCCACGGTGTGGCCAGCAGTGCGACACCGACGGGTTGGCGCATGACGAGCAACCAGTTGTTGCCACTGGGCGCACGGCGGTAGTCGCCGTCGATACGGACGGCTTCTTCACTGAACCAACGGAAGAACTCAGCGGCATAGGCGACTTCTGCACGCGCGTCAGCGAGGACCTTGCCGTTTTCCTGAACGATGAGGCGGGCGAGATGCTCCTGCTCGGCCATCATCAGTTCGAACGCCTTGCGGAGGATCTCGCCGCGTTGCCGCGGAGCAACCGTGCGCCAGGATGGAAATGCGTCGTGCGCGACGTTCACCGCGTCGATGCACTCGGCGATCGTTGCGTTGTGCACCTGACCGACGAGTGTTCCGTAGGCGGGGTTGATGACGTCGATGGAGGCCATGGACATCAGTCTCGCACTCAGAGTGCGAGAAGTGAACCGGCGATGGTGTCCATGATCAGCTTGGCACCGGGCTTGTACACGTGTACTCCGTCCCAGCGATAGCCGAGATCGTTGGCGATGATCTCACTGGTGCACCATTCGCGCGGACCGTTGACGAACGTGGTGGTGTCTGCGTTCTCCGCAGCGACCTGCTTCAACAGTTCGTTGAGATGTCGGGTTCGGTTGTCGTCTCCACGTTCGGGCAACGGCGGGATACCTGCTCCTTCGACATCCTTCGGACGCATGCAGGGAACCTCGAGCAGTGCGACCTTGGCGCCGCCAGCGACGAGAGCATCGACGCCCTTCTTGACTTGTGTCTTGAAGAGTTGGTCTGCTTGTGGAGAGAAGAACGAGTAGTTCACACCAGCGTGCAGGACGTCGAGGACTTCCCATGCGCCGAGCGCGACGAGGGCGACGTCGCCCTGCGCTTTCTCGACGGCCTTGGTCCACTTCTCTTCCCAGCCCTTGCAGAAGTCGAGGTTCTGGCGGAACTCGATGCCGGGGCTGATGGCGGTACCGGCGTCGTAGACACCACAACCGGACACTGCACCGTCGGTGACGGTGAAGGTCTTCTCGATTCCCGCCGGCTGGTTGATGGCCAGCGACTTGGCTTGCGAATCACCGACGATGACGAGGTTGACCGGGTCGGCAAGGACCGGAATCGTGGTGGTCGGCGACACCACGCCGGGAATCGTGGTCTGCGAGGGATCCGCGAGCGGCACGGTGGTGGCACCGAACTCGACGTCGGCACCCTGGTCCATGGAGATGTCGATGGGCTTGGTGGCGGAGAGCGCGATGCCGACGGATGCGGTGAGCACGATGGCCGCAACGCCGTACCCGGTGGCGGCGATGCGAAGGTCACGGTTGTCACGGTTGCGCAATGCCACCATCGAACGACCGATGAGACCGTGACGGACGGGCATCTCGACGAGTCGATAACTGGCCTCTGTGACGACGGCTGTGATGACGCAGGCAACGGCGAACTTGCCGGCGGATTCCCGGGCGTCGGAGAAGAGGAAAATCGGCCAGTGCCACAGATAGAGGCCGTAGGAACGCTTGCCGATCTCGACCAACGGGCGCGAGCCCATGATGCGACGCAGACCCACGGCATTCGGATGCACGGTGGCGGCGACGAGCACGAGGGACGACACCGAAACGAGTGCCAGACCGCCGCGGTACAGCACTGCACCTTCGACACGCAGGACGACGGCGAGCAGAAGCAACAAGGCACCACTGGCGAATGCGGCGATGCTGAGAACGCGCTCGGGCATGTCGGCCACGGTGGGGGTATTTCGTCGCGACCGCACGCTGGCGAGCCATGGGCGCCACAACATCGCTCCTGCGGCACCGAGCAGGAGTCCGGTCGAGCGTGTGAGGGTGGAGAGATAGAGGAAGTTGGTGCGATCGGCGTTGCCGTTGTACAGAACGGCGGTGAGCAGCATGATGACGACGGCGATGATGAGCAACGTCTGAGCGGCTTGGGCGCGATTGCGCTTCCAGCGCATGAGTGCAACGAAGGCGAACGGCCACAGCAGGTACCACTGCTCTTCCACTGCGAGCGACCAGAGGTGACGAAGGAGCGGCGGATCGACGGGTGCGAAGTAGGGAACGTCGCTGAAGAAGATCTGCCACCAGTTGGAGACGTAGAAGACGGCGGGAAGGAAATCGTGCCGGAGTTGGCCGACCATGAGATCGGAGAAGAGCAGCGCCCACGCCGAGACGAGGACGAGCATGACGTACACCGCGGGCAAGAGACGACGGGCACGGCGCAACCAGAACTGACGAAGTGCGATGCCACCCTCGCGCTCGGCTTCTTCGAGAAGGAGAGAGGTGATGAGGAAGCCGCTGATCACGAAGAAGACCTCGACACCGATGAATCCACCGGGAAGCCAGCCGAGGTCGGCGTGGTACAGGATCACTGCAATGACGGCGAGCGCCCGCAAACCGTCGAGGGCGGGCACGTAACCCATGGAGATGCCGTCGCCAGCGCCCGACACCGACGGCTCGGCGGCGGGGGACGAGGTGCGCGACACCGGGGTCGAGTCGTTGCGGCTGAAATGTTCCTTCATGATTTCCCGTCAGAAGATACGAGAAATACGGCTCCGAGGGTCAGCACGGCGGCAAGGACGTAGGGCCAGCCGACCCCGGCGCGGTCGAACACGAAGCCGGCGACCGCCGGCCCGATGATTCGCGACAATGCTCCTGCCGACTGCTGGATACCGAGGGCTTCTCCCCTCTTTTCGGGCGCAACGGAGTCGGTGACGACACTGGTGAGCGACGGCGTGACGACTCCTTGACCGAGGGACAGAAGCGCGAGCGCGACGAAAAGCACGACCCACGCCTCGGCCGCCGCCAGAACGAGAAAGCCACCGATGAGGATGACGAATCCGCTGCTGAGAAGTTTTTGCGATCCGAATCGCTTCGTGAGCGGCCCGATGAGCACACCTTGAACGATGACCAGCATCACGCCGACCACGAGGAAGACGGCCGCGGCCGAACCCTCGGTGAGGTCGAATCGACGCTCGCCGAAAAGAGCGAACGTGGCCTCGAAGCCGGCGAAAGCTGTGCCACTCAGCAGCGCGGTGACAGTGAATCGGTTCCACCTGAAGCGACGGGAGAACAATGCCGCACGGAAAGAGAACGGCGTCGTCTTGGCGATGGATCGGTTCGTGTTCGTCTCGGGAAGACGGATGTAGGCAGCGACTGCGTTACAGAGAGCGAAGACCGCCGCGAGATAGAAGGGAACGTGCGGGCCCCCCAATGCAGCGAGGCCACCGATGGCCGGACCGAAGACGAAGCCCACGCCGAACGCGGCACCGAGCAGACCGAGCAAGCGCGGACGATCCTCGGGTGAAGCGATGTCGGCGATGGCGCTCTGCGCGACCGAGACACTGGCCCCCGAGGCACCGTCGAGAAAACGACCGACGAACAAGAGCCACAGCGCGCCGGCGGCACCCGTGATGAAACTTCCCACTGCAGTGCCGAGCAAGGAGATGATGATCACCGGTTTGCGACCGATGCGGTCGGAGAGTCGCCCCATGACGGGCGCGAAGAAGAACTGCGCAATGGAGAATGCGGAGAAGAGGAGTCCGACCTGGAAGCCACTGGCCCCGAAACGGTCCGCGTAGCGACCGAGGATCGGCACGACCATGCCGAAACCCACCATGTCGAGTGCCACGGTGCTCCAGATGGTCCAAAAACCCTTTGGGTATTTGGACTTCTTCACGTCGGTCATCGAGAGCGCACCCGCGTTCCCTCTTTGGTGGTCTCCACCACGTAACCAGCGTCCTGCAGTTCGTTGCGCAGTGCGTCAGCCGTGGCGAAATCCTTCGCTGCACGGGCGGCATCGAGACGTCGCGCCTTGTCGAGAACCTCGGAGTCGATGTCACCCACGTCATTGATGGTGAGACCGACAGCGGTGCACATTTCGCGCACGGCCGCGGCGAGTGTCGACGCGGTGGCGAGATCGCCTGCATCGGCCGCCGTGTTGGCGCGACGCAGGGTGTCGAAGAGAAGTGCGGTTGCCGCGGGCGTGTCGAGGTCGTTGTCCATGGCCGCGCGGAACGAATCGAGCACTGCCTCGTCTGCAGCGACACCGTCAGTGGAAATGCGTGCGAAGAATCCGTCGATACCGGTGACGGCCTTGACCGCGGCGTCGATGTTGTCCTGGCCGACCCGCACCGGCGAGCGGTAGTGCGTCTGCAGCAACAACATGCGGTAGGCACGTGGGTCGTACTTCTCGACGAGATCGAGCAGGTTGGCGACGTTGCCGAGGCTCTTCGACATCTTCTCGCCCTCGGCGTCGACGACGAAGCCGTTGTGCATCCAATGGTTGGCGAACTGCTTGCCGAGCGCCACGGCCTGCGCACGCTCGTTTTCATGATGCGGAAAGCGCAGGTCGGCACCGCCGCAGTGGAGATCGAAACCTTCACCGAGCAGGTTGAGGCTCATCACCACGCACTCGCTGTGCCAACCGGGACGACCTGCTCCCCACGGTGAGGGCCACGACGGCTCGCCGGGCTTGGAGAACTTCCACAGTGCGAAGTCGGCGGGGTGCTTCTTTTCCGAAGCGCCGAGTACCTCTCGCTCGCCACCGCCGGCGAGCATGTCCTCCACCTTCTGGTGGGCGAGAAGTCCGTAGTCCTCGACCGAGGTGATCGCCAGGTAGACGCCGTCGGACGTGACGTAGGCACGATCGTTGGCGACGAGCTCGCCGATCATCGCCACCATTTCTTCGACGTATTCGGTGGCATGAGGAACGTCGGTGGGACGTTCGACGTTCAGCGCCTCCATGGCCCGGAACCAGATGTTCTCGCACTTGTGGGTGATCTCCTCCCACGGGCGGTTCTCGCGGTTGGCGCGGTCGATGATCTTGTCGTCGATGTCGGTGATGTTCGAGACCAAACGGACCTGAATTCCCGTCCATGTGAGATAGCGGCGCAGGATGTCGTAGACGAGGGTGGCCCGGCCATGGCCGAGGTGCGGCGGGCCGTAAACGGTGGGGCCGCAGAGGTAGACCGACAGGTGCCCCGGACGACGCATGGCGAGGGGCCGGACCTCTTGAGCGGCCGTGTCATAGAGGGAAAGCACGTTCTGACTCTAGGGTACGTACCTATGCCAACACCCCCTGAGAAGCCCACACTCGACGGAATCGAGGCCCGCTGGTCGGCGGCGTGGGACACCGAGGCGGTCTACCGATTCGATCGCACGCGCTCACGTGACGACGTCTTTGCCATCGACACTCCCCCGCCCACGGTGAGCGGTTCGCTGCACATGGGTCACGTGTTCTCCTACACGCACACCGACACGCTCGCGCGCTTCTGGCGCATGTCGGGCAAGGCCGTGTTCTACCCCATGGGTTGGGACGACAACGGACTGCCCACCGAGCGTCGTGTGCAGAACTACTACGGGGTGACCTGCGACCCGTCCGTGCCCTATGACCATCGGTTCACGCCTCCGTTCCGCGGTGATCCGCCGAAGGACCACAAGGCTGTTGCCATTTCGCGACCGAACTTCATCGAACTGTGCAACGAGCTCACCCACGAAGACGAAAAGGTCTTCGAGGAGTTGTTCCGCCGTCTCGGGCTCTCCGTCGACTGGTCGCTCCTCTACACCACCATCGAAGAAGCCAGCCGCAAGGTCAGCCAGCAGGCGTTCCTCAACAACCTGGCCCGAAGTGAGGCCTACTCGCAGGAAGCCCCCACTCTGTGGGACGTCGACTTCGACACTGCCGTGGCGCAGGCCGAACTCGAAGACCGCGAGCGTCCGGGGGCCTACCACCAACTCGCCTTCCACAAGTCCGACGGAAGCGGCGACATCGTGATCGACACCACACGTCCCGAGTTGTTGGCGGCATGCGTGGCCTTGGTGGCCCACCCCGACGACGAGCGCTTCCAGCCGCTCTTCGGCAGCACGGTGCGCACGCCGCTCTTCGACGTGGAAGTGCCGATCCTCGCCCACCCGTTGGCCCAGCCCGACAAGGGCACGGGCATCGCCATGATCTGCACCTTCGGTGACGTCACCGACGTCACCTGGTGGCGCGAACTGCAGCTTCCCACCCGAGCCATCATCGGTCGCAACGGCCGCATCATCAGCGACGCGCCCGACGCCATCGGTTCGCCGAAGGGTCGCGAGAACTACGCGGCGCTCGCCGGCAAGTCGGTGAAGCAGGCGCAGACCATCATCGTCGAGATGTTGCGCGAGAGCGGCGAGATGCTCGGCGAGCCGCGGGCGATCACGCACCCGGTGAAGTTCTTCGAGAAGGGCGAACGTCCGCTCGAGATCGTCACCAGCCGCCAGTGGTACATCCGCAACGGCGGACGCGAGGCAGATCTGCGCGCTCGTTTCGTGCAGCGTGGCCACGAGCTCACGTGGCACCCCGACCACATGCGTCACCGCTACGAGAACTGGGTCGAAGGACTCAACGGTGACTGGTTGATCAGCCGCCAGCGATTCTTCGGCGTGCCCATCCCCCTGTGGTATCCGCTCACCGCGGACGGCAACGTGAACTACGACGCACCGATCGTCCCAGCACCGAACCAGTTGCCGATCGACCCCAGCACCGACGTACCCGCCGGTTACACCGAAGCGCAACGCGGAGCCCCCGGTGGCTGCGCAGGCGATCCCGATGTGATGGACACCTGGGCCACCAGCTCGCTCTCACCGCAGATCGCCGGGCGTTGGCTCGAAGACCCGGATCTGTTCGCGCGCATGTTCCCGATGGACGTGCGTCCCCAGGCCCACGATATCATTCGTACGTGGTTGATCTCCACCGTCGTTCGCTCGCACTTCGAGCACGATGCCGCACCGTAGCGTCACGCAGCACTGGCCGGATGGATCCTCGACCCGGATCGCAAGAAGATGTCGAAGTCGAAGGGCAACGTGGTCACCCCCATCGACTTGTTCGACAAGTACGGCAGCGACGCGGTGCGTTACTGGGCCGCCAGTGCACGACCGGGCGTCGACACGGCCTTCAGCGAGGACCAAATGAAGGTGGGCCGCAAGCTCGGTACCAAGTTGCTGA
>Ga0164292_10004951_pt1 | contig 10873 bp, 8 predicted proteins | sample GEODES117metaG_FD_111486 | JGI IMG/M metagenome (GOLD analysis project Ga0164292, IMG submission 111486) | Eutrophic lake water microbial communities from Lake Mendota, Wisconsin, USA - GEODES117 metaG | ecosystem: Environmental > Aquatic > Freshwater > Lake | place: USA: Lake Mendota, Wisconsin... | reverse complement strand
CACCGCGCTCAGGTCGCCGGTGCCAAAGCGGATCAGGGGGTAGTCGGGGTCGAGCACGGTAACCACCACCTCGCCCACCTCGCCCTCGGGCACCGGATTACCGGTGCCGGGGGTGACGATTTCGACGATCACCTCGTCATCGACCACCAGACCCTGGCGCGCCTCGGTCTCGTAGGCGATGAGGCCCACGTCGGCGGTGGCATAGCACTGGTAGCCGGTCACGCCCTGCTGCGCAAACCAGTCGCGCAGCGATGGCGGAAACGCCTCGCCGCTGAATGCAGCCTTGGTGAGTGAGGGAAGCTTCACCCCCTTGGCCTGCGCCGCTTCGAGCACGATCTTGAGGAAGCTCGGCGTGCCCGCGTAGCCCTGGGGGCGCAGGTCCACCATGGCCTGCATCTGCAGCTCGGTGTTGCCGATGCCGCCGGGGAACACCGCGCAGCCCAGGGCGAAGGCGCCCTCTTCCATCATCGCGCCGGCCGGCGTGAGGTGGTAGCTGAAGCTGTTGTGAATCAGGTCACCCTGGCGAAAGCCGGCGGCAAAGAGCGCGCGGCCCATGCGCCAGGTGTCGGGGTGGTGGCCTTGCGGCTCATAGAGCGGCCCTGGCGACTGGAACACGCGTTTGGCCGGACGCGGATAACGCAAGCCGTTCCAGCCACTGGCTGAAAAACCGGCGAAGGGGTCGCCACCACCCGCCTCGCGCGCAGCGATTTGTGCCTGCAGTAACTCGCCCTTGCGCAAGACCGGCAGTGCGGCAAGAGCCTGGCGCGTGGTGACCGCTGCGGGATCGACATGGCGCAGGCGCTCGGCCTGCGCCGGGCTGCAGGTCTTGGCATGGGCCACCTGGGCGGAAAGCGCCGCCATCAGGGCGGCTTCACGGGCGCCTGGGTCGCGCCGCTCAAGGTCGTCGAAGCTCTGGTTGTTCATGTCCACCAATCTACGGCGCAGGCCCCGCGCATACTGTCGCAGCCCCACCAATTGGCGCGGACAGGCGTCGAGGGTTTACCCGCTGGATCAGAAAGTTCCAAGCAAGCCCCTGCTGCACAATGACCACTGTGACACCCGCAGACAAACTTCGCCGCTTCCTCGAGGCTTCGGCCTGGATGCAATCGCTCACGCCCGAGCAAGCCGAGCGCGTGCAGCGGGACACCCTGGCGCGCAGCTTCGACACCGGCGCCATGGTGTGCGCACGCGGCGCACCCTCGGCCCACTGGATCGGGGTGGTCGAGGGCATGCTCAAGGTCGAGACAGTGACTGCCGGCGGCAAGAGCGCCAGCTTCATTGGCGTTCCCGCCGGGGCTTGGGTGGGCGAGGGGTCCGTCATCAAGGGCGAGTTGCGGCCCTATGACATCGTTGCTATCCGAGACAGCATCGTGGCCTATATGCCGCGCGCCACTTTTCTGTGGCTGATGGAGGAGAACCACCATTTCTCGCGCTGGCTGATCGACCAGCTCAACGCCCGACTGGGGCACTTCATTGCGATGGTGCAAAGCCTGCGCCTGAACGACACCAACGCCCAGGTGGCGTACTGCCTGGCCAGCCTGTTCAACCAGGACCTGTACCCGGGCAGCCGCTCCCAACTGGCGATCTCGCAAGAAGAAATCGGGCGCCTTTCCGGCGTGTCACGCCAGATCGCCAACCGGGCCCTGCACGAGATGCAGGACAAGGGCATTGTCCGTATTGGCTACGGCAGCATCGAGGTGCTCGATTTGCCGGCGCTGCAGGCAATCGCTGCCGGGAACAACGAACAAAAGGCTACGCCAGCCACCGCTTGCGGCGCTTGTAGCTCTTGACGTCGCGGAAGCTCTTGCGCTCGCCACCGCCCACGCCGAGGTAGAACTCTTTCACGTCCTCGTTGCTGGCCAGGTCTTGCGCAGGGCCGTCCATCACGATGCGGCCGCTTTCCATGATGTAGCCGTAGTTGGCGTAGCGCAGGGCCATGTTGGTGTTCTGCTCGGCCAGCAAGAAGGTGACCTTCTCCTTGGTGTTGAGGTCCTTCACGATCTCGAACACTTCTTCCACGATCTGCGGCGCCAAGCCCATGGAGGGTTCGTCCAGCAGCACCAGGCTCGGACTGGCCATGATCGCGCGGCCGATGGCGCACATCTGCTGCTCGCCGCCCGAGGTGTAGGCCGCCTGCGAAGTGCGGCGCGTCTTCAGGCGGGGGAAGTAGTTGTAGACCTTTTCCAGGTTGGCGGCGACCTCGGCCTTGCTGCGGAGGGTGTAGGCCCCCGTGAGCAGGTTTTCCTCGATGGTCAGGTGGGCAAAGCAGTGGCGGCCCTCCATCACCTGCACCACGCCGCGTTGCACCAGATCAGCCGGGGAGAGATTTTCAATGCGCTCGCCGCGCAACTCGATCGAGCCCTTGGTGACCACGCCGCGCTCGCCCCTCAGCAGGTTGGACACCGCACGCAGGGTGGTGGTCTTGCCCGCGCCATTGCCGCCGAGGATGGCCACGATGCTGCCCTCTGGCACCTGCAAGGAAACGCCCTTGAGCACCAGGATCACGTGGTTGTAAATAACCTCAATGCCGTTGACGTTTAGGACGATGTTGGAGTTGGACATGATCTTCTCTTTACCAATCGAAAGCGCTTTACGACAGCGCTTTCACCAGTGCTTTCGATTGGCGGCTGCGGTGCAGCCGCTGCCCCTCCCGCATAGCGGGAGGGGATCGGGAGGGTGCCGTCAGACCCGGCAGCCTGCCGAGCCTGATGAGCCACGCCGATTAGGACTGGCAGTCGGAAGGCGGACGGCGGGTCAGCTTCTTTTCGCCAGCGTATTTCTCGGCGGAACCGCGCACCATCGGACGAATGATCTGGTCATCCGCCTGCAGCCAGTCAGACGCCCAAGTGAACTTGGCGCCGTCCCAGGTATGCACACGGGCCCAGGCAGAACCCATGTGGTCGACGCAGCTGGTCGAAACCGGACGCATCACATCCTTGAAGCCCAACGCATCGAGCTTGGCCTGGGTCAGGTTGAGGTTCTCGTAGCCCCAGCGCGCCTGCTCGGCGGCCATGACCTTACCCTTACCGAAGCGCTCCTGAGCGGCACGCACGCCCTCAACCGCCAACATCGCGCCCACCACGCCGCGCATATACAGCACCTGTCCGACTTCGTCGCGCGGACCGGTACCTTGTTTCTTGTCATGAACCTTGGCAAGGATCTCCTTGACAACGGGGGAGTTCGGCTCAGCACCATGCTGCATCATGACCGCGCTGTAGCCCTTGGCGGCCGCGCCGATGTCACGCAGATCCGGCTCTGCACCACTCCACCAAGTGCCGAACATCTTCTCGCGCGGATAGCCGGTCGCAATCGCTTCATTAATAGCCGTGGGGGTCATGACGCCCCAAGTCTGCATGACGACAAAGTCAGGGCGCTGCTGACGCACTTGCAGCCAGACTGCCTTTTGCTCGACGCCGGGAGCTGGCACAGGCAGCAGCTGCAGGGTAAAGCCGTGCATCTTTGAACGCTCTTCGACGATCGGGAGCAGCTCTTTGCCGAACGGACTGTCGTGGTAGACGATGGCAATCTTCTTGCCACGTAGCTTGTCCCAGCCGCCTTCCTTCTTGGCAATATGCTGCAGCACGGCGTCACCAGCCACCCAGTAATGACCAATCAGCGGGAAGTTCCATTTGAAGATGCCACCATCGGCGCTGTCACTGCGGCCATAGCCGGAGGTAATCATGGGAATCTTGTCTGCGGGGATCTTCTCGGTCAGCGCAAAGGTGATGCCAGTGGACAGCGGCTGGAACACAGTGGCGCCACCATGCTTGCCCTTGAGTCGCTCGTAGCACTCGACACCGCGGTCGGTGGCGTACGCCGTTTCACATTCTTCGACCAGGGTCTTCACGCCGTTGATGCCGCCGCGTGCGTTGACCAGCTTCATGTAATCGGCGTAGCCGTTGGCAAAAGGCGTGGCATTGGGTGCGACGGGGCCAGTGCGTCCCGTTAGGCTTGGAAAGAACTGCACCTTGTCCTGAGCCGATGCCGGCGCGGTGATCAGGGCGCCCGCAGCCGCTGCGACAAAGAACGCAGCACTTGCGATGGTCTTGAGTTTCATGCTTTGTCTCCGTAGATCGAAAAGCGCTCGTCAGCGCTGGGGGAACGATAGGCCCGTCGGCCGTTGGAACTCGAATGTGTCAATGCGGGAAGGGCCACAGGCGAAGCTTTTGCTTTCCAATCGACCACAGCTTGGCCAGGCCGTGTGGCTCCACAATCAGGAACCAGACAATCAGGGCGCCAAAAATCATCAGCTCGACGTGGGCCACCAGGGCGGTATTGATCACGATACCCACGAGGCTGCCCAGCGCAGGCAGGGCCTGATTAAGGAAGATCGGCAGTACTACGATGAAGGCAGCGCCGAAAAAGCTCCCCATGATCGACCCCAAGCCGCCGATGATCACCATGAACAGCAACTGGAAGCTGCGGTCGATGGAAAAGGCGGCCGGCTCCCAGGAGCCGAGGTAGACGAAGGCCCAGAGGGCACCCGCTACGCCGACGATGAAACTGCTCACGGCGAAAGCAGTGAGCTTTGCGTACATAGGTCTGATGCCGATGACGGCGGCAGCTACATCCATGTCCCGGATCGCCATCCACTCGCGTCCGATCGCACTGCGAACCAGATTCTTGGCGAGCAAAGCGAAAACCGCGACGAAGACCAAGCAGAGCATATACCGCTGCAAGGGAGACTCAACGGGCAGACCGAATACATGCAGGTTGCTCACCGAGACGGAGCCAGACGACGAGTTGTTGGTGAACCAAGAAATCCGCAGGAACGTCCAGTCAACGAAGAACTGTGCGGCCAAGGTGGCAACGGCCAGGTACAGGCCCTTGATCCGCAGGCTCGGAATCCCGAACAGGACGCCTACACCCGTGGCGCAAATCCCTCCCATGAGAATGGCACCGAGTAGAGGCATGCCCTCGATACGGACAAGGAAGTTGTAGGCGGCATACGCACCCACCGCCATGAAAGCGCCCGTACCCAAAGACACTTGGCCGCAATAGCCCACCAGGATGTTCAGCCCGAGCGCCGCCAGCGAGAGGATCAGGAAAGGAATCAGGATGGCGCGGAATGTGTATTCGTCGGCCATAGTCGGCACAGCGATGAATGCAAGCGCGAGCAGCAGCAGCAAACCAATCCGGTCCTGTGCGATCGGAAAGATCTGCAAATCCCTGCGGTAGGTTGTCTTGAACTGGCCGTTTTCTCGATAAAACATGCTCGTTTTCTCTTCTCAAAACTCTACTGGCTAAAACCCGCTTTGCTTGCCTTGGCATCGCAGGCGCGAGTCTGCACCAAACGACCATTGAGCCCGCATTTCATACCCGGTCAATTATTTTTTCACCAAACAGACCCTGGGGGCGTACCAGCAGGACCAGCAGCACCAGTACATAACCGAACCAGATTTCGATGCCGCCGCCCAGGGTGGGGCCGAGGAACACTTCGGACAGTTTCTCACCCACACCAATGATCAAACCGCCGATGATGGCGCCGGGAACACTGGTCAGACCGCCGAGAATCACCACGGGCAAGGCCTTGAGAGCCACTAGGCTCAGGGAAAACTGAACCCCAAGCTTGGATCCCCAGATCACTCCGGCGACCAGGGCCACGAAGCCCGCCACACTCCAAACAATCACCCAGATACGTGAGAGCGGAATCCCGATGCTCTGGGCCGCTTGGTGGTCATCAGCCACCGCGCGCAACGCACGACCGGTGCTGGTGTACTGGAAGAACAAGCTCAGTGAGATGACCAGTGACGCAGCGATGGCGGCTGCATAGAGATCTTCTTTGCTCACCAGTACGCCACCCTCAAATATCCCTTGCAGCAGGAAGATCGGTTCCTTAGGCAGGCCAATATCGATCTTGTAGATTTCGCTGCCGAATAGAGTCTGGCCAAAGCCGTCCAAGAAATAGGTGATGCCCAGAGTAGCCATGAGCAAAGTGATGCCCTCCTGGTTCACCAACTTACCCAGGACCAGACGCTCAATCAGCCAGGCGACCGCCACCATGAGAAGCATGGCGCCCACCATCGCTAGAAGGTTCCCCAGCACCTTGCTGTTCAGCCCCAGCACCTGGGGGAACCATTCGGAAAAACGGGCCATCGCAAGCGCGGCGAACAGCACCATCGCACCCTGAGCGAAATTGAACACGCCCGAAGCTTTGTAAATGAGTACGAAACCAAGAGCTACCAGGGAATACAGCATGCCGGTCATCAGACCGCCCAGCGTTGCTTCTAGAAAGAATCCCATATCGTCTTCCCCCTTCAGTGAGACGTGCCCAGATACGCGCGGATCACTTCCGGGTTGTTACGTACCTCATCGGGGGTGCCATCCCCGATCTTCTTACCGTAATCGAGCACCACGACACGGTCAGAGATGTCCATGACCACACCCATGTCGTGTTCAATCAAAACTACCGTGGTTCCGAATTCTTCATTGACATCCAGAATAAAGCGGCACATGTCCTGCTTTTCCTCCATGTTCATGCCTGCCATGGGCTCGTCCAGGAGCAGCACTTGCGGCTCCATTGCCAGGGCACGGCCCAGATCGACGCGCTTTTGCAGGCCGTAGGGGAGCTGACCCGCCGCAGTCTTACGAAAAGCCTGAATCTCTAGGAAGTCAATAATTCGCTCGACGTATTCGCGATGACGTATCTCCTCGCGCTCGGCCGGGCCGATGCGGAGAGCCTGGAGAAACAGATTGCTTTTGATCTTCAGGTTGCGCCCGGTCATGATATTGTCCAAGACGCTCATCCCCTTGAACAAAGCCAGGTTCTGGAAGGTGCGGGCGATCCCCATCTCGGCCACCTGGCGCGGGTTCATGTGGCGAAAGTGCTGGCCACGGAAAGTGATCTCGCCTTGCTGCGGCTGGTAAACGCCGTTGATGCAATTGAGCATGGACGACTTACCGGCGCCGTTAGGACCGATGATCGCGCGGATCTCGTGCTCTCGGACATCAAAGGAGATCTCAGTGAGCGCCTTCACCCCACCAAACGCCAGCGAAATATTCTGGACCTCCATGATCACCTGACCCGCGCGGCGTGCTGTGCCTGGGTTGGTCAATTCGGTCAACGTATTCATGCGGCGGCCTTCACGGGGGGAAAGGTACGGGTGTCGGCGATCTTGAGCGTGGCACTCACGCTTCCTGTACGGCCGTCCTCGAACTTGACCTGGGTCTCGATGAACTGCTCGGTCTTGCCGCCATAGAGTGCAGCCATCAGCACGCCATACTTGTCGGCAATGAAGCCACGGCGGACCTTGTTCGTGCGAGTGAGCTCGCCGTCGTCGGCGTCAAGTTCCTTGTGCAGCACCAAAAAGCGGTGGATTTGCGAGCCGGCCAGGCGCTCGTCGGCGGCCAGGTCGGCGTTGACCTTCTCCACACAATCGCGAATGAGTTCGTAGACCTCGGGCTTACCTGCCAGGTCAGGGTAGCCGGCGTAGGGCAGGTTGCGCTTCTCGGCCCAGTTGCCCACCGCTTCGAAGTCGATGTTGATCATGGCGCAGACCTTGTCACGCTTGTCACCCAAGGCCACCACTTCCTTGATTTGCGGGAAGAACTTGAGCTTGTTCTCGATGTACTTGGGCGCGAACATCGCGCCGCTGGCGAGCGCCCCCACATCCTTGGCGCGGTCAATGATCTTGAGGTGACCGTGGGCGTCGAGGAAGCCGGCGTCTCCGGTGCGGTACCAGCCGTCGGCCGTCTTGACCTCGGCGGTCGCCTCTGGGTTCTTGTAGTACTCGCGCAGCAATCCCGAGGAGCGCACCAGGATCTCGCCACTGTCAGTGACCTGGATCTCCACGCCCCGGCAGGGCACGCCCACCGTGTCGGCCTTGACTTCATGGTCTGGCTGCATGCAGACGAACACCGCGGTCTCGGTGGAGCCATACAGCTGCTTGAGATTGATGCCGATGGCACGGTAGAAGGTAAACAAGTCGGGGCCAATGGCCTCGCCGGCGGTGTAGGCCACCCGCACCCGGGAAAAGCCCAGGTTGTTACGCAGCGGGCCGTAGACGAGCAGGTCGCCCAATGCATACTTGATGCGGTCCACGAAGCCCACCGACTTGCCGTCACGCAATTGCGGCCCGACCCGGCGGGCCAGGTCCATGCAGGCGTGGAACATGCGGCGCTTGATCGCGCCGGCGTCTTCCATGCGGATCATCACGCTGGTGAGCAAGCCCTCGAACACGCGCGGCGGTGCAAAGTAATAGGTAGGGCCGATTTCCTTGAGGTCGATCGTCACCGTGGCCGCTGACTCGGGGCAGTTCACCACATAGCCGCAGGCCAGCCACTGGGCGTAGCTGAAGATGTTTTGCCCGATCCAGGCCGGCGGCAGGTAGGCCAGCACCTCTTCCTGGGCGGTCAACTTGTCGAACTCGGCGCCGGCGCGGGCGCGATCGAGCAGCGAGGCGTGCGTATGCACCACGCCCTTGGGCGTGCCGGTGGTGCCGGAGGTGAAGAACATCGCACCCGGGTCATCGGCCTGGCCCTGGGCCACCTCGCCTGCAATGAAGTCGGGGTGCTGCTGCGCGAAAGCCTGGCCCGCGGCAATCAGTTCGTCGAGCGAGGCCAAGCCCGGCTCGTCGTACTTGCGCAGGCCGCGCGGGTCGTCATAGTAAAAATGGGCCAGTTGCGCACACTGGGGGCGGATTTCAAGGAGCTTGTCGACCTGCTCTTGGTCCTCGGCAAAGGCAAAGCGCACTTCTGCGTTATTGATCGGGAACACGCACTCGGCGGCGGCCGCGTCCTGATAGAGAGGTACTGGAATGGCGCCCAGCGACTGGGCGGCCAGCATGGTGGCGTACAGGCGGGGGCGGTTGGCACCCAGCACCACCATGTGCTCGCCGCGCCGAAGGCCGGCCTGATGCAGCCCACAAGCGATCTGCTCGACCAGTTGCGCAAGGGCCGACCAGGTGAGCGTCTGCCAAATGCCGTACTCCTTCTCGCGCATCGCGGCGCTGTCGCCGCGATCGAGCGCGTGCTTGAAAAGCAGTTGAGGGAACGTCTCCAGAGTCATGGCGTGTGTGTCCGTAAACCCCGGGCGAAGCAGATGCACGACCGGATCTACTGATTCTTCTCCTGCCCCAGCCCAAAAACTGTTCGTGGCAGGACAGTGTCGGCTAGGGTTAACCCGAAATCGCGGCCTGCGCCGACGGCGCGTGCTGCCGGGCTCGCGTTAGCGTCGATGGATGAAAAATAGATACTTTTCCCGCAATCGAAGTGCGCGCTGGCTTGGCACAGCAGCAGCTGTGATCGGATTGGCCCTGGGGCCAGCCAGCCTTCTGGCCTTGGAGACCCCCGCCCCCCCGCCTCGCCTGGCCGCAAGCCCGACCACAAGCCCGACCACAAGCCTGGCCCCAAGTCAGGCCACGCAGCAGGCCTGCCGCGCCGTAAGCCGCTGGACCTGCGAGGTCGCCCATGCCTTGGGCCGGGGCGTGAACCTGGGCAATGCACTGGACGCACCGCGCGAAGGTGACTGGGGGCTCCGGCTGGAGCCTGCGCTCATCGACCGGGCCGCTCGCCACTTTCAGACGGTGCGCCTGCCGGTGCGCTGGAGCAACCATGCCTCGCCAGACGCACAGGCGCGTCTGGACGAGACCTTCGCTCGACGGGTCGATGCGGTCATCGACCGGCTGCTGGCTGGAGGAGGCTTTGTCATCCTGGACATGCACCACTACACGCAGCTGGTCGGCGGAGCCCGGCACCCGAACGAGTTTGCGGTGGACCGCGCGGTAGTTGAGGCGCGGATGGTGAGTTTGTGGCGGCAGATCGCCGCACGCTACCGAGACCGGCCGCCACGCTTGCTGTTCGAATTGCTCAATGAGCCGCAGGGGGAAGCGCGGGATGCATCGGGTCAGGCACCCGGCGCTACATCCGTCCCAGCCGCCGGCCAAGCACTCGGCGGCGAGCGTTGGAACCGGCTGGCGGCGCAGGCCCTGGCCGCGGTGCGCGAGACCAACCCCGATCGGGTCGTGCTGATCGGCCCTGACGACTGGAACCACCCGCGTGGCCTCGCCCGGTTGCGGCTGCCGCCAGACCAGCATCTGATCGTCGCCATCCACAGCTACGACCCCTTCGACTTCACCCACCAGGGCGTGCCCTGGCGCCAGCCGGTACTGCCCCTGGGCCGGCCTTGCTGCGACGAAGCTCAGCGCGGGACGCTGCGCGAGGCCCTGGACACCGCCACCGCCTGGAGCCGAACCGCCGGCGTGCCGCTGCACCTGGGGGAGTTCGGCGCCTATCGCGAAGCGCCGATGGAATCGCGCGCGGCCTACGCCCGCATGGTGCGCGAGGAGGCCGAGGCCCGCGGCATCGGCTGGGCCTGGTGGGAGTTCGCCAGTGACTTCTCGCCGGTGTGGGATGCCAGCAAGGGGCAGTGGGTGGAGCCGCTAAGGAGGGCGCTGGGGATTGCGGCTGAAACGCAGCGCCTGCGCTAGGCCATAGCGCCTGCGAACGAGCGGCCGTCGGTGCCGCTGCGATCCAATTTCCACACCAAGTTCATAATGAACAATCAACGGTGTGGCCCATCCAATGCCGAGTGCAAGCCTGCGCCCCACTCGGTCGCCCAGAAGCGGCCCACTTCAAATTGAGAACGCTGGGCGCAGCTTAGCGAGATAGATCCCAGACTTGACCGAAACACCTGTGCCCCCGACCAGCGCGCCCATGCCAATCCTCGCTGCGCTCCGGCCTATGAGCAGCCGATGGCGTTGAACCAGCAGACCGTGCCCACCCAGGAGAGGGCGCGCCCCCCGTTCTGGCTGCTCGCCACCATCACCATGGGTGCGAGCATCGGCATTCACCTCATGGTGCCAGCCCTGCCCGTCGCCGCTTCAGATCTGGGTGTTTCCGCCGGTCAGATGCAGTTGGCCATCTCCGTCTACCT
>Ga0164292_10004950_pt1 | contig 10873 bp, 10 predicted proteins | sample GEODES117metaG_FD_111486 | JGI IMG/M metagenome (GOLD analysis project Ga0164292, IMG submission 111486) | Eutrophic lake water microbial communities from Lake Mendota, Wisconsin, USA - GEODES117 metaG | ecosystem: Environmental > Aquatic > Freshwater > Lake | place: USA: Lake Mendota... | reverse complement strand
TTCCGCATCCGACACAATGATGCGGGTTCCCGCTTGCAAGAATTCTTGTTTGTGTGCAGACAGTATTTCCAGTTCTCTGGTTACCAGTGGTAACAATACATCAACCTGTTTTTCTTTGCACAATTGCCGAATTTCACCAATAAAGGCGGGATCGCTGGCTTTTGGCAGCAAGAAAAACGGCTCTTGCAAGGTTCTGCCTGACGCATCAGGATTGGCATCGGCAACCATGAGTTGTATGGTGGACGATTGCTGCAGAGCTTTGATGATTCCGGGGCCACCTGGGGCGCCGGCTCCCGTCATCAATACCCTTATTGTTTCTGCGGCAGCCATTATAAAATCATGCGAACCACTTCAAAGACTTCTGCCAGTTCGAGTCCGGCCTGCACACCCCGCACGGTAGCAAGGCTGCGAATAAACTCAGGCTGCATGTATGGTCTGTGAGACTGGCTTTTGTATTGGGCAAGTGCATTTATTTTGTGTTCCAGGTGTGTTTCCTTGAGGCCGAAAAACAGGGTGGTTTTGAACTCAAAATTGTTCCATGGAAGCTCGTAACAGAGCAAAGTAGCGAACTTAAACGCCCTAACGGCTTCCTGTGCGATGGTGTAATGGTCCTGGTGGATATCATTCATGCTGGGCACAAACACCATATTGGGTTTAAGGGTATCCCGCAGTTTCAAAATATCATCTAGCAATTGCTGGCGGTGGTAATTGAAGGTACGCACATCATAATTATACAGGTGAAGGTTTTCGGCGGGCACACCCAGGCTTTGGGTAGCAGCTTTAATTTCCTGCACCAGCACATCTTCGGGATAACCGGCAAGCACACTGTGTCTGCATGCCGAAAAGGCGGCCACGTGCACCTGGTTTCCCTGTTCCAGCAACAGCCTGATGGTGGCACCGCAGCCAAGCTCGGCGTCATCGGTGTGGGGAGAAAGGATTAGGATGGTTTGGTTATGGATTTGCATATTCACTTTAGATAGCTTTGATAATGTTTAATATCTGTTCCGCCTGATTGCTAAAATGAAATAGTTTTGTATCAAAATTATTATTATAATCAAGATTATCCAGTTCAGTTTTTAGATTCATGATACCAGAACTTATATTGCTATAGGGGATAAATATACCCAATCTATTTTTCACTATAAACGTAGAAGCTTCTCCTTCAGTGCCAATGGCAACAATAGGAGTTCGTGATGCTATTATTTCCATAAATTTAGTCGTGATACTATCTTTAAAATGCGATGGTATAAACAACAAAGATGCATCTGAGTCATTTAATATTTCCGATACTTTTTTTTCATTTACAGGATTATTGTAGGTAACCCTATTTGGGATTGTATTTGCTGTGCTAAAAATAGATTCATATTTTTTTTCATTGGTATAAAATTGAATATGAACCTGGACACAAACCAAAACTGAAGCCAGGTCTGTCATGGCTGCTTCCTGACCTGAATGGATAGAACCAAAATTAACCAATACAATTTCTTTGTGCTTTGGGACTTGCCTTAGGTTTCTAAAGAAAATATCATCCACCCCATGAGGCAATATTGATAAATTGTTTCCGCTATTTCGAGATTGTGGGGAATATTTTTCTTTCATGTAGGGGTAGGGAACCAGCACCCTGTCTGCATGCTGCAGGGTAAATTTAAGCCTTTTTAATTCCACTCTTTTGCGTTTTTCACCCAGCAGTCCAAAACCATAAAATTCATTGGCACCCCACTCATCCCTAATATCAGCTATATATTTAATTTCCGGGTGCCGGGTTTTTAATTTTGCAGCATTATACAATAAAGAGAATGGCCCCCCCGTTACAATTAAATTTCTTATTTCATTTTGATGCATGTAAGCACCTATTTTTTCAAAATATTTCTCCCAAAAAATGCCTCTGTCATAATAATTCCCTTTAGTGAAGAATTTTAAAATAAATAAAGATAACCTATATCCTATTTTTTCTAAAAAACGGATTGGGACACGATTCAGGATTTGGGGATATTTTTTGGGAAAGCGATTTACAATAACCGAAGGATGAACATCCCAGTAAGAAGTTTCCCCTGCCTCGGGTTTAGCGCAAAACACATGCACTTCCTGACCCAATTCGCACATTGCATGACTAAGTTTGGCCCATCTTCGGCCGCCAACTCCAGACATGGGCGGAAACGTGTAAGAAATGATGAGGATTTTGTTCGTCAACGGTTAGCTAAAATAATAAATTCTTGGGTGTTTAATTCTTTGTTATTTCTGGAATGCCACCAATGCATGAAGGAATAGGGGATTAATTGTTTTAGCAAACGCAACCACAATCGGGATGCCAAATGGCTTATCTGTACCTCGCTTTCTTTTACCCAGCCTAAATCCCGCAAATAGACATATCCCCTATATTTGATTAATACCCAGGCCTTGTCAACAACAACCATTTTAACAACTTTAGGATACATAGGACTAGCCGCACATTCAACAGGTTCCGCAGAACTGGCCAATGGAAAATTGATAGCCTGCCATTCAAAATGCTTGTATGAATAAATACGCTTTATCTCAACTTTTCTAAAGCCCCTTTTATGCAATTCTGCAATAACATAATTTATATTCATGCGATTCAGCCTGGCAATACCAATATCCCTGAATTCCTGTGTAATCTTGGAACCGGTTTGTAAAAAAGTATCGTGAATAATCAACTGTTCATTGCATGAGGCTGTTATAGCATCTAATGCCTTAGGAACATCTTCCAGCCATGATAAAACATCATTGCATAAAACCACATCCCAGCTTTTTTGCAACGATGGTATATTGTAAACAGAGTCTGCCACAATCTCTACCTTGGAATTAAGATACTGTTTCAATAAACCAATGCCCTGAATGGGCCAGCCGCCGACCATGGTGCTGCCATCACCACCATAAATATCCAATGCAGTAATTTCGGTTGCCCCTTTGCCCTCCGCCATAAAACTGTAGTACCCGTCATTGGCTCCGATATCCAAAAAGCTCTTGCCTTTCAGATTTTCGGGCATTCCGTAAAACTGCCAGTCATGTTCCAGTGTATTATAACCCGGCGTATACAAGCCATTGCCCAGATACACACGATGACGCCAGTTGGGATAGGCCAGTATAGTAGGTAACAGTGCCTGTTTGCGATTCATTTCAGTATTTGCTTTTTCCAAAAATTCCTAAAGTTAAGGGATATTCCTTCGGTAGACCAATAATCATTTGCATTGGACTTTGTAATCTCCTTGCCGGTGGCCAGTTGGTATAGCAACTCCAGCAAACTTTCCTTATCCCGAAAGGACAAACCCACACCTTCCGGAACGTATACTGCTGTATTATCATCCCTTAGCACACATACATTCTTTTGAAAATACAAGGCTTCAAAAACCACCGTGGATGCATGGCTGATGAGAATGTCTGTGTTATTTATCACCTCATAAATGCTCTCGTCCTTAAGTTCAGAATAATGGGTCCCATGAAACTGAAAGAAAGGCTCATATTTTGCGTCCGGCAGCTCTGAAGGGTGAAGCCGAATGCATAATTTAAACGACTGTTTCCATTGCTGTAATGCACTGAGTGTGTGCCGCAATAATCCATTTTCAACAGATGATGGGGGAATGCCTTCTCCAATAAGTGTTATGTTAACTTCTTTCCCCTTTTTTTCAGGCGGATTATTTTGTAATCGCTTCAATGCCTGCTCCAGGTCATAGTGCCCAAAAGGAATACACTGAACAGGTGCATTTGTAAGGGCTGTATGGTAGGGTCCAAAAACCAGTTCATAATCGCTTTTCATGGCCTTTAGTGCAGGAGAAGCCGCCAATTTGGGCCCATATTTCATTCCCATGTTAAACACCCCATGCTGAACCTCAGCAGTAGGAATTCCCAGTTCTTTGGCTATCTGAAACAAAACCGCCTGCTTCCACTCTCCATTGTTTCCTTCGGAAACCAGGATTAACCTCGGGTTTAGTTGCCGAAGGGACTTTTTTAATGTTTTGCGATAAGCAGGCAATACGCTGTTTATAAAGAGCAACTGTAGCCTCATTTCTTCCCATTTATCCGGCTTTATTTGCAATCCCTGGGATTCTCTGATATCTGCAAAGTAAGTATCCAGCTCCGCGGCCCAGGCTTTTTTCTGCCTATTTGGGAGCACCTTTGAAATTAACCAGGCCTTGTAGAAGAAATAATCAAAGGAGTAAGTGCCTTTAATACTGCCAAACATGCGGCGGTGGTTAGAATACAGCCATTCTGATTTTGTAAGTTCCGGTAATTCTTTTAGAAAAACCGTCATCCGGTTCGGCACATCCTGATTTCCCTCGTTATTCGCTATGCTCAGTACATCGGGGCGCGAGGCGATTTTTGGACGTTTCCACCAGCAGAAGCGCATATACTTCCATAATGTAACCGGCTTATCCCGGGTTGCTTTTCGCTGTGCAGTTGCATTGGATTGCATCTCTGCAATTCGCAATTGCCAGCGTAGAATAGGCCACACGGGGGTTGAATCGGAAAACGTAAATTGTAAATCCGACATCCAGTTATCAAGTTTAAAGATTTCCTCTTGAAAATTCCCCATTAATCACCAAGCAGTCCTGCCACCATCTGCTGCAATTACAGCACCATTGATATAACTAGAAGCCGCTGACAACAAAAACACAATCAGGCCTTTATATTCGTCTTTTCGAGCCATTCTACCCAAGGGAATTCTGGACGAGACTTCTTTGATAAAATCAGCAGGCTGACCATTTTCTATACCGCCCGGGCAAATCGCATTGCACCGCACCGGAACATCGGCCCAGTAGGTGGAAACATATTTTGTCAAACCAATTAATCCGGTTTTAACCACTGAATAGGTTACTGGCTTAACCGGCTGCTGATGTTGCGGTGCATTGACATCTGCATATAAACGCTGATCAGGGGCAATTAGTCCCAAATCGCTGGAAACATTGATGATGGAACCACCCGATTTATTATTAGCAATAGCCTGCCCAAAATATTTAATGCATAGGTAAGAGCCTGTGAGGCCAACTGCCAGGTCATTACTCCAGGTTTGCATTGGAAAATTCTCCAAACGGCTGAAATTGGTCGAGTCGGTTACCTCCATTTTCGGGTTATTTGCCGCATTGTTAATCAATCCGTCAACTTTCCCGTATTTGCTTACAACATCATTGCACGCCTTTTTTACAGAATCTTCGCTGGTAATGTCTACCACCCATCCTGTGCAATTGCAAGGAAACCGTCTATTTATTTCTGCGGAAAAACTGTCCAGTTCGGCCTGAGACAAATCAAGCAGAACCGGCGTGCCACCTGCCTCAGCCACAGCCCAGGCATGCTGCTTGCCCAAAAGGCCCACTGCACCTGTGATTACAATTACATTATCCTTAAGTGAAAAAATATCCATATCAGTTAAATGAGGTTGTCTGCCCCCCGTCTATTACTAAACAGGATCCGGTAATGAATGCGGCCTTTTCTGAAGACAGAAATAAAATAAGATCGGCTACCTCCCGGGGCGTTCCAAAACGCTGCAACGGTACTTTTTGCTGAACCATTTGCTGAACAGCATCCGAATTCTCTTTCATTTTAGCATCCCAGGTGCCGCCTTCAGCCATAATATTTCCGGGAGCCACCACATTAATCCTAATATCGGGAGCCCATTTACGGGAAAGTTCTCGACCAAGAGCTATAAGCGCTGATTTAGCAACCGAATATGCAGTGGGAGCTCCAATGCTTTCTAATCCGGCAATGGAACTAACCAGTATTGCATTTCCACCGGCTTTTTTTAGGGCATTTTCAAAGATTCGCAAACAGGATAATGTACCTGTAAAATTCAATTGCCACAAGCGCTGCCATTCTTCCTCGCCCGTTATAGCCTCGGCCTCTCCGGACCCCGAGCCCACATTGCATACCATCACATCAAGTTGGCCAGCCGTATTCGCCAATATATCAGCAGAAACTGCTGCAATTTGACTGTTTTGTGTTACATCACATGAATACCAAAAAATTCCAGGTTCCAAAAAATCAGGACGGTTGCGACTGATGATATGCACCAAAGCCCCTTCAGCAAAAAAAGACTTGGAAACAGCACTGCCTATACCACCACTGCCGCCGACTATGAGGACATTTTTGGATTTCAGTGATAATTCCAATGCTAGCTTCTTTTAAACTGGTAAGGTGTTGGTGCCGACGAGCCGGAGCCGGCGGTAACTTCAGCGCTCCAGGTTTTAATCTGGTTTATTATATCCACGCCTACATTCTTACTCCACTGTTCCAGCAAGGCTGTGGTAATTTTGCCCATTTTCCCATCTCCAATATTAATGCCGTTAAGGGTGGTTGTTGGCAAGATACAAAAGGGGGTACCGGTCAGAAATGCTTCATCTGCAATGTAAACATCATATGGCTCTATATTCTTTTCGATGCATTCAATTCCCATTTGTGCCGCCAGTTCAAATATGTAGTCACGGCTTATGCCTCTTAAAATATTTCTGCCTTCAGGGGTTATGATTTTCCCGTCTTTTACCATGAAGAAATTGTCGCCGGTACCTTCGGTAATAAATCCGTCGGGATCCAGCAGCAGTGCCCAGTTGTTATTACCAGCAAACTGACTTACCTCGATATTAGCCATCTGATAATACAGGCGGCTGCGGTTTTTAATTTTAGGATCCAGCAGGGTGGCCGGAATGGCTCTTTGTGAGGGAATTACCGAGTTGATACCGTTATCATAATATTGTCCCATGCTGGCCACAGTCCATTTCAGCGGAAAATCGGCAATCACAACAGTAGGTTCCATTTTGCCACCAAAAATAGGCGCGTATATGCCCAGTGGACCACGGCTCACATTGATCATCAAACGGTGTTCATCGGTGGGCAAAAAAACCGGCTCGTTGGCTTCTATTGTCTTATAGCAGGCCTCTTCCAGCTCGTCAATGGTCATCTTCAGGGGAATATGCAAAATTTTAATACCTGTCATCAATCGTTCCAGGTGTTCCCTTAATTTGAATTGCTTTTTATTGAAGGATCGGGTCATTTCGAAGACCATATCCCCAAACATCAGGGCCGAATCGAAAATGGAGATTTTTGCTTCGTGCTCGGGTACAAAGGTGCCGTTCATGTACACCACCCTGCCGCTTCTTTGTATGTCTGTCATAATGCTATTATTTTATGATAAATTCTTTCATGAGTGCTGAACACATGCGAAGATCGTCCATGGAATCAATTTCAAACATTTTCCAGAATTCCATTTCAATTACGCCAATTTTTTCACCGAAACGATTGTTATTTTGCTTCAACACTTCCGGTTTAAACAGGTAAAATGATCCGTTTTCGATGTATTGTTTCGGAATATCCTGCCTGCGCTTGCGGTTTCGCCAGTCATAATTCACGCTGTCCAGCTGTCCGTTTTTATTTTCCCAGAAAAAAAGGTCTTCAGCCATGCTGCAGGAAAAGTAAGAATCAAAGGCTGATGCAGTGGCCAGTTCTATTCCCCTGCGCACATCAGTGGCTTCTCTCAGCGGGGAAGTAACCTGTGGCGCTAGCACCCAGTCTATCTTTTGGCCCGTCTGGGCTTCTATATGGTCTATTGCATGCAGCCAGGCAGATTCTGATGTAGCAAAATCACCCGCAATGTCATCCGGTCTTTTAATGGATTGGGCTCCGTAGTTTTTGCCCACCTCCAGGATTTCATCGCTGTCGGAACTTACCCAAACAGACGTGGCGCCTCCTTGTATGCAATTTTCAATGGTCCACGCCATCAGCGGCTTGCCACAAAAATCAATGATGTTCTTTTTGGGAATGCCTTTGCTTCCACCTCTTGCCAAAACAATTGCTGCTACGTTCATGCGTATTGATTTTCCAGATTATTGAGTATTCTTAGTTGCGATTTGAGGATTTCAATACCTTCATCATCGCGATATGCCTGCATCACAAGAATGCCATCAAATTGTATTTTTCTGATTTCCTGAATCACACGCGAAAAATCAGTGTTGCCGCTGCCCAGGGGCACAGAACCTCCGCCTAAAACGCGGTCTTTGATGTGTATGTCTGAAATCCGGCTGCCATAGGCTTCAAATTCTTCTTCGATATCATAGCCCAGCGCTGCACTGTTTCCTGTGTCATAATTAACAGTTATGCAAGCCGGCAATTCCGCTATCAGGGATTTGAAATCTTCTGCATTGAGGTCCATTTCCAATGCGATGGTTGCGCCATTTTGCTCACAGCCCGGAACCATTTTATGCAAGGCTTCCCGTAGCCGGTTTTTTTCTGCTTCTGTTTTTACGGCTGATTGATCTACACAGGGTAATACAATGCAATCCACCCCGATTTCTGGTGCCCATGCCAACAGCTGTTGCATCATAGAAAGTGATGATAAAGGCGAATCTGTATCTGTAACATGCAGCGGTGCTTCCATAAAATAATCGGCGCAAATACTCCTCACTTTAACGCCGGTTTCCTGAATGTGCTGATTTATTTCCGCCCTGCCTTCCTTTGAAAGAAGCGGGTTTTTATCAAGGTCGTTATAATCTAGGATAAACTCAATATGTGTGAATCCCAGCTCTTTGGCCACCCTGAATTCCTGCTGCCAGTAACCTACAGGATGCGCCTGAAAACGATTCCTGTATTTGGGCAGAAGTCTGCCCTGCATCACCCCTAAATCAAGTCCAAGAAATTGCATCATTTACGTATTTGAAAAAAGGGTTTTTTCAATGAGATGACACACAATATGCCCCAGCATGATGTGCACTTCTTGTATTTTATCGGTCTGCACTGAAGGAACTTTTATACAATGGCATACATCTGCCATTTTACCACCGGATTGTCCGGTCCAGCCATAGGTTATTATACCCATGTTTTTTGCTGCAACCACAGCCTTCAGCACATTGGGGCTGTTTCCGCTGGTGGAGATGGCAATGAGTAAATCTCCGGGCCGGCCCAGGGCTTTCAGTTCTCTGGCAAAAACCTGCTCATAGCCGTAGTCATTGCCAATAGCGGTGAGATTGCTGCTGTTGGTTCCCAGTGCGATGGCACAGAGCGCATCGCGGTTGAATCGAAGTCGGGAAACCAGTTCAGCAGCCAGATGCTGGGCATCGGCAAAACTGCCTCCGTTTCCGCAGAAAAAAATTTTACCTCCTGCCTTCAGTACACGAATACAATCGCCTGCCAGGTCGGCCAGCCTTTGTTGTAAATCCATATCCGCCAGCACTGCCTGTTTCAGGTCGGCCGAAGCTTTGATTTCTCTGTATATTTCTTCCTGCATATTGGAAACCCCTTCTACATTTTGCCGTTCAGGCGACTTAAGGCTATCCAGAAGCCTTCACCATCATTTTTATGGCCTTGCCATATTTCCGGAATAAATCCGGCATCCGGACAGCCCTCGTTGAAAATTTCACCCAGTATGTCAAAATCAATGGTTCCTTCGCCTACCTGAAGTCCTTCGCCATTCAGCCCGCGGGCATCACCCATGTGCATATGCGCTGTAAAAGGTGCAATCTTTCGCGAAAATTCATAAAAATCCCAGTTGAAGTAATTGCAGGCCAGTTTGCTGTGCGATACATCGTAGCACATACGCAACCCGTGCTTACTGCAATAGCCCACTATCTCATCCACATTGATGAAAATATTCTGGTAGCGCTGTCCGCCAAAATGCCAGGGGAAAGGCGCCATGGTTTGAGGAATGATTTCAACCCCGTCCGTATCCAGTTCATTCAGGGATTGAAAAAACTGCGCATAATACTGTTCTTTTTTAGCTTCATCCACCGGTGCATCCATACTAAATCCGCCGATATTGGCCACAATCATAGGCTTTTTCTCATTGGGGAAAAATGCTTTTACTGCCCGCGTTATATCAATTACCCGCTGGGTTTCATGCATGGAAATGCGTCTGTATTCCGCATCATCGGTTGCCAGATCCATGAGGTGGCTACCTTTGAAAAGTTCCGGTGCATGCACCACAAAACCGCATTCGTAGGGTCCTTGTAGGAAATCCGCAGGATTTATATCCATGTCGGCATACGACAGGTGAAATTCAAACAAATCCGGTTTTACCATGCCATCGTATTTTTTGAAATCATGGTAGCGAACAGGCACCCCCCAGGGATGTTTAAAACTGTAGGTAGCGGGTTTTACGCGGGTTTCGCCCAGATCTGAAGCATAGAAAAAATCTTCCACTTCCATGTCTCTTGATAACGTTTTGCCCAGTAACTTCTCATAATAGAGCGGCGAAAGGCCTTGTCCTGGACTCAGCACCTTCACATCGCCGGATGAAATAACTTCGCCCTGCCTGAGGGCACGCGATGCCACCAGGCTTTTACCCAGGTTTTCGCGGTTGATCATTTCCCCCTGACTGACTGTTCTTTGAGAAGAACTTCCCAAAGAAGACTCTATTTCACGGATGCCCTGAATCAGGGATTTGAATTCCTCAAATTCCAGGCTGGCCGCATGGTCCGGGCCCTCCATGTTTCTATCCAGCGTAAAATGCCTTTCTATCACACAGGCTCCCATAGCCACTGCCGCCAGCGAAACCGCGATACCTCGTTCATGCCCGCTGTATCCCACGTAGGGATGCATTTGTTTCATGGTCTGCATCCACTTCAGGTGAATATCGTGATATGGAGCCGGATAGGTGCTGTTGCAATGCAATAAAACAAAAGCTGCATTTCTGCGGTTCAGAAAAGCAATTACCTCCTGCACCTCTTCGCGGGTGCTCATGCCAGTGCTAAGAATCAGCGGCTTTCCTGTATCGGCCAATGCGGAAATCAGGGGAAGATTGGTAAGGTCTGCCGAAGCTACTTTGTAGGCCGGAACCTCCATGTTTTCCAATATGCGGATACTTTGCAGATCCCAGGGTGTGCACAGGTAAAGTATTCCTTTCTTTTTGCAGTAATCAGCCACCTGCGCATGTTCTTCC
>Ga0164292_10004949_pt1 | contig 10873 bp, 8 predicted proteins | sample GEODES117metaG_FD_111486 | JGI IMG/M metagenome (GOLD analysis project Ga0164292, IMG submission 111486) | Eutrophic lake water microbial communities from Lake Mendota, Wisconsin, USA - GEODES117 metaG | ecosystem: Environmental > Aquatic > Freshwater > Lake | place: USA: Lake Mendota, Wisconsin... | reverse complement strand
ATTGATAAAAAAGCGATCGCAGAAATTGCGGGAAGATCGCGCGGAACCCCCCGAATAGCCAACCGATTATTAAGGCGCGTGCGCGACTTTGCTCAAGTGAAGGGTTCGCAATCTCTGACTCATGGCCATGCCCAGGATGCACTTGAGATGTATGAAGTAGATGAACAAGGTCTAGACCGACTTGATCGCTCTGTTCTGCTGGCACTGATCGACCGATTTAATGGGGGACCCGTTGGACTTTCCACACTTGCTATCGCAGTCGGTGAAGAGACAGAGACAGTTGAATCGGTAGCCGAGCCATTCTTAGTTCGGAATGGTTTTATGGCCAGGACTCCACGGGGTCGCATAGCTACGGCGCTTGGATATACCCACTTGGGTCGCAGCGTGCCTGCCAGCCTTGCCACCCTTTTTGATCCTCCTTCAGAATGATCTGAGCACCTCCTTTGGTGGCCTAGACTCTGCTCTTATGTCCACACCTAATAAAGTTGTAAAGAGTTCTGCCCGTCCTGGGCGTGCCTTGGCGATACTTACGCTGATTTTGATCTCGCTAGGGGCAACGGCCTTCATTACCGATGCCACCTCAGTCCGTTTAGGCCTTGATCTTCGCGGAGGCACAAGCGTGACCCTGCAACCGCGCGCATCAACAGCCGGTAACGAGGTCACATCCGAGGCAATTGATCAAGCGGTGGAAATTATTCGCCAGCGCGTGAATTCATTAGGTGTTGCAGAGAGTGAAGTAACAGCTCAAGGCAGTGGAACAAATCGTCAGATTGTAATTTCTGTTCCAGGCGAAAACGGTCGACGTGTGGTTGATCTTGTTGGACAGACTGCAGAACTTCGCTTTCGTCAGGTGCTCGCATCTGGTTTAGGCGTCCCAGCATCCGTGGATTCATCAACGGCTGCAACACCAGTTGCAGGAGTGTCAGAGGCCGTCAACCAATCTTTTGCCAATCTCGATTGCACCACTGCAGCAAGTTTGCAGGGGACAGGAACAGATGATCCGGCTGCGGCAATTACAGCATGTTCCAAAGATGGTGGCACCAAGTACATCTTGGCCCCAGCTGAAGTTCTTGGTCGTCAGATTTCAGAAGCATCTGCAGGAATCGATACTCAAGCTGGAAGCGCTTGGAGCGTTTCATTGACCTTTAATAATGAGGGTACAAGTGCATTCGGCGCGCTGACTGCTCGAGTGACTTCACTACCTGAACCAACAAATCAAGTAGCAATTGTCCTTGATGGAATCGTTCAATCATCTCCTCGTATTACCGAGGCTATTCCATCTGGAACCGCGCAAATCACTGGTTCATTTACACAGATTGAAGCACAGGATTTAGCGAATGTTCTTAAATATGGAGCACTTCCTTTGGCCTTTGACCGCGGAGAAGTTCAGCAAGTCTCACCAACATTGGGCTCTGAACAACTCACCGCCGGACTTTTGGCGGGAGCTATTGGTCTGTTCTTAGTAACCATTTATTCATTCTTCTATTACCGCGGACTAGGAATCGTAGTTACAGGTTCTCTTGCAGTAGCGGCAGTAATGATCTACTTATTAGCGCTGGTTCTAGGCGAGACGATCGGATTCACCCTTACCCTTGCAGGTATTGCGGGAATCATTGTGGCCATTGGTATTACCGCTGACTCCTTCGTCGTCTATTTCGAACGTATTCGCGATGAAATTCGCGAAGGTCGATCCCTACGTTCTGCTGTAGAAAGTGGCTGGGTAAAGGCTCGTCATACAATCTTGGTAGCAGATGCTGTCTCGATTATTGCAGCCGTCTTGCTCTACTTCTTCGCAGTCGGCAGTGTGCGCGGATTCGCATTTGCTCTCGGATTAACAACCCTTGTGGATCTCTTTGTTGTCTATATTTTCACAAAGCCACTCATGACGATTATGGCGCGGTTGAAATTCTTCAATTCAGGGCATCGATTCTCAGGTCTTTCTGACAAGAGCTCTGGTGTTACACGAACTACTTCTAGCGTGGAGGCATAACATGTCATCAATCAAGGGTCTTGGTGGTCGCCTTTACACAGGCGAAACATCAGTCAACATCGTTGGCAATGCAAAGCGTTGGTACATCGTCTCTGCTCTCTTCACTCTGCTCTCTATTGGAGCGTTGGCAGTGCAAGGACTTCACCTCGGAATTGAATTCAAGGGTGGATCTGCTTACACATTCCCAACAACAACTGCCACAGTTGAACAAGCTCGTGCTGCAGTTGAATCAACAGGTATCGGTGGCGAGCTCATCATCCAGAAAATTGGCACCGACAAGATTCGTGTTCAAACCGGTTCCCTAACTACTGCGCAATCTGATTCTGTCGAAGCAGCGATCACTTCTAACTTTGGAGTTGTGGCAGCCGACATTGACACACAGTTAATCGGACCGTCGTGGGGTAAGGAAATTACGAAGAAGGCTCTCTATGGCCTTCTCGCCTTTATTATTGTGATCCTGCTCTTCCTTGCAATGACCTTTGAACCAAAGATGGCAATTGCAGCACTGGTTGCTGTACTCCACGACGTTTTCATCACTGTCGGCATTTATGCACTCATTGGCTTTGATGTAACGCCGGCTACTGTGATCGGCTTCTTGACCATTCTGGGCTACTCACTTTATGACACCGTAGTCATCTTCGATAAGGTGCGTGAGAACACTCGCTCGATTACATCAACGAGCAAGCAAACATTTACACAGGCTACTAACTTGGCTGTAAATCAGACAATCGTGCGATCCATCAACACCACTGTTATTGCATTACTCCCAGTTGCTGCGATCCTCTTTATTGGCGGTGGATTACTTGGTGCGGGAACGCTTAAAGATATTTCACTTGCCCTATTTATTGGAATGCTTGTTGGTTCGTACTCATCGGTCTTTATCGCACCTGCTGTTCTTGCACAGCTTCGTGAGAAAGAGCCAGCAATGATCGCATTGGCTAAGCGCGTTCAGGCTCGTGGCACAGCGGCAGTGACGGCGACAACTACAGCGTCATCGGTTCAAGGTGGTTCAGCAGTAGTAAATGATCGTCGTGGGCCACGTAATCAGCCAAAGCGTAAAGGTCGCAAGTAGAAATACTCCCGATGGATGCTCTTCTTAAGCCCCTTATTACTGGGCTGCAAGAACATCATCCGCAGGCTGATGTAGCAGAGGTCGAACGCGCATTTGAAGTAGCTCGTACCGCCCACATTGGACAGACTCGAAAATCGGGTGAGGATTACATAACTCATCCGGTTGAAGTAACACAGATTCTCATTGAGTTAGGCCTTGATCAAGAGACGATTATCGCCTCACTTCTTCATGACACAGTCGAAGATACGCCATATTCGTTAGAACAGTTGCGATCAGATTTCGGCGATCAGATTGCCTCACTCGTTGATGGCGTTACAAAGTTGGACAAGTTAACCTATGGACCAACAGCCGAGGCTGAGACTGTTCGCAAAATGGTTATTGCAATGTCTCGAGATATTCGAGTTTTGGTTATCAAGTTGGCCGATCGTCTACATAACGCACGAACCTGGAAGTTTGTTTCACCTGAAACCGCTCTACGAAAAGCGCGTGAGACCCTTGATATCTATGCTCCTCTTGCCCATCGCCTGGGTATGAACGCTTTGAAATGGGAGCTTGAAGATCTCAGTTTTGAAGTTCTAGAGCCTAAGAAATTTGCCGAGATTTCTCGCCTTGTCGCCGAGCGCAGCCCTGCGCGTCAGGCTCTCACGCAAGAGGTCATTGATGCGGTCAATCTTGATTTAAAGCACGATTTGATCGAGGCAACAGTCACGGGAAGACAGAAGCACTTCTTTAGCGTCTATCAAAAGATGGTGGTTCGTGGTCGCGAATTTAACGATATTTATGATCTTGTCGGAATCCGTGTCCTAGTCAACGATGTCAGAGATTGCTATGCAGTACTTGGTTCGATCCATGCACGTTGGAGCCCGGTTCCAGGGCGATTTAAGGATTACATCGCAATGCCAAAATTCAATCTCTATCAATCACTACACACGACAGTGATTGGACCAAGTGGCAAGGCAGTTGAGATTCAGATCAGAACCTATGAGATGCATTCACGCGCTGAATTCGGTATTGCAGCCCACTGGAAATATAAAGAGGGTGGCGAATCTGGCGCACATACTCCCGAGATGCTCTGGCTCAAACAACTTCACGAATGGCAGAAAGAGACGGAGGATCCTTCTGAGTTCCTCGAAGCGCTTAGATTTGATCTTGGAAGCCCTGAAGTTTTCGTCTTCACTCCAAAGGGGAGCGTCATCGCACTTCCTGGTGGATCAACACCGGTTGACTTCGCCTACTCGGTGCATACAGATGTTGGAAATCGCTGTGCAGGGGCAAAGGTAAATGGACGTCTTGTTCCTCTTGAAACCAAGCTTGCTAATGGTGATGTTGTTGAAGTTGTCACTAATAAATCACTAACAGCAAGTCCAAGCCGAGATTGGCTTAACTTCGTAAAAAGTCCACGTGCACGATCTAAGATTAAAGCTTGGTTTTCCAAGGAGCGTCGCGAAGAAGCAATTGACGCCGGACGTGAATCAATTGCACGACAGATGCGAAAAGCGGGCCTACCTTTACAGAAGATTTTTGCAGGTCATTCTCTCTTGGAGCTAGCTCACGATCTTCATTACCCAGATATCGATGCTCTTTATAGCGCCGTGGGGGATGGCCATGTATCTGCGGCATCGATCATTGAAAAACTTGTTGCTGCTATGGGTGGCGAGGATTCACATCCAGAAGAGACTCTTGAAAATATCCCGACAGGAGTTCCAACTACTCGTAGATCGAGCACTTCAATTGAGGTAGAGGGCGTGGGGGATGTACTCGTAAAACTTGCACGCTGCTGCACACCCGTTCCCGGTGATGAAATTTTAGGGTTCATTACAAAAGGAAGTGGTGTATCTGTACACCGAAGTGATTGTGTGAATAGCGATGACTTACGCCTTAATCAATTAGAGCGCATTGTAAAGGTTCGATGGCTGGCAGGGGCTGGCTCACTCTTCCTGGTAAACATTCAGGTGGAAGCACTTGATCGAGCAAGATTGCTTGCCGATGTCACTCGCGCCCTATCCGAACAGCATGTAAATATCCTGAGCGCATCAGTTACGACATCAAAGGATCGCGTAGCGATATCTAAATTCACCTTCGAGATGGCAGATGCCAGTCACTTAGATTCAGTGCTTACCGCTGTGCGTAGCGTTGAAGGCGTCTATGACGTCTATCGCAATTAATTACTAGCTAAATTCAGCGAGATTTTTCTGCGCCTCGGCAAGCCACACCTTACGTGCTTCTGCAGATTCAGCCGCTTCCTTAGCCTTTTTATCATTTCCTGCAGCCTTAGCTTTCGCAGCAACTGCTTCATAATTTTCAATAGCCGATGAAAGCTGTGCAACGACATCGGCAGCGCGAGCCTTGGCTGCAGGATCACTCTTGCGCCATAGTTCAGCTTCTGCAGATTTGATCGCACTTTCAACTGCATGTACACGAGCATCCATGGCAGCGCGCTTATCGCGAGGAGTAATTCCGATCTTCTCCCATTCGCGCATTAATTCGCGGAACTCATTCTTTACGACCTTAACATCTGTAAATGGAAGGAGCGCTTCAATCTTTGGTAGAAGAGCTTCACGCTTTTCGAGATTGGCAGTCATCGAGACTTCGCGCTTTTCTAGATCAGCATTTTTGGCTGCAAAGAACGCGTCTTGAGCAGCCTTAAAGCGAGACCAGAGTTTTGCATCATCTTTTGGCTTGCCGCGACCGGCAGCTTTCCATGAATCCATAAGGGCCTTGAAGCGTCGAGCTGTGGCAACCCAATCTGTTGAGGTAGCCAATTTCTCTGCCTCTTCAACAATGGCAATCTTTGCAGCAGATACGACAGAGGCTGTTGCTTCAAGGGATGCGAAATGAGTGCGGCGACGCTTATCAAATTTATTTCGTGAGGCCGAGAATCGCTTCCATAAATCGCCATCGGTCTTCTTATCTAGGCGTGGTGCGCTTTTCCACTCTTCAAGCAAGGTCTTCAGACGCTCGCCAGTTACTTTCCAATTTTCAGAGAGAGCAAGTGATTCTGACTCCGCAACGATCTTCTCTTTCTCTACGAGAACTTGTTCGCGGCGAGCAGCTTTAGCGGCAGCCTCAGCCTCTTTCTTTGCTTCAAATTTTTCACGGTGACCCTCAATGAGTGGTTCGATCTGCTCAACTGAAGCCGCGAGCGCATCAAGATCTCCGACGCCATTGAGCTCACGTACTTGCTGACGAAGTTTCTTGACCGCTTCATAAGCGTCATCTGGAACCATTGCACCAGATGTAATACGCGCTGCAGTCAGCGCAACCTCGGAAGCTAGCGCTTCAAATTTACGAACGAAATATGCCAACGCTTCGCTAGCGCTCTTACCTGGGTAGGAACCCACCGCTTTTTCACCTGCTGATGTTCGGACAAATACGGTTCCATCATCTGCAACTCGACCGAATGCCGAAGGATCTCCAATGAGTGCCGATGCTGCACTTACTTGTGGAATAACCTGGGATGGAAGTGGATTCTGATCGCTCATGAGCTTTCCTTTCAGCGCGTCGGCGGTAAAGCCTTCGTTAATGCAGGTAATGGTGGGAGGTCAAAGGTACCCTGTCTTACTACCGCCTCAAAAATTGAGCGTGAGAATTAAGAGCTCGGGGGTCAACGATGCTGATCCGTGTTCACCCCGCCCCTATGTATGCGACAAATTGTTGGATTCTGGCTGCTGAAAAAGGTGCAGAGTGCATCATCGTCGATCCGGGCATGCCAGATATCAGCGCAGAGATTGAGATGATTATCGAAGAAGAAGGGCTCAAGCCTGTGGCAGTCCTACTGACTCACGGGCATTTAGACCATACCTTCTCTGTTATCCCTTTGGCTGATGGTTATGGAATTCCAGCATTTATCCATAGTGAAGATCGCAAAGCGTTGCTACATCCTGAAGTGGTTCATGGAGCAGAATTCATTGCCTCCCTTAGTGGAGTTACGTGGAGTGAACCAGCCGATGTTCGTGAGTTAAAAAATAATCAAAAGTTTGATGCCGTCGGTTTAGATATCACTGCAATACATGCCCCTGGCCATACAGCAGGGTCGTTGATGTTTACCGTCAATGATGAAGTGCTGATAAGTGGGGATGTTCTCTTTGCGGGCTCCATCGGGCGAACCGATCTTCCATCAGGTTCACAGGATGCAATGCTGCGTACATTAGCGACGAAGGTTGCGCCTCTTGGTGATCACTTACGAGTTTTACCTGGACATGGACCGGACACCACGATCGAATATGAGCGCAGAACCAATCCTTATCTGAAACAATTACGCACATGAAGCGCGAACGGTTACATGCACCAAAAGGTGTGAGCGAATACGTTCCGCCACGTTCTGCAAGCTTTGAATGGGTCCGCGACCAGTTGATTGCTCCAGCAAAATCTGCCGGCTACCAACTGATGGAGTTGCCAGTATTTGAAGATACCAACCTTTTCTCTCGCGGGGTCGGTGAGTCAACTGATGTAGTAAGTAAAGAGATGTATACCTTCGAAGATCGCGGAGGAAGATCGATTACTCTGCGACCTGAAGGAACCGCTGGCGTCATGCGAGCAGTGATTGAACATTCACTTGATCGCGGCCAGCTACCCGTTAAAGTTTTTTACTCTGGCGCATTCTTTCGTGCAGAACGTCCCCAAGCTGGCCGCTATCGCCAGTTCTACCAAGTCGGTGTCGAATCAATTGGTCTTGATGACCCTGCAATTGATGCAGAGGTAATCGCTCTGGCCGATACCGCCTTCAAAAAGATCGGATTGAGAAAGTATCGACTCGAGATCACTTCTCTCGGAGATGCAGAATCTAGAGCGGCACATAAAGTAGATCTCGTTGCATTTTTGAAGACTCTTGATCTTGATGAGGCCACTCAGGCGAGAGCGCAGATTAATCCATTGCGACTCTTCGATGATAAGCGTGAAGAAGTGCGTAACAAGATGTCGGCTGCACCGCTATTGATGGATTATCTCTCTGCCGCCTCCCGTGAGAATTTTGCGCAGGTCTGTGCTTACTTGGATGCTCTAGGAATCACATACACACTGAACCCGCGAATGGTGCGCGGTCTTGATTATTACACCGGCACAACTTTTGAATTCATTCATGAAGATCTCGGCGCCCAATCTGGGATCGGCGGTGGCGGACGTTATGACGGATTAATGGAGACGTTAGGCGGTGCCGATCTTTCAGGTATTGGCTTCGGTTTAGGAGTTGATCGAATCCTTTTAGCAGCAGAGGCAGAAGGCGTTCTTGTAGAGAATCAATTTGCAAGCGACCTTTTCATTATTCCGCTGGGCAGTATCGCTAAGGAGAGAGCGCTTTCTTTAGCGCAAGATCTCAGGCAGAGCGGCTTTCGGGTGGAGATCGCCTTTGGTGATCGTGCTCTCAAGGGTGCAATGAAGGCTGCCGATAAGTCAGGCAGCGCATTTGCGGTAGTTCTCGGTGAGACGGAGTTAGCCTCCGGTAGCGTCGAGCTCAAGCGAATGAAAGATGGCGAACTAACCTCGGTTAAGATTAGCGAACTAGGAAAAGCCCTTTCCGCACAGATATAGCTATTCGATAGAAAGTAGTTGAAAGTAATGATTCGTACCCATGATGCCGGATCCCTTCGTGCCAGTCACGCGGGTCAGACAGTCACTCTTGCCGGCTGGGTAGCACGACGCCGAGATCATGGCGGCGTTGCATTTATCGATCTACGTGATGCGACGGGTTCTGTTCAGGTAGTTATTCGCGATGAAGTTTTAGCTGGCTCCCTTCGCGCAGAATGGTGTTTGGCGATTACAGGTGAAGTAGTTGCGCGTCCGGCAGGAAATGAAAACTCAGGACTACCGACTGGTTCTATTGAGGTGATGGGGGATTCGATCACGGTTCTCAGTGAGTCAGCTCCACTACCTTTCCCGGTAGATACCGGCGTTGAATCTGAGATCTCGGAAGAAGTTCGCTTGCGTTATCGATACTTGGATCTTCGTCGAGAAGGTCCAGCTTCAAATCTTCGCCTGCGCTCTCGCGTGACATCGGCCATTCGACGCGCAATGGATGATCTAGATTTTCTGGAAATCGAAACGCCTTATCTGACTCGATCAACCCCAGAAGGTGCGCGAGATTTTCTAGTTCCTGTGCGACTACAACCTGGTAGCTGGTATGCCTTGCCTCAGTCGCCACAACTATTTAAGCAATTACTCATGGTTGCAGGCATGGAACGTTATTACCAGATTGCTCGTTGCTTCCGCGATGAAGATTTCCGCGCGGATCGTCAACCTGAATTTACTCAACTTGATATTGAGATGTCATTTATTGATCAGGCTGACATTATTGCCGTAGCGGAGAAAATTCTTGTTGACGTCTGGAAAGATAGCGTTGGATACACAATCCCAACTCCAATCCCTCATATGACTTATAAAGATGCAATGAATCGTTTTGGTTCAGATAAACCAGATCTGCGATTTGAGAACGAACTTGTTGAAGTTACGGATTTCTTCGCTAAGACACCATTTAGAGTTTTCCAGGCAGATTATGTTGGCGCAGTAGTGATGCCGGGGGGAGCGAGCTCACCTCGACGTGAACTCGATGCGTGGCAGGATTGGGCGAAAGCGCGCGGGGCAAAGGGTCTTGCCTACATTCTTCTCAATGAGGATGGAACACTTGGTGGGCCGGTCTCAAAGAACATTTCACCCGAAGAGCAGACAGGTATCGCATCGGTCGTCGGAGCCAAAAATGGTGACGCAATTTTCTTCGCAGCCGGAGATCGCGCATCCTCACAGGCACTTCTTGGTGCTGTTCGCCTTGAAATCGGCAAGCGCTGCAATCTCATCGAAGAAGGTGCCTGGAAATTTGTGTGGGTCGTCGATGCACCAATGTTTGAGCCAACCGACAATGGTGGATGGACTGCGGTACACCATCCCTTTACAGGACCAAAGCCAGAGTTTGCATCGAATTTTTCTAAGGATCCGGCCAACGCTCTCGCCTATGCCTACGACATAGTTCTCAACGGCACCGAACTTGGCGGTGGATCAATTCGTATTCATGACAAAGAGATTCAAAAGGAAGTCTTCCGCGTTATCGGATTAAGTGATGAAGAAGCCAACAGCAAGTTTGGATTTTTGCTTGAGGCCTTCAACTACGGCCCTCCACCTCATGGCGGAATTGCTCTTGGCCTCGATCGAGTATGCGCTCTCTTAACCGGAAGTGATTCAATTCGCGAAGTAATCGCTTTTCCAAAGACAGCAAGTGGTGGCGATCCGCTCACAGGTGCTCCAACGCCGATCACAGCTGCACAACGCAAAGAGAGTGGAATGGACTTTAAGCCAGATACCCCTGCTTCATAGGTGATCGGGTAGGCTTACAACATATCGCGCTTACGCGTATTTTAGGGGAAGGTGAGAATCATGGGTCCAGGTGGAATCGCAACGATTATCTGTGCGGTGGCTCTACTTGCAATCGCAATCTCACTTGCTTACATGGGTCTGCGCGTAAGTAAATTTATTGATGAAGCTAGCGCTTCGCTCAAGGTGCTTACCGAAGATACTGCGCCACTCATTCAGGAATCAACACGCACCCTTGAGCTAATCAATAGCCCTCTTGAATCATTTGCAAAGATCACAAAGAATGTTGAAGAGGTAACAACGAAAGTCTCTGAAGCAGCTACAGATCTCATGGATAAAGGTGGCCCTGCGGTGAAAGTTGCTGGTGCATTAATCACCGCTGCTCAAGCAAGTAAATCTCGCTCAAAAAAGAAGAAGAAGGCTGAGTGAGTGTAGTTCGTGGAATCGGCAGAGATCCGCGCACGTTGGCTGCGCTTTTTTGAATCTGGAAACTCTCAGGGGTTAACCCATACAGT
>Ga0164292_10004948_pt1 | contig 10874 bp, 10 predicted proteins | sample GEODES117metaG_FD_111486 | JGI IMG/M metagenome (GOLD analysis project Ga0164292, IMG submission 111486) | Eutrophic lake water microbial communities from Lake Mendota, Wisconsin, USA - GEODES117 metaG | ecosystem: Environmental > Aquatic > Freshwater > Lake | place: USA: Lake Mendota... | reverse complement strand
TACAAATAAAGGCTTTGGCAGCGTAATAAACCGTACCTGCATTATCGCCAAAATTTTCCTGTAACGAATCATTCCAAGCTAGCGCACGAGTTCGGAAATCAGCTTCATCTAAAATGAAAGCTGGTGTGCCAAAATCTTTTGCCAGAGTTGTAGCCGAAATGCCGCTAATGCTTAATTCATTAGCGCTGCGATCAACGCTATGTGACCACATATTCTCATTTGAATTCGCTGAACTATTAATTGTCATAGTTACATCCGCTCCGGTGCGCTTACGCCAAGAAGTTGCAAACCATTCTTTAAAGTTTGTTTTGTTGCCGCACATAGGGCTGCGCGAGCTGAATGAACAGCAGCTGCAGGTTCGTCACCTAATGGCAAGACGCGACAGTCGGCGTAGAAGCCGTGGTAAACGCCAGCTAATTCTTCGAGGTAGCGAGCAACGCGATGTGGTTCGCGTAGTTCGGCAGCGCTCGCAACTATGCGTGGGAACTGCGCTAATGAACCAAGCAACTCATTTTCACGATCGTGGGAAAGTTGAGCTGGGTCGAAATCAGCGAGTGCACTTGAAATATTTAACTCAGTGGCATTTCGCAGAACGCCAGCAATTCGGGCATGCGCATATTGCACGTAATAAACTGGGTTCTCATTGGTATTTGATTTCAAGATATCAACATCAAGCACCATTGGGGTTTCAACTGGGTAACGAATCAAGGTGTAGCGCGCAGCATCAACGCCAACTTTCTCAACTAGTTCTTCTAAGGTAATAATTGTGCCAGCGCGCTTAGAGAGTTTTACCTCTTCGCCGCCTTCCATAATCTTTACTAGCTGACCGATCAGCACATGCACGTTGTACTCAGGGTCATCGCCAGCACAAGCAGCAGTGGCTTTTAGGCGTCCTACATAGCCATGATGATCAGCGCCTAACATATAGATACAGATATCAAAACCGCGTTCGCGCTTGTTAATGTAGTACGCAGTATCTGAAGAGAAATAAGTATAAGAACCATCACTCTTGATTAAAACGCGATCTTTATCGTCGCCGTAGTCTGTAGTGCGTAGCCAAGTGGCATCTTCGAGTTCAAAAACATGACCCTGTTTGCGCAACTTATCCATGCCATGTTCTACCGCGCCACTTTCATGCAACGTGCGTTCAGAGAACCAAACATCAAAGTGAGTATGGAAAGTTTCAAGTACTCCTTGTTGTTGAGCAAGTTGTAATTTATAGGCGCGCTCACGGAATTCTGTTGTGCGCGCCTCGCCAGCTAATTCCAAAATACTTTTGTCTTCGGCAACTACAGTTTTAGCTAAGTCGCCAATGTATTCGCCTTGGTAACCATTTTCTGGAATTGGCAAGCCAAGAGCTGCAGCTTCAACGGATGCACCAAATAAATCCATCTGGTTTCCGCGGTCGTTGATATAAAACTCTTGCGTTACTTTCGCACCAGCCGCCGCCAGAACGCGACCAAGTGCATCACCTACTGCTGCCCAACGTGTGTGACCTAAATGCAGCGGCCCAGTTGGATTTGCACTAATGAATTCGAGGTTAATGCTTACGCCAGTTAATGAATTACCGTGACCATACTTATCGCCAGCAGATAAAATTGTGCGAACTAACTCGGCTTGGCTGGCGCGATTCAAAGTTATGTTGATGAAACCTGGACCAGCAATATCAACTGAAGTTATTGCATCGAGAGCGGTTAAATCTGCCGCAATTATTTTTGCTACTTCTTGTGGTGCAATGCCAGCAGCTTTAGCTAACTGCAGCGCAATCGAAGTTGCGTAATCACCGTGGTCGCGATTTTTAGGCCGTTCGAGCCGAACGCTGGCGGGAACTTCGCCAGCAAAAGCACCTCGTGCGATTGCCTGCGCGACTACGCCCAAGATGTGCGCCTCAAGGGCGGTTTGCGCATCCTGGGTAGCTTCGGCGCTGGTGCTGATTTCTGAGCTCACCGCGCAAGGTTACCGTTACACCTATCTATCTCGCTTCTAGCTATTAGTTATCTCAATAACCACGAAATCTCAGGGTAATTGATGCGGTTTTTATCGGTTTTGGGCCGCGAAATTATTTCAAACCCATCAGATGCTCAATGGCTAACTGATCAAGTGCTTCATAGTGATACCCACGCTTGCCGGCTGACTCAATATCGAGGAAATCATTTGCCAAGTCGCGCCATGTTTCACCTGGTGCAAAAGTTGGTTCGGCTAAGCCCGGAATGTTGGACTCTGCCATCGCGTTAATTACCCGTGGATCATTGCGGAAAGCTAATGCGCGCTCTTTTAGCGCTAGATAAGTACGCATATTTGCAGAGGCTGATTCCCAAACGCCTTTATCGCTTTCAGTGCGAGCAGGCTTGTAATCAAAGTGCTTTGGGCCGCTGTAGTTATAGCGTTCAAGGAGATCAACTAAGAAGAAGGCTGATTTCAAATCACCGTGACCAAAGACTAAATCTTGATCATACTTCGGGCCATGCTGACCATTTAGATCAATGTGAAATAACTTCTGGTGCCAAAGTGCTTGCGCAATTCCGTGAACAAAGTTTAAGCCAGCCATTTGTTCGTGACCGACTTCTGGATTAAGGCCAACTAGCTCTGGGTGATCTAGTGAATTAATAAATGCTAAGGCGTGACCAATTGTGGGTAAGAAAATATCACCACGTGGTTCATTTGGCTTTGGTTCAATGGCAAATTTAATGTTGTAACCATTATCTAAAACATATTGGCCAAGAACGTTAAATGCTTCGCGGAATCGATCAAGTGCAACATAGGCATCTTTAGCGCCATCTGATTCAGCGCCTTCGCGACCGCCCCAAGCCACATAAATTTCGGCGCCAAGTTCAGCTGCTAGATCGATGTTGCGCATTGTCTTTTTAATTGAATAGCGGCGAATATCGCGATCATTAGAAGTAAATGCACCATCTTTAAACACTGGGTGGCTAAATAGATTAGTAGTTGCCATTGGAACTTTCATGCCCGACGAGGCAAGGGCGGCCTTAAAGCGATCAATATGTGACTGACGATCAGCATCGTTGCTTCCGAAAGGAATCAGATCATCATCATGGAAAGTAACACCATAAGCACCGCGGGCAGCGAGCTCATTAACTGTACGAACTGGGTCGAGCGCTTCGCGGGTCGCATCACCAAATGGGTCGCGTGCTTGCCAACCGACAGTCCAGAGGCCGAAGGTGAATTTATCTGTAGGGCTAGGTGTTAAAGCCATCGATTGACCCTTTCGTACGCGCTCGTTTGTAACTATGTCGAATTTACCTCTAATCTTGCCCAGTATCTAGCGGACAGTAATCGGACATGATTTAAGCATGCTCATTCGAATCCAATAGATACGAAACAAAGGTTAGGCACGGTAAGCACTCTTAAGCGGGAGTGGTGAAATGGCAGACACGCAGGTCTTAGGAACCTGTGTCTTCGGACGTGCGGGTTCAAGTCCCGCCTCCCGCACACAGCAGTTAGGTAGTTAGGTAAATCAATTCATTAATCAGATGTTCACTTAAACCCAGTTAAATTTTAGAATGATGGGTTTAGCATTTAAACCATGAGCGATGAAAAAAAGCAGCCAACAGTTCTCTTTGTTTGTGTTCATAATGCCGGTCGATCACAAATGGCTGCAGGTTTTATGACTTCGCTATCTGGTGGAAAAGTACGAGTGCTTTCAGCTGGCTCAGCACCTAAAGAAACAATTAATCCAGTTGCAATTGAAGCCATGGCTGAACTTGGAATTGATATTGCTCATGAAGTTCCGAAAATTCTGACCACCGAATCAGTTCAAGAATCCGATGTCGTTATCACTATGGGATGCGGCGACACCTGCCCATTCTTCCCAGGCAAGCGCTATGAAGATTGGGTTCTCGAAGATCCAGCTGGCCAAGGTATTGAACCTGTGCGCATAATCCGCGATGAAATCAAGCGTCGCGTAACGCAATTGCTCTCTGAAATCATTTAACTCGGTCAATTGAATTTTTCTGCCAGCTAAACCCCTGCCCTTCTTGGCTGTTTCAATCTATAGTTCAACTCTGACCAGTTATTTGTTTTTAACAATACGGGAGAGCTGATATGACCATTAAAGATATTGTTGCTGCTTACCGCAAGAGCACCGAAGAATTTGAGAAATTAGTTGCCTCGATTCCGTCAGATCAGCTTGATACCAAACATCCTGACGGTTGGTCATCGCGCCAAGTTATTCATCATTTAGCTGACTCTGAGGCTCAGTCTTATGCCAGATTACGCCGATTAATTGCTGAGCCGGCCGGAACCATTATTCAAGGTTATGACGAGAATGCTTGGGCAGCGTCAGCAGTATTGGGTTATTCGACGCTACCAATTGATTTCTCAGTCAAAGTTTTTAGCGCTGTTCGAGCTTCATCATTGGTAATGATAGAACGTTTGACTGCAGCAGATTTAAGCAAGACAGGGCTTCATTCAGAGAGTGGTGAATTCTCAATTGAAAAATGGTGTCGTTATTATACGGCGCATCCAACTGATCACATTGGCCAGATTGAAAAGGCACTTCGTGGTGAGAACTAGAAGGTGATTTGCGTTGCTGGAGCAAAATTCGCCCAAAAAGTGCAAGGGTAACCGTTAACAAGTTAGGCTCTACTTAAGTTAACTAGTCGAGAGCGAGCATCCAATGACTAATCCGGTAGCGCCACCGACTAATCCCATAGCACCACCAAAGTTACGTGGTTGGTTTCACTTAGGTGCAACCCCGGCTGTAATCATCGCTTCGCTCGTACTCTTTCTTCTTAGCCGCAACTCAGTTAAGTTCGCAATAGCGCTTTACTCGATAACTGCGATTTTATTATTTAGCGTTTCGGCAATTTATCATCGAGTTCCTTGGTCGCCAGCTAAGAAGAAAATTTGGCGCCGTTGGGATCACGCAAATATCAATTTGTTAATCGCTGGTTCATATACGCCTTTTGCTGTGACATTGCTTGAAGGTCGCGATCGCACAATTCTGCTTTCAGTTATCTGGACTGGCGCATTAATTGGTGTTGCGGTTCGAGTCTTCTGGGTCGGTGCGCCACGTTGGTTATATGTAGCTAACTATTTAGTGCTCGGGTGGGTCGCAATTATTTATACACCGCACCTTTATCGGGCGGGCGGTTGGTGGGTAATTGTGCCAATTATTTTTGGTGGCCTGCTCTACTCAATTGGGGCGATTTTCTATGCACTCAAGCGACCAGGGCGAGAGGCAAAATATTTTGGTTTTCACGAGCTCTTTCATATCTTTGTACTAGCCGCATGGATCTCGCAGTATGTGGCAATCTGTGTTGCCGTTTATCGATCCCGCTAATTAGGCCCGTTTTCACCCTGCATTTACCCTGCGCTAACCCCACTTTTAGGTATGGCACTTTTGCTCTAATCTAAGCCTTCCGTAAGTGTTTAAAGAATAAAAAGAGGTAGCGATGGCCGAGAAGAACTCCTTCCTTAACTGGGTTGGATTTAAAGGCGAAGAGAGCAGTCAACCAAATTCGGTTGATCGTATCCGCGAGCTTGAAGCACAGTTAAACGATCTGCGCTCACGTCGCGATATCACCACGCTATCTAAAGAAGAATTTGAAATTCTGGCAACTGAAACCGCCATGACCATGATCAAGTCTGCGCAACTTCGCGAAGCAAAAGCTCAAGCTGCTGCTGATCGCTTGGTTACCGAAACGAATCGTGCGTCGAAAGATGCGCTAGAGAGCGCTGAACAGAAAGCACGCTCAGTTCTTTCAGGCGCCGAAACTCGTGGTCGCAAGTATTTACAAGCTGCGGAATCAGAAGCTGAAGAAATGGTTGCTAAGGCTGAAGTTGAAGCCGAAACTCTTTTTGAAACCAAGAAGCGCGAAATTAGCGCCATGGCAGTAGCTGCACGTCGCGAAGGCGAACGCATCATTACTGAAGCAACTGGTGAAGTTAGCGGCTATCGCCAGTGGCTGGCCAGTGTTATTTCGGAAGCTGAACGTCTATACAAAATACAGACCCAATCCCTTGACCAGGCTGAAAGTGCGATTCAACAATCACGTGCCCGGCTACAGAGTTCGTTTGAGCGTCTGGCTCAACTACAAGAGCAAGTTATTCAGAACTTAAATGCCGATGACACACTAATTAGTCGTGGCCCAATTCGCGTGGCTAGCGAACGCACCAAAGTTGAAATTGAGGCACCGAAAAAAGCAAAGTCAGCAACTCGCAATCCTGCCAAAAAAGCTGCCGGCAAAAAACCAGTTAAGAAAGCTGCTGCAAAACGTAAGTAGTTTCTTACCGATTACCAAAAGTTATGCCACCAAAAAAACCTGGGATCACCCATATCCCTGCGATCGATGGCTTGCGTGCTGTCGCAGTAATCGCAGTAATGCTTTACCACTTAGGTTTTTCTTGGATTCCCGGCGGATTTCTTGGGGTAGATCTCTTCTTCGTAATTTCCGGTTATGTAATCACTCGCCTTCTGCTTGATTCAATTCAGCGAAGTGGTGGGTTAGATCTTCGAGCCTTCTACTTGGCGCGTGTGCGGCGCTTGCTACCACCGTTACTTTTCATGATTTTTGGAACTGCGATTTTTGTCGGGATCTGGGCGCCAGAAACAACCCGACGTTTACTAAGTGATGCGCCGTTTTCGATTTTCGGTGGCATGAATTGGTGGCTAGTTTTTCGCGAAACTGATTATTTCGAAGCCATTGGTCGCCCACCTCTGCTGCAACACACTTGGTCACTAGCTGTTGAAGCTCAGTTCTACTTAGTTTGGCCGCTGGTGCTGCTACTGGTTCTTAAGTGGTTTGGGAAAAAGCGAATTCCTGGAGCGGCGCTTACCATTGCTGCCATTTCTGGAATCACCTTGTTCATAGTCTCGCTCTCACTTGATGCTGCCAATAGCTCAAAAGTTAGTCATATTTACTTTGGAACCGATACTCACAGCATTGGTTTATTCCTAGGCGCTGCTCTGGCAGTGAGTTGGATTCCCCAAAATTTAAAGAGTGAAGTTTCGCAGCGAGCTCAAGATTTTGTTGATGGCGTTGGCGTAATTGGGTTCATCGGAATTCTTGGGGCTTTCCTACTAATTAATGAAAATGACCCAACGCTTTATCGTATTGCTTTCCCGCTTGCCGGAATCTTTGGTTGTGCAATTCTTACCTCCATTGTGCATCCAGCATCTCGCTTTGCGCCATTACTACGCACTCGCACCTTAGTTTGGATTGGCGAAAGATCATACGCAATTTACTTATGGCATTGGATTGTCTTTCAGTTAACTCGCCCTAGCGTTGATATCGCTGGACAAGATTGGGCGCTCTATACGGTGCGTTTCTTAATCGTTTTAGCGTTAGCTGATATTTCATTACGGTTAGTTGAATTACCGGTTCGAAGTGGCGCAGTTGAATCTTGGTTCCGCGGTATGAAGTATCGAACTAAGAGAGTTCGGATTCGACATAAAATGTCGGTGGCAGCCGGCATCATTGCTCTTCTAGCAGCAACCACGGTAATTAGTGCAAATGCGATTTCAGTTGCCGACCAAGAAGCAGTTGCACTTGAAAAGCAATTAACTCAAGAACTTAAACTCTCTTCGCAAAAGCCACCAATTATTTCTAATCAAAGTCTGCCTGATCTCTGGGTTACCGGTGATTCGGTAATTCTAGGGATTCGTTATGAGCTGGGAGATCTGCGCACAATCGGATTAATTAATGCGCGTGTTGGCCGACAAGCCCCAGAGCTATTAGAAGTACTAAAGCGGGACAAATTATCTGTTGGTGACGCGCCAGTTATCTTCAATTTAGGAAATAACAACACTCTCATTCGCACTCAAGTAGCAGATGTTTTTGCAGAGGTAGCTAATCAAAGTCAGGTAGTTGTTGTAAACACTGCTGTTCCTCGTCCTTGGCGCGATGCTAACAATGCCTTAATTGCTGAATATGCCGCCACCAACCCTCGCGTTCGAGTGGTCGATTGGGCCGCAATCTCGCAGAATCGTCCAGATTATTTCGCACCCGATGGCGTTCATTTAAGGCCCGCCGGAATCAAGGTTTACGTGGCAGCCATCTTGGAAGCTCTAAACAATCAAGAGCGCTAGTTAAATTGTTGCTAGAAATAAGAAAGACCCCGAGTAATTAACTCGGGGTCTTTCTTATTTAATTGTTTTTACCTTTGCTATTACTTGCAACGGCTGACTTAGCGCTGCTTACTTGTATTGACCAGGCAATCCGAAAATCTTGGCTGGTGCTACTTGACCATCTGAGTAAACGCTAGAAACTCGGAACTGAGTCCAGCCGCCATCGCTTTTTGCCATATCTAAAGTTGTTTGATCTACTGGAACTGTAGCAACGCTCTGCCACTCTTTTCCACCTGGTGCAATCTCTACTAGATAACCAGTTAGACCATCTGTTGCAGAAGGGGCGAACCAACGCAACTTAATTCCTTCAGTCGTACTGAGAGCAACAAATTTTCCGGGCGCTTCGATTGCTGAAATTGTTTCACCAGTTGATGCTGATTCAGTTGGAGTCGCAGAAACTTCAGCTGTTGCACTAGGTTCGGCAGATGCCGAAGCCGTTGGCATTGGCGCTGCATCGTCATCATCATCTTTTGAAGATGATTGTGACCAAACTACGAAAGCTAATAGTGCGATACCAACAATAACTGCAAATTTAACGCGACTAGAAGCACCTGGTTGTGGCTTAGCAGTAGGTGCCGCAGGACGTGCAGGTGCTGCGGGTGCGGAAGGAGCAGCTGCAGCACGAGGTGCAGATGAAGTTACCGGAACTGCTGGAACCCTTACGGTTGCAGCGGTGGATTTTTTAGCAGCAGCTTTCTTAGCTACACGCTTTTTAGGAGCTGCTTTCTTGGCAACCTTTTTCTTTACGGCTGCTTTTTTGGCGACTCTCTTCTTCGCGACTGCTTTCTTGGCAACTTTCTTTGCTGGCTTCTTAGCCGCAGCTTTCTTAATACTCTTTTTAGCAGCTGGCTTCTTAGCCGCACTCTTTTTCTTAGCTACAGCTTTTTTTGCTGCTGGCTTTTTGGCTGCAGCTTTTTTAGCCACAACTTTTTTAGCTGGTGCTTTCTTTGTTGCTTTCTTAGCTACTTTCTTCTTTACAGCCACGTTAACTCCTTGGGTAGCGGTACGCGCGCAAGTAACGCACTCGGATAAGCCAAGGTTACCGCAGCGATTAGAGCATTTCTAAGACAAACGGGGCAATTGCTCTTAGCGATTTTCCGCGATGACTGATGGCATCTTTCTCGGAAGCGCTCATTTGCGCGCTGGAAATAGTTAATCCATCGGGCCTAAAGAGTGGGTCATACCCAAAGCCATTTTTGCCGATGAGTTCATGCCCAATTGAGCCATAAAAACGCCCTTCGCGGGTGACTTCGCGGCCATCGGGCATTACTAGCGCGGTCACACAAATGAAGTAAGCGGTTCTCTTTCCATCTGGCACATGTATTAGTTCCTGCAGAAGTTTCGCATTATTGGCAGCGTCATCACCATGAGTACCTGCATATCGGGCGGAGTAAATACCAGGTTCGCCATAAAGCGCTTCGACACAGAGGCCACTGTCATCAGCTATCGCGGGCAAACCAGTTTCGGCACAAATTGATCGTGCTTTAAGAAGTGCGTTCTCTTCGAAAGTTTCGCCAGTCTCATCGACATCACTTGTTTCAGGAAATTTCTCTAGCCCAAGCAACCGAATGCTTCCCGGCGCTAACTCATCGAGGATGCGTCGAAATTCTTCGATTTTGCCTTTATTGCGAGTGGCTAAAACTAAATCTTTCACTGTTGCTCCCCTAGCCGCAAACTCTCAGATATTTTCTGGCTTAGTTCGTTTTTAGAACTTTTACTTAGCCAGTGCTGCTGCTTGATGTTTACCTAGATCTTTACAACCGGCAACTGCTAGATCTAATAATTGATTTAGTAGATCGCGATCAAACGGAACACCCTCGGCGGTTCCTTGTACTTCAATAAATCTTCCGTCACCACTGCACACAACATTCATGTCGGTATCTGCGCGCACATCTTCTTCATAACAAAGATCAAGCATGGGAACTCCGCCAACGATGCCAACGCTTACGGCAGCAACGGAATCAGATAGTGGATTAGCGGTTGCTTTAATGTGACCCTCGCTCTTTGCCCAAGAGATTGCATCAGCTAGCGCCACGTATGCACCAGTAATTGCAGCGGTGCGAGTTCCGCCATCGGCTTGCAGAACATCGCAATCAATGACAATCGTATTTTCGCCAAGTTCTTTGGTGTTAATGACGGCGCGTAAAGATCGACCTACTAAACGAGAAATCTCTTGTGTGCGACCACCTAGTTTGCCTTTAACGCTTTCGCGATCAGAGCGGGTATGAGTTGCGCGAGGCAACATCGCATATTCCGAAGTTACCCAGCCAGTTCCACTGTCCTTTAACCAACGTGGCACTCCTGGTGAAAATGAAGCAACGCAGAGAACGCGAGTTTTACCAAACTCAACTAATACTGAGCCTTCGGCATGATCAAGCCACTTGCGAGTGATCTTTATTTCGCGCAGATCAGTTACTGCGCGGCCATCGTTTCGTGTGGTTGTCATCATGTCCTTAGTAGTCTCCGTTTTAGTTAGTGAATATTTAGTTTTGTTAATCTCATTTGGAACTTAAGTTAACGATTGATGTTCTACATGACCAACTTCTGGACCTAGGAATCGACGAGCCAATGTTTCAAAAGCAGCTGCATCACCGGTGGCCAAGAAACGATGTGTTGCTGGCGTGCTGTTATCGGTACGCAAGGAATCACTTTCTACCAAGATGCGATAGAGATCTTTGGCAGTTTCTTCGGCGCTAGATACTAGCGATACGTTATTGCCCATTACATATGAAATCACACCAGTAAGTAGTGGGTAGTGAGTGCAACCTAAAACTAAAGTATCTAC
>Ga0164292_10004947_pt1 | contig 10876 bp, 11 predicted proteins | sample GEODES117metaG_FD_111486 | JGI IMG/M metagenome (GOLD analysis project Ga0164292, IMG submission 111486) | Eutrophic lake water microbial communities from Lake Mendota, Wisconsin, USA - GEODES117 metaG | ecosystem: Environmental > Aquatic > Freshwater > Lake | place: USA: Lake Mendota... | reverse complement strand
CCCAGGCGCATGCCCTGAGTGCTTTGAACTTTGAAACCGCCGCCAAACGCTACGGCAAGGTCGGCGGCTTCGCGCATTTGGCCACCTTGGTCAAGCGCATGAAGGCTTCACGCCCGGGGGCATTGTTGCTTGATGGTGGCGACACTTGGCAAGGTTCGGCCACGGCGCTGTGGACCAAGGGCCAAGACATGGTGGATGCCTGTCGTTTGCTGGGCGTGGACGTCATGACCGGCCACTTCGAGTTCACCTATGGCCAGGATCGTGTGACCGAATTGGTCGAGAAAAAACTGGGCGACAAGATGTCGTTCGTGGCGCAAAACATCAAGACCAAAGACTTTGGCGACCAAGTCTTCAAGCCTTACGTGATGCACGTGATGAACGGCGTGCCTTGCGCCATCATCGGCCAAGCGTTTCCCTACACGCCCATTGCCAACCCACGGTATATGGTGGCGGATTGGGAGTTCGGGATTCAAGAAGAGAACCTGCAAAAAACTATTTTGGAAGCGCGTGCCAAAGGTGCGCAAGTGGTGGTACTGCTGTCGCACAACGGCATGGACGTAGATTTAAAGTTGGCCTCACGTGTCAGCGGTTTGGACGCCATCTTGGGTGGCCACACGCATGACGGCATGCCTGTGGCTAAAGTGGTGGCGAATAAGTCGGGCCAAACCTTGGTGACCAATGCTGGTTCCAATGCCAAGTTTTTGGGTGTGTTGGACTTGGAAGTGAAAAACAAACAGGTGACCGACTTCCGCTACAAACTCATGCCCGTGTTTGCAAATTTATTGCCCGCTGATACGCAGATGCAATCACTCATCACCAGCATTCGAGCCCCTTATTTGGCTGAACTACAAAAAACTTTGGCCATTACCGAAGGCACGCTGTACAGACGTGGCAACTTCAATGGCACAGGCGATCAGTTGCTGTTGGACGCGATGCTGGACGTGCAAAGCGCGGAGATTGCGTTCTCACCCGGGTTCCGTTGGGGCACGAGTTTGTTGCCCGGGCAAGCCATCACCAAAGAGTGGTTGATGGACATGACGGCGACCACCTATTCCTACGCCACGGTCACGCCCATGAAGGGCAGCATGATCAAAACCATTTTGGAAGATGTGGCGGACAACTTGTTTAACGCTGATCCTTATTACCAACAAGGCGGTGACATGGTGCGTGTGGGTGGTTTGAAGTACACCTGTCGGCCCATGGCCAGCATGGGACAACGCATCCACAACATGCAGTTGAACGACAAACCCATCGACCCTGAGAAAACCTACAAGGTGGCCGGTTGGGCCCCAGTTTCAGAGGAAGCTTCCAAGCAAAACCTCCAACCCATTTGGGAAGTGGCTGAGCAATGGTTGGCTGCCACAGGCGGCAAAGTGTCTGCACGCAAGGCCAATGTACCGGTGCTGGAAGGTGTGTTGCCCAATCCTGGTTTCATGGCGGGCGGCTGAATGGCGATGGCAGCTTAGCGCAACAGATCACTGAGTGAGCGGGCCACCACCTTGGTCGCTCTGCGCAGATCTTCCAAGTCCAAGCGCTCGTCTGCTCGCTTGGCATGCGACTCCAACACGGTGCGTGGGCCTGCACCATAAATCACACCGGGGATACCGCGCTCCACATACAAACGCACATCGGTGTAGAGCGGTGTGCCCACGGCAGGGATGGGTTCACCAAACACTTCAGCGCCATGTTTTTGCAGCGCACTCACCAGGGGTTGATTGCCTGCCAAGGGCTTCATGGCATGGGCCATCAGCATGCGGTGGATGTCGATGGAAATGGCGTGCTGCGCGTCACGTGCTTGGTTGTAGTCGGTCACGGCTTGCGCCAACACCTGCCGAATATCGGCTTCCACTGCTTCGGGGTTTTCTTCGGGGATCATGCGGCGGTCCAGTTTAAACACCACTTTGCCGGGGATGACATTGGTGTTGGTGCCGCCCTCGATCATGCCGACATTCAAGTAGGGATGTGAAATGCCTTCCACTTGCGAAGTGATGTTTTTGTACTTGGCGTTTTGCGCGTACAACGCGTTCAACAAGGCCACTGCGCCTTGCAAGGCATCGATGCCACTGTCGGGAATGGCGGCGTGGGCCATCTTGCCGTGCACCGTGACTTCCATTTGCAAACAACCATTGTGGGCCGTGACCACTTGGTAGCTGAAGCCAGCCGCCATCATCAAATCGGGTTTGGTGTGGCCGTGCGAGAGCAACCAACCAGGGCCCAATTCGCCGCCGAATTCTTCGTCATAGGTGAAATGCAACTCGACACTGCCTTGGCTGGGCTTGGCCACGGCTTCCAAGGCCCGAACCGCAAAGGTGAAGGTGGAGAAATCACATTTGCTGACGGCAGCAGCGCGGCCGTAAATTTTGCCGTCCTCAATTTCGCCACCATAGGGGTCGTGGGTCCAGCCTTCACCGGGCGGCACCACATCGCCATGGGCATTCAGTGCCACCACCCGGCCTTCACCATAGCGTCGTCGCACGATCAAGTTGGTGATGGATTCCAGGCCATGCGCCCGCACTTGCGCTGCGGGAATTTCAAAGGCTTCAGCCTGCATATCAAACCCTTTGAGCAATTCAGCGGTACGCAAGGCATGCGGCGTGTTGTTGCCGGGGGGCGAGTCGGTCGGGACGCGAATCAGCTCTTGCAAAAACCGCACTTGCTCGTCAAAGTGCTGATCGATCCATTGGTCCAAAGCTTGGTAGGGGGTCATGTTGTGTTGGGGAAGAAAGTTGAAAAGCTCAGATAGATTGGTTATAGGGGTGCACTTTTTTCCAGTGGCGTGCAATATCCACACGCTTGCAAACCCACACCCGATCGTGTTTTTCCACATGGTCTAAAAATTGTTGCAGTGCTTTGATGCGCCCCGGGCGACCCAACAGTCGGCAGTGCATGCCCACGCTCATCATCTTGGGGGCGTCTTCACCTTCGGCATACAGCACATCAAAACTGTCGCGCAAATAGGTGAAGAAATCATCGGCCTGAGCATAGCCTTGCGGCAATGCAAAACGCATGTCGTTCACATCCAAGGTGTAGGGCACCACCAAATGCGGCACCACCTCAGCATTCGTTTTTTGCACCTGCATCCAAAACGGCAGGTCGTCACCGTAATAGTCGCTGTCGTACTCCAATCCACCATGGTCCAGCAGCAAACGACGTGTGTTGGGGCTGTCGCGACCGGTGTACCAGCCTGCAGGCAGACTGCCCGTGAGGCGTTGAATGATCTCCAAGCCTTTGGCCATGTGGTGGCGTTCGGTGGCTTCATCGATTTGTTGGTAGTTGATCCAACGCCAGCCGTGGCAAGCGATTTCGTGGCCGAGTTCTACAAAGGCTTGCGTGAGGTCGGGGTGACGCTCTAGTGCCATGCTGACTCCGAACACGGTGAGCGGCAGTCCGCGTTTTTCAAACTCGCGCAAGATGCGCCAAACACCCACCCGCGAACCGTATTCGTAAATGCTTTCCATGCTCAAGTGGCGATCGGAGAAGCTGGGGGGGCTGAACATTTCTGACAAAAATTGTTCAGAACCGGCATCACCGTGCAAGGTGGCGTTTTCACCGCCTTCTTCGTAGTTCAGGACAAATTGCAATGCAATTCGCGCTTGTCCCGGCCATTGGGCCTGCGGTGCATGTTGGCCATAGCCAACCAGGTCGCGTGGATAAGGACGGGTGCTGTCGTAGGTCATGGCAAATCCTAACCCATGAAATTGCGGGATGACTGAAACACAGGGGCGGGGATTGCGCATAATGAGCGCCACCATGAAACTCAAACCGACAACACCTGCGCTGCTTCTGAGCTTGTTGTTGGGCGGTTGCGCGTCTTTTGAACAAATGAACGCCTGCAATGCCTTGGCCTACCAACAGGCTCCACCCATCTATGACAGTCGACAAACTTTCATGATGATGCAGTGTCCCTATGGCATTGGTCCGTTCAGCCCCATGTTCCCCAAACCAGGCTTGCCGCCACAGCCGTTTTTCTGCAATCAATTGATGGTGGAAGACCTGAACTATTGGGCCAGACGCAGCGTGTTTGACGCATGCATGAAAGGCGTTCAACCAACGTCTGTGGTGCTTGAACCTGCGGTTGAACAACCCTCAGTGCTTTTGCCGCTTCCAGCAAAACCTGATTAAACGCAAGGAAAGTTGGCCACCATCACTTCGCGCACCACACTGGCGGCGTTGAAGCGCAACAAGTCTGGTCGCTGAATCAGTTGTTGTTGCACGGTGTCAACCAAGAGATTGATTTCTGTTGAATCGCCGAGGCAAATAGGCGCGTCCTTGGTCAACATCAAGGTGTCCACCACACCCATGATGTAGTTGCGTCCGCTGAAACGCGTGGTTTCATCCGCAGACAGCAAGCTGGCGTGCAGTTCAGCTGCTGTTAGAAACCGCACGCTTTTTTGCGCAAGCGCTGCTGTGCTCATGACTAGCAAAAGCGATGCGCCAAGCAAGCTCAATCTGCGCATGTCAAGGGGCTTCAACAGTGAACTTGATGCTGCTGTACCAAGCCGCCAGATTGGCGATGTCCGCGTCGGTCAAGGGTTTGGCAATCACCCCCATCACCTCATGTTGGCGTTTGCCATTGCGGTAATGCTTCAATTGCTCGCTCACATAAATCGGTGGTTGTCCTGCCAAGTTGGGTGCGCTGGGCATGGTGGCAATGCCATTGACACCGTGGCACAAGGCACAAGCAGCATCGGCTTTGTCGCGACCTGCTTTCACATCTTGGGCGTAGACATTCAAAAACAAAAGGGACAAGCCCAAGCTGATAAAAATGTTTTTCATGAATTCCTCGTAAAAAAACGGGGCCTCCTAGGAGGCCCCGCTTGGTATTTGATCACAGGCCAGAAGCCTGTGGATCAAACTGGATTACTGGCTGTAGCTGATGCGGTAGATCGCGCCAGCGTAGTCGTCAGACACCAGGATAGAGCCGTCAGGCAGGTTGGCAACGTCCACTGGGCGGCCAATGGCGCGCTTGGTGGCTTTGTCAAGGAAGCCGTCGGCAAACACTTCGGATGGACCTGCATTGCCGTCGGCCTTGATAGGCACGAAGTTCAACAGGTAGCCGCTAGGCTCTGTGCGGTTCCATGAACCATGGGAAGCCACGAACAGGCCGCCTTGGTACTTGGCAGGGAACATTTTGCCTGTGTAGTGCGCCACGCCCAATTGAGCTTGGTGAGCAGGGAACTCGATTTGAGGCGTGATCATGCCGGCTGGCTCTTTCATGTCCTTCAAGTCAGGTGCTGCAGCAGAACCAGCCACTTTGAATTTGCCGTTGTAGAAGGGGAAACCGAAGTGTTCGCCTGCCTTGGTCAGCTTGTTCAATTCGCCGGGAGGAATGTCATCACCCAAACCGTCAACTTGGTTGTCGGTTGTCCAGATGTCACCCTTTGGTCCGATGGTCAGACCAGCAGGATTGCGCATGCCTTTGGAGTAAACCATGCGACCAGTGCCATCCAAACCGTTGTAGCGGATCACGCCACCGATGCCAACTTCGTCATACAAAGCGACTTTTTCTTTGGGTTGCACGTTGTAGGGCTGGCCCAATGTCACGTAGATTTTGCCGTCTTTGTCGACTTTACAAACGCGACCAGTGTGGTTGAAAGATTGCTCTTCCACGGGGATCATCTTGCCTTCTGGCACGATCACGCCCACGGCAACGTCTGGACCTTCGTAGAAGTATTCAGCAGCTGGGAAGTGCAACATGCGGTTGGATTCAGCAACCACCAAGAAACCATCTTTGGTGAAGCAAACTCCGTTGGGGTTTGCAAATTTGATGGCGGGGGCGAAAGGCTTGACTTCGTCAGCGGTGTTGTCGCCGTTGCGATCGGTCACAGCCCAAACGGTTGTTTTGCGGGTGCCGACAAACAACATGTTGGTGGAAGGAGCAACTGCCATGTAACGTGCATCAGGCACCACAGCGTACAACTCGATTTTGAAGCCATCGGGCAACTTGATTTTCTTCAAGTTGGCGCGCAAGGCGTCAGCATTCTTACCTTCTTGAGCAACGGTAGGAATGTTCATGTTGGTGGATGTGTTGCCCATGCGTTGCAGCGTGGACAAGTTGGCATCTGCAACTGCTGCAGTGGTGAACAGTGCAGAGACTGCCAGTGTGACGGCGGAGATTTTTGTGATGCTCACTGAGTTTCCTTGGGGATAAGAAGGCGACATAGCCTGAGAGAATGTTAGCAAGCTTCGCGAAAGATTCAGCGCTGTTCAGGACTAGGGATTGCCCTAGTCTATGACATGACCAAAGGGTTAACCCTGCATTTCGGTCATTTTTGAATGGTTTGGTTTTCGATGCATGAGTGCAGTACGTTTACAAATGGCTACTAAATCACCGTGCTGGTTGTAGCCACGGTGCTGAAATGTCACTATGCCGTTGTGGGGTCTTTTCTGGCTGTCACGCAATTCAAGCACCTCGGTTTCCACATGAACCGTGTCGCCGTGGAACAAAGGCTTGGGAAAACGCACTTCGTCCCAGCCCAAATTGGCCACGGTGGTGCCCAAGGTGGTGTCTGCCACGGACACGCCGACGATCAGGCCCAAGGTGAACACGCTGTTGACAATCCGCTGGCCAAATTCAGAGTGGTTTTGACAATAGTCTTCGTCCAAATGAAGTGCGGCGGGGTTGTGGGTGAGTGCAGAAAACAGCACGTTGTCCATCTCGGACACTGTGCGCCTGATGGCGTGTTGAAACACTTGGCCGACAAAAAATTCTTCAAAGTACAAGCCCGCCATGATCAATCCCTTTGTGCCAGTTGAAGCAAGCGCAATGCTTGCGTGAGGTGAGGTTTGTCCACCATCTTGCCGTCGAGTTGCGCCGCACCGGCGCCGTTGGCGTTTGCGAAAGCATCAACGATGCGCTGGGCGTGGGCGATTTCATGCGCATCAGGTGCAAAGCCGGCATGGATGGGCAAGACCTGATCGGGGTGGATAGCGAGCTTGCCCGTGAAACCGGCTTGACGTGCGCGCAGCACATCCTTTTGCAATCCCGCTTGGTCGCGAAAATCCACCGTGAGTGTGTCAATGGCTTGCACTTGGGCATGAGACGCGGCCAGCAAGCACATGGAGCGCGCCAGTTGGTAGGTGAAATCAAACGCACCGTGCTCGTCTTTGTTGGTGGAGGCCCCCACCGCGGTGGCCAAGTCTTCGGCCCCCCAGGTCAGGCCCGCCAGCCGTGCACTGCAACCGGCATAGCTGTTGAGCTCAAACAAGGCACCGGCCACCTCAGTGGCCACAGGCATGATCTGGGTCGAACCCAACACCAAGGCTTCTCTCGTTTCTAAGGCGCTCAAGAAATGGTCAAGCTTCACCACATCATGCGCGTTCAAGGGCTTGGGCAACACGATGCCGTCGGGTCGCCCCGGCATGACCGCCATCAAATCTTGCAAAGCGTGTTCAGTTTGCAGCGGGTTGATGCGAACCCAGACTTGCTGGGCACCACGCGGGTGGTGTTTCAAGTACTCGCAAACCATGCCGCGAGCCATGGGCAAACGCTCGATGGCCACCGCATCTTCCAAATCAAGAATGAGCGCGTCGGCCTGGGTACTGACACCTTTGGCCATTTTTTTGTCGCTGTCGCCAGGGACAAACAGCAGAGATCGCAGCAGCTTCATCGTGGGTGGTTCCGTAGTCGTGCTTTGATCTTAACAAGCACGTTCGCAAGCCCACGGCCTGCTTGAGAGATTATTTCAACCAGTCGGGATCGGGCAGTTGGTTGAACACCTGACGCAAACCTTGGCTCCAACTGCTGCGCAAATCGCGGAAGTACACATCATCGGCATCCACACGATGGCGTTTGAGCACACGCAAGGCGTCGCGTTCAATCATGGCCAAGTCGATGGGCAACCCGACCGATAAATTACTCTTGATGGTTGAGTCAAACGAGACCAAGGCGCATTTCATGGCCTTGGACATGCTCAGCTCGGGTTGAATCACACGGTCCAAGATGGGCTTGCCGTATTTGCTTTCACCAATTTGAAAAAAAGGCGTGTCGGATGTGGACTCGATGAAATTGCCTTGCGGGTAGACCATGAACAAGCGCGGTGCTTCGCCTTTGAGCTGTCCACCGACCAAAAACAGCGCAGAAAAATCCACGTCGCTTTGATCGGGCGCTTCATTTTTGGTGGTGGCGATGGTGTTGCGTAACTGCCGCCCCACCAATTCGGCCACATGAAACACCGAGCCCATGGCTGTCAAAGGGGTGTCATGGTCTTGGGCATGTTGCTTGACCTTGCTGATGACCTGCTGCGTGGTGGCCAGGTTGCCACTGTTGAGCATGACCAAGACACCTTCACCTGGTGTTTCGAACACGGTCATTTTGCAAAACGTGGACACATGGTCCACCCCCGCGTTGGTGCGCGAGTCAGAGGCAAACACCAGGCCTTCGTTGAGGACCATGGCCACGCAATAAGTCATAGGGATTTACTGTTGATGAGGGTGATTGAATTCTACTTTCGCATAACTGCTCATGGTCTCCGTGCCGCCACCTGTGCGCACCCCACGCACCGGGCTGGCATCCTCGTAATCCAAACCATGGGCCAAGCGAATATGGCCTTGGTCGGCACCATTGGAGTTGCTGACATCAAAACCAATCCACCTGGAGCCCACCCAAGCCTCGGCCCAAGCGTGGCTGGCTACATCACCTTGTTCACCCGCATGCAAATAGCCGCTGACGTAGCGGGCTGGCACACCAAGGTGGCGCACACACGTCAGAAAAACGTGGGTGTGGTCTTGGCAAACACCTCTGCCTTCGGCGAACGACTCGGCAGCGGTATCGCCAACGCGGGTCACGCCTTTTTCATAGGGCATGCGGTCCAACAACGCCAGCATCACATCATGCAGGCCCATGTACGGCCTGGACTTGACGGTGTTGCGAAAAGGCTGGATGAACCCCTTCATGGCTTCATCCATCTGGGTCAATGGGGTCGAGCGCAAAAACACGGCTGGTGGAACAGGCCCTTCAGGTTCCCCTTCATGGCCCGCTTTCAAGTCAACCGAGCCCTGCGCGCACAACACAATCTCTTGAGCGGGTTGCTCCAACACCAAGCAGTGGCACAGGTTGCCATAGGCATCCATCCAAGGCGTGGCCTTGTGGGGCAGACGCAGTTGCCAGTTCTGCACCGTTTGGCGTTCGGTGTGGGGTGGCGTCATGCGCAGCATTTGAATGCTGCGTTTAAAGGCGTGTTCATAGCGGTAGGTGGTTTCGTGGAACACATGGATGCTCATGCCAGCACCTCCAGGTAGTCGGTTTGCACCGCGTCTGCCAAGTTGATGTTTTCTTGCACAAAGTCTTCAAGGTAAGTTTCCAAGCCTTGCGCATAAACCTCGCCCAAGGTGCCAAATCGCAAATGCGTGAGAAGGTTGGCGCAACGTTTGCGGGCCTCACGACCGGTCTGTTGCGGCAGTTGGCTCAAGATGTAGCCTGTTTCGTCCAAGCAAAAATGCAAAGAGCGCGGTACCCGGGCATTGAAGATGAGCAACTCCGACACCCTGTCGGCGTCAATCGCGTCACGGTAGGTATCGCGGTAGGCCTCCAAGGCACTGACCGAGCGCAGCACCGCGCCCAAGCGGTAATAGTCGTCCACCAGGTCTTTGCCTTCGGCTTGCTCCACCCGTGTTTTCACACTCAAGATGCGGGCGGTGTTATCGGCACGCTCGAGGTAGGTGCCCAGTCGTATGAAGTTGTAGGGCTGGTCGCGCTGGATCGTGGCAAAGGTGACACCGCGAAACAAATGCGAACGTTGTTTGATCCATTCAAAAAACGACGAATCCACGGGATGCTCTGACCCTTTGTTTTTCTTTTTGCGTGACAGCAACTCGAGCCAGGTGTCGTTGATGCATTCCCACATTTCAACCGTCAAGGCGCCGCGCACAGACCGCGCGTTTTCTCGGCAAGACTGGAGGCAATTGAAAATGGAAGAAGGGTGGTCAGGGTCCCAGGCCAAAAACTGCGCCACTTGGTCGGAGCGCAATGCACGGCCGGTGGCTTCGAAGGCGGCCAAGGTGTCGGTGATGACCAAGGGCTCTTTGATGGTCTCAGGGTCGGCACGGCTGATGTCCGAGGTGGACACCAGTGCAAAAGATTGACCCACTTCCAAAATGCGCGCCATGTTTTCTGCGCGTTCCAAATAACGGGACAACCAGTAAAGTTGAGCAGCCACACGTGACAACATCAGAGCACCTCCGTCGCTTCCAATACCCAGGTGTCTTTGGTACCGCCGCCTTGCGATGAATTCACCACCAACGAGCCTTCACGCAAGGCCACCCGTGTGAGGCCTCCAGGCACGATGCGGGTGTCCTTGCTCATCAAGACAAAGGGGCGCAAATCAATGTGGCGAGGCGCGATGCCTTTTTCGACAAAGATGGGGCAGGCCGACAAACTGAGTGTGGGCTGGGCAATGTAGTTGTCCGGGTTGGCTTTCAAACGCAAGGCGAATTCAGCAATCTCGGCTTTGCTGGCCGTGGGACCGACCAACATGCCGTAGCCACCTGCACCATGCACTTCTTTGACGACCAGCTCGGGCAAGTGGGCCAACACATGAGACAACTCGTCGGGCTTGCGGCATTGCCAGGTCTGCACGTTTTTCAAAATGGGTTCTTCACCCAAATAAAAGCGCACCATCTCCGGCACATACGGGTAAATGGATTTGTCATCGGCCACGCCTGTGCCCAAGGCGTTGGCAATCACCACATGGCCTTGCCGATACACCGAGGCCAAGCCGGGCACACCGATGAAGGAGTCCGGCTCGAAGCTCAGAGGGTCCATGTAGTTGTCGTCCACCCGGCGGTAAATCACATCCACTTGCTGCGGCCCCTCGGTGGTTTGCATGAAGACATGACCATCGCGCACAAACATGTCGCTGCCCTCGACCAGCTCGAT
>Ga0164292_10004945_pt1 | contig 10877 bp, 8 predicted proteins | sample GEODES117metaG_FD_111486 | JGI IMG/M metagenome (GOLD analysis project Ga0164292, IMG submission 111486) | Eutrophic lake water microbial communities from Lake Mendota, Wisconsin, USA - GEODES117 metaG | ecosystem: Environmental > Aquatic > Freshwater > Lake | place: USA: Lake Mendota, Wisconsin... | reverse complement strand
TGTCAATGTGCTGGAGCACATCGAAGACGACGCCCAAGAATTAGCGAAAGTATACCGGTTTCTCCATCGCGGAGGACATGCACTGATATTCGTACCAGCACTGCGTTGGCTTTACGGCAGCCTTGACAAGCAAGTGGGCCACGTACGTCGCTATCACAAGGAGCAATTGGTGGACCTCGTGTCGAAATCAGGACTACGACCCATTGAGGCTCACTACTTTGACATTGCAGGAATTATTCCGTGGTTCATTAACTTTGTCGTGTTAAAAAACGACATTCAGCTTGGCGCAGTGTCTGCCTATGACAATCTCATTGTTCCCATCGCCAGGCGCCTTGAGACCATTGTTCGACCCCCCGTCGGGAAAAACATCATTCTTGTCGCTCAAAAGCCGTGACTTTCACGCTACCAAGTCTGGCGTTATCGAATGCCCGCAGAGCGATCGAATGCGGCCGTGCACGGCCCACCAGATACCCATTCTGCATTGATTTTAGCCCTATTTGGGATTGCTCATTTTTAGCCGGCGTCAACCAGATTGCGTGAGTGCCACATCAACAGCCGCAAGGGTCTCCACGACCTCAGCGGCGCGCTCTGCATGCGCGTACGAGGGCGCTCCGCGCTGAATCGACCCGACAAAGTGCTCAAGCGCCAAGGTGAGCGGCGCCTTGACGCTCGGTACCAGTACCGGCGTAACTCGGCTGTCGCGGACTCGCACCACTTTGTGCGCCGCGTTGTCATCGTAAATCAACGAATCGCAATTTCCATGAACGGCTAACCACCGGCAGCGTGTCGCAAACGCATTGCCAGTTTCGATTCGCGCCCTCAGACCATCGGAGAAGGAAAGCTCAACTTCTACCCGTTCTAAAAAGTCTCCGACTCGCTCGAGCCAACGCGCCCGAACGTCAACGGGCCGACCAAACAGGTCGAGACACAGCCCAATTGGATGAGGCGCCCACTGCCACCGCGGCGCCACGTCGGCACTGAGGACGGTGTTAGACCCAAATATCGCTTCCACAGAGCGGGGAGCGCCAATACTGCCTAGGCACTCTTTCAACGTAATCCACGCAGGATTGAACCAATCGATGTGGTCTACTTCAAGTGCAAGGCGCTGACGACGAGCAAGATCGATCATCGATATCGCATCGGCCAGTTCGAGAGCCATCGGTTTCTCGACGAAGACTGGTTTTCCAGTCGACAAAGCGGCTATGGATATCTCTGCATGAAGACGCGGTGACGTGGCAACAACGACTCCGTCAACGTCGCTTGCCTCAACAACGGTCCGCCAATCGGCAACGACCGTGCAATCGTCGGGAATCCATTCCCGACGTTGGCCCGTACGATTAGCAACGCATATCCACCGCGCCCCGACGACGCCACCAAGCGCACGAAAGAGGGTTCGCCCCCAGCGCCCGGCGCCGATGAGCCCCAAGCGCAGCTCGCGGCTCAAAGCACGCCAGTATAAGAGCGCGCGGTCCACCCGAAAAATCGACGAAGGCCTTCGTCAAGGTCAACCATGGGCCGATACCGGAGCTGCACCTGGGCCTTGCGAATGTCTGGACATCGACGATTCGGCTCATCGGCCGGATACGAGTCGGGATATTCAATAACATCGTGCTTTACAGGATGGCCAAGCACACCGCCGATTCGCTCGACGAGATCGCGCATCGAGATTTCGGGGTTAGGGTTTCCGATATTGTAAGTTTCCCCAGGCACGCCACGAGCGAGAACGCGCAAGAACCCGTCAATCGCGTCGGATACGTAGCAAAACGTTCGCGTTTGACCGCCTGAGCCGTACACTTGCACCGGTCGCCCTGCTTTGACCCTGCTCGCGAAGTTAGGCATCACTCGATAGTCCGTTTCCTGCATTCCCGGCCCGTAAACATTAAAGGGCCGGATCACATTCGTCGCGACGCCGTGCTTGTGGTGAAACACGTAGCAAAGCGTTTCACCCATTCGCTTGCTCTCGTCGTAGCAAGCACGCGGCCCCTGGCTCGATACGTTACCGCGATAACTCTCCGGTGTCGGAATATGCTTCGCGTCAGGATCTCCGTAGATTTCGCTCGAGCTGAAGAAGGTATAGCGAGCTCTTGTTTTCGTGGCGAGCTCGAGCAAATGACGATTACCTGCGATGGCAACGTCAAGCGTTTCAAGCGGATACGCTCGGTAATAGTAAGGACTTGCGATACCTGCAGCGTGGACAACAAAGTCCAGTGGTTCGTCGATCGGAATCGGCTTGGTGATGTCGTGCTGGACAAAGCGAACATCCGCCGTACTCACGCCAGCACCAGCACCGCCCGCAGTGATGAGATTATCAAGCACGATAAGTCGACAAGGCCGAGCCAAGCAACTTCGATTCAGTTCCTCAAAAACCGCGGTAAAATACCGCCCTAAAAAGCCCCTCCCCCCCGCAAGCAAGATAGTCTTTCCAGAAAAGTCATTGGCAACATCGCCGAGTCGCTCGGCAACTTCGATAATATCCGACGGAAGAAGGAAGTCATTCACGATGGTATGATCTCAAGGTTGGGGAGAGGAACGATGAAACGCCCGCCGGCGTCGACGAACGGCTTATGCGTTTGAATGATAACGTCGGCAAAGTTCCAAGCCAGCACTAAAAGGTAATCGGGCTTGCACTCAGCGATTTTCGCCGCCGGTACAACAGGCACGTGAAGGCCCGGCGTATACAAGCCTTGCTTTCTCGGATTGTCGTCAACGATAAAGTCAAGCATGTGGCTACCAACACCAAAGTGGTGCATCAGCGTTGTGGCCTTGGCGGGGGCACCGAAACCGGCAATCTTTTTTCCGTGTTCGCGCAAGCCCTGCAACATCAGGCGTAGCTCATGACCGAGCTGCCCCACCCGCGCAGCGAGATCAACAAATGTAGACTCGCGGTCGAGTGCGAGCCGCTGTTCAAGTGCACACAACTCTTTCACCCGCGAGGTCACATCGTGCGGTCCGCCTCGGCGCTGCACGAAACCACGCAATGACCCTCCGTGCACAGCCACGCGCTCGACATCGAACAGCTCGAGACCGTGGCGCTCGAAGAAGGGCACTAGTGAGGTGACCGAGTGATAATCAAGATGCTCGTGATATATTGTATCGAAAAGCAGTTTCTCGACGACATCAGCAAGATACGACACTTCAAAGACAAATAGTCCATCCGGCGCGAGCAGTCGCTCTATCCCGATCACAACAGAGGAAAGGTCGTCAATATGGGCAAATACGTTGTTCGCCGCAACCACTCGCGCTAGGCCACGAGACTCGGCGAGATTCTGCGCGAGCGCCGGAGTGAAAAATTCGCAAACGGTCTCAATTCCAGTTTCGGTCGCACGGCTTGCGATCAGACGAGCCGGGTCGATGCCAAGCGTCCGCTGACCGGTAGCCTGAAAGAAACGTAGAAACGTGCCGTCATTCGAGCCGATCTCGACAACAAGGTCCGCCGGCTTCAAACCAAATCGGTTAGCGACCAATGCCGCGTATCGCTCGAAGTGAGCGACGAACGACGACGACGTTCCCGTCACATAAACGTAGTCACCAAACAAAACGGCCGGATCAACGACATCGAGCAATTGGACATGGGTGCACCCCTTGCAAAGCCACACATCGAGAGGGAAGTGTGGCTCGGTCCGGTCGAGTTCCGTCGCGGACACGAATGCGTTGGCCGGTGGCGTTGGAGCGAGCGAAATCACATTCACCAGGTCGTCGCCGTCGCACAGACGGCACCGCGTGCGCCGCCGAAGCGCTCCTGCCGGCAGCGTTTTCATGGCTTGATCATATCGATTCGCACCACATCTGCCTCGTACGATGCGTGATCGCGGGGATTCCGGCTTAGAGTGAGAAACACCGTATCCTCAGGAAAACGCATTCCATGGTCGACCATCGGTGGCGTGAAGACCATTTCGCCTTTACCCACCATCAGTCGTTCGGGCTCCGCTGTCGACCCCGTAGGTCGATGAAAATACTCGATGCTGCCCTCCAAAACGTAGCAGTAGTGCCAATCCGTCTTGTGGTAGTGATTCGCCCGCACCGCGCCTTTCTTCGAAGTAATCAGCACGGCGCTTTTCATCATCTCGTCGACAATAGGCTGAATCACGCCTCGCCCGTCGACGAATGGCGCCTCGAGCTTGACAAGAGGCCCTGCAGGCCAGCGCGACCTTTCCGCCTCGTCATGGCTGTGACTGACAAGGTGCCCTTCTTCGTGTTCATGATTGATGCTCATGATCCTCCCAAAAGCGCGGCAAGACGGCGACGCGCCATCATCGACACTACCGGAACCGCATGATGAGCGAGGATTTTTTTGCCTTCCGCGTACGTCCGGCCGGCGTAGCTAATAGGAACTTCATAACAGGAAGTAGCGCGCCGCACGAGACGGCAAAGAATCTCCGCGTGCTGCTCCCACCCGTCAGAGATCAGCTCGTCCGGATTCAGCAGGGACCGCCGGTACATGAGATAACATGTATACGTATCTGTAAATGTCGTGCCGTAAAAAATGTTAAACATAAACGTAATAAATTCATTGCCGCGCTTGTGCCAGAAATAATGGACCCGCGTCCATGGCGGCGCCAACATCCGACTGCCCAACACCACATCTGCGTTGAATCGAAGTACCGGCTGCAACATCTTTTCGTATTCAGAGGGGTCGTACTCGAGGTCGGCGTCTTGAAAAATAATAAAGTCACCGGTCGCGCGCCGAAGCCCTGCGCGAACGGCCGCACCTTTGCCGCCGTTTTTAACTTGCTTAATGCAAACATCGTAGAGAGACGGGTTTTGCTCGAGCAAAGCGACGGTATCGTCGGTCGAACCGTCGTCAATGACGATGACTTCGAATTCGACTCCCGCGATTGTCTGCGCCCGCACGGACTTTAATAAGAGTAGAATCGTGGCCGCTTCATTATACGCGGGAATAATCACGCTTAACCGCATTCGTGATACGGTACCGATATGTTCGAGGCCGGGCTACTTTTAGGGTCTTCCATCCTTGTGCTTGCCTGCCTCACGTTTTTCGGGTGGAGCGTTTCACTGCGAATGGCTCCCGTTGCTCGCGCAACGCGCTGGGTGAGCGCGTTCGTTTTGAGTACTTGGGCGGCTACGGTCGTATTTCTCGCGTTGGCGTCGACTCACCTCGTCACGAGGCCTTCGCTTGTGACATCAGCAGCCGCGCTCGCGGTCGCCGGCGGTTATCTCATTGGGCCCCGCCGCATCATCGCGGAGATGGGAAACGACCTACGGGCATTAGGCTCACTTCCGCGAACGGCGGGCATCCCCGCCAGCATCGTTTTAGCGCTGGTCGCGCTCACGTACTGCGTGCTTGCCAGCGCCGCCACGACGTCGCCACTGCTCGGCTGGGACAGCCTTCATTACCACCTTCTGCATGTTGCACACTGGGCGCAAGACAAGGGTTTTTCGCCTCATCCTGGCGTCGATGCGTGGAGTTATTACGAATTTCTCCCCATCGGTGGCGAAATTCTTTTTGCGTGGATTGCGATTCCCACGCGCACCAATGTTCTGATCGGTCCGCTCGGGGTCGCTTTCTGCGGCATGGCCGCGCTGTCCGCCGCGTGCGCAGCCCGTACGCTCGGCGCAACGCCACGACGAAGCGTTCTCGCTGGTGCCGCGCTCGTAGCCACGCCTGCGATATCGATGTTCGCCACGAACGGCTATGTCGACAACCTCGTTCTCGCGCTCATCGCCGCTGGCACCGCGCTCTTGTTGGAGGCTTATCAGGCGGACGAACAACGCGTTCGCCGCCAGCTCGTCGCCCTCGCCGGCGCCGCATTCGGTCTGGCGGTCGGAGCGAAACTAACCCCCATTTTTTACGTCGGCCTGGGCGCGTGTGCCATCGCGACAACCTTGCTCGCACGCCGACAGCCGTTTCGCATAGTGCTCGGCGATGTTGTCGCGTTCGCAGCCGCAGCGGCTATTTTCGTGCCAAGACTGCTGCAGGTTTGGTGGCGAACGGGCTCACCCGTTTATCCACTCTCAATTCGACTATTCGGGCGAACCTTAGTCCCTGGTAATTCACAATTACAGGGGCTTGTCGAGGGACCTTTTCCTCCCGGGATTAAACAGCCCTCTCTGTTCGAACTTTTTCACGGTCTTTTCTTCGGAGCATACCAACCCAACTGGCCGCATGTTAACTTCGGAATCTCGGGCCTATTGCTGATTGGGCTCGGCGCGGTCGGCCTTGGATTCTGGGTGTGGTCGCGCCCGCGCGACATGCGAACGATCCTTCTTATTTTTATCGCTCTTCCGGCAAGTGCCTATATTTTCAGCAGCGCGACCTTAGGTTATCGCCTTACGTGGTGGTGGGTTGTTGCGCGCTTTATGACACCGGCCTTGCTCACGGCTGTTCTTTTAGTAACGGCAATTCCAGGCAAATGGGCCGATGCGACACTCGGTCTCGCCGCTCTTATTGAACTTTACCATCCCCTCTCAAGCGGAATGTGCGGCTATCGCTGGGTGGGAGCGGCCTCAATCGTAGCCATCGGGTCAACATTCGTTGGCCTGTCTATTGTCGCCTGGCGGTCGCGGCACCCGCGCACGTCGGTCGCACTGCTTATGAGCGGAATCGCTGGTTTTGTGGCTGCAACACCCCCACTTCGGGCTGCGCTTAACCCCCTTATCACCCTCGGGGCGCTGCGCGGCGAATGCTTCGAGGCGCACCCACTGACCATGGGCCATCCTGTCGGGGCATTCCCCATTTGGCAACACCTGGCCGCAATGCCCCCAAAGCGAATTGCAATCATCGCCGGGTTCGATGGTATCGGCCACAACGTATTTCGCTATCCGCTGCTCGGAGACCAATGGCAACATCAATGGACGTACATCGCCCCAGCGGCCGACGGAATTCTCCGAGATCATATCGAGCTCTATCGGACGTCAAACAGCGGTTCACCGGTGCGTCTGTCTTTCGAGGGTTGGCTGGAGCGGCTTCACCACGAACGAGTCGACTACGTCGTGCTGCTTCGGCCATACAACGTGGCGGAGTTCGAATGGGTGACAAACCACCCGGAACTCTTCGACCTCGAAGCCGCCGGAGATAGGCAAGTTGCGCTGCTGTTCCGCGTGCGCCCACGGCCCTAAACAAGCGTTTTAGGGGCGCTTTTTCCCGAGAAAGACGAAGTTTTCGTCATGGTCAAGTTCACGAAAAGCGGCATCGAGGGTCGCACCGTAATGACCGAGAAGCAGGTTTACGGCCAGCGGATCCTCGGCACACTTTGGAACGATGACAACGTCAGCATCCCCGAACATGCGCGTTGGCGATAAAAAGAACGCTTCGGAAACAGTAGAATTGGCATGCCAAACGATCCCCGTACCGCGCGGAGCATCTGTATTGAGCAAGTAGGGAAACGGATTCGAAAAGTCGAGCACGAGTACTTTCGCCTCAGCGAGACCAAGCTTGCGCAAGTTGGCGACACCGCCCTCCACCCTTGACACGTAATTCTGCCGACGGCACGCGCTGTCTGACCCAACCATCATTAGCCCGCGAAGCGATGGATCGGCAAACGCGTGGGGAGGGTCGAGATACTCAGGATGAAGAGCGGGGAAAATACACGCATAAACAATGGATCCAAAGGCTTTAGCTAGGAAAGGAATCGTCGCAACCGATGCCAAGATCCGTGCAATCCGAATGTGTTCTTCTGAGACAACGAGAACGCCGAACGCCACTGCGAGCATCGGCATCAACGCACTCTCTCCCCACTGCCAGCTTGTGATTACCGTCATCAACGAAAGGCCAGAAAACGCAAGCGCGAGAACAACGGCATCGCGGCGAGCGCCGAGAAATCGTGCCCCCGGCCTCCCGGCGGCCAACCCGCCGAGCACAGCCACGACAGCGATAAGCGCCGCCTCGTTCACAATCGTTTCGACAATGCGACCAACCGTGAGGTCCACGCTCACCCGGTTTGACATATCGAGAAATAGGTCACCGGTGACCGTGCCTCGGACACTATTCGCCCGAGCTCCTCCGGCAAAAAGGTAATCGCTGAGCATCGAGGCAAAGTCAAAACGCACCAGCCAACCGCCCACGCCGAGTGCAACGACGGCGCCGCCAACGAATCCGCCCGCGCGGAAAGGTCGCGCAGGACCGAGCCCACTCGAGAACACAACGATGAGCCCCCCGATAACCGGAAGCGTCGGCTTGACGAACAAGCAGAGCCCCAACGCAAAGCCACTGGCCAGTCCCTCGACAAGGTTTGGTCGCCAGGAACCGACAGCACCGGTCCGAGCGTCCAGAGGCAGCGATTCAACAAGGACGATGGCAAGCAATGCGTAACCGATCCTGTTGTAGGTCGCGGAGTGACTAAGGTCTTGAACGGGAAACCCCAGTTGGTGCTGCCCGGCCAACGTGGCTACGACGACCACCGCGTACAGTGCCGCAAACCGCGCCGGCATCCGGCGCCGGCCAAGAGCAAAAGCCCCGAGCGCAGCGACCGTCGCGAGAGCGGCTCGAGAGAGATGAAACACCAACGGCGACCGTCCACACAGCTTTTGCAGCCACGCCACAAGCGCCGATTCGAGGACTCCGTAGGGCATATAAAAGTCCCGATGCGGTACTTGCCCAAGGCGAATTCGATGGGCAGCATCGAGTACGTGGAATACATCGTGCCCATAGCGAACCTCAACGAGGGCGCGTGAGCCCAGAAGGAACGCGAAAGGCACTATCGCGACGACGAAAACCACGACATAAAGCGCCGCAGGAGATCGCGATAAGTCTCGAACAACATTGCCGAGTTTAATTGTCATAGTGAAGCTCGGGAGCAAAAAAGCGGAATATCTAATCTCGCCTGCCCTTTTTGGGTATCACACACCGAGACCCCGCAGCGAAGAATCGTCAACCTTTGGCAATGCGGTGCTCGTAGATATCAGTGGGCGGGGTCGACGCCATCGCGCGGCAACTCCACAGTGCTCGAAGCGCCGGTTGCGCGCGCGCTTTGACGTGCTGCTGAGCGTATTTTAAGCAGAAGCCTCGGCGTGCCACATGACCGCAACGACGCCGGAACGACAGCCATCATGATCGCCTTGAACAATCGCAATTCGCGCATGGCTGCCGCGTCGCTTCTTGCCCTTGCATGCTGCACACATACGAGGCCCCCGACCGTCGCGCCGTCTTCTGCCTTGCGCGAAGCGCAGCCGCCGGCAGCCACGGCACCTGCGCCTCTCGAGGGTCCCGCAGCGCACCAGGAGCGGGCCATCGATGTCGCGCGAGCATCGCAGTTTTTCGCCGAGTTCGATGCAATGTGCACAGTTGACGCAGGCAAGCTCTGGGGCCTACCGCTTGCGGGGTCGCTTCTATTCGTCGATCCGCAGACGCGCTTCGCCGTGGCCAATCAGGCTGACGCCGATGGCATTCTTCGCCCCGAAGGCCACCTGTTCACAGGCGTGCTGCCCCACGACGTGATGATTGCAAACACAGCCGTCGCTTGGGGCGCCCATCGTTGGACCATGGTGATTTGGCCCGCCGTCCACGAGCTTCCCGATGACGCGCGCCGCGCACTCCTCGCTCACGAGGCATTCCATCGCATTCAACCCGAACTCGGCCTCGAGGTGTCCAACGAAACCAATTCGCATCTTGATGCGAGCGACGCGCGCCTGTGGTTGCAACTTGAATGGAACGCACTTGAACGCGCTCTTGTCACGCCAAGCTCCAAGCGCCCCGAGCGCGTGCGTGCCATCGCGGATGCCCTTGCATTCCGCAACAAACGTTACTTGTTGTTTCCGAGGGCTAAGTTTCTTGAATCCCAACTTGAGATCGGCGAAGGCCTTGCACAATACACCGGTGCGCGTTTGGCAGGCTTGCGTGATGCCGATGTTGTGGCCGCCGGGCGTCAGCGTCGGGCGGGAGAAACAGGCTTCGCGCGTAGCTTCGCGTACGTGAGCGGCCCGCTTTACGGCTACCTGCTCGATGCCATGAGCGACCAACCGTCGCCATGGCGCGCAACCCTCACGAAACAGACGAACCTCGGGGACCTGTTGGGGGAACTCGCGAAAGCACCGCGAAGCACGGGCTCTGTGGAGGCCCTCAGTACGCGTTATGACGGCGATGCCATTCGCCGTCTCGAACACGCTCGCGCCACCGCGCGCGCCACCCAAATCGCAAAGTGGCGCAAAGCCCTCATCGATGGCCCCGTGCTTATTCTCCCGCTGCGAGGTCCAAAGAGCGGGACATTCGACCCGCGTCGCGTTTACCCGATGAGCGACAACGAAACCGTATTCACGTCGCGCACGCTCAAAGCCAACTGGGGAACTCTCGAAGTTAGCGACTCCGCAATGTTGGAAGATACAACTTTAAATCGCGCCACCGTTTCGCTCGAGGGCGCGGCGCGCGACGGCTTGCAGGGTGACGGCTGGACTCTCCATCTCGCGCCAGGTTGGACCCTCCGGCCCGGCCCGCGTCACGGCGATGCAATCGTGACGCCGAGCCCGCAAAGTATCAGAGCTACGCAAACTAGGGAGCTGACGCTTTCGCAATGTCGGCCGCAATGTCTGTCGCTTGGCGCAATACCCCACCGGACTGGGCGAGCGGCACTGTGACAACCTTAGGCTTGTCACCCTCGCCAACGGTGATGACAACCTGCTGCCTGGCAATCCTTACCTCGCGAACGTCACTCAGCTTTGCGGTTTCCAAAGCGAACATCGCGTGGGAGAGCAACCCAATCGCATCGCTCGCAGGGTTTGGTGCTTGCGCCGACGTTCGCGGAGTCTCACCTGCAAAGTCGAATGGGGCGGAAAACTGGCCACTTCCCCCACGAAGATACAAGGCCGTTCCCGAAGAGGCGCCGGAGGCTGAATCGCCTTGCTGCTGCTCAACTTCGAGCTCAAACGTCCCAGCGCTGCCATCTCGCCCTTGGCATTGGAGAACGGGAAACAGACCTTCACCCTCT
>Ga0164292_10004943_pt1 | contig 10879 bp, 26 predicted proteins | sample GEODES117metaG_FD_111486 | JGI IMG/M metagenome (GOLD analysis project Ga0164292, IMG submission 111486) | Eutrophic lake water microbial communities from Lake Mendota, Wisconsin, USA - GEODES117 metaG | ecosystem: Environmental > Aquatic > Freshwater > Lake | place: USA: Lake Mendota... | reverse complement strand
TGTCTTAAAGCTTTTTTTACTTGACATCATATTGTTTTACACTATATATTTTTAGAAAAGAAGGAAGGTTATTGTTTTATTTTTGTGTCGAAATCGTTATAATTAATGTATAGGAACTATTATGACCTTTCTTTATCAGATAAAAGACTACCCAACAGGCTTTTTTCAAGTCATAACGCCAGAGAGCGATATAACTGGAGAAATCATTCATATAAATAAAGAAGGCCAAGTTCGATTCATCGGCGCAGATCGCGATTCTTGCGACTATCTTACCTATAAGGATACGCTTACCGACTTCTCTGAATTCCATAGAATAGAATAAAGAAGGAAAAACCCTATGGTGTAATGGTAGCACAAAAGATTTTGATTCTTTTGGTTGAGGTTCGAATCCTTATAGGGTTGCTTATAGATAGTATGATATAGAATAATATGAAAAGCCGAAAAATGGTGAAATTGGTAGTGTGAACCACCCCCCCTCACTTTTTCGGTTTAGATCACCCCAACTCGATTTTAATTAACCCCACCCCCTTTGGGTGTTCAAGTGAACATGGCGCAATCGCGGTTGGCTTGGTCAAAAGAAAATGCACAAAAGGATTTGCGCATCACGTTGGGTGTGGTATACTAGGACATGAAAGAAAACAACCAACTCCAGAAACTGAAAGACGAATTGAAAAAGCTTGATACCTATATCGGCTACATGGAAGATTGCCAAGGTTTCTGTGAAAGAAAATACAAGGAACAGTTTTGGAATCTTAAGAAAAAGATCGAAGAAACAATTGGAAAATAATCGAAAGAAAAAGCACAAAAGGATTTGCGTATCACCTAATCTGTAGTAAATTAAAACATGAAAAAGAACCTTCAACTTGGCCAGATCGAAACCTTCGCACCTTCCACCCGCACTCTTCCCCGCACGGGTGAGGTTGTCAATACCTTCAAACAAGTTCCTAATGGAACCGAAGGGGAAGGCGTCAAGCTTTACCAGTGGGTTGTAAACTCTCTCACGGGAGAGTCTGTCATCCTTCTCCCTATCGAAAAGGCGAAAGCTTTCATCGCCTAAAGCGAAAGGGGAAGCGAAAGCTTCCCCTTTAAATAATCAAAAAAGAAATTGCTTCTTCTCCATTTTTCGCCTATAATCTAGTCATGATCAAAGAAATCCTTTACTTCGCTTTTCACGCCCTTCTTTCCTATGCTGTCATCATCGCGATTGCGGCCTTTGCCCATGCTGTTTGCCATTGAAAGAAAAGAGAGAAAAGAATTTGCATCTTACCCTTTTACCCTTATCTTACTACATGAAAGAAAAACAAATCATTGCCATTGCTGTCGCTTCTCTCTCCCTCCTTCTCCTTTTCGGGTTTTGTTACCTTTGCATTGTAACGTCTCTTGAGCAAGAGAACCAACGTATCGAAAAAGAAGCGAAGGAGAAGATCATGCAAGAACGTATTCTTTTCCTAAATAATCGTTGAAAAAAACCCTTGCGCTTTTCTCTTAATCGCTTATACTTACAACATGAAAGAAAAACAAATCCTCATCGCCAACGTTTCCGATCTTGAGTTCGCCGAATCCGGTTACATTGCTTACAATACGCTTAATGGAACCTATTGTGATTGGACGGTTTACTTTCTTCATGAAGGGGAAGAGAAGCAAGGAAAGCTTTACGCTTCTCTTGAAAATCCAGAAGCGGACCACGGTAACACGATCACCCTCCTCTAAGGGTGGGAAATAGTAAAGGCAAAGAGGGAGGCGAGAGCCTCCCATTTTTTTTAGTTAGCACAAACCGCTTGTGCTGTTCATTTGAACACGGCGCATATACGTTAGTGTTCAATTGAACACCTTTTACCCCCCATTAAAAGGGCTTCGTAAGTCGTTCAGTATCAACGAGTTACGAGCGAGCCGCCCCGCTTTCGTCGTAAGTCGTTGTGTTTCAACGAGTTACAAAGGAAAGCCTCAAAGGGCTTTTTAGGCCGCAATCGCGCCAGTGTTCAATTGAACAACACGCAGCTTTTTTTAGTTAGCGCAAAACGTTTAAGGTGTTCAATTGAGCATCACGCAATCGCGCCATGCAAAAAAAGAAAGAAAAGAGAGAAAAGGATTTGCGCATTAGGCCAAATCTGGTATAGTTAAAACATGAAAGAAAAAAGCGGATATGTGATGGCCCTTGAAAAAGGAATTGAAGCGTGGACCGAATTCCTTGGCGGTCGTTTGGTTTTTCGCGTGAAGCGTGAGGGAAAGATTCACACTTTCTCTAGTGATTCTTCCCTTGGAAAATGGGTTGTTTCTCTTTGAGAAAAGCCCTTGCTTTTAATCCTTTTACCCTTACATTAGAACATGAACAAAATGAATCAATTCTGGAGCCTTGGAAAAACCTTTAAGAAAAGCGGAATGAAATACCGCGATCTGATCAACGAAAGCGGAAACGTTTTCATGACGCTGAAAGCAAAAAATGCCCTTTGGGTGGTGGACGGTTACAATGCCCGTCTTCGAAACAAGATCGAAAGGGAAGACCTTGAGAGGCAAGAGGCTGAGAGGGAAAACCTCGCCTATGGCGAGGCGGTCATGACCGCAATGGATGTCTGGTAAATCGAAAAAATAACAAAGGAAAAAGGGGAGGCGAAAGCCTCCTCTTTTTTTTAGTTAGCGCAAAATGGTTTTGGTGTTCATTTGAACAGCTTTTTTTCGTTTAAAAAGGAGTCGTAAGTCGTTGATACTTAACGAGTTACGAGGGAGCCGCCCCGCCCCCGTCGTAACTCGTTGAAAATGAACGAGTTACAACATAATCAATTCAAGAGGTGTGCCAATGTCAACACCTTTTTTTCGGTGTTCAAATGGACACGGCGCAATCGCGTATAGATAAAAAAGGAAAAGAAAAGAAGAAATGCCCTTGCGCTTTTTCGGGAATATGGTATAGTTAAAACATGAAAGAACAAAACGGTTATCTGGTGGCGCTTGAAAAAGGTTTCGATGCATGGAGCGAATTTTCGATGGGAAGGCTCCGTTTCCGCGTCAAGCATGAGGGCAAGATTCACACCTTTTCGAATGATTCCTCCCTCCTCTCTTGGATCAAATCCCTCTAATAAAAACAGCAAAAAAGATTTGCTTTTAATCGAATCGCGCCTATAGTCTCAATATGACAATCAAAGAACTTCAGCATGCCCTTTACATCTTCTCTTCAGACTCTAATGAGGAGGCGAAGGTGGTCCTTTTGATCGACGGCAAAGAAATTCAAATCAATTCAATCTATCTTGATTGCAAAGAAGGAAAGGTGGAAATCGTTGGAGAATGAGCAGAACAAGCAAACGCCCCTACACAAAGTCTAAACGTTTCGATAAAACTTGCCGAAACAATGGATCTTGCCCATACTGTAAAAACAATCGTCTTCATAATTTCCATAGAGAAGGACAAAGAGCGATGGATCAAATCAAAGAACAAGAGATTCCACAATTCCCAGAACCACAAGAATTACCACACTCACCAGATCTATCAGAATCTCCAGAATTCTTATACTTGCTTCCTGATGCTGAAACTCAGTCTCATTAATCGGGGTTCACTATATCGCTATACAGCTATCTCGCTATATGGCAATGGGACCACGCCACAGGTGGGAACCATCAGAATTCCCAGAACCATCAGAAAAACCAGAAGGCCCGTTGGCCGAAGGGTTTTAATCCTATTTGGCCACGCTCAAATGAACTTCGCCCCTTTTGCTATTTGGCGGCGTTCAAATGATCTTGATCGTTAAAAACCTCTTGCTTTTCTTTCCATCCTCCATTATACTATTAACATGATTAAAGACATTCTAGATTTGGCGCTGGCCTTTGTTGTTGGTTCTTTTGTTATGATTTGTGCGGCTTGGTTTGCTCATGTCATTTGTCATTAAAAATTCGTTAAGCTTAAATATGAAAAAAGAATGGTTTTACTTCTGGAACCCGCTTCTGGGTCGCGTCTGGTATAGTGACTATAACGAGGCCGTCGCCGCTCGCCGCGCCTATGAGTTGGCGGGGCATAAGGTGGGACCGCTCTTGCAAAAGAGCTAAAAAACCCCTCGTAAGTCGCTGATTTTAAACGACTTATGAGGAGCGGCCCCCGGCCCCGCCGTAACTCGTTGAGAATCAACGACTTATGAAAAGCCTAATCAAAGGATTTATTTACTATTTTGCAAAAATCGGGCATTTTTGACTTGCCTTTCCCCTTTCTTGGGTTACATTACCTCATGAAAGAATTCCTTTGTAATTTCATTCTGTCCGCCAAGGGTGGGCATGTTTATCTTGGCCACGGTTACGAGTATACTTTTAGCGAAATTACTGAAATAGTTTTGGGCTTCTTTTCTTAAATAAAACACTTGATCTTTTCCGCAAATAACCTATTGTTCCCTATGAACGAAATCATCAAAGCCGAACTGAACGAATACATCGATTACCTTGATTCCCTCGACTATCCCGAACAGGATGACGCACGGTGGGAAGCGATGGCAGAAGAACACGAAAACATTCAATACGGCATGGCCGTGATGGGAGTCTAAAACACACAAAAGAACATGAGATTCCTTGCCTTTTTCCTTGCCGTTAGCTTTCTTATCTATCAAGAGATTAAAAGCTTTTATCCTAAAGACTTCACCGAACAAGTCTTCGAAGAGACAACCGTTGATCCCCAACCTTTGGAGGATTACCCTAAAGAGAGATCCTTTGTGCCAATTCTCCCTTTGGAAAAGAAGGAAGATGATGAACTCATTTCTTTAATTAAAGAATTCGAAAGCTTTAGCCCCACGGTCTATAAATGCCAAGGTGGAGTTGATACCATTGGATATGGCATCACTGATCCAGAGGTTGTAAAAAGGGGAATCCTCACAGAGGAAGAGGCTTCCGAAATTCTCAAAGAAGAAATAAACGTTCATCTTTCTTATGTGGATTCTTTTGTAAAGAAACCAATAACAGAACAACAAAGGAATGCCCTAGCTTCTTTCTCCTTTAATTGCGGAGATGGTAGTCTAAAGAAAATCGCAGCTAGAATTAATAGTGGCAAAATGAAGGAAGCAGGTGAAGCGATCCTCTTGTATGTCTATGCTAAAGGAAAACCATCTAATGGTTTGAAAAAGCGTAGAGAGATAGAATATCAAATGTTTAATAGTTAACGTGTAACAAAGCTCTTCGTAAGTCGCTGGTTTTCAACGACTTACGGGGCGCGGCCCCGCCGCCCGTCGTAACTCGTTAAGGCTTAACGACTTACAAACAATTTGGCATCACGCGATTGCGCCATGCGAAAAAAGACAGAAAAAGATTTGCGTTCTCCCTTTGGTATGGTATAGTTGGACATGAAAATTGAAGAAGGAACGGAAGTTGTGTTCAAAGGAAAATGGTGGATCGTGCAAGAGTTTTGCCCATCTTATGATGGCGTTGAAGGTTTTGATGAAGTGGTGATTGCTGATGAAGATGGAGAAGAAAAGGTGGCTTTTGTTTATCAAATCGATACCGTTCTCCCTTCTTTTTCTTGACAAATAACAAAAACCCTGATATAATAACAGTATGAAGAAGGCAATTTATTGGAAGCATGGTGAGGACAAGATGAGCGTTAAGGAGCTTGATAAAGCGCTTAAAGATATAAATGAGAATATCGTGAGCGAAGAGAAAAAACAGTCAGGGAGTGAACAGACTAAACTTGTGTTTCCTTCTATTCTCCCTCTCTTGCTCAAAGCGCAGCAAGGTTTGATGAGGCTGAGAGCAGAAAAAATCGGTAAATGAGGAACTCTAATATAATAGCATGAGCCAACACTCCAACATCTGTAAGGAAGTCCTCTCCAAAGCGGTTAAATTTAATCTGTCGCATGGACAAACGTCAGAATTGCTGAACGCTATTTTTGCCGCTGCTGAATATGAGTGGGAAGTGTCCGAAACAGAAATACCCAATCTTTCTTATTCTTATCTTCGCACTCAAAAGGACGGATTGTATGGAGTGTCTCACGATCAAATTGATTCTTGGATGGAAACTTCAGCTAAGTAACTCTAATATAAAAGGAACGATAAAAAGGGGGGTGTAGCTAATTGGTCTAGCGCTCGACTCATAATCGAAGGAAAGCAGGTTCGATTCCTGTCGCCCCCATCTCTCACCTACATAACTCGTTGAAAATAAACCACTTACAGGGCGCGGCCCCGCCGCCCTTCATAACTCGTTGATAATAAAAGACTTACGACACAAAGAATATCACGCAATCGCGCCAAAAAACATCATTAAACTACTTGCATCTTTCCTTTCTTATGTTATCTTTGATACATGACTGAAGAACAAGCATACGAACACGGTTTTTACGCAACTCTCACCTTGAACCAAATGCCAGATGACGATGATCTTCTTGCGGCGTTTGATCAGGGCGAGCGGGACAGGCAGGAGGTCGCTGCCGTTGAGATGGCTCACGAAGCTTACGCGATGGAACTTTACGGCCATTGATAGCTTTCCCTGTAACTCCTTGATATTCAAGGGGTTACGGGGCGCGGCCCCGCCGCTGGTCGCAACTCGTTGAGAATCAACGAATTAGACTATACGCAATCGCGCCATAAAGAAAGATGATGAATTAATTTGCACTTTCCTTTTCTTGGGTTACATTATCACATGTTCAAATACGAAGTCATTCAGCATCTTGTTGGTCCTTGGCACACTCCCGGTATGGGGAAGGTCGTTTATACTTGGTTTTCCAAGTCTCCCAAGGAGGCTTGCGCTCGCCGTGGAGCTTTCGCGGCTCATTTCGATGGGGATGACTCCCTCCCCTGCGTGATTGAGGAGGTTCGCCTTTGGCGCAACGGCAAGCTTCTGTTTTCGAAGTGGTCATAAGTGGTTGAGGCTCAAAGCCTTACGGCGAGCCGCCCCGCCGCCCGTCGCAACTCGTTGAGAAGCAACGACTTACGACATAAACAAAATTCCGCCGCTTTATAAGAAAAAAGAGAGAAAAGGATTTGCATTCTTTCTTTAGAGTGGTATAGTTGGACATGCAATACATCATCAAAGCTGAGAGCGGTATCCGTGGAATTTGTAATCTTGGAGCGGGGGTTTCGGAAAAAGCCGCTTGGGAAGACGCTTTTGGCCCCAAGCCTTGGACCGACTACCAGAAAAAAACTGCTAAAAAATGCTGGTGCGAGCAGGAGGAGTCTGATGAACCCGTGAGCTATTCTGGCTACTAATCGCAATCTCGTAAGTCGTTGAAAATAAACGACTTACGGGGCGCGGCCCCGCCGCCCGTCATAACTCCTTCATTATCAATGACTTACAAAGATGTGCCTCCAAAGGCTTTTTGCCCCGCAATCGCGCCATAAGCTATTTACAGAAACACGAATGATCTTGGCGCAATCGCGCCATAAAGATATTTGAAGAAAACGCTTGTATTCTTTGCTCAATAAGGCTTGGTTGTCTTATTGAATTATTTAAAGAAAGAATCTTGACAAACACCGAAAACCTGCTAAATTTACCGCCATGAACCTACTGAAAGAAACCATCTCCGTTTTTAATAGTTACAACCTTGTTCCCCACAACATCCTTTTTATCGGTTGTGAGGAAACTGGTCACCGCTGTTCTTGGGAACAGTTTCAAACCCTTGCGGATCGCGAATACAATGGCGGTTACGGTTGTGCGGAGGTTTTGACCGACCTTGTGATTATCTTTGTTGACGGAACGAAGCTCTCCCGTAGTGAATACGATGGTTCTGAGTGGTGGAGCGTCAAAAAGCCCTTCGTGATGCCAGAAGAAACCAAGGAAATCGATTCTCTTTTTGTTGAGAATTATAATTATCGTTTTCAAGACCTTAAAGAAGATTATTGGAATGATGTTGCCAGCGATGGAGAAGCCGATGGAGACGCCCTTGCGAGTGCTGGTTTTGGCACGGATGAGGACTATGGGTTCTTTGGTGATGAGTATTGATTTTTAATCGTTGTAAGGTGTTGAGCATCAGCGTCTTACGACGGCGCACCGCCCGTCCCGTCGTAACTCGTTCATTCTTAACGACTTAGCCTATACGCAATCGCGCCATATAAAATAAAGAAGAAAAGAGTTGAACCTTTCCTTTCTTCTGTTACATTACCTACATGAACAACGACCTATTCGAAGAAATCGAAAACACCGCTGAATGCCTTTTCGAAAAAGAAGAAGCAGATCGAGACTACGATACTGTTGCGAAAGAAATCGCTTCGCGCTATCCCGGCGCATCTTGGAGCAGTATTCGTCTTCAACTTGAATACATCGTTTCCGATATTGAAAACCTCGCCGCCTAATACCATGCAAACCGAACAAGAAATCAAACTCTCATATCATCGCCTAAAACACGGTAGCCTCTATGATCGTGGCTCCGCTGATGCATACTACTGGCGTGATGCCGATCCGCACTATTACCCCAACGGAACCTACAATCCTCCCCGCATTGGAAAAGAGGAATTGTCCAAAGAACAAATTGAGGAATACATGTTCGCCTATAACAACGAAACCGACAGAAAGGAATACCAATAACATGGACGAAGACCAGTATATCGAAAGCTATTGGGAGGCCGATATGTTTGGCAATCCCTACTTGCAGCCCGATCAAGTAGAAGATGATTCTTTTTATCGAGGTATGGATAGCGAAGAAGAAGAGGCAGAAGAACAAGAAGAAAGCTATCAAGAAGAATTCGGCTTTTCAGAATACAACGACTATTAAAATATGATATACGAAGATCCTAGCTTGCTTATAAACATTATTGCAGGAATTTGTGGGGCCGTTTTGATTGTTTGTTTGTTGATTGGTCAATACGGTCATTGAATTAAAAGCTTCGTAACTCGTTGATCGTTAACGACTTACGGGGCGCGGCCCCGCCGCCTGTCGTAACTCCTTGATAATCAACGACTTAGCCCATACGCAATCGCGCCATGTAAAATAAAGAAGAAAGGGGTTGCATTCCCCCAAAAATGCATTACATTACTCTTGTCGAAAGGATAAACAAATAACCGAAAGACTAAATATGAAAGACCAATTAGATGCTACTGACAAACTGTATGTTGCCGCCCGAATCATCAATGGCGAGGAAGCCATTGCCGAATTCAATTACGAAGACAAATTCGGATGCATTACGCATCGTCGCGTAAAGGTTGATTCGGTAGTTACCGACAACCACGGGAACTTCATCTGGTATAACTATTCGGATGGAGGTGGTCACGGTGGTGGTCATCGCGCCTTCAATGCTGAACGTATCAACGGATTCCGCTTTGTTCGCAAGTAATGGGTAAAGGGGCGCGGTCTCACATTATGTGACGCCGCGCCCCAACTGTTTCATATAATGAAAAAACGAGTTTACTTTAATCTGCACAAACGCCTTTTCTCTGTTCAAGAGAAGGTGAATGGTCAATGGAAGGTTGTCGGTCACACTGATGACATCACTCTTTACAATGTTACCTTTAAGGTAAGCGAGGCAGGGCGGCAAAGGGTTCTTAGAGAAAAGAAGAAGAATGTTCATGCTTTTGTTGAGGGAACTCTTTCCCCTTCTCCTCTTCAGTGCCACAGTCCACTAACCATTCGATACAATCCCTACAAGTGTGGATCGTTTACCTCTGGAGAATTCAACGTCAAGGAGGCGGGATCGGTTCGCCTTTCAAAGATCGATGGCAAGCCAACTATACAAGCCGATTTCTTTTATACAGCATGATCGCAACTATCATTTATCCAAAGGAACTCGCTTTTCCTTTTAGCATTCCCTGTATTGGGGAATGCAATCAAGCCAATAAGATGAAATTTGCCGAAATGGTAACGGAATGTCTTATGGGCGATGGATGGGAAACGGAAACAGTAGTTTCTAATAACCTAGAAGTTAGGCCAATGAGATTTGGGGATATGATCCTATTCCCTGATGGAGAGACTTGGGCAGTAGGAAAAGATGATTTCTTTCTTTTAGATAGAAGGAAAATGATTGACTTTCAAATCGCGCCAAGCTATTCCTATAACTAAATCTACCTCGTAAGTCGTTGAGGTTCAGCGACTTACGGGGCGCGGCCCCGCCGCCCGTCGTAACTCGTTGACACTTAAGCACTTACAACAAAAGCATTCTTTTCTTTCAAAAGGCTGTTGACATTTACAGAAGGTGTGTTATATTACCCCATGCAGAACATCGAAGATCATGCTGGCCGCTTTTGCGGATTCACCACCAAAACTCAAAAGAAAACCCATTGTGCAAAAGTATATCGAATTACTTCGCACTACATCAAGATTCAAGACCGTAACGACGGCAAGAACTACAAATATAATCGGAATTCTATTTTGGATTGTCGGTTCTAATTAAAGTTTTCCAACAAAGAGTTTATCCGTTTTGCTCAGTTGGAATAATATAAACGGAACCTTTTAAATCGCCGCCCGTCGTAACTCTTTGATAATCAACAACTTACGACGAGGGCCGGGGCCGCGCCTCATAACTCGTTTACTTTCAACGACTTATATCATTTTCCTGTTTGGGGCCATTTTCTTAAATAAGAAAAACACTTTTTTGAAGAAAGAGGTTGCATTATTCCAGAAAGGCATTACATTAACTATGTAACGGATCGCAAGCTATCCGTGAATCACCGATAAATCTCGCGAAGCAAATCTATTAGTAGGGGGAATATCCCGAACAAAAAATATCCGCAAGGGTTGGAAAATGCCTGTAAGCTGATTAGTCACTTGTGATTGTAGGGATCTAGCCTGGTGAACGCTAGAATAACTTTTAATGCGTAAGGGGAACTCTGATATAATAATAGTATGAAAGAACTCAAATCAAGCTGGAACCATCTCGAAGCCGTCCAACACGTTGGTCGCGTCCCTAAGCGTGGGGTCACAAAGGCCGTCTCTCGTCAACGTCGACATGTTCTCATCGGAACTATCGGCAAGGAGGCCGCAGCGCTGAGCGAG
>Ga0164292_10004942_pt1 | contig 10880 bp, 10 predicted proteins | sample GEODES117metaG_FD_111486 | JGI IMG/M metagenome (GOLD analysis project Ga0164292, IMG submission 111486) | Eutrophic lake water microbial communities from Lake Mendota, Wisconsin, USA - GEODES117 metaG | ecosystem: Environmental > Aquatic > Freshwater > Lake | place: USA: Lake Mendota... | reverse complement strand
GCGCTTGGCCATCGATGGTCACCTGGCCTATGGTGCCGAACATGGCGCGGGTCAAGCTGCTGGTGGGCAGTGGCGCCAATCCGAGCTTGATGTCGTACCCCTCGCCATTTAAGGCGCCGCCTGCCACATCCTTCAGGATCAGCTTGTAAAAACTGTTGTCGGCGATGTTCGATGTAATCAGACAAGCCCAGTTATACAAGCCAGGGCATTGGCCAATCTCATTGCCTCGGGTCGCCGTCAGCTCGCCTGGCGCAGCCTCCCCCAACCAAGTGTCATACAGATTCTGAGCCAATAGCAAGGGGCTGGACAGCCCCGGCCCAGCGACGGAAGCCGTGACCACCCGTTCGGGAGCCGCTCGACTGTTGTTGTAGGCAAAGGGGTCGACATTAAACCCAATGCCACTCCACAGGGTATCTCTGTTTTGATCGTAGATTTGAGCGGCCTTAAACCCGACATCAGCAACCAAACCATCACCCTGAAATAACCAGCGCCCCTGCCTTTTTACAAAACGGGTTTTGTTGACTTCTTCCTTGATCACCCCTTGGGAATTCTGTGCCGCACCGGTGGCCGTCGCCGTCACGCCATCAGCGTTGATTTTCACGTCGACGCTGACGATCTTCCACCCTGTCAAGGCCACATTGCTCGAGAGCTCGTCAGCCCACTGCTGAAATGACAGACCCGCGTCCAAAAAGTCACTGGAGGTGTCAATCAGCCCGCTTGAAGCCAATTGCTGCGCAGTAGGCAATTGCGTCGCAAACAGTGCGCCGAAATCTTCAATCACCTTCACGATCTGGCGTATGTCGTCGCCGACATGGACGGGCAAACTGCCAGGCGAGATGGGGACGCCATCAATGGGTTTTGTGACGTCAATCGTGGCCAGGGTGACCTGGTTCATGAAGTCTCTGATGGCAATCTCATGGGTGGCGGGATCGCTATGAACCTGGAGCACGTCAAACAAGGCATCGAGTTGGGTGTGATCGGCATTGAAGGCCGAACGCAGAAAATCGATGCCATCTTCAATGCCCATGAGCTTGAGCAAGGGGTAGAGCTTGTTGTAGAGCGCCAAGCGGGCTTGCTCAATATTGGCCAAATTCACCTTAGCCGGGTCGGCGCCATTGCCAAACTTATCGGCCACCGTCGCCGCCAGGCTCGAGACGATGATGTCGGTAAACGGCGTGATGTTGATGGTTCCTCCCACGTCGCTCGCCAACGCGACCGAGTAGTAAGTGACCCAGGTCCCGCCCACACGGCCGCCCGCTTTGAGCACAAATGGTGCTGTCATGCCTTGCACGTCGACGGTGTAACGCCCATTGGCTTCTATGGTGGCCCCTCGCTTGGCCCCCAAAGCGTCGGTGACTTCGACGTTGCCTATGATCGGCGCACCACCGGCGGCCACGCCCGACAGCGTCCCGGGAGTCCCCGTGGAGCTGGGCTTGGCTTGGCCTTTCTCACAGGTCGAACCCGCCCCTGAGCCCAAGGCCCAGCTCACCGCAGTACAGCCGCCTCCGCCGCCGCCACAGGCCACGAGCAGCAGACTACACAAGCACACCAAAGCAAGTTTCAGGGCCTTCATGTGTCGGCTCACAGAAACTTGCACAGGGGCAACTCAATGTTGATTTCAGAGGGGTAGGCAAAGGCCCTATCGTTTCTCACATCCACGGCCAGACCCAGCAGGCCGCCCAAGACGATATTGCCCAAGGTTTCAATGGACGGTTGGGCGGAAACGGGCGCCAAGCTCCCGTCAAGCAAGCCCGACTCACACTGCAGGGCCAAGGGCTCGCTGCTGCGAGGAATTGAGAGCGTGGCTGGCGTCACAAAGCTCCAACTGCCTTTGTCGTTCGATGCAAGGCAGCGGCGCTGAAAAACCTGCTGCTTGCATTGCGTGCGCACAGTCACCGACTGCTCGGGACTGCCGATGACCGTGGCACAACCGGCCAGCGCGAGGGCTGACATCGTCGCCACTATCGGCAATCGCATAAAGGAAATAGTCAAGAAAACGCCCTCGCCACTGCGGCTTACATCAACCGCATCTCGGACAGATCGACATCAGCTTGAAAAACTTGAGCCGAACGATCAAGGGCATGGGCCCTGGACTGCGCCTGAGGGCAAGGCGATCAAGCTCTGGCCGCTGGGTTTGAGGGCATGAGGCTAGATCGGGGCGAAAGGCGGGGGCGTGCAATGATGCGGTGCGCTTCGGTCATTTTTGGATCGACCAGCCCCCAGTGGTCATACGTCAGCCGGCACCACCACGCCTTTGCCGACTCTCACATGCGGCTCGTTCCCTTGCGATCCACCAACACCCGCCTATGGCTCCAGCCGCTTGGCCCATTGCGGCGGGCGTGGTACCTGCCAATACCATCGGCCGCCGCGCCAGCGCGCCACAAGTTTCGGGCCCGCCACCCCGGCGCGCCCTGCGCCCGACGTGTCGTACAACAGCGCCAGATCGGCCAAGGGGATGGCTTGACGCAAATAGGTCAAAGTGCGTGGATAGCGGGCCAAAATGCGCTCGGCCGGCACATCATGCCCACCTTCTGACACCCGCCCGGCCACCCTCTGCAGCAGCTGCTCCGGATCATTGACGCATACCACCAGCAACACTACCGCAAAGCCCGCCGTACGCGCCTGACGGATAAGCTCAAGTTTTGATGGATGGGAAAAAACCGTCTCACTGACGAATGTGCGGCCTGACTTCAAGCAGTGCTGGCGACGGTCGTCGGCCCACTGTCGGGCCAGGCCGGAGCGTTGCTCGGAATCGGCCACATGGGCCAAGTGCTGCGCCTCGTAAAGGTCGGCGTTAATGAATTGAGCCTGTGCCGGTAGCAAGCCCTGCTCTAACGCGGCGCGGTATAAAGTGGATTTGCCGGCGCCGTTGGGCCCTGCAAGCAGAAAAAATACCGGGCGCGATGCCGACCCGTAGGCTGGCACTGGACTCAAGCAGCTCGCAGCGCTTTGCGCCGGTTACCCTGCACGGTTGAGCGCACCGCTTGGGCCAAAGTGCCTTGTGCCTCAGCCTGCAGAAAGGCGGTCTCAATGGCCGCCACCGGATCTGCTGGGATTGGGGTTGGGTCTGGCTCAGCCACCCTAGCTTGGCCCCTGGCACCATCGCTGACGATGGCTTCGCGAGCTTCATGCGCGGTCAAGCCACCCGCTTCCGCAATGCGGCCAAGGGTCGCCCAATATTCAATTTGCCCAGCCACCGATCGGCGCATGGGTGCAGCCGCCGCACGAGCCTGGCTCACCAACTGAGCCGGCAACTTGACCGAAGAAAAAGATGCTCCTTGAGCCATAGAAACTCCTTTTGCCGCATTTTGCGCCAAAAAACATCCCTGTTCAATCCCGCCAGTTTCGCCACTATCGGCAATCGCCTGAAGGAAATAGTCAAGAAAACGCCCTCGCCACCGCGGTTTACATCAGCCGCGTCTCGGACAGATCGACGTCAGCTTGAAAACTTGAGCCGAACGATCAAGGGCATGGGCACTGGACCGCGCCTGAGGGCAAGGCGATCAAGCTCTGGCCGCTGAGCGCAAATACCCCTTGGTGTAATAAGCTATGTACATATTCAACTGTCTGTTTAAACTTACAGATTCTGATTGCGCCAATTCAAGCTCACGCAACCGCCCTATATCTAAGCGGCCCTGACTCTTCTCACCTGGGAGATTGCCTTGAACATCTACATCGTTCTATTCCTGTCATTTGGCGCCGTCTTTGGTCTCTCGACCTACTCTTATCAGCACATCTTCAGCGAGGGGCCCCACAAGGTGGAGACATCCGAAGGTGGCTCGACGCTGGGCGGTCGCGTGCTGTGGGCCATGGTCTGCACTTTCTTGTGGCCCATCATGATCCTCACCGGGCTCAACTCGGCCTGGATCCTGGCCAAGCGCAAGCGGCAGGCCGCCGTTGCAGACCAGTGAGCCTGGGCTGTGTCCTGAGCCCTTGTTGATCTGCGTTCGCCAGTCAGATCGCTGAGGCAGCCGCTGATCACCACACCCCTATCGGTCCAACATAGAAAACGGCCCCAAGGGGCCGTTTCTTTATGAACTTACGGGGAGGATTGCCCCCCGCACAGCAAGAGGCCGGGCACCGGAGTGCGGGCGCAATCCGAGCCTAAGGTGGCGTCGGCCAGTCTCAAACCCCGATCACGCCCCCGTCGCTGCGTGTAATCACGATGGTTGCGGAGCGGGGACGGCCCGGGCGGCCATAGCCTTTGTTGCCCGGCCACTGGCTTTGCAGATCGGTCACGCTCTTGCTTTCTTCGCCCGGGTGCTGAATGTTGACGAACAGCGCCCGGCCGCCCGGCGCCTCGGTCACGCCGGTGATCTCGCTGCCTTTGGGGCCAATCAGAAAGCGGCGCAGCCGCGCATCGCCCAGGGTCGCGCCGACAAAAGTCTCCTGCGTGCCGGTCTGCTCCACGCCATTGACCAGCATGCGGTTCTTGGCGGTGACTTTGCTGCCATCTCCGACCTGGCCGGGTAAGGCTGCGAGCATCATGCAGTGCGTCTCGTCGGTCATGGCACCGTCGTCGGTCTGTATCCAGCAGATGCCAGTGGTGGGGCTGAACCACAAACCATCGGGCGAAGAAAAGGAGTTCTTGGCGCTCAGGCCCGACAAGTTAGCATCGCCTGCATCTTCCTCGGCGCCGAAGAGGAAGATGTCCCAGCGAAAGGCGATTGCGGTGGCAGTATCGGCATCCTCGCGAAAGCGAATGATGTGGCCATTGGGGTTGCCTGCGCCCTTTTTGCCATCGACGTCCATGTAGGCGCGCGGGTTGGCGGCGTCGACCCGGCCCGGCGTGCGGTTGGCCGCGCTGTTGTTGGTCAGCGTGACGTAAACCTCGCCGTTCTTCGGGTTGACGGCGGCCCACTCGGGGCGGTCCATCTTGGTGGCGCCCACGGCGTCGGCGGCGATGCGAGTCTGGGTGTAGATCTCCCCCTGGTTTTCAAACTTGAAGGCCGCGTAGTTGGCGATGCGCGGGTCCTTGATAGTGAGCTCGATCCACTGGCCGCGCCCATCGGCATCAAAACGGGCCGCATAGAGCTTGCCTTCGTTGAGGTACTTGTCACCGACAGAGATGCCGCCGCCGATGTCCTTGGGGTCCCACAGGGCGGTGCTGACGAACTTGTAGATGTACTCGTTGCGCGCATCGCAGCCCATATAAAAAGCCAGCGGCTGGCCGGCCTTGGGCAAGCTGCAAACCGCGCCCTCGTGGGCCATGCGCCCCATGCTCACCCGCTTGACCGGGTTGGACGAGGGGCTGAGCGGATCGATCTCGACGTTGTAGCCAAAAGTGTTGGCTTCGTTGCGGAAGTCGCGCTCGGCGTTGGCGCCGACAGCAGCCACGTTCCAACGGGCAAAGCGGTCGTCGGTAGTCGAGACGGTATGCCAGCCCTGGCTGATCGCACGGGTCTGGCCCGCCGCCGGCGGGGCTGAGGCGACGCCGTAGCGGCGCCGCGCCGTAGTCTCCTTGGCCGCGATCGCCGCGCCGCCGCCGGTCACCTGGAAATAAAACGCCCAGTTCTCCTCGCAAGCCAGGTAGGTGCCCCAGGGCGTTTTGCCGTGGCCACAGTTGTTGAGCGTGCCGCGCGCCATCGAACCCGAGATCTCCCAGCGGGTGACCATCTGCGCTCGGATCTCGTCGATATGCGCGCGCGGGCCGGCGATGCGCGCCGGCGTCTGCGCGGTGATGCGGCGGTTGAGGGGCGAGTCGGCCTTCATGGTCCAGCCCTGCGGGCCGCGCACGACCTCGACCACCGAAACGCCATGGTGGTTGATCTCCTTGAGCACTTCGAGCTCAGGCCTTGCGCCCAAGTCCCAGTCACCGAACTGGGTGAACTTCTTGCCCGAGACGCCATTGGAGGTCTGGCCCTTCGGATGCATCAAGTGCGCATCGGCCGAGCTCTCGTGATTGACCACCAGCACCGCCCGACCGGTGTCGGTTTCGGTGTAACGGCCCTGGGCGTCGATGAAATAGATGTCCAGCGCATCATGGTGGTCACCGATGCGGCGCGACCAGTCGTCGACTTCGGCTCCGGTGTTGGAATAGGCAGGCAGCTTCGAGTCGAGGCTGTCGCCAGTGGCATGCAACACGGTGTAGCGGTAGCCCGGGGGCAGCACCACGTCGTCGAGCAGGCTCTTGTCCAAAGAGGGAAATCCCAGGGCGCTGGCCATTTGCCCCCCCGAGGCGCCCATCAGCGTCGCGCAGCCAGGCAGCACCGCCAAGCCGGCCAGGCCCAGACCGCCGCGCAGCACCATGCGCCGGCTCGGACTGGCCAAGGCCTGCGAAAGCACGCTCTCAAAATGCGGATTGTTTGTGGGGTTGCTGTCGATTTCGTGATCAGGATGGGACATGGAAGGCTCCTAGATAAAGACTCATCTAGTGAAGCTCACCGATGTGACAAATTCGTGTCAGCCGCGAACCCTGGATGGGATTGAAGGACGCCGCTGGCAGCACTCGGCAGTCTGCCCTAGGCTACATGAACATGCTACGCCCGCACATCAGACAGATGCCACAGCACCCGTGCAAGGTACTGCTGGCCCTCGCTCTACCCCTTGTTCTGGCCGCTGCGCTTATCAGCCCAGCTTGCGCGGTAGACGTGCCGCATCGCAATCCACCGGCCGAAGAAAGAGCGGTCCGCCAGGCGCGCGAGGCCATTGCCGAACAGGCTTGGCGGCGCGCGATTGAGCTGCTGCAAACCCACACCCTCGCCTACTCCGACGACGCCGATGCCCACAACTTGCTTGGCTACAGCCTGCGCCAGATCGAGAGCTACGAGCTGTCGCTGGCGGCCTATGAAAGAGCCTTGGCGATCGACCCCGAGCACCTGGGTGCGCACGAGTATCTGGGACAGCTGATGCTCACCCTGGGCCGGCGCGAGCGCGCCATGCACCATCTCAGGGCCCTGGAGCGACTGTGCCAGGCCAGCTGCGAGGGCTACCAGCAACTCAAGCGCTCGCTCGAGTCTGCGGCGCCAGCACGAGCGCGCGGCTACGGGCGATGAGGGCAGGCGGTCTGGGGCCTCTCCCCCTGCTCCGTGCAGCTGGCCAAGCTTGGCAATAGGCTGAGCTCAGAACAGCTCGCCCTGCAAGCGGGCCTGCCCGCTTGGCTGCGGCGCAGACGCTCCAGCCCGGCGCCGACCGGTCTGCGGTAGCCCGCTCTTGCGCGAGCCATGCTTGTCCTGCAGCGCCTGGGCCTGCTGCTGCGCCTGGGGGCTTTTGCGCAGGCCATAAAGCGTTTCCTTGGCATGGCGCAAGGCGCTGGCCTCGTCGACGATGGGCTGCGGGTAGGCGCTGGTGCCAAACTCCGGCACCCACTGCGCCACGTAGCGGCCTTCGGGATCGTGGTCGCGGGCCTGCTTGGCGGGGCTGTAGATGCGCAGGGTGTTGATGCCGGTGGTGCCTGACTGCATCTGCATCTGGCTCCAGTGGATGCCGGGCTCGAAGTCGAGAAACTGGCGGGCCAGAAAGAGGCCCGGCTCGCGCCAATGCAACCAGAGGTGGTAGGCCGCAAAACTCACCAACATCGCGCGCATGCGAAAGTTCAACCAACCGGTGGCGCGCAGCTGGCGCATACAGGCGTCGACCATGGGATAGCCGGTACGGCCCTCGCACCAGGCTTGCAGGCGCTCGGTGTGGGCTGCATCCAGCGGCGCGCCATCGCCGGCTCGCAGGCCGTTGACCGACTTCGCCAGGTTGTGGCATTCCATGGCCGGCTCATCCTCGAGCTTTTGCATGAAGTGGCAATGCCAGCGCAGACGGCTGGCAAAGCTGCGCAGGGCCCAGGCCAGTTCGCGATCGCCGCAGTCAGCGATGCGCGCCTCTGTGGCCTGATGCACGCTGCGCATCGACAAGGTGCCAAAGGCCAGATGGGCGCTCAGCCGGCTGCAGCTGTGCGGCGCCGTCAGCGGGCTCGACAGGGCCTGCCGGTAAGGGCGGGCACGTTCGGCCAGAAAGTCATCCAGGGTATGCCAGGCGGCGCCTTCGCCTGCCGCCGGCAGCTGACGGCCGGGCGTGCTCAAGCCCAAGTCACGCAACGAGGGCAACGCTTCGGCTTGCAGGCCGGCCGCGCCCTTAAAGCCCGTCGGCTCGGCTGTGATCGGTGCATTCATGCGCTGCAACCAGCGCCGGGCCCAGCCATCGCGCGAGCGCAGCCGCCGCACCACCCCGGTTTGCGGCAGCTCCAACCATTGCACCGATGCGCTGCTACACCAGCGAGCGACTTCCTGGTCACGTCGAAAGCTCCAAAGGGGGCCAGTCTCCTCGTGGCTGAGCAAATGGGTAAAACGCCATTGCTGATGCAAAGCCTGCAGCACCGCCGGCATGGAGCCGGTTCGCACCAGCAGCGGCAGCCCCAGGGCTGCGAGCTTGGCCTGCAGTTCGGCGGCACAGGCCAAGTAGAAAGCCACGTGCTGCGGATCGCATTCAGGGCTGTGCAACCACTCAGGCTCGATCACCAACAAGCCGGCGGCTGATTCAAACTGCATGGCCTGCGCCAAAGGCGCATGGTCGAGCAGGCGCAGATCGCGCTTGAACCAAACCAATGCACGAGCGCTGCTCACAAGGCGGCAGGGCCGGTCAGGCGTCCTGTTGGCCAGTTTCGGGCGCATCAGCGCCCGTAGCCTTTGCCTCGTACGCAACCTCAGCCGGCGCGCTCATGCTGTGTCCATTCCACTGCTGGCCGCACCAGCAGCGGCCCGCGGGATCGATGATGCAAGTGCCGCTGCCGCAGCAGCGTGGGTCGTCGCTCACTTTTTGGGTCCTCTATCGGCGTTAGGTCGGTACAAGCCGACAAGTGCGCTATTGGAGCCCAGTCTGGCGCGGGCCGCAGGGCGCACGCTACAAATCCCCGCAGCGCGGGTCTGATTGATGCCGGGCGCAGGGGCGCTTTGAAGCCGCTGCAGTCGCTGCACCGCTGGCCACCATCACCAACGGCGACGGAGCCATGAACTGCGCCGCGAACCCGTCCGGCGAGGCAACTTCATGGGTGATGTCCCGAACAGGGGTGTCAGTCCTCGATGCGCGAATTACTGGTAATGCCCCCGACAGGCGATTACGGTCAACTCCAGATCGTCCACCCCGTACACCAATCGATGCACATCGTCGATTCGTCGGGACCAGTAGCCCGACAGGTTGCCCAACAAGGGCTCGGGTTTTCCGATGCCCTCGAAAGGGTCGCGCCAAGCTGCATCGATCAACAGCTTGATGCGCTTGAGCGTCTTTTTGTCCTGCCCTTGCCAGTACAGGTCATCGCCCCATGCAAGCGCAGTGAATGCGATCCCCCGACTCATGGGGTGATCAGTTCACGGCGCTTGGCTTTGCCGGCTTTGTGCTGGGCGATTGATGCTGCCAAGTGCGCTGCATTGGCGGGACTGGACAGCAGGTACAGGGTTTCCGCCATGCTCTGGTAGTGCGCCATGGACATCACCACCGCATCACCGCCGCCGCGGCGGGTGATGATGGTGATGTCGGCATCGTTTTCTACGCCGTCCAGGACGGACTTCAAACCATTGCGGGCTTCTGAGTAACTGATGATTCGCATGGCACCAACGTGTCCAATTAGTTGATCAAGTATCGTAGGCGCGCCGCGTCGTCAAGCCTCGGGAAACCTCTGAAAAAACCTGATTTTCCGCCCCCTCCAAGCTAAAGACGCGCTGCACGCGCGGGGCAGCCAATGACACCCTCGGCGCTTACAAAATGAAAGCCCCGGACGGGAAACTGGCTGGGGCTTTTTGCTGGGCATAGCGATCAGGCGGCCGCCTGCAAACACGCTGTGTGAATCAAGCGAAAGAGCCCATCGGGCCGGGGTAGCTCACTTCTGCCAGACGCCCTGTATCCACGTCGTAAATAAAGCCCCGCACGGTGACCGCGTCCGGGCCGCTGGCGGGAATCCAGGGGTGGTTCAAGATGGCCGACATGCCTCGGCGCACGTCCCACTGCAGGCGCTCTGCGTTCTTCCCGTCCGATGGCGAATCCAGCGGCTCAATCGCACCCCTGAAGGCGTGAAACTGGGAAGGGGTGGAAGCGCATTTGTGGCAACTCATGAAGGGGCGGTTTGTGGCTTGGCCGAGCAGCTTTTCAGCGGCGGGATCGCCCTCCAAACCTGCTTTGAGCAAGTCATCGGTAAAAGCCAGCATGCCACAGCGGGTGTGGTGAATCAGGATGAATTCGCGGGTGTTGAGCAGGTGGTGCGAAATGATCAGTGAGCGGATCGCATCATCGGTGACCACGCCGCCTGCATTGCGAATGATGTGCGCGTCACCCGTTTGGATGCCCAACAAATCTTCCACGTCCAGCCGTGCATCCATGCAGGCCACCACCGCCACGCGCTTGGCCGGTGCGATGGCTTGGGCGCCGGGGTGCGAAGACTTGTGCAGAGCGGTGCCGCTGGCATACAGCTGGTTGTTGGCAACGAGTTGGTCAGTGATTGAGTCGGTCATGATGCGTCCCTTTGGTCAATAGGAGGCGCATCATAAGGCTGAAAATGAATAAAAAATAGCTACATATTCAAGCAGGGCCGCGGCCACAGCGAGCCGCATCGACCGCACGGTTGGCGTGGCCGATGTCGATATCTCCTACTTCTGCACCCCTGCAAAAGGGGAGGATTACCCGCGCAGGATGCGGCGGCGCAAGGTGGTCTGCACTTGGCCCACGGCTTTCGCATTGACGCCGGTGGCAGGGCGGAAGATCACACCCGGCCTTCGGGCTTGAATGCGGGGCTCTCGCGCAGCGGAAATTCATCGGCGTTGTCCGCCAAGGCCGGTGGCGGTGCCGCCTGGATGCGGGCGCTCTGCCGCGCTTGCTTGACAGCGTGTTTGCGGCTGTTGCCGCGCACCCGCATGCGCCACACTTGGAACGAGCGCGCTTTCAGGTGTTGCCGCATCAGGGCG
>Ga0164292_10004937_pt1 | contig 10887 bp, 9 predicted proteins | sample GEODES117metaG_FD_111486 | JGI IMG/M metagenome (GOLD analysis project Ga0164292, IMG submission 111486) | Eutrophic lake water microbial communities from Lake Mendota, Wisconsin, USA - GEODES117 metaG | ecosystem: Environmental > Aquatic > Freshwater > Lake | place: USA: Lake Mendota, Wisconsin... | reverse complement strand
GCTGGCCTGGATCTCAGCCTTCTTGCTGGGGCCGCCACAGGCGGCCAGCCAGACGGCTCCCGCGGCCGAGCCGGCGGCGGTGAGCAGAAACTTGCGGCGTGAAAGGTTGGACATGGGCGATACGGAGCTGCGTGATGTGCCGGAGTGATGGCGAATTGCACTCCGGTCGGGCTCCACAACGAAGCGCACCGAACCGGCCAGGCTGATTGCCGGCGCACGAGCTGACCGACCCACCCAAGACACCACGCCAGGCCCCAGATGGTGAGTGGCGGTTGTTACCGATTGGCCAAGGCCTGCCGCAGGCGCTCGCCGCTGCGGGCGGCCAGCAGGCCGCGGGCCTGGTCGAGGGCCGCTTCGAGGGTGTCGATCTGATCGGCCAGCCAGAGGTAGGCCCCCAGGTTCCAGAGCAGGGCCCTGGCCAGCGGACCCTCGCCGGCCAGGGCAGCCAGGGCCTGCTGTTGCCAGATCTCCAGACTCTCCCAGGCCACCTCCTCAGCGTGCAGGCCGTGGTCGCGCGGGTGCAGCAGCAGCCGTTCCACCGCCCCCCGGTGCAGGCGGGCAGTGATGCCAGCGCGGCTGGAGGGCAGGTCGGTGGAGCCCTCCAGCCCCTTCACGGTGAGCACTTCGCTTTCCCCCGCGGCCGCGAGGGCTTCCCAGGCGCGCTTCTCGGTGGGCGGATGCACGAAGCCGCTCACCAGCAGGTGGTCGCCCTGGTGGGGCGTCCAGAGCAGCTCCAGGCTGGCCACCGGCGGCCGTTTGCCGATCGCGTCGCGGGCGGGCAGCAGGCGGTCGGCCGCGGTGAAATGGTCGGGCTGGTGGCTCAGTGCCAGGTTGTGGTGATCGAGGCGCTCCTGCACGCCTGCCAGCGGCAGGCCGCGCCACTCGATGCCCAGGGCGGCGAACAGCTCCGCCAGGGTGACGCCGTATTTCACCGGCATGGGCGCACCGCCGTGCAGCACCACGGGCATGCCCGCGCTGGCCAGCACCAGGGCGAGCAAGGGCAGCAGCGGTGCGGTGCGGCTGCGGCCGTCGTAGGGAACGCCGAAGCTGAGGGCCCGCCTGCCCGGGGTGCGCAGCACCGGCCCGTGCTCGCGGTAGCTGTCGAGCATGCCGGCCAGCTCGATCGGCAGGGGCCGGCGGATGCGGTGGGCGATCAGAAAGGCGCCCAGCTGGGCTTCGCTCACCAGGCCCTGGAGCATCAGGTCCATGGCCGTGCGAGCCTCCTCACGGTTGAGGCCGGTGCTGGTGTGCTCGCCACTGCCCACCTTGCCGATCAGGTCGCGGAAGCGGGCCCGCTCCGGGCCGAGGGCCTGCAGCTGCTGGTCCCGTCTCAGGGCGATCGTTGGTAGCGGTTGCGACACGGACACCGGGCGCCTCGGCGCACAATCTGAGGGCTCTCCTGAGGGGAGATCATCCAGCACGGAAGTCAGCGCCGCTGCCATGGGCGCCACTCCCGCGATTTCGTTTCCGGCGGCGTAGCTCTCATCGGCGCTCGCTCGGACCCCAGCACCCCGCGCCGCACCGGCCTGGCTGGGCACTCCGACGTTCCTTTACGCCCCTGGCTGCCGCCGATGTCCACTGCCCCTGCGTCCTCCCCGTCCACCCTCAGCAAGGTGGAGCAGGCCAAGGCCGAGCTCTGTGGCCTGGAGCTGGCGCCACGGCTGGAGGACCTGGGCCGCCAGGGCTGGGAGGCCCTCGATGAGGCCACCCTCACCATCCGGCTGAAGTGGCTGGGGATCTTTTTCCGCCCGGTCACGCCCGGGCGCTTCATGCTGCGGCTGCGCCTGCCCAACGGCGTGATCACCGCCGAGCAGCTGGCGGTGCTGGCCGAGGCGGTCGACCGTTGCGGCGAGCACGGCAGCGCCGACATCACCACCCGCCAGAACATCCAGCTGCGGGGCCTGCTGCTCGAAGACATGGCACCGCTGCTGGCGGAGCTCGAGCGGGTGGGCCTCACCAGCCGCCAGTCGGGCCACGACAACCCCCGCAACATCACCGGGAATCCCCTGGCCGGCATCGATCCCGAGGAACTCATCGACACCCGGCCGCTGGTGGCGTCCATCCAGACGGCCCTGCTCGGCCCGGCCGGCCCCCGCAACCTGCCGCGCAAGTTCAACGTGGCCGTGGGCGGCGCCCCCGACAGCTTCCTGCTGCACAACGACCTGGCCTTTCTGCCGGCCCACCACAACGGTGAACTGGGCTTCACGGTGATGGTGGGAGGCTTCTTCTCGGCCCAGCGCAACGCGCTGGCGATCCCCCTGGGGCTATGGCTGCCGGCCGCCCAGCTGCCCGGCTTCACCCTGGCGGTGCTGCGCCACTTCGAGCGCGCAGGCAACCGCCAGCAGCGCAACAAGAGCCGGCTGATGTATCTGGTCGACCAGCTGGGCCTGGAGGACTACCGCCAGGCGGTGCTCGCCACCTGGGCTGAGCTGGCGGCTGAGCTGGGTTGCGAGCAGGCGGGCGACCCGGCCACGGCCGCGGCCCACGACGGCAGCCATCTGGTGAACCGGGCACCCCGCGACGGCCTGGGGGTGCAGCCCCAGATGCAGGCAGGCCAGTCCTGGGTGGGGCTGCATGTGCCGATGGGGCGCCTGGATGCCGAGGGGATGGCCGAGCTGGCCCGCCTGGCGCGCACCTACGGCTCCGGCGAGCTGCGGCTCACCGAGGCCCAGAACGCCCTGATCGTGAACGTGCCCACTGAGCATCTGGAGGCTTTGCTGGCCGAGCCGCTGCTGCAGCGTTTCCGACCCGATCCCTCGCCGCTCCAGGCCGAGGCGGTGAGCTGCACCGGCAACGCCTACTGCAGCTTCGCCCTGATGCCGACCAAGGGCACCGCCCAGGCGGTGCTGGAGGAGCTGGAGCGTCGCGTTGAGCTGCCCCATGCGGTGCGCATGCACTGGACCGGCTGCCCCAACGCCTGCGGCCAGCCCTACATGGGCCAGATCGGCCTGATGGGGGCGAAGGCCCGCAAGGATGGCGAGATGGTGGAGGCCGCCAAGATCTACCTCGGCGGTGCCATGGACGCCGAGCCGAAGCTGGCCGAGCTGCACCACAAGGGCGTGCCCCTCAGCGACCTGGCGGATGTGCTGGAGCAGCTGCTGGTGGAGCGCTTCGGCGCCCGCCGGCTGCCGTCCCCTAGCGTTTTTTGAGTCGTTGGCCTCCCTCCGCCAGCGCTCTGCTGCCCATCGCCCCCCACCCCGTTCCCGTGGCGTGATTCCCCTGGCTGAAGCTCCGCCCGGTCCTGCCGAACTGCCCAGCGGGGGTGACCCCGGCCGCTGGCCGTTTCTGCAGCGGCTGCGCCGGCTCCCCCACCTGGATCCGGAACCCTGGTTGCGGGCGATTGAGAGCGGTGCCCTCCAGCCCGAGGCCGATCTGCTCGCCGTCCTGGCTGAGCACTGGTCTGCGGATGCGCCCCTACGGCTGTTGCGCTGGTGGGCGGCCCAGCCTGCGCCGGATCCCCAGCTGCCGCTGCTGGTGGGCATCCGCCGCAACCCGGCCCTGGCGGACTGGTTGCTGGCCCAGTTGCCGGCTGATCCGCTGCAGCAGCTGGGCCGCCCGCCGGAGTTGCTGGCGGCCCAGCTCAGCCTGCTCGGCCACCAGCGCGATGCCCGCGCCTGGCCCCTGCTGCGCACCTGGGTGCAGGCGCCGATCCCCGCGTCGTTGCGGCGGGCGGCTCTGGAAGGCCTGGCGCTGGGGCTGCCGGTGTGGCCCCGCGCCGCCCTGCGCCGCTGCCTGCGGATGCTGGCGGCCGATCTCGATCCCCAGCTGGCCGCCACGGCCGTGGATCTGCTGACCCGCCTGCCGGGCTGCCGCCGCCAGCTGGTGCCCCTCAGCCGCCGCGCTCTTGAACCCGCCGTGGCCGGGCGGTTGCAGCGCCGCCTGGCGGCGACGCCGGTGCAACCGCTGCTGCTGGTGGTGCATGGCCGCAGCGGCGGCGAGCTGCCGAGCGAACTGCTGAGCCTGGCGGTGGAGCTCGAGCAGCGGCGCGGGGCGCCGGTGCGCCTGCAGGCGCTCAGCGCCAGCGCCCCCCCTGACGGGGAGCCGCTGCTGGCGGCGGGCCTGCCCCTCACCCTGGTGCCGCTGCTGGTGTTGCCCGGGGGCCATGTGCGGCAGGACGTGCCCGCCATCGCAGCGCACTGGCGCCGCCGCACCCGGGTGCAGCGCCAGCCTTTCCTCGGGGCCTGGCCCTGCTGGCAACAGGCCCTGCGCAGCGAACTCCAGACGCTGGCGGGCGCCGCAGAACCGGGCCAGGGGCCGCCTCTGCTGTTGCACCATCCGCTCGCCGGTGCCCTGGCCCAGCGCTACCTGGCCTTGCTGGAGCAGGTCACCGGTGGCCGCACCCTGGCCACTCCATACAGTGCGCCTGACTGCGACGGCCCAACCCTGAGCTTCACCGCCCCGGCCCTGCCCCTGGTGCTCGCTGCCAACCGCCTCACCGACCGGCTCGCCGGCACGGTTCCCGGCGGCACGGTTGGCGTGCCCCTGCTGCAGCGGCCGGCCCTGCGGGCCGTGCTGCTCGACGCGCTGGAGGCCCTGCCGTGAGCGAGCAGGCTGCCCCGTTCGGCACGGTGTATCTGGTGGGGGCCGGCCCCGGCGATCCCGACCTGCTCACCGTCAAGGCCCACCGCCTGCTGCAGCGGTGCGATGCCCTCGTGTACGACTCCCTGGTGCCCAAGGCGCTGCTGGATCTGGTGCCGGAGGGCTGTGAGCGCCACTTCGTGGGCAAGCGCCGCGGCCACCACTCCGTGCCCCAGCCCAGCACCAATGCCGTGCTGGTGGAGCTGGCCGGCCGCTGCCGCCTGATCGTGCGCCTCAAGGGCGGCGATCCCTTTCTGTTCGGCCGCGGCGGTGAGGAGGCGGCCCATCTGGCGGCGCGGGGCATCCCGGTGCAGGTGGTGCCCGGTGTCACCGCCGGCATCGCCGCGCCGGCCTACGCCGGCATCCCGGTGACCCACCGCAAGGCGGGCTCCAGCGTCACCTTCGTGACCGGCCACGAGGAGATCGACAAGCAGCGCCCCGGGGTTGACTGGCGCGGGCTGGCCCGCAGCAGCGATGGGCTCGTGATCTACATGGGTCTGCACAACCTGCGCCGCATCGCCGAAGAGCTGCTCGCCGGCGGCCTGGCGGCCGACACCCCGGCGGCGGTGATCCAGCAGGGCACGGTGGAGGGCCAGCGCCTGCTGCTCAGCCCCCTGGCGGAGCTGGCCGATCGCGCTACTGCCGAGCAGTTCGCCTCGCCCTCGATCGTGCTGGTGGGCCAGGTGGTGGCCCAGCGGGTGGCGGCCTGCAGCCCCGAGCCGGCGGCGGTGGAGATGCCGATCCCGTTCTGAGCCCCGCTGCAACCGGTCACCCCGTTCTGCACAGGATTCAGGTCAGTCCTGGAACTGACCAGTGCTGCCCGGGTTTGTGTAGTGGTTGCCACCGTTGGCGGGTGGGTGGGTTCGGTTCACTGATCCATCCCCCAGCCCCCTCCCCCCGCAGGCCGATGACAGCCTTCATGCCGAAGCCGGCACCGATGTTCGAGTTGATCCCCTACGAGAAGTTCCGGGATACGCCCGCGGTGCGTTTCTTCGACATCACCGTTGCTGCATCGAATGCCCGGGACCTGGTGATCCATTCCGGCCCGGCCGTGAGCCCTCCCGATGAGGAGAAAACCGGCGCCTGGCAGTTCTATCTGCATCCCCACCAGGAAGACAATCTGCTGGCCCTGCATGGCGGCCGCACCTTCTATCTGGTGAACTTCGGCTGGAATTATCCGTATCACATTGTTCGTCTGGAGGCCGGCGGCGACATCCTGCGCATTCCGCCCGGCACCTTTCACCGCTCCGTGTCCGATCCCGATGGGTCGGTGGTGCTCAACCAGGCCGTTCGCGACGAGGGTGCGAGCGTGGTGCGGGAGTTCCGGGTGTACAACAGCCGCCGCATTCCCCGGCTGTTCGCCGTCACCTTCAAGACAGCCCCCCTGCCCAAACTGCACGGGCTCAACTGGTAGGCAGCTGTGGTTTGGATTGCGACCCGCGCAGCCTGCCGCTCAGCCGGTTCACCTGGCGGATCAGCAGATTGTTGATCGCCGAGCCGGCTCCTGCCCGGGACACTGCCAGGTTGACGGTGCGCAGCCCGTCGAAGGCACCCCCAGCACCGGCCAGTAGGCGATGGTGAACACCACCCCCGGCCGTTGCTGTCCTCCTGCCGGGCGTGGCCATTGCAGCGGCGCAGGCCGACGCACAGCCACACCATCTCCAGAGTGAAGATCACGATCGCCAAGGTGCGCCAGAGCAACAGCGCCAGGATCGGCGGCACCGAGCCCAGCAGCAGGTGAATGCCGAAAAAGAGCGGCACTGGCAGGCTGTTCAGCAGGATTGCTGCTCCGCTCAGCAGCCCCAACCAGGCCAGCTCCCGCAGGCCCAGTCGTGGGGCTCCGGCTGCCGGTTCGGGCCGGTTCCCCGCGATCGGTCATCCCCCTCTGTGTTCTCCAGCTCTGACAGGCCCGCGAACCCCACTTAGGTTCAGGCAAATTGCCCGTCGCCATCCCCTTGCTCCGGTCGGGTCTGCTGCCATCCGCACTGTTCTTCAGCATCGGCGCCCTGGCCCTCGGCGGCTGCAAGCCCGCTCCCGAAGCGATCACGGTGCCGGTGTCCAGCTGGCCCGGCTACGAGTACGTCCACCTGGCCGCCCACAGCGGCCTGGGCGCCGCCCAGGGGCTCGACATCACCGTCACCGAGTACCCCGACCCCCAGGCCATCGTGCATGCCTATCTGCGCGCTGAGCTGGACCTGGCCCAGCTCACCACCGTGGAGGCGGTGGACATCTGTTCCCGGGCCCCGGATCGCTGTCCGGTGGTGGTGCTGGTGCTGGACGAGTCGCGTGGCGGCGACCAGCTTGCCGCCCGCCTGGGCATCGATTCGATCGCCGAGCTGCGCGGGCAGCGGGTGGGCGTGACCCATTCGACCCTGGGGCCCTATGTGCTGAGCCGGGCCCTGGAGCGGGCCGGCCTCTCGCTGGCTGACGTGCAGGTGCGCAACATGGCGCTCGCCGCCATGCCCGACGCCCTCGCCCAGGGCAAGGTGGACGCGGTGGCCTTTTTCCCGCCCTACAGCGACTATGCGGCCAGGCAGGGCAAGTCCCGCCCCCTGTTCGACAGCCGGGCGATACCCGGGGAGATCTTCGATGTGCTGGTGGCGAGTCCCGCCGCTCTTGAGGCCCGAGGCCCGGCCCTGGTGCGCCTGTTGCGGGCCTGGCAGGCAGCCCACGACCTGGCCCGCTCCCAGCCCGCCGAGGCCCGGGCGGTGATGGCGCGGCGCGAGGGGCTCAGCCCGGAGGAATTCGCCGCCGCTGAGCGCGGGCTGGTGTATTTCAGCCTGCGCGAGCAGCTGCCGATGCTGGCGCCGGGGGGAACGCTGGCCCGCAACCTGGAGGCCGTGCAGAACGTGCAGCAGCAGTTGCGCCTCGTGAACCCAGGCAGCCCCCTGCCCCGGGTGAGCGATGGCCTGCTGCGCGAAGCCCTGCGCTGAGGAGCCCCTCACGGCCATGAATCCCAGCCCCACCCCCCCGCGATCCTCCTGGCGCTCCGCTCCGGAGAAGGGCGGTGGCTGGTCGTGGCTTGGTGTGTTGCTGCTGGGCGCCGGCGGCCTGCTGGCCCTGCTGGCCTGGCTGCTGTTCGGGCAGTCGCGCAAGGTGCTGGTGGCGATCACCAGCTGGCCCGGCTACGAGTACTTCTATCTGGCCGAGCAAAAGCAACTGGCCCGGCCCCACGGGCTGGAGCTGGTGGTGAAGCAGTACAGCTCCCTGGCCGATCAGCGCGCCGCCTACGTGCAGGGGGAGCTCAACGTGATGGCCACCACCCTGCCCGAGGCGATCGCCGTCTGCCAGGAGCGGCCCCAGCGCTGTCCCTTGTTGGTGCTGGTGCTGGATGAATCGCTGGGGGCTGATCGGCTCATGGCCCGCCGGGAGCTCACCAGTCCGGCCCAGTTGCGGGGCATGCGGGTGGGCCTGGAGCGCACCGTGCTGGCCGAATACCTGCTGCTGCGCAGCTTTGAGGGGCTGCCAAACCTGGGGCTCGAGCAGCTCGATCTGCGCTTCGACGGGCCGGTGGCCCTGGTGCGCGGCCTCCAGGCCGGGGACCTCGATGCCATCGTCACCTATGCCCCGCACGACATCCCCCTGGCCGCCGATGGGCGCTTTGCCGAGCTGTTCAGCAGCCGGCGCCTCCCCGGGGAGATCGTGGACGTGCTGGCGGTGTCACCGGAATTTGCCCGCAGCCGGGCCGGGGATGTTCGAGCCCTGGTGCGCACCTGGTGGGCCGCCCAGGATTTCGCCCGCCGTCTGCCCACCGAGGCGGTGGCCGAAATGGCTCAGCGCCAGCAGATCACGCCGGAGCAGTTCCGCCAGTCGGAGCAGGGGCTGCGCTATCCCGATTCCGCCAAACAGCTTGACCTGCTCAGGGCCAAGGGGCCGGTGGAGCGGGCCCTGGCCGGCATGGCCGCCCAGATGCGCCAGGCGGGGCGGATCGAGGCGGCAGCCCCTCTGCCCCGCACCAGCACGGGGTTCTTGGTGACGCCATGATCCGCCGTGTGTTCCGCAGCACCGACAACAGCGTCCTCCTGGGCAGCTGGGTGAACCGCCAGCTCTGGCTGGAGATGCTGTTCGCCGCGGCGGGTGCCTCCGCCCTAATGGCCCTGGTGGCCGGCCTGCTGGTGCTCTCCCGCACGGCCCGCGACCTGCGTGCCCATGCTGCTCATCTCCAGAACCATCTGAGCGTGGGTCTCACCAGTTACCAACCGCTCTACAACCTGCAGCGCCAGCTGCAGCAGGCCGCATCCAGCCAGGAGGTGACGATGGCCCTGGTGGTGGATCAGCGGGGGCTGGTGCTGGCGGCCACCAACAACGCCCTGGTGGGCCGGACCCTGCCCCAGGTGCTGCAGCAACCCAACCAGAGGCCCCTGCGGGAGCTGTTCGACGAATGTCCCTCCACCTCCTCGCTGCTCAGCTGTCTCACTCGTGACGAGGTGCTGTTCCACGGACCAGTGCCCTGGATCGGCGGGGATGTGCTGATCAGCATGCGCCCGTACCCCCTGGCTCTTGAGGGGGTCCAGCAGTTCACCGCGCGGGCCACCCTGATCACGGTCACCGATGTGCGTGGCGAACGGCTGGAGGTTCTGTCGTTCGTGCTGCAGGTGTTCGTCGCCGGCCTGCTGCCCCTGCTGGCGGGCTGCCTGGGCATGCTCGCCCTGTTGCGTCGCGAGCTGATTCCGGAGTTGCTCAGGCTGGCCCAGATCGATGCCCTCTCCGGGATCTACAACCGCCGGGCCTTCCTTGAGGCTGCCGAGGAACTGCTAGGGCGCGCGCGCGCGGCCGGTCTGCCGGTGACCCTGGCCCTGATCGATGTGGACCACTTCAAGCTGATCAACGACAGCCATGGCCATGACGCCGGGGATGCGGTGGTTCGGGAGGTGTCCGAACTGCTGCGGCAGGCGGTGCGCAGCGGTGACCTGGTGGGCCGGCTGGGGGGCGATGAGTTCGCCATCCTGGTGCAGCTGCCGGCCCCAGCCGCCGGCGCCATGCTGGAGCGCACCCGCACCCGGATTCAGCACACGGCCATCACCACCGCAGCCGGCGAGCCGGTGCAGGTGGACCTCTCGATCGGCCTGGCCAGCAGCGACGGCCCCTCCGGCCATGGCCTGGCCGAACTCACCACCGCCGCCGATGCCGCCCTCTATGTCGCCAAGGGCCGTGGGCGCGCTCAGGTGGTCAACCTGGAGGAGGAATCCCGCGCTTCCCCTTCCTCACGCCCAGGGGGGCAGGGTTCGGCGAGTGGCAGGTCGGCGGAATCTGAGCCGTGGATGGAGCTGGATCGAGCACGTCCGCCTCGATCGCCCAGCTGAATTCGCTGCTCACCCCAGGGGGACCGGAGAAGCTGCCGGTGATCGCCGCCGTGAGTTCCGGTTTGGAAGAGGTGGCCAGGGTGATGTAACGGTCGTCGATCGCGCCGATGCCGCTGGGGTCGAAGCCCCGCCAGCCGGCGCCAGGCAGGTACACCTCGGCCCAAGCGTGCAGGTCGTAGCGCTTGGGCTTCGGTTCCACCAGGTGGTAGCCGCTCACGAAGCGGGCCGGCAGCCCCACACAGCGGCACGATTCCACCATCAGCATCGCCAGGTCTCGGCACGAGCCCACCCGCTCCTTGAGGGTGCGGCCGGCGGGCCAGGCCGGACCCACGTGCCGCTGGGTGTACTTCACCCGGTCCTGAATGATCTCCACCAGCTGCTGCAGGAACATCAGCGCCCGCTGGTCGCTGCCCATCAGCGCCTCCTGGGCCAGGTCCACGGCCGCTGGGTCGTGCTGGCCGTTGGGCAGCCAGCCCTCCAGAGAGCCCATCAGGTCGCCGTTGAGGTGGCCCACCGGGTAGGGCAGCTGCGGTTCGTTCTCCTCCAGGCAGGCCTGCAGCAGGGGCGCCGTTTCCGTTTCCACCTCGCTGATGGCCCGCACCTGGAAGTGGTCGCTGCTGCCCTGGAAGCGCGCGCGCAGGATCTCATCACCACTGGCGGCCACCAGCGGATAAAGGCGGCTGGGATCGGGGCTGATCTCCAGGCGGAAATCCAGCAGCCGCTGGAAGCCGTGGCCGCGCGGCTTGAGCCCGAAGCGGTGGGGACCGAGCAGCACCGGGGCGTCGTAGGTGTAATCGAAGGTGTGAATTACGCGAGCACGCATGCCGGGTCGGCGTTGGTGGGGTTGTGGGTGGTGGCGGTGAAGAAGCGCTGCTCAATCAGTTCATGCATGCTGTTGAGATCGCTCTGCAGGGCATCGATCGCCTCATGCAGTCCGCCGGCGATCAGGTCTTCGATGCTGGTGTAACTCCAGCGGGCCAGAGTGAGGCCGCTGAGACACTCCAGG
>Ga0164292_10004930_pt1 | contig 10893 bp, 10 predicted proteins | sample GEODES117metaG_FD_111486 | JGI IMG/M metagenome (GOLD analysis project Ga0164292, IMG submission 111486) | Eutrophic lake water microbial communities from Lake Mendota, Wisconsin, USA - GEODES117 metaG | ecosystem: Environmental > Aquatic > Freshwater > Lake | place: USA: Lake Mendota... | reverse complement strand
GGGCAAGCGCAACAAGCGGGTCGAGGTCGGCTTCGCCTGATGGATCGACAGGCTGACTGGCGGTCCGCAATGAATGGTTCGATATGAACGGTCCAATTGATGCTTCTCCTGCCATGGTTGAGGCCACATCCGTCCCGACGCCTCAGGCCGATGCCACGCTGCAAGCCTGGCTGGTGCGTGAACGCGAGGTCAGGCTGCTGGGCGCGCCCCCCGGCCGGATCCCGGCCGACGAGATGGCCCGACTCAGCGGCTTGGAATTTCTGACGCGCATCGGGCGTGGCGACCTGCCCAGCGTACCGATCGGGCACACCCTCGATTTCGTCCCGGTCGATTGGGAGGCGGGTCGGATCGTGTTTCAGGGCAGCCCGAGGTTCGAGTTCTACAACCCGATCGGTACGGTCCACGGCGGCTATCTGGCAACGCTGCTCGACTCCGCGATGGGCTGCGCCGTGCATTCGATGCTCGAGCAGGGCATGGCCTACACGACGCTCGAACTCAAGATCAATTACGTCCGCCCGCTCACCGACCGGGTTGGGCCGGTGCGCGCCGAAGGCAAGGTGATCAGCGTGAGCCGCCGGATCGGCACCGCCGAAGGGCGCGCCTACGACGCCGCCGGCAAGCTCTATGCGCATGGCACCACGACCTGCATGATCTTTCCGATCGAACCCGCGCGGCCGTCGCAGGCGTGAGCGGCGCGATTCGGATGGGCGTTTTTGCGGGTGTGAGCAGCCTGACCTGGATGCGTGTGTCGGCGTGCGCGCGCGCAGACTGCTGCGGGTGAACCGATGCCGGGACTCGAGGCCTTCGATCGGCTCGGTATCCGCAGCGAGATCGATCTTCTGCTGCACCTCCCCTTGCGGTTTGAGGATCTGAGTCGCGTCGTCCCGATCGTGCAGACCCGCAGCGGCGAGTCGGCGCAGGTCGAGGGCGAAGTCCGGACGGCGCGCAGCGAAACGCAGCCGCGGCGGTCGCTACGGGTCGACCTTGCAGATGCCAGCGGGTTGATCAGTCTGCGGTTCATCCACTTCAATGCATCACAGGTGGCTCAGTTCAAGCCTGGTGTTCGGGTGCGGGCGCACGGTGAAGTGCGCGCCAACCTGTTCGGGCGGGAGATGATCCATCCGCGGTATCGGATCGTCACTCTGTCGACGCCCCTGCCCCAGGTGATGACGCCGGTCTACCCGACCGTCGCCGGGATCGGGCAGGGACTGATCCGAGCGGCCATGACCCGTGTGCTGAGGACGATGTCGCTGCCCGAAACGATTCCGCCGGTTTTGCTCGAGCCGCTGGGTCTGCCCGGTCTCGCCGAGGCCCTGCGCTGGCTGCACGCCCCTCCCGTAGGCACTTCGCCCGAGGCGCTCGAGGCGCGAACCCCCGCCGCCTGGCAGAGAGTGATTCTCGACGAATTGCTGGCGCAACAATTGTCTCTGCGCCGGGCCCGGGCCGAGCGGGCCTTGCAGCGCGCCGAGCCGCTGGCCGACGCTTCGCTGGTCGAACGCCTGCTCGCTGAGCTGCCATTCCGGCTCACCGGTGCCCAGGATCGCGCCTGGATGGAGATTGCCCGCGATCTGGCAGGCACGCAGCCGATGAACCGGCTGCTTCAAGGCGATGTCGGGAGCGGCAAGACCGTCGTCGCGGCCCTCGCGGCGTGCCAGGCAATTGGGAGCGGGGCGCAGGTGGCCCTGATGGCGCCCACCGAGATTCTTGCCGAGCAGCACCTGAACAAGCTGTCGCCCTGGCTCGAGCGCATCGGGCTCAAGGTGGGTTGGCTCGCAGGGTCGATGCGTGAGTCGGCGCGGCGCTCGATGCGCGAGGCCATTGCCAGTGGTACGGTGGATCTGGTGGTCGGCACGCACGCGCTGATCGAGCAGTCGGTGGCTTTTGAGCGGCTGGGGCTTTCGATCGTCGACGAACAGCACCGCTTCGGCGTTGCGCAACGTCTGGCCTTGCGCACCCGACAGGGAGGGCTGGCCCACCAGTTGATGATGAGCGCGACGCCGATCCCCCGCACCCTGGCCATGAGTTACTACGCTGATCTCGATGTGTCGGTCATCGACGAGCTGCCTCCCGGACGCACGCCGGTCGTGACCCGGCTGGTCTCGGGCGAGCGCCGCGACGAGGTGATCGAGCGGGTCCGCGAAGCGGCCCGGTCCGGACGTCAGGTGTACTGGGTGTGCCCCCTGATCGAAGAATCCGAGGCTTTGCAGCTCCAGACCGCAATCGATACCCACGCGGCGCTCAGCGAGGCGCTCGCGCCGCTGGAGGTGGGTTTGGTCCATGGCCGCCTGTCAGCCGCTGACAAGCAGCAGGTGATGCAGGCCTTCAATGCGGGCGAATTGCCGGTGCTCGTCGCGACCACCGTGATCGAGGTCGGCGTTGATGTGCCGAACGCCTCGCTGATGATCATCGATCATGCCGAGCGCTTCGGTCTCGCCCAGTTGCACCAACTGCGAGGTCGGGTCGGACGGGGCGCCGTGCAGAGCGCCTGTGTGCTGCTTCATCATGGGCCCCTGTCGCTTGGCGCGAGACATCGCCTGAAGGCGATGCGCGACACTCAGGACGGTTTTGAGATCGCGCGCATCGATCTGCAGGTCCGCGGGCCAGGCGAGTTCCTGGGGGCCCGTCAGTCGGGTCAGGCGCTGTTGCGATTTGCCGATCTCGAGCGTGACGCGCGACGGGTCGAGCAGGCGCGGGACATTGCCCGCCACATGCTTCGCGATCACCCCGACTGGGTCGATCGACACATCGCACGATGGCTGGGCGTGCGGGCCGAGTACCTGAAGGCATGAAGTCGGCATCATCATCTGGAGCGGCCGATCGGGCGGGCTGGTCCGCAGCGGTAGATTGCTATCATCTGCATCCATGACGCTCACTGAACTCAAGTACATCGTCGCCGTGGCGCGCGAGCGTCACTTTGGCCGCGCTGCCGAAGCCTGCTTTGTCAGTCAACCCACCCTGTCGGTCGCGATCCGCAAGCTCGAGGACGAACTCGGTGTCCAGATTTTCGAGCGCGGCTCGACCGAGGTGGCGGTCACCCCGGTCGGCGAGCAGATCGTCGAGCAGGCTCAGCGGGTGCTCGAGCAGGCGGGCACCATCCGCGAAATCGCCAAACAGGGCAAAGACCCTCTGGCCGGACCATTGCGGGTCGGCGTCATCTACACCATCGGGCCTTACCTGCTCCCCGCGCTCGTGCGTCGCATGATCGCCGCGACCCCGCAAATGCCGATGCTGCTGCAGGAAAATTTCACGGTCAGGCTGCTGGAGCTGCTTCGGCAGGGGGAGATCGACGTCGCGATCCTTGCCGACCCATTTGGCGGCCCGGGACTGATGAGCCATCCGCTCTATGACGAGCCCTTCATCGTTGCAGTTGCGCATTCGCATCCGCTTGCGGCTCGCAAGAGCATCGCGGCGGACGAACTGAAACGCGAAACCATGCTGTTGCTCGGTTCTGGGCATTGTTTTCGCGACCATGTGCTGGCGGTCTGCCCGGAGCTGTCACGGTTTTCCCAGGAGAGCGCCGGGATTCAGAAGACCTTCGAGGGCTCGTCGCTCGAGACTATCCGTCACATGGTTGCATCGGGGATCGGCATCACGCTGCTGCCCTGGCTGGCGACCCCGGGTCCGGGTGATGACGGGCTGCTGCGCTACATTCCGCTCGTTGCGCCACCGCCTGCCCGCAGGATTTCGATCGTATGGCGCAAGAGCTATACCCGTGTCGCGGCGGTGCGTGCAGTGCGCGAAGCGGTGCTGGCGCTCGACCTTCCAGGCGTTTTGATGCTGCCTGACGCGCCCGCGCTGTCCCATTGACTGCTGGCAAGCCCATGAATCCCGATCCCTCGGTTTCCCAGGCTCGCCTTGGCATCCTGCTCGTGGTGATCGCGAGCATGGCCTTCGCGACGCTGGACGGGTTGATGAAGCTGCTCGCCGAGCGTTATTCGCCCTTCATGCTGGGATGGGCCCGCCATTTTTTCCACGTGATCGTGATCCTGCTGGTCTTCGGCCACAGCGTCGGCAGGGGGCTGCTGCGTACGCGCCGGCCACTCGCCCAGTTTGCCCGCGGCTGCACCCTCGCCCTGTCGGCGATCTTTTTCTTCAACGCCGTGGCGCTTCAGCCGCTCGCCGAAATCACCGGTGTCTTCAGTATTGCGCCCGTGCTTATCACGGTCGCAGCGGTATGGTTCATGGGCGAGCGCGCGCCGCGAGGTACAGCCTGGGCGCTGGCGATCAGTCTGGTGGGGGTTGCGTTGATCGTCCGACCCGGAGGGGGCATCTTCGGCTGGGGGGCGTTGCTCGCACTGCTTGCCGCGTTCTGCAGCGTGGTCTTTGCGCTGCTGACCCGGTCGCTTGCCCGCACTGAAGACACGATCGCAACCCTTTTCATCGGCGGCGTGGTGGCTTCGCTTCTGCTTGCGCTCGGTCTGCCCTTTGTCTGGGAGCAGCCGCAGCGCTGGACCGATGTGCTGCTGATGGCGCTGATCGGGGCGCTCGGTGCGGCCGGGCATCTGCTGCTGCTGCGCGCCTATCGGGTCGCCACGGCCTCGACGCTTGCGCCGTTCTCGTACGCTCACACGGCATTTGCGCTGCCGGTAGGCCTGGTGCTCTTCGGCGATTTTCCAGACGGCTGGTCGCTCATTGGCATTGCGCTGATCGTCGGGACCGGCGTGACCATGGCGCTGCGAAAGGCCGAGCGTTGAGCGCACACGCTCAGTTTGTCCCAGTCGTCCAGCGTTGAGGCGGCAGGCAGTCAGGACTGGGCGTTGCGGATGCGTCGCAGGCGTTGAGCCAGTTCGATCACGCTCATCGCGTAAAAGCTCGAGCGGTTGTAGCGCGTGATCACGTAAAAATTGGGGGCGGCGAGCACGTAGTCCGAAGCTTGATCTCCGTTGGGGAGCTCGATCAGGGCGAGCGGAAGATCGGGCGGGGGGGACGGCTGAGCCTGTACGCCGCTGCGCTCGAGCTCGGCTCTGAGGAAGCGAGGCTCGATGCCGGCCTCGAGCAGGGGTCCCAATGCGGCCTGAGCGCGGATCTCAGGTTTGAAATGGGTGGGCCCGTCCCGCTGCCAGCCATGGTTGGCCAGAAAGCTCGCGACGCTGCCGACCGCATCGGCGGCATTGCGCGACAGATCGATCCGTCCATCGCCGTCGAAATCGACAGCATGGCGCCGAATGCTCCCGGGAAGGAACTGTGGGATGCCGATTGCGCCGGCAAATGACCCGTGGGGCCCGAATACATCCAGGCGGTTTTCGCGGATCCACAACAGGTACTGCTCGAGCTCACCCCGGAAGAACTCTGCTCTGCGCGGATAGTCGAAGCTCAGTGTGACGAGGGTGTCGAATACCCGGAAGGTCCCGGTGACCCGACCGTAGTTGGTCTCGACGCCAATGATTGCAACGATGATCTCTTCTGGAACGCCGTATCGTTCGGAGGCCTGCTGCAGCGCCTCTTGGTGCGCGCGCCAGAAGCTGATGCCCATCTCGACACGTATGGGGTCGACCACCCGCGAGCGGTACGCCGCCCACGAGCGCCGCACGGTCGCGGGCGCGGGGGTCATGAGGGTCACCACGCGCGGCTGGTGGCGGGCTTCGGAAAAGTACTCTGTGAGGGTGTCTTCCTCGAAATCATGCCGCCCGACCATGTCTCGAATGAATGCCTGCACCTCGGGCCGGGTGTTGTAATCGCGATGCGATGGCACGCCTGCACCCACCTGTGGGGGCGCAGACTGAGCGAGCGGGCTCGGCGCTTCACCCAGAAGGAGAAGCAGCACCGCGAGCGACCTGAGGAGAATAGAATGACTTCGGCGGACCAGACAAACCATTTCAAGAGTGTCTCACGCAGATCCGAACCCGGAAAGCCGGTTCGTTGTGAGCGATGCGAGAGCGCTACAGTTTCGACGGGTCTGGTCAGTATTTGTAAGGGTTTTGACCTCAGGAGGCTGTAATGAAGCCGTCAAGTGTGTCGCCGCGATCGCCTCAGTCATCCAGTGCAGTCGGCCCCGCTGAATGGATCGCTGAAGATCGCCCTGCCGATTCGGTTGCCCGGATCACGATGCTGCGAGGAGACCATTACAACGCCCTCTCTTCGGACATGATGACGGCGTTGCAACAGGCGCTCGACTCGCTGGCCGGTGATCGGTCGGTCCGGGCCATTGTGTTGGCCGGAGCGGGCCGGGCGTTCTGTGCCGGACACGATCTGCGAGAAATGCTCGAAGACCGTCGAATCGAGGCCTACCAGACCCTGTTTGCGCAATGCACGCGATTGATGCGCACCATCCAGCGTGTTCCGCAGCCAGTCATCGCCCGGGTGCATGGCTTGGCGACCGCAGCAGGCTGTCAGCTGGTCGCCAGCTGCGATCTGGCGGTGGCCTCGACCACCTCCCGCTTTGCGGTCTCAGGTGTCAATCTGGGCCTGTTTTGTTCGACACCTGCAGTCGCGCTTAGCCGCAACCTGGGCCGCAAGCAGGCCTTCGAGATGCTGGTAACCGGCGAATTCATCGATGCGCAGACCGCGTGCGATCGCGGTCTGGTCAATCGTGTGGTGGCAGCCGACCGGCTCGACGACGAGATTGCCGCGCTCTGCCACGCAATCGTCTCCAAGCCCGAGGGCGTGGTCGCGCGCGGCAAGGAGCTCTTCTACCGGCAGCTCGAAATGGGTGTTGACGCGGCCTATCAGCTTGCCAGCCAGACCATGGCCTGCAACATGATCGAGCCCGACGCGCAGGAAGGTTTCACAGCCTTTCTCGAGAAAAGGCCGCCCCCTTGGCGTCAGGCTTGACCGTGCTCAGCCGACGTAGCGGCGGAGAAACGCCAGCGTCCGCTCGCGCGACAGTTGGGCGCTCGCCTCGTGGTAGGAACCCCGCTGGTCACAGTTGAAGCCATGCCCGGCCGGGTAGACGTGCACGGTGATGCCGGGCTGGGCCTCTTTCACCTTCTCGACGTCGCTCATTGGGATGGCGTGATCGGTCTCGCCAAAGTGCATTTCGACCGGGCAGCGCGCCGTCTCGCCCGCAAGCCCTGCGATGCCGCCACCGTAAAACGGCACCGAGCAGGCAAGCCCTTCGATGCGTGTGGCGGCTGCCCAAGCCACGGTACCGCCCCAGCAATAGCCAACAATGCCCACCCGACCGGCCGGCGCCAGGACGGCAAGGGCGGCGCGGACATCGAGCAGAGCGTCGGCTAGCGGAACCTTGGACATCAGGCCGCGGCCGCGGTTGACGTCGTCGCTGGTGTAGCCCAGTTCGATGCCGGTTTCCGTTCGGTCAAAGAAGGCCGGTGCGATGACATCGTAGCCGTCGGCTGCGAATCCCTCGCAGACCGAGCGGATATGGCTGTTGACCCCAAAAATTTCCTGGCAGACGATCAGTCCCCCGCGGCTGGGGCCGCTGGGCGCGGCGCGCCAGGCGCTGATCGACTTGCCGTCCGATGCGGTGAGCGTGATGAGTTGTCCCATGATCGTTCCTTTTTCCGTGCATGAATGTGGGCGGAGCGGATTGTCGGCGCGGGCTTCGCAGATGTCCAGCGGCCATGTGGCACTCAGCGGGGTGCATGGCATAATCGAAGGTTATTCTCAGTCCAACAGGATTGCGCAATGACCCTCATGCTGAAGACTCTCTATGACAAGCTCTGGGACGCTCATGCCGTCCATGCCGAGTCCGATGGCACGACACTGCTTTATGTCGACCGGCATCTGGTTCACGAGGTGACGAGTCCGCAGGCCTTCGAAGGCCTGCGACTTGCCGATCGCAAGCCCTGGCGGGTGAGCGCCAACCTCGCGGTGGTCGATCACAACGTCCCCACCACCGATCGCAGCGTCGGCATCGACGATCCAATTGCCCGGCTTCAGGTCGAGACGCTCGACGCTAACGCCCGCGCCTACGGTCTCACGTATTTCGATATCAACGACCGGCGGCAGGGCATCGTCCATGTGATCGGCCCCGAGCAGGGCGCCACGCTCCCGGGCATGACCGTGGTGTGCGGCGACTCGCACACGAGCACGCACGGTGCGTTTGCCTGTCTGGCCTTCGGGATCGGCACCTCGGAGGTCGAGCACGCGCTCGCCACCCAGACGATCGTCGCAAAGAAGATGAAGAACATGTTGATCCAGATCGACGGTGTTCTGGCTCGCGGGGTCACCGCAAAGGACATCGTGCTTGCGGTGATCGGTCGGATTGGCACGGCAGGCGGCACCGGCTATGCGATCGAATTCGGTGGTTCTGCGATCCGCGGTCTCTCCATGGAGGGCCGGATGACCGTCTGCAACATGGCGATCGAGGCGGGCGCCCGTTCCGGCATGGTGGCGGTCGATGACGTGACGATCAATTATCTGAAGGGCAGGCCGCTCGCGCCCTCCGGTCTGGAGTGGGATCGCGCTGTGGCGCTGTGGCGCGATCTTCGCTCCGATCCGGGCGCGCGCTTCGATACGGTCATTCAGATCGACGCGGCTTCGATCCGACCCCAGGTCACCTGGGGGACTTCGCCGGAGATGGTGGTGACGATCGATGATCGCGTGCCCGACCCGGACAAGGAAAAGGATCCGGTTCGCCGTGAGGGCATGGCCCGGGCGCTTGTCTACATGGGGCTCACGCCCAATACGCCCGTCACCGACATCCGCCTCGATCGGGTGTTCATCGGTTCGTGCACCAATTCCCGCATCGAGGACCTGCGCGAGGCTGCGGCGGTCGCCCGTGGCCGTCGCGTCGCGGCCAACGTCAAGCAGGCGCTGGTCGTTCCAGGCTCTGGCCTCGTCAAGGCGCAGGCCGAGGCCGAGGGGCTCGATCGCATCTTTCGAGACGCCGGTTTCGAGTGGCGTGAGCCCGGTTGTTCGATGTGTCTGGCCATGAATGCCGACCGACTTGAGCCGGGTGAGCGCTGCGCCTCGACCTCCAATCGCAATTTCGAGGGGCGGCAGGGGGCTGGCGGTCGTACCCATCTGGTCAGTCCGGCGATGGCCGCTGCGGCTGCGGTAGCGGGTCATTTCGTCGACGTCTCGTCGCTGCGATAACGGAGCGCCAACATGCAGAGCCTCACTATCCACCGTGGTCTGGTCGCCCCGCTCGACCGTGCGAACGTCGACACCGACGCGATCATCCCCAAGCAGTTTCTCAAGTCGATCAAGCGATCCGGCTTTGGCCCCAATTTGTTCGACGAGTGGCGGTATCTGGACCACGGCGAGCCCGGCATGGATAACGCCATCCGGCCGCTGAATCCCGATTTCGTGTTGAACCAGTCGCGCTACAAAGGCGCATCGGTACTGATCGCGCGCAAGAATTTTGGGTGTGGGTCGTCGCGCGAGCATGCGCCCTGGGCGCTGGAGGATTACGGCTTTCGGGTACTGATCGCGCCATCCTTTGCCGACATTTTCTTCAACAACTGCTTCAAGAACGGCGTGCTGCCGATTCGGTTGTCCGAAACGGAAGTCGACTGGTTGTTCCATCAGGTCAATGCGTTTTTGGGTTTCGAACTGGTGATCGATCTGCCGGCGCAGACGGTCAGCACCAGCGATGGCTCACGCAGTTTCAGTTTCGAGATCGACCCGTTCCGGAAATATTGCCTGGTCAATGGGTTCGACGAGATCGGTTTGACCTTGCAACACGCTGACCGGATTCGGGACTATGAGGCCAAGCGACTGGCCGAGCAGCCCTGGCTCGGGCGCTCACTCAGCGCCTGAGGGGCGGAATTCTGAGCGGCGGTGTTTATTGTTGTTGAGGATGAGCATGAAGATTGCAGTGTTGGCGGGTGACGGAATCGGGCCAGAGATCACTGGCGAGGCGCTTCGAGTCATCGAGGTTCTGGTGCGAGATGGCCTGCCCATCGAGACCGAAGCGGCTGTCGTCGGGGGCGCGGCGTACGACGCAGCGGGCGATCCCTTGCCTGAGGCCACGCTTCGCCTGTGCGAACAGTCTGATGCGATTCTGTTCGGAGCCGTGGGGGGGCCCCGGTACGACAGCCTGCCGCGCGCGATGCGCCCCGAGCAGGGCCTGCTCAGACTGCGCAAGCATTTCGATCTGTTCGCGAACCTGCGACCTGCCACCGTTTTCCCTGAACTCGCGCACGCCTCGACGCTTCGCCCCGAGATCGTCGCGGGTCTGGACATCCTGATCCTGCGCGAACTGACAGGCGACATCTACTTCGGCCAGCCGCGAGGCATTCGCATGACCGAAAGTGGCGAGCGCGAGGGGTTCGACACCATGCGCTACACCGAGGGCGAGATCCGTCGCATCGCCCGGCTTGCTTTCGAGACCGCGCGCAAACGGTCGAAGCGCGTGTGTTCGGTCGACAAGGCCAACGTGCTCGAGACAACGCAGTTGTGGCGCGACGTCGTGACCGAGCTGCATGCCGATTACGGTGATGTCGAGCTCACGCACATGTATGTCGACAATGCGGCCATGCAACTCGTCCGCAATCCCAAACAGTTTGATGTCATGGTCACCGGCAACATGTTTGGGGACATCCTCTCGGATGAGGCGTCCATGTTGACGGGTTCGATCGGCATGTTGCCTTCGGCCTCGCTCAATTCCAGGAATTTCGGCATGTACGAGCCCATCCACGGATCGGCGCCGGACATCGCCGGCAAAGGGGTGGCCAACCCTCTGGCGACCATTCTGTCGCTTGCCATGTTGCTTCGTTACTCCCTTTCGCAGGCCGAAGCGGCCGATCGGGTCGAGGCGGCGGTCCGCAAAGTGCTTGCGCAGGGTCTGCGTACAGCCGACATTGCCGAAGCGGGTCGTCAGACGGTGTCGACCCGCGTGATGGGCGATGCGGTGATCGCGGCGTTGGCAGCCTGAGGTGCGGGCGGGCTCGGCGCATGTTGTGAGCGGGGTTGGTCGCAGGTGGACGCCCTAAGAGGTGTCTGCGGGAGAGGCGTGATGAGGGTCGGAATCGTTGGCTGGCGAGGGAT